>Ga0268254_10000278_pt1 | contig 37817 bp, 27 predicted proteins | sample AgamicOrSfrz_FD_200251 | JGI IMG/M metagenome (GOLD analysis project Ga0268254, IMG submission 200251) | Agave microbial communities from Guanajuato, Mexico - Or.Sf.rz (v2) (version 3) | ecosystem: Host-associated > Plants > Phyllosphere > Phylloplane/Leaf | place: Guanajuato, Mexico...
GCCCAGATCCGCAACGATATGAGCGAGGCGGCGAAAGAGGAGACGAAAGCGAAACAGCGCGAAGCGAAGCAGCAGGAAAAGCAGCGCTAAGCTGTTGAGGAAATGAGCAAACGCGCCGCGGTTGGGTTATTCTTGCGGCGCGTTTGCGCTATACTGCGCGCCGCGGTCCCCTTAGTTAAATGGATATAACGAGCCCCTCCTAAGGGCTAGTTGCAGGTTCGATTCCTGCAGGGGACACCATCCTGATGAGCATGTAGCGGTTAAGCAGCTGGTTCATGTGCATATCCGTTTCTGACAGCAGTCTTTCCGGCGGCGGTTTTCCAGACTCATATTGACTGAGCTGATAGAGCTGCTCCTCCAGCGGCGGCGCCCGGGCAAAATCCTGCGTGATCGCAAAGACCATGGTTTTCAGTTCCGAACCGGTCAGATATTTTCCCTTACGCACGTCTAGCGCGTTGAGCTGACGGGTCATTTCCTGCAACCCCTCCATTCCCTTATGCCAGCCGGCAAGCTTCTCTGACGGCAGCGCATTGCTGGCAATATGTTGCCGCCACTGCGCGCTGAGTTTTTCTGCCTCCTCTGCTTTTGCGCTGGCTGCTAAAGTAAAGCCATACTGCTGCCGCCACAGCGGCGAGAGCTGCGCCAGCGTTTCTAGCGAGGCTTCATTTGCTATTATCGGAATCGGAGTGTGAAGAGTATATATCTTTTGCCAGCACCACAAACCAATGCCCGTCAGCGCAAGCATGGTGCACATTCCGGCAATAAAAGATCTCATTTTTTGTAGTGGGGAAACTCTGGCCGACACAACTTCAGCATGCGGCTGCGCAGCATGCTTCCACGTCGCCACATGTATGGCGTCATTTTTTTCCATGCCAACGGGAGTGGCCGGGATATCGCCCGGTATTTCTCTGTTATTTACTGATGCCTCAGCAGGCTGCGTGTCTGACTGAACGCGTTTATCCAAAATAAACCCGATATCACTATTTTTTAGCATGGCTGCACTGTTAAGCATCATGGTCTGAAGCAGTTTAAACTGACTACAATTTTTAATTTCAAGTCGCTGTAGCGCTGCATCTATATTGGCAATTTGCTGCTCAGCAATATAAAGCTGGCTGAGGTCACTATGAGCGAACGGCAGCGCACGCACTAACTGTTGCAGGCGTAGACTCAGACTGTTGAGGATATCCATTCGGACATGTACAGCTTGCGGCCAAAACGCTTCCCAGCGGCGAGTGATTAATTCCTCCAGTATAGCCAGCCCTTCACACAGGCCGCCTGCCCCGGCCAGCTGCGCACGGGCCAGCGTATACCAGGCTGCCGTCTGGAGTTCCACCCCGTTTTGTTTAAACAATGAGAGACAGCGTTTTTCGACATAGTGCCAGTCCACATCCGGGCGCGCCGGATGGGTCAGTTTTCCCAGCTCATTGCGAAGGTCGATATACTCTGGAAGCGTACGGGGATTGCTGCCGGTTTTAAATGTTTTATGCATGGTCATCCTGTAGCTCCTGCAGGTCCATGCCCACAAATTTTTTCAGGTGACGACTGATGCTGTTTTCTTTGTAGAATGTCACCAGCAGCGAACGCGTTGCCCGAGTAAAAGCCACGTAAAGAGCGGGTATGGCTTCTGACTCATCCTCAGCAGCTTTATGGACAAAAGACGCATTGATTACGGCAACAAAAGGAAACTCCAGTCCTTTACTACTCTGGAAAGTCAGCAGATGTATAACATCTTCCTGGTGTGAGTAGCCTTTTTTATCCGCCGTAGTAAAGCTAATGGCGGTAGGTATCCCATGCTGCTCCAGCAATTCGGTAAGTCTGTTTGCTGAAAAATGCGTAGGACACAGCACAGCCATGTCTCCCCAGCGACCTGCAATCGCGTATTTATTCTTCAGCCATGCAACAATATGACGGGCCTCATCCTCAGCCGACTGGCACTGCTCGATATCAGGAATATCGCCATCCTCCCCGCAGGCTTCTGGCATCACTAGCGGAATCTCCTGATTGTGGTGCTTGTCAAAATAGTCGCGTGAGAAGGCATAAGCAAAATTGAGAATGCGGCATGGATTACGATAGTTAACCCGAAGGATTGAAGTACGTCCCTGCGCCTGGATACCGACGCTTGCCAGCGAGAAATTTAATGCCCTTTCACGCCGGTATAGTGACTGGGCATCATCGTACATCAGCAGCAATGAATGGTTTGCGTTATCAAACAATCGAGCAATAAGCGAAAGCCAGCGTTGGTCAAAATCATGCCCTTCATCAATCAGCACCGCATCATAACCAGTATCCTTAAGTACTCCGCTGTAAACTGCATTTTCCAAAGCATTAAAACAATTCTCAAAAAACAGCCCCTCTTGGTTCAGGTTGAGATTAAATGTGCGGGCTGTATTCGCGCACCAGTCATGAAAATGATACACATGCACTTTATCTGACAACCCTTTATCCGCTATACATTCGCGGATATAATTTGCCAGAATAATATTAAAGCAGAGTACTAATACTGGACGCGTTGTCGTTTCCGCAAGATACAGGCAGCGGTAGAGTAAAATCAGTGTTTTTCCTGAGCCCGCTACTCCATGAATAACGCGATGCCCCTCACCAAGATTACGGGCAAGTATCTCCTGCTGTAAATCCATTACCCTGCAGACATGACTATTCTTCTTCTTTGTTCGAATGGCAATTTCTGGAAACAGGTGCTGGCGCAGAATATCTCTCATAGCCGGATTGACGGGAGGTCTAAAGCGAGTGGTAAACAGTCCAGAAATTTTAGAGCGGAACGCATAAACAGAGATAGCCTCCGTTATTTCATCCTGACAAATTGTTAGCGCCTCAGGGAATATAGATTCTACAGCTCCGTCTGCTGAAAGGGTGGCCAGCTGTTGTCGGGTAATATTGGTAAACACAACGCCATAAGCCCAGGCGATATTGAGCTTACCTTTGTATAGGCCCTTCTTCTGTTGCAGCTCCTGGACCTGAGACAACATATCGACGGTGGCGCAGGCATATTCCCTGACCTGTAACAGTGGATTTTTCTGCTGCTTTTCGCCCTGTGCTGTCAACAAAGTCACTGTCTGCAGGTCCGCATGCCGCAGAGTGGTAAGACGCCAGTCTTTGACTTCAAGAAAAACGAGGCCGTTAGCTGGATCAATAATAACAAAGTCAGGATGCCGGTATTGTCGCCCGACAGGAATGTCGTACCAGATGAGGCAATCATCGCCAAGATGCGATTCAAGACGCTGAGCAACGCGTCGTTCCCCATGCGTCATTCTCCCGGAACAAAGTGTCAGGGACGTCATTAATTTCGCCATACAATGTTATCCACTTATATGCAGTTCATTAGCGGAGTCCTGTAATAGCTCCGCTATCAAAAATTGAGAATATGATGTTATGCAGCTTCGCTTTCACCGAAGGAGCCGATATTTGAAATCACATACACATGCCCCTGCTTCGTGAGCTGGGCCATGGATTTGGCGCGTTCATACTGCTGATGCACGTCCTGGATTTTCTGCCCCAGCTCAAGACGCTGCCTTTCCAGCTCTTCTTTGTGGTTACCTTCAGCGGCGATCAGAGCTTCTTCCAGTAAACGCCGCTGCTCAGCAAGGCGTTTTTCTTCCTCTTCCGCTTCGCGCTGCTGCTTATCCAGCTCATCCTGACGCTGTTTTTCTTCCCGCATCTTACGCTTGAGCTCAGCCTGATACTCTTTTTCTGCCTGCGCTTTTTCCAGCAGGGCGACTTTATCCAGAAACTGCTGCTTAACGCCTTCCCAGTCGGCGTTATCTACGAGTTCGAGAAATGTGATTTTCTCACTAATGGCAGCGTACGCCTCTTTTCTTTGCGAAGCTGGTCGTATCTGCTTTGCCAGTTATTCACCGTGATACCGGAAAGCAGTGTTTTCGCTTTGAATTTATACGCTGAGTCCACTATTCGCTGCAGTGCCCGGGAGGCTTTACTTCGGGCATTATGAAATTCATCACACTGGCCGGAAAGCTGTTTCTTTTCGTGATACAGGCCACGAGCCACTTCAGTACTGACCGTTTCGTCAAAGGCTTTCTCTTTCTGGGCCAGGTCCGACATGGCCTGTTCGAGTTCTGTTGTTTTCTTCCGGAAACCCCGGTAAATGAAAATTCGTATTATCAACGCACCGGCTATCAGTAAACCAAAAAACAGACCGATTATTCCGGCCGGATTCGACACAGATTCAATAAATCGCTCATTAATATTGATTAATGCTCTTACCGCAACATAAATACCCTAGGCAACGACGCCAATAATAACCAGAATAACACCCGCAGCATTGTCATCTTTTTTCCTTCGCACGCAGGAGCAGGTTGTCGGGCCTGCAGTTTTTCGAGAAACTGTGATTTTACTGACATGGGTTAACAGGCCTTACATACGGGTTGCGGTATCGAGATATTGTTGTTGCTTAAGATGGCGTAACATTACCCGCCCCTCCGGCATAAACTCAGTGCCATAGCGAACCAGACCAACATCGCTAAGTTCTGCATCTATGGCGTAGCGCAGCTCACCAGGAATTTCCTGATCAAGCAGTAGCACCTCAATAGACTTCAGGCGCGGCTCATATTTCAGCAAGACCGCAGACAGTGCCGACATCAGCTTATGTACGGTGCCAGGAAGTCCCTGCAGAATGGTGGTCATATCCGGCAGGCCGTAGTCTGGCAAATGTGCCAGTGTGCCGGCGCGGCAATTGAGGATCCGTTGCATATTATCCAATACCGACAGGATGACTTGATTTTCTTCGCTGACTTGGTGAAGATCGAGACTACCGACAAAATTTCCGTAAAGCATTTCACATAGCGAAGGTGTATTTCTTGACAGCATCAGTTTTGCTCATTCGGACTGGCTACAAAAAAGTTACCCCCGTCATCCCGTTTAAGTAATGACCAGCAAGCGCGGTGTTTATTACCATGCTTATCTTCAAATTCCGGCATCACCTGTCCAGCGTGAGTGTGAGTATATTGCGTTGTGCCATTAACGATGGCCGCCCACCGGCCATCGAATGGAGCAGGAGCGCCGCTCCAGCAGGTAATACGTTCCCTTTCTTCCTGCAAGAGTTTCTTTTCACGCTGTGGCCAGCTATAAAGCTCTTCCGGTTTACCTTCAGGGAAAAAACCTTCTGGTGGAACATCAATGAACTCACCTTCAACGCGATGGATTAGCGTCCAGCCTGTTTTGACCCACTCAGACTTTTTCCAACTATAACCAGGCTTCCCATCGATTCCAACATAATCACTTCGTTCAATCCCCCTCCTTGCTTCAGGAGGAAGATGATAGCTGGCTGGGATAAAACAGGCTGGAGCAAAATCTATATCTGGTAAATATATACCAGTTTGGACTGGTTTTTCATCTGCTTCTATACGAACAGAATGGTCAAGTTCATAGCGAGGGATCTCAGCAGGCAATGGGTTAGCGCTGATAATACTTTCAGCGCGATAAGTCAGGCGCCCTTCTTTCCAACCGCCAGAAATTGTGGTTGATAGTTGTTGATCTAATTTGAATGCAATTCCTTGAAGTTTGGATATTGTTTCGATCTCTTCTTCCGTCATCCAGCCGTCCCAACATTCGGTAATACCCTTGCCAATATTGCTCATCGCATGACCGATGTTAAATGCCTGGATATCATCATGGGTGCGTAGAATATACGCCTGCATATACCGTTCTTTCATTGGACGAATGTTGGGTAGTACCCGGTTTCCCCACACCATATCAGCCTGTTGCCAGAGCGGAAGTTTACGATTATTTAACGGCATTTCCCGCAGATAACGGGCAAAAGCGGCTTCATGAGCGTTAATGTAGGCAATAATCGCATCGCGGGTAGCAGCATAATGTTCAGGAGAAATAAACTTCTCCAGCAAATAGCATTCCTGAGGATGTAAGACGGCCATTATTTTTTATCCTTTGATTCGTACCAGTTATGGGTATTTTCCAGTTTGGGAAGGCCCAGATAGGGATAAGCCGGGTCATTCGCGGCATCACCATAGCCCCAGCCTGTTTTCTGCCGTGGCCCGGTGTAATCTTTTTTTAGTTGTGACGGATCAAGCACTATCTGCAATGCTCCACCTTCCAGTGAAAACTCTGTTGCATTTTCATTAATTTGCGTACCCGCACGCCCCTCCCAGACCTTTAATGGCTGACCTGGTGGAACGGTATAGGTCACATACTCGCCATTTTCGTTCCATTTTTTCCATACCGCAAAACGTCGCCGCCAGTCACTTTTGCTGGTTAATTTGTCGAATTCAGACTTACGCATCCAGCAGATATTGTTATCACTGGATGAAGGGTCAACTACACGATAAAGAACTGTACCAGTTGGGATTTCAACCGCCTGCATAGAGTCGTCGAAAGTATCGTACTTACTTCTTAATGCTGGGTTTTTACTGGTATCACTGATATCAGGCCAGCCTTCTTTTACCGCTTTAACATTTTCAAGTTCTTCAAGAGCTTGATATCTAGGTTTGCCTGCCCCCACATCAACCCAGTCTGGCTTCTCACGTTTGAAAAACGCGAGTTCTTCACTCGCCCTGGCACCACCATACAGGTGAGAGTTGTTACCGACATGAGCACGGAACGCATTATCGCCCTCGACTCTCAGGCGATTCGCCAGATGCTCAAGGATGTCGTTCAGTGGCTTCAGGGCTTTCGTCAGCATGGTATTTGCTTTGTTACGAACTGAAGCAAGCGTTTCCCACAATGCTGCTACCGGACGCTGTAGCGATACCGGCTCCCAGTCAGTGACGGTATCAAACAAGCTCCGGGTGACCTTCATCAGCTTGTCCATTACCGCCAGCAGCTCCGACGTACTGAGCATACTTTTCAGTTCATCGATTTTACCGGCCAGATAATGATACGGATTATATATCTGCAACGTTCGCAGCGTGCCCCGCACCGCCGGGGTATCCAGAAAACGGTTAAGCTGTGTAATGCTCCCGTCCAGCAGGCGGCTGTAGTTACCCGCCTTGCCCAGTTCGTTAAAGTGGGCCTTTCGTACCGACAGGAACATAACTTTGGCACTCCCTTTAACCAGCGAACCCAGCGTCGGGAAACAACCGGCCAGCGTCAGACCAAGACACACCCACGGCCAGACTTCACTGTCATTCTCTTTTATCTTCTTACAGTTGGCGATAAAGTCACGGATGTCGCAGACCTGATCCACCAGAGGGATCATCGAGATAACCGTTCCGGTCACAATCTGCCCGGTGGTCTGCTGTTCGTTAAAGTCGCCCTGAAGCGTCTTCCACAGCCATTCACCTGCGGCATTCGCTTTATCCGCCAGTTCGTCATACCAGCTTCGCGGCGGTGCCTGGTAGAACGCCAGCGCGTGCTGAAGCTCCTGATCTATCATTTTCATCCCTCCCTGATACTGATTTTTTCCAGCAGTAAATCCCACGGTGCCCAGGGCTTTTCCTGCTCAGGCGGTGGAAGCTGGTAAGTCACGGTCGCTGACTCAGAAGGAACATTTTTGTGCAGGGCATATCCCTGCTCATCCAGTACGCCAGCGAGTTCACTTCCACCATCGAAATGAAGGGTATAGGGGGCTTTCGGGATAGCATCCGATCCGTCAAAAAAATTAAGAGCGAGATCGTACTCACCCTTGCCCGGCAGATAAGGTAATTTCACCGTCTGTGACGACCCACCTTCCGTGTCCAGTCGTCTGGCCTTGCGGGTGTAAGTCCCCGCCGTCTCGTACCGGATTTGCCCCTGCCCGATGAGGATTGAGCTCCCACCGCCAACCAGACGTATTCGCTTCTTCCCGGCCAGCAGCATCTCTCTGGCGGAGATAAGGGTCAGCTTCTGCTCCGCACTCAGGTGCATCATCCCGTTCTGGGCCTGAAACTGCACAGGCCCCTGTGCCGAAATCAGGCTCAGCTTGCCGTGCCGGGCAAACATTCCCACGCTGTCGCCAGCCAGTCCGGTGATATGTCCCTGGGCTCCGACACTGATATCACCACCGGCATTCAGGGCAATATTGTCAGTGGCCGCCAGCTGCAGATGCTCTGCGCTGGTAAAAGCCATCCCCTCGGGTGCTGAGAAGTGAAGCATCTCATTGAGGGTTTTCAGCCGTGTGGCGAACATCGCCTGCTGGCTGGCAATGTCAGCTTCCAGGGCTTTCGCCTGGCGGGTGGCGCTGGCCAGTCCCCCGATTTGGGCGCTGACGGCCTCAATCTCGTGGAGTGCCTCGTCCATGCTCAGCACATCGCCTTCAGCCTTCGACTGTCCATCCGCAGTGATAAACAGCCCTTTCGCCACTCGAATAACCCCGAACTCATCGGTGCGCAGCTCGAACCCGGTTCCCCGTGGCTCGTTCTCTGCGTCAACGATGTGGCCCTGGTTCAGCGCCGTGGCCCCGAACGGGGTGCTGAGCGCGATATGCTCGTTCTGGCGCTGGTCTTCCATCCGCAGTTCGTTGCGACCCGCGGTGCGCAGAATGTTCTGACTGCGGTTATCACGGGTGACCACGTCCGGGTGTTCAGAGTCATGGAAGGCGTGGGCGATGTACGGCCTGTCCGGGTCGCCACCGTCAAAGGCAATCCCCACTTCGGTGCCATTTATCAGCGGCGTATGCCAGCCGTACGTTTCACCAGCGTACGGCTTCGCCTGGCGTATCCACAGGTAGTTATAGCCGGGTTCGGCATCTTCCCGGCTGAAGTCCAGCTTCACCCGGTAACGCCCCGTTTCATCGAGGTGTGCATACGGCGCATTCTTCTCATCGCTCTCAACGCGGGCCATCAGCGTGCCGGCAATCAGCGGACGTGGTATCGGTGCTGGCCTGAAGCAGAACTGCTCGCTGTAGGGCATGCCCCATACCGAAACGTGCAGACGGGTGTCACGGGCCGCACGGAAGGTGGTGAGCGTAATGACCATCCCCTCTTTCAGCTCCGGCACATCACTGCCGCCGGTCTCCAGCACCATGCCCGGCGTCAGGTGGCTGGCATTGCTGAACAGATGCAGGCGGATGGCCCTGTTCAGCTCAAGCTCATGGTGAAGTCTGGCGTAAAACGCCCCGCTTTCGGCCTCCGGCTCAGAAGTGGTGTCATCCCCCGCTTCGCGGTACGGGGCCGCGTAGCGGTAATGTTCGCCGGTAGTGGCCACCTCGTTTCTGACGCTGACCTTTGCATCCATCGGCGTACCGGCCGTGCGGTAGTTGTAATCCCGGGTGGCCACGCGGCCGGTCACCGCGTGGTGCCACACTCTGGCATCCCATACGGCGTCAACTGCACCGTCATGGAGGGCAGAAGGCTCACGGTACGGCAGGCGTACATCAAACTGATACTGCAGCTGGCTGTCGGCAAAGGTCACCTTGTCCAGCCCGGTGGTGGTGTTGACCCCGGTGCGGAACCAGATGCCGTCTTCGGCCAGTATTCGCTGGATAAACTGCAGGTCAGTTTCCCGCCACTGGGTTATCAGTTCGCGGACCGGGTAGCTGCGCTCAAGCCGGAATTCAAAATCCGCCCCTTCCAGTCCGTGACCGCGCAGGATCTGCTCCACCAGCTCCGGCACGGAGGCATTCTGCCAGACCGCACAGCGACGGGTGTGGCTGAGCAGCGCCAGGCGCGAGGAGAGCGTGACAGCAAAATGCGTCTGGTCCACGGTCTCTTTGAGAACCTCAAAGCCGGTGATGATGCCCTGCACGACCCTGCCACTGAGCATGCTGAGGGTGGCATACTTCAGCATCGCATCCTGACGGCTGATGCCTTTCTGTGGCGTGGTGAACTCAATGCGCCATTTGAACGGCGCATTCAGCGCTTCGCGTCCGTGGAAGTTCAGCACATCCGGCTTCAGGATGCTGTCGTTAATCTCAAGACGATAGCGGGTCTGCCCGTCAAACAGCGCCAGCCAGTTATCAAGGGTGGTGTCCATTTGCTTACTCCTTCACCGGAACCAGGGTCAGCCCGGTGCCGTTGAGCTGGATGGTGCGCGGCTTGTCCGGGTCGAGGTCATCGCGGCTCAGTACCAGCTTCCAGGTGTTGTTGCGGAGATCCGGCCGGTTGAACAGCCCCACCACCGCCACGAATTTCGCCTCTTCGTTCATAGGCATATTGAGGGTCACGCTGCCTTTAGGCATCACCAGCAGCGACTTGCTAGCGACGATATCCTCTTTGAGGGTGTTATCTGCATCCCGCAGCAGCTTCTGATAGTCGGTCGCATCCACCTTTTTACGATCTTTAAGCTGGTATACCTGCACCATGGTGGCAAGGGGTGTCTGCGCCTCATCAGCATTGATGGCCGAGCGGGGCTCAAAATCCAGGTGCATCACCTTTATTTTTTTGTAGAAGATGGCTCTGGTTGCGCTGACCGTGCCATCCGACACGGCCTGAGTCAGGCCACATGCGGTCAACAGAGAACAGAGCAGCATTAGTGCTGCGCTGCGCAACAGGGAAGCGAAAGTCATTCGTGGAGTCCTTTTCAGCTTTCAGAAACAGGGCGTGTTGAATATGTTGTGTGTCGGAATATCAGTCGAAACGGTAGCCACCAGGCTCTGCCGGCAGCAGGGCCTTGCAGGTCAGGCCTTCATAGATGCCCAGGCTCACAGTCAGGTGCGTGCGGGTCGCGGGACGGTCCCGCTTCAAGCCCAGCACGCCGGTTCGGCCTAGCTGTACCCGGTTTGCCTTACTAAAACGAGGTTCAGGCAGACAGCTTACCGGCACCGTGAGACGAAGGCGTACATCGGAGCGGTAACCCATGTATACCCGCATCAGCACCATCAAGTCGGTATGTATCTGGCCGCCGGGCAACCAGCCCTGCGCCTCGTCCGGGTTGTTGGTCGCCAGCATCAGCAGGATACGACTGCAGGCCTCTTTCCCGGTCCTGCCGAGCGTGGCGCGCTGTGACAGGGGCACACGGCTGGCTTTACCCAGTCCGCTGCGCTGCGCGACAGGAATTTTCACCAGGTCAGGACTAATGATGGCGGCTCGTGTGTCCGGGGCCAGCAGGCTCACCAGCTGATGTATCCCTTCAGCGTTGCGGGTCGGCCGACGCATGGTGCCGAGCAGCGCCAGAAAACGGGAAACTGGCGTCGCCACTTGTTCTGCCGTACCCGGAATACCGAGGCCAACCAGCCCCAGCAGACACTGGGAAGTCTCATCCACCCCACCCGCCTCAAAGGTCGCTGGGTAGGCGTATTTGCGCCAGATACGGTAGTACTGGGTGTGGATACGGTGGCTGAAGATATCAAGAAACGCGGTGGTGGCTTCATGCCCTTCCCGGCGCTGCGCAATATCATCGAGGTAGGCGGTCGGCAGCGGTGAATCCACGCCGTACATCCCGAGGAAGGTGGTGCGCACCGTCGGCGACAGGTCCGGGTAATCTTCATCGGTTTCAACCGCTTTGAGTTCGCTGACCGGAAAGCCCATTCCCGGCCACGGACGAAAGCGCACCGGGTCGGCGGACAGTTTTTCGGTACTGCCGAGCTTCGGCGCCTCTGGGTTTTCCTGCTCCAACAGTTGACAGAAGCGGTAGAAATTGACCCGCCAGATGTCGTCACGAAGCCGCTCCGTCAGCCCGGAATGTGCTGGCTGTGATTCTCTTTCCATCGCAGTCGTTTCCCTGTCGGTTGCAGTACCAGCGTGAGCTGATTGAAAAGGTGGACATCGGCATAGAGGCCAAAGAAGCGGTGCAGCATTTCGCCAAACAGGGTGACATCGCCTTCTCCGGCAAAATTGTCCGCGTTAAGGGTGATTTCGATATCAACTCCGCGCAGCATAAAGCCCTTCTCAAAGCGGCGGATAAGGGTGTGCTTCACCGCTACAATCGCCTCCAGACGGCGACGGTTCATCTCATCATCGGTCCAGTCATAAAGCGCCAGCGTGCCGCGCAGCACTTCCGGGTTATCCATCATGCTTAAGAAGCTTGAACCCAGGTGGCTCATTACCCGCCAGTGGAAGCGGTCATTTGCTGGCGGATAGAGCGGTAGGGTCGGTACCTTCAGGTTCATGACCCGAACCGGCACCTTGCCCGCTTTCACCACCCTGTCCAGCAGCGTGCTCTCGAGTGACCGGCGCGGCAGCTGTCCGTTAGTGCCGGTAATGCGAATGGATAGCGACTCCGGGGCCTGCGACAGTTGCTCCAGTTTGAATGACTTACCACCAAGGATAAGCCATGTGTCATACAGGCCCGTGGGGCCGCGCTTGACGCGGGTATGGAAGTAACGCTCCGGCGCGTCATGGCGCATCATGCCACCGCGGTGGCGGAAACTAGTGAACGGTACGTACGGATGTTTGCCATTCTTCACCGCACCGTGAATAGCGTCCACACTGTAGATTTCCGTATGCCCGTCCTGCATGCGCATCGGTCGCAGCAGGTATTCGTTCTGCAGCGGGTCAGGCGTCAGCGGGTCCGCTTCCAGTGAGAACAGGTTAATGACCGGCGCACAGTGCAGACGGAAATTATCGGTCTCAAACGGCATATCTGACGGCCAGCCGCTGTCGAGCACGATATCGGTTTCAAACCAGGTGGTTTTCTGACTCAGGCCCGCCAGCTCCAGGCCTCTGAGTTCCACGAACATAAACTTCTCGCGGAAGCTGAAGTACTCCAGCAGCAACTGGTAACCGCTGAACGCTGAGTCCCCTTTCGGCCACAGCCGGTCAGTGTCATCAAAGCCCATGGGCTTACACCAGCCGTCAAAGCGTACCCGCTCGGTACGGGTCTCGCTGTGGCGGACATACATCGCCTGCACCCGGCGTGTCAGCGCCAGATGCAGGGCCGAGGCCACCGGACTGTCGGCATTGAGGTAAATGACGACCTTATCAATCCCGGCTTTCGACCAGTCCACATTATCGGGGCATTCAAAACGCAGACGAATGGCGGCGCGTCCATCGGGCTCGGTCTGCAGGTGGGCCTCACTCAGATGCAACGGCTGCAGCGGTACATCACGGGTGGTGCGATACTGGCAGACCGTGTTATCGGGACCAACCGGGCGCGACAGTATGGAAAAGCCGGTTTCAAGCACTTCCATTTTGCGAAGCTGACGCCAGTCCGGCGTGAACGCCACCACCGACAGCGACGGGATGGTGCGCATGTAATGCGGCCACAGCAGGCTCACCAGTCCTTCGGTCAGCTCCGGCAGGTCATCATCGAGCTTTTCACGCAGGCGACCCATCAGGAAGGCGAAGCCCTCGAACAGGCGCTCCACATACGGGTCACGGGCCCCGGTTTTATCCAGGTTGAGCATAGCCGCGCGGTCAGGGTGGGCACGGGCAAACTCTTTACCGGCTTCGCGCAGGTAGCGCATTTCGGCTTCATAGTAGCGAAGGGTTAAATCATCCATGGACGGAGATCCTGAGTGTAGAAACCATCAAAAAAAGAAAGGCATCATCAAAACAATGCGGTCTTATGACAGGTAATCCTTAAGGTTAACTGCACAGCACCATTGCACGCGCCGGATCGAGGGCGATCAGCCCCGCCAGCAGGCGGTCCATTTCAGGGGCAAAACGGGCTTTGTCGCTTTCGCTGCGCCCGGCTTTCATCCGCAGTAGTCGCAGACGGCGGGCCTGCACATCGAACAGCAGCCCGGGCTCCCACTCACTCAGGGTCAGTTGTGGGGCACTGTCGGTCAGCTCACCGAGCAAGTGCAGCGCAAGCTCATTGCGCCCGTACTGCTCAGCCACCCGTGCCATGAGTAAACGGAGTAACCAGCGACTTCGGGGTGAAGCCATGTCCGGACGACCCTGCAGCCAGATCAGCGCTGCCTCCGGACCATCGCGGTCACCCTTTTCCATCGCCTCGGCTTCCAGTGCAAATATGTCATCTGTCTGACCTCCGTTTGCCACCGCAGACTCATCAGCAAACCCTGGCATTTCATCGTTGACCTTTTCGGTTATCCAGTTCAGCGTCACCTCATCGGCAAGCGGGGTACCATCATTCCAGGCGAGCGTCTCCAGCCCTGGCAAACGTTTCAGCAACAGCTTTAGGTCGCTGAGAATGTACTCAGCCCATTGCTCCCATGGCGCACCAGCCCGGCTCAGGCTCTGCCACAGGTACCACTGCAAATCGAGCCAGAAGCGGTTACCGCCTTCGGTGAACATTACATCCACCTGCTCCACCAGTTCGGTCCAGCTCTGCTGCAAGTACAGGCGTTTAAGCTGAGCGCGGTAGTCGGCCTTCGGCGGCAGCAGACGCGTCCTGCCGCTCGCATCAAGCGCAGGCAATTGCGTCACCAGGTCCCAGCGGGCGGCCTTCATCATCCGGTGGGCCGCAAGCCAGCCTTGCGGCTGCCCCACCACCCAGCCGGACAGCACGCGCAGCTGGCGTACTAGCTCAACCTCCGATTTGACGGCCGTGGCTTCCGGCACAGCAGCGCCCGAAACCGACGTGCTGTATGTGCTGTCACCAGATCTGTCCGAACCTGATGAAGCAACTGGTGTATCAAGCCCGCCGCTACCTGCAAGGCGGGTTTCCAGCGTGCGCAGTAGGCCGGTAAACGCAGGACGTTCAGCCTCCGGCAAGGATTCCAGCGCAGTCTCCAGCAGGCACAGCGCCGCCGCCGTTCTGGCGGTCTCTTCCCGCGTCACGTCCGGCCAGCGCGAGAACGCATTCAGCACCTTGTCACTGTTTAGCCATTCCAGCGCCGACAGTCGGGCATTGCTGCGCAGCGGGTGGATGTGCTGTCCTGCCTGTTTGAGCATCGCGGTCAACAGCATCAGACCATCAGCAAGCCCACTGTCGCCATCGCGTTGCAGACGGGCAAAGATATACCAGGTGACCACACGGATATCCCGGGCCTGGTGGGTCACAACCTGCTCGGCCAGACGGCACAGCTTGTCGGTATCAGTACCGGAGAGTTTGTTGATTTCCTCGCGCATCAGCTGAAAATCATCCTCATAGGTCGGATCGTCTCCTGCGCCGTTTCTTGCGGCCAACGGTGGGAGCCAGGCGTCCCAGCGGGACAGTTTGTCCCGAGTCTGCGTAAGCAGTACGGTGCGCTGTGATTCATCCGGGAGACACAGTGTCAGTAACGTCTCTGCAGTGGCCATTTAGTACACGTCTCCTGGTGCTGACGCGCTGGTTGCGTCGAAAATATTCTGCGGCAGGCTGAAGCCCTGCAGTTTGAGCAGGGCCAGTGGCCCGACGCCAAGCTCACTGCGCATGATGAATTTCAGCGGATTGCCGTCCGGGGTGATCCACACCAGTTGCGTCCTGCTGTTGTCGAGCGGAGTGATAAGCGCCTTATCCAGCAGACGGATAAAGCCCCAGTTTCCCTGGTTATTGGCATACAGGCGCATTTCTGTATTGACTGAGCGCCAGCTCAGATCCACACCGGGGTAATACGTATTGCCCGGCCAGGTGAAGCTCTGCCAGCTTTCCATCTGATTGAAGTAATCCAGTTTCTGACCATCCAGCGTCAGTTGCATCCGCGCCACATCCCGCGACGGTCGCGCCATCAGTTCAAAGTGAACCCCGGCATCGGCCTGGGCAAAGACGATATCCGAGATATCGGCAAGCTTATTGATGGCAGCCAGAAACGCGGGGCTGATGCTCATTCCCTGACTGGCTGCCGGATCCACCACCCAGTGACTGCCTTCCTGATGCAGCATGCCGCCGAGGTTAGTTTTGATAAATTCCGCGATACGCCCGGAGTCGCTGCGCAGGAACTGAGCCAGCAGTGGCAATGAAGCATCGCTGCCGGTTGCCTTAAACGGATAGCGTCCGGCAAAGGCGGTGTTCCATTGTGAGACAATGCTACTCTGCCAGCGGGCATTGAGACTGCCAGCGGCCGGCGCCAGCACCTGACGCCAGGCCAGGTCGAGCGGCTGGACAAACAGTGCCTGCCCGAAACCGTTCCACTCCTGCCCGAGACTTGCCGCCACCAGGCTGCCGTAGTCACGGGTATCGGTCAGGTCAATGGCTTTGCCCTGGAAGACGGTCTGGGCCAGCATCCAGGCCATCGCCTGCGGATCGGGCGCGCTGGTCACCTGCTGGAGTTTGAGTCGCACCTGGGTCACTCGAGCAAGCCAGGACTGGAAGCTGAGGTTACCGTTCGAGCCGGTACCGTCCTTCCCGGCCATCAGGCCCATGAGCGGGCCAAACACGCCGTCTAGCGGACCTTTGGGTCCCTGCGTCTGTTCAATAAACTGTTTTGTGTTCTTCTTACGCCCTACCAGTTTTTTCGCCGAGTCCACCAGAGAGTCCGCAAGTCGCTCTCCTTTGGCCCCGGTCTCTCCCTGCCAGGCAAGCGTATTCATTAGCGCCACCAGAGGTGACTGACGTACATCCGCCAGCAGGTTCAGTTGGGCAATGGCTTCAGAGAGCGAGGCGGCTTCGTGCCACTGAATGCTGTTGGCCATATTGAGCCAGGCGTTGCCAAAATCGGCGAAGTAGCGTTCGGTCAGGCGCTGCTTCAGCGCTTCCGGCGAGACATCGCTCTCCGGCTGAAGGGTTTTTTCAGTGAGCACCCAGTCAATTTCATCGCGGCGGGTTTTCACCACCTCTTCTATCGCATCTTTAACCTGCTCTTCCCACGCCTGGCGGGTGAACATTCCCGGCACCACTTCTTCGGAGGAGAACAGGGACAAGGCATCCGTATCGCCGGTCATGTCCGCGAGGGTTAAATCTGGCCAGTTACGGGCAATACGTCCGAGCATATCCTGGTACAGACCACTTTCTGCGTTACGCTGACCAATCTGCTTGAGCAAAATCTGGCGTACCGTGCCCACTAGTTCGCGGTCAGGGGTAATTTTCCACTCCGGGTGTGCCGACAGGTTCTGCGCATAGAAGCCGAGCAGCTTCGGGGCCTGGGTCTGCCATACGCTGTCCGGCACGCCGCTGCGGTGCGGCCAGGCCTTCAGCATATTGCCGGCAAGCCACTCCGCATCCGCTTTGTCTGGACGGGCCAGCATCAGGTAGCCTTTAAGCAGGCCGTAGGTCTTCTGGGTGGCAGACGTGCGTGCGGTGCTTGACGGTGGCAGCTGAACAAAGGCGTTGAGCTGGCGGTGAAGTTCGTCTGCCAGCGCATCGCGCATCAGTTGCTGGTTGTTACGGGCGTATAATGGCCAGAGTATCTTCAGCGTGTCGCTGTTCTGGTTCAGGCCAAAGCGGGTGTACCACGGCGCGCCGTGCACTTCGCTGTTCTGCAGGCGGGCAATAGTCTGCTGCAATGCTAACTGGTTACGCAGGCGTTCCGGCAGAGGTTGTCGGGTATTGGCCGCCGCCCGCGCCGTATCCTGGGCGAGCCAGATTTGGGTCCGGTTGACGGACAGCGACAGCAGTGTGCCGGCCCCCCAGAGGAGAACCAGCCCCAGCAGCATCAGGCGCAGCACCTTTTGCCAGTGGAAGCCGATTTTATGGGCATGCACCTGCAGGCTGTCATTTTCAAGCGCCTGCCAGACTGGTGGCGACAGGCGTGCATGTGGCACCGTTTCGGTTACCGGCAGCGACGGGCTGAACATCACCCCGCGCAGTCGGTAAGGGGCTGGTCCCGACATCAGCGTGGTCAGTAACGGCACCAGGGATCGTCGTAGTGAGCCGCGCAGGGCTTTTGACAGGCTCAACAGCCAGTGGTGCTGAGAGTTCTCCAGCAGCGCCGCCACGCCGGGTGTTTGCAGGTCTGACGAGAGTGAGGTCAATATCGAACGGACCTCTTCCGTTGTCGAACCTGGACCAAATAGCGCGCCGGCTGGAGGCACACCCTCTCCGTCATGGTCCCAGATGCCTTCCCGGACAAGCCACAGCCAGACCGGCAGTTGCCAGCCCAGCAGGGTATCGGTTTTCTGACGTACACGCACCAGGGTATCCTGCTTCGCCGTATCTGGCAGTGTAGCCGCATTCATCACCTGCACCACGCCATCCAGCGGACGCTGTGGTCGCACCGCTTTCAGGACGGACAGGAACTCATCATCCGGCACGCTTTCCGGCAGGCCACCGTGGATCAACACAATCCTGTCACTCTCCTGCCAGTGGTCACGCTTCAGGCCCGGCACCACTTTTTCGATATCGCTGTCACTGCCCTGCACCAGTAACAAACGGACTTTGGCTTTCCAGCGACGGCAGTAGCGCAGACGCAGGTGATCGATCAGGGCCTCAGCCGCAAACCGGGAGATATCCGCGTCAGTATGCTTTGCTTCAGGCAGGGATGCAGCCGCCTGCTGTCCGGAGGCGACCACATCCAGCTTTCCCTGTTCCTCACCGTTCTTCGTGAATACAGTTTCAAGTACCCAGCCGATGATCAGTGCTGCCAGCATCAGCAGCAGGCTGATTATCACTATGCCGGTCGTACTGAATGGCCCGATATTGAAGGTGTCCTTAACCCACTCCGGCCATAACAAGAGTGCGCCGCCAATGAGGCAGACAGATAGTGCGCCCAGAAGCAGCGCAAGCAGAAAAGTGGATGCGATTTTCATAACGGAGGAGAGCAATCCCTTGAGAGTTATTCCGGGGTGACAATACAGAGTTGTCGGTTGTCTTCTGAAAGTTCGGTGACAATAAGCTGGGCTTCGCTGTCGCTTAAACACTGACGGGTCGCCAGCTGCAACGCCTGCCAGGGAGCGGCAACGCCCGCAAACCCGACAACCGTATCAATATGGGTAATTTTATTGGCTTTAAGGCCCGGGGCATGTGCCTCCCGGGCCTTGCTGAAGATATCGCCGGAGGCCATCTGGCCGCCGCTGGTCCAGGCCTGCTTCAGTGCAGTTTTTTCCAGTCCTGACCACATCATGACGCGCTCAAATGCCCGATCGAGATTGCCATCGCGACAGATCTGCGGCCGGTGAACCCTGACCGACACATCCGGGATGTCCTTCAGGCGGCAGTTGGTCAGCAGTAACATGGAAATGGCCTCGCCACTGTCCTCTGGCGGGTGTTCGTAAAGCTGAGCGCTGACCACCAGTAACGCAGCAGCCCGGTCATAATGGCAGTCCAGCCAGTAGTCCAGGATTTCCAGCCCCGTCAGGTCGCGAATGCGCACCAGCGGGTGAGTAACGCTTTTTTGCAGGAGCGATGGCAGTGTCGAAAACTGTTCACCGGTATCCACCGCCAGATAGCAGGTCAGCGTCGACGGGAGCAACGATACCAGATTCTGGACGTGGGCGATTACTTCCTGAAAATAATGCGCCTCCCGGTCAGCCATCCCTCCGGTGGCGGCCAGCGCCCGGTGACGAACCGGATGGCCACCATTAACAGGCTCACATGGCATCATCAGGGGCTTTTTAGCTAACACAGCCTCGTGCGTCATTGGACTGGCAGATCCCAGCCCGTTAATCAGTACTTCGCCGATAAGCCAGGCAAAGCGCTGTCCGCGCACAACGTCTGAGTGATACCGGGCGGCAGTTGTGGCGTTTTTTCTCTCACAACGGGCACAAAGGAGCATGTAGCCAAAATAGCGCCCGACAATCATAAGGCCCCATAACACGACAGGTAGTCCTGTTGACAGTCCCCAGAACGAAGCACCGGAGCGCTCGCCCTTCCAGAACAGGAATGTAGCTGCAGCTCCCGCCAGCAGCATCACAATGCCCAGTAACAACCAGCGTTTAAAACGCGGACGAGACGGCAGTTTCTCCTGCGCGGGAATGCGCTCAAGTTCAACCGGCACGTTTACCCCACCAGAGCATTGGGCAATGAGCTGATAAGCGTGCAGCCACAACCACACTTGTGGCCATGGAATGCCACAGGAACACCGCGATCGCGATAATTTGGGCTACCTTCGACAATAGTGGTATCACCATGCTTAGGGCAGGAAACACGATCACCTTTACGGGCCACGCCAATATCACCAAAAAGCATGGTCGTTGAGCAGGACAATACGGCTCCACCGTGTGTGGTTTTATCGCCTAACCGGATTATTCCTTGCATACCAACCTCCATTAAATCATTTAATCACACGCATGTTTTTCCAACCATCTGGGTCCCAAGCAAAAAGCTCACTATGTGCTAATACTTTTCCCGATGAGGATTTTTTTAATAAAATCTGTGGAGAGGAAGTGTTGCACTCTACATCAGGATTATCTTTATCAGACCAGCTTAGCGCTAATTGGTCACCATTTCTGGACACAGTATATTTTCCATCACAAGTGAAAGGCGCATGCCATGAGGAAATTTTGACGACTGCATGACTGTCATCCTTGATAGAAATATTCCAGGTAATACTCGCCTTAGACCCATCAATAAGTTTTTCACCTTCCTGCGTAAAAGAATATTTTCCCGCTGGAAGTGGAGCAGAGTGTTCAGCAAAGGTGAACTGGCTAAAAAACATCACAACAATTCCGCAACAGATGATTTTTTTCATTCGTACACCTCATCTGAACAAGTTGCTTCGACATCATACCCTAAAGAATAATAAAGATGAATACTGCCGGATTTAGAATATACGTGAACCCCTTCTGAACTAGTGCAATAAGAAAGAATATCATCATCATCGACACCTTGCCTATGAATTTTAAACTCATTATCTTTATAAAATTCAATGCCAGGAAGCTTTTCTTTTTTAGGGTAAATAAAAGCCACATCAACTTCAGATTTATAATGTGTACTTACAGGCTTTTTATAACCAAAGCTAAAGACCGTCTTACCCCCAGAAACATCTTCAACATTACTACTCACCTCGCCCTTCAAAAAGTCACCACCATTATACGGAGTACACTTTTTTTCCATTGAATTGCAAATCAAAACATTATCATTCGACAAATCATCTTTTGTGGTTGAAATTTGAATTTCAGCCTCATCAAACTTAGCGACGCCAACAGGTACCGATGCAGGATGTGAAGCAGCATGGGTGTAAGCAGTAAAAAGTAAACCGAGATAAAGTAATTTAATGTACTTAAACATATGTCACCTACCTTAGTGTCCATCATCGGACCAGTGAGGAGGATCAGACAGTAATTTATGAACACCAAATGATGCCCCTATAGCATGCAATGATGATTGAGAATGAACCAAAACACTGGAACCTGAGGCATTGACCATAGACCGACCAATAACACCCGTGATTGTCATATCAATTGCACGTCTTTGAGTATGCCTTGAACTTAAAACCGGCCTATATACTATATTATATCCATTTACCATGTCCTGGGCTGCGGAAACTGCGGATGTATAATTACCTTTATGCGTCCAATCTATATTCACCCCCTCTTTTGCAGGTACAGCAGAAGGATTCATACCTTCTTTTGCGATTTTCCAAGAGTAATGCATTAAATACGCTCGCTCAACCGGCCTGTAGGTTGCAGAAACTCTAACATCCCCCCCTGCATTTCTTATTGATTGAATAAAGCTCTGTACTGAAGATGAGAATGCAGGCAACAAATCACTAACGGAAGAACTAGTCGGGTATCGACTCACCCATTGAACACCACTTGACTCCTTCGTAATATCTATAATTTCGACATTACATAAACATTTATTTATTTTTTTACGCCCCTCATCCCTTAGCTTATTCAATCGGGAAAGTAATTCACTCCTCTGGATAATTCCATCATTATTACCATGATTCCCATTTTCGGTAGAATCCAAACTGCTATTAGCTCGATAATAATTCACATTTTCATCATCATCTTGTTGCCTGCTATATAATGGGAAACTATCTTCTTTTCCAACTCCTGCAGGGCAGAAAATGTACAGATAAACATCATCGCCATTTTTGATTTTATTAAAAAGACTTTGGTTAGATGTAAAATACAACTTAACATAATCTAGTTGTTCTATCTCATCCATCAATGCCAGTTTTTGTTTAGTGAGTGACAAACCATGAATTTTGTTTATTTGTCTAACAGCAGGTCCTGTAAATTGAATGAGCCCCACAGCATTTTGCGCAGAGATTGATGGGTTAGCATTTAACTCTGCCTTACTAAATACATGATACTCTCTTACAGACCTTCCTTGTCGATTTAGTATAACATTGCCATGAGCATTAACCTTTGGTATAAGTTTAACGACAGAAGAAGTGAAAAATTGATTAGTTTCAACTGCCATACACGCCATAAGGGAATTAGCAAATTCAATTTTTCTATCTTCGCCCCATAGCTCAGCACAAATTTTTACTACTTTCTTCCTGAACTGGCACCCCTTCTCCGTACCGAGTCTCTGATTAACAACTTCACCCCAAATTAATTTTGCACAGTCGCTATCAGTTTTGAGAGACGAAAGAAACACCACCGGATGCATATGCCAGACAGGCTCACCACTGCTGAATACGTCCACCTTACTCATCCACTCCATGTCGTCAAACCACTTTTTGACATAGCTGACACACAGGGGATCCAGCTGCTTTAAAAATGTTCTCCAGCGGTGATGGCTGCTGCCACCGAACCATTCGCTGTCGTGTTTGACCACCATTCGCGCCACAATATCCCTGACATCCAGCTCCGCGTAATTAACCGCGTGACGCAGTTCTTCGCCGGAAAGGTCGCCACTGTTATCGCTGTCCATTTTTTGCAGCAGGGCTTTGTAGTAGTCAGAGACCTGTTTTTCCCGGATACCGCGTTCAGGGCGTACCCACTCCGCAATTCTGGTGAACCCGTCCTTGATCCACCCTTCACGCAGGGATTTCGTCATATCGGATGTGGACGGCTCTTCAAATGCTTTAAAGCCAAGTTTATCCAGGTCGTACTGGCCGATATCCGCATCGACATCGTCTTCGCTTACCCAGGCCCCGTCTCCGATATCAAACCAGCGCTTGCCGCTGCTGTCGGTAAACGGATGGCATTTGTCCTGCGGCATAATTTTGTGAATATCTTTCTTTACCTTACCTTCGGTTTTGGTGAGGTTATCCCCGGCACGGGCATAGACGGAACTCTCCGGATGAATATGAATATATTTCGGGCCACTTTTCACCTGTGCCTTATTGCGCAGAAAATCGACCATCCGGCTGTCGGTGCTGAACACTTCAATGTGTGCGAACGCACTTTTCTCCACACCGTGTAAGTCGCAGGGGGCAATGTCTTCCGCGAGGTAACCCACGGCATCGCCAGCTGCAACCTCCATTTTGGTTGCCGGTTTAACGACGGTATCAAATGTGCCCTGTGCAACCGCCTGCTGCATCCAGGCAGGCAGGTGTGCCCTCCGCTCACCCACGGGGGTCACAAATTGCGGGTCAAGCGACACCCAGAACGCCCCGCCGGTCATTTCGGATTTGCTGTTGAGCGCCCGGGCAAGCCCGAACGTCTGCGTCTGTCCCTCCAGGTTGAAGGTGGTCTCCCGCAACACAATGACGCTGTCACCCGTTTTTAGTTTCTTCTTCTTCGCGACCGGGGCCTTATCTCCGTCTTTTTCCTTGCCGGTATATTCACGCTGACGCAGCCCGTCGCCCTTCTTTGTGACCTGATACAGCCTGTGTTCTGGAAAGGCTGAGAGCGGTGCCAGCCCGATATAGAGCGAGTAAAAATCGAGGCTGTTGTCCTTTTTTTCGGGATCGGGGGTACAGGTCGATTTGACCAGCACAAAGGTACTGGAATACTGCAGCGGGTTAGTGATGTATTTACCGGTCAGATAGTCCTGATTAATGCGCCAGGCCACCACTTCGCCGCCCGCCATAAACTGAAGCGGCACCGCCGTGTCTGCCGTCTCCTTTGTCAGCACGGAGCCAGGGGCACTCTTACGGGTGATGTGGATCCCGCCGTGCCACATATTGTTGGTTCCGGCCAGCCAGGCGCCGTGCGGCTCCTGCAAGAGCGTCTCCATCATGTCATCCACGGTGGCGTAGTTATCGCCATTCGCTTTTCGGGCAGGAAAGCAGATTTTCATTCCGGTCATCCTTAACGTGAAGGGATATTACGCGTCCTGGACGGCGTCACGCTGGTGTTTGTCTGGCTGAAATGCGGCGGCGTGACGTCCATGCTGCCGCCCGCCATCGGTGAGCGATAATGCGCAGATTTGACCAGGTAATCACCCGGGGTTTCTTCCAGAATGCCGCCGTTATCCAGCGTGATGCTGGAGCCGCCGCCGTTGAGACGCAGTTTAGGCGCACTGATAAGCAGCTCATCCTTATTACTGCTGATGGTAAATAGCAACTCCGATGTCATCTCCATTGAACTCGCCTCTGCGCGAACTTCAACGTCCCCCTGATTAGCAATCAGTTTCGCCCCGGACTGATGGGCAAATAGCCCCACAGACTCGCTGGCAGACAGCGTGATGTTCTTCATGGCCCCCATATCCAGATGCTGACCCGCATTCAGAATGGTGTTCTGCTTGCTGGTCATCTGAAGGTGCTCACCTGAAGTAAACGCAATGCCCTGAGGTGCACTGCCCAGCAGGACAGCGGATTGAAGGTCTTTCAGGCGGTTTTCCAGCAGTCTGTTCTGGCTTTCAAGGTCGCATGTGAGTGCCTGAGCCTGCTGCGCGAGCAGATTGAGCCGCTTCATTTCAGCCGCCGACTTGTTCAGGCGTTCAATGGCCGGCGCCATGTCCAGCATTTTGCCTTGTGCCGCCGGTTGTGCATCAGCAGACAGGAACATTCCCCGTCCTGCACGCAGCGCGCCGTACTCATCAGTGCGCAGCTCAAATCCGATACCGCGTGGCTCACGCTCACTGTCCACGATGTGGCCGCCGTTGAGTTGCGTCTTGCCAAAAGGCGTTGCGAGCTTGAAATGCTCTTCCTGACGCTTGTCTTCCAGACGGAATTTGTTATCCCCCGCCGTACGCCAGATATTGCGCGTGTGGTTATCGCGGGTAACGTGGTCAGGGTGTTCGGAATCGTGCTGAGCGTAAGCAATGTACGGACGGTCAGGGTCGCCGCCGTCGAACATCACCGAGACTTCAGTACCGTCAAGCAGCGGGGAGTGGAAACCGTAGGTGTCCCCGGCATAAGGTTTTGCCAGACGCAGCCAGAGGTAGGCATATCCCTGTTCAGTGCTGTTGCGGTCAAAATCGAGCCGGACGCGATAGCGCCCCTGGTTGTCGAGATATGCATAGGTGTCATGCTTCTCATCACTCTCCACCCGGGCAGGCAGGGAGCCGGCTATCACCGGGCGATTCAGCAGCGCCGGACGGAAGCAGACCGTTTCGCTGTAAGGAATACCCGTGAACTGCAACTGGAAGCCCTTATTGCGTGCACCTGAGGTGTGAATACTGGTGATGACGATGCCATTCTTCAGCGAGTCAGGCAGTCCTCTGCCCTGTGGCTCCAGCACTTCGCCCGGGGCCAGAAACGGACTGCTCGCACGTCCCGTGACGGTCTGCTGGGCATTGAGGTAGCGCTCATGCCGCAGGCGGGCATACCAGGCACCACTCTCCGGAATTTTCGCATTCCCCTGGCTCAGGAACGGCTCAGCGTAGTGATACACCTCACCAGTGGTCGCCCCACCCTCCTGACGGACAGTCACTGAACTGTCCTGTGGAGTCAGCGCATCGCGATAGTTATAGTCGCGGCTGACCACACCACCGGTGACCACGCGGTCTGTCGGTCGAATATCCCAGACGCTTTCCTGACCGTTATCGCTGGTACGTGACGGCGGGATAATGGGCAGCTTCATGCCAAACTGATACTGCATCTGGCTGTCCTGAAAAATCACCACATCCTGTTCAATGCGGCCGTCCATCTCAAAGCGCCAGAAGATGCCCACCTCAGCCAGCAAGCGCTGAACAAAGGTCAAATCTGTCTCACGCCACTGGGTAATGAGCTCCCGGACTGGATAGGTCTGAGACAGACGAAATTCAAAATCCGCCCCTTCCAGCCCGTGAGAGCGCAGTATCTGCTCCACCACTTCCGGCACAGACTGATTGAGATATACCGCGCAGCGCTCGGTGTGCTGCATCAGGGCGATACGTGGCACGAGTCGCAGGGCATAGGTGATTTCATCCCCTGACACAGAGATCCGACGGAATGTATCCACCACGCCGTATACCGTGCGCACCGGCGCAGCTGGCGTGCCATCAAACAGTGGCGTCTGGAAGGTGAAGGATGCCGATTTCAGCAGCACCTCATTGCAGGTAATGTCCGCCCCACAGGTGAAAGTGACATCGTAATGCCACGGTTGGCTCAGCGTTTCACTGGCGCGAAAGCGCAGCACGTCCAGAAAGTATGAACAGTCATGGACATCCACACGATAACGGGACAGACCCAGCACTTCGTCTGTTTTCTTCTGAGCCAGACTGGTCGAGTTCTCCATCATCATGCCTCTCCTGTGGTGTCCGTCGTATCAAATTCCAGCACAATCCCTTCTTCGTCACTCCAGCCGAGTGTCAGGGAGTGTGGTTTCTGTTTCGCAGCCATGTGAGTCAGCAACTGCTGACTCAGCACTGGCAGAATTTGTTGATTCAGCAGGCTATCGACGTTACGTGCTCCAGTGTCCGGCAACAGGCAGGCGGCGCTCAGTGCATCAAAGAAGCTTTCATTGATATGGGTTATCAGGCCGTAGTGGCGATGTAAGCGCTTGCTGACCTGTGACAGCTTCATTTCCACGATGGTGCGCACGGCCGTTTCTGCCAACGGACGGTAAATTACAGTCTGGAAGCGGGCCAGCAGGGCCGGCTGGAAGTGGTCGCGCAGTATCGGGCGCAGCAGTTCGTGCAGGTCGCCTTCGGTGGCATTCGGCTGCTTATCCAGCAATTGCATCAGGTGGTCACTGCCGAGGTTCGAGGTCATCAGAATGACTGTGTTGCGGAAGTCGATTTCGCGGCCTTCGCCGTCGCGCATAAAGCCCCGGTCGAAGACTTGGTAAAACAGGTTCATCACGTCGCGGTGCGCTTTTTCCACCTCATCCAGCAGCACCACGCTATATGGACGCTTGCGTACCGCTTCGGTGAGAATGCCGCCCTGGCCGTAGCCGACGTAACCCGGCGGTGAGCCTTTTAGCTGGGAAACAGTGTGCGGCTCCTGGTACTCAGACAGGTTGATGGTAATCAGCGATTTTTCACCGCCGTACATCACGTCTGCCAGCGCCAGCGCGGTTTCGGTTTTACCTACACCGCTCGGGCCGACCAGTAGAAACACGCCCTGTGGGCCGTTCTCAGAGGTGAGGCCGGTTTTGGCCGCACGCAGACGCCGGGCGATGGCTTCAAGTGCCGCATCCTGGCCGACCACGCGTTTGCCAATTTCGTTTTCCAGCGTAAGCAATTCCGTCTGTTCATCCTTCATAAGGGAAGACAGTGGCACGCCCGTCCAGTCAGCAATCACATTGGCGATAGTGCGGGTGTTGACATTCACCTGAATCAGCGCATCACCCTGCTGTTCACTTTCCAGTTGCTGCTGAAGCTTCAGGATTTCTGCCTGCTTGCTGATATCCTGACGGCTGGCCATCAGTTGCTGAGCGAGGTCCTTTTCAGCATCAAAGCGGCCTTCCTGCTGCTGAAGGATGGCTTCCAGTGCATTGCGCTGCTGTTCAATAATGCTCAGACGGTCTCCGTGGTGGCAGTTGCCGGCTGCGATATCTTCCAGCAAAGCCTGCTCTTCGAGTACAAGAGCATTTAGCTGTGCTTTCAAACGCACAATGACTTCCGGTACGGTGTCCAGACTCATACGCACGCGGGCGGCCGCGGTATCGAGCAGGTCAACCGCTTTGTCCGGCAACTGGCGGCCCGTCAGGTAACGGCGAGACAGGGTGACTGCGGTTTTGACCGCATCGTCAGTGATATGCACGTTATGGTGTTCGGCGTAACGGGATTTGAGACCGCGCAGCATCAGGCAGGCAGTGTCGTCATCCGGCTCGTCGACTTTCACCATCTGGAAACGGCGCTCAAGAGCGGCGTCACGCTCAAAATATTGTTTGTATTCAGACCAGGTGGTGGCGGCAATGGTGCGCAGTTCGCCACGCGCTAACGCCGGTTTGAGCAGGTTGGCCGCATCTGCACCACCTGCCTGGTTGCCCGCGCCAATGATGGTGTGTGCTTCATCAATAAACAGCAAAGTCGGGATGGGTGACCGCTGCACAGCATCGATGACGTTTTTCAGGCGCTGTTCAAATTCGCCCTTAACCCCTGCTCCCGCCTGAAGCAGACCAAGATCAAGAGTACGCAGGATGACCGGCTTGAGTGAGCTCGGGACATTGCCTTCGGCAATTCTGAGCGCCAGGCCTTCAACCAGTGCCGTTTTGCCGACACCCGGATCGCCGATCAGGATCGGGTTGTTCTTGCGACGGCGCGAGAGAATATCCACCATCTGGCGAATTTCCGTATCGCGACCGAACACCGGGTCAATCTTGCCTTCTTTCGCTTTGGCGGTAACATCGAGCGTAAACTTGTCGAGTGCGTTCTGCAGCGCCGGATTGAGTTCGCCTTCCTTCACGTCCGCGCCGAACGGGCGACCGACAAATTCCACTTCACTACCGTGGCTCTGCGCAAGTTCCGCTTCCCGTGGCTGTGCCGGGCGTTCGTCCGACTGTCCATCGAGCAACGGACGCAGACGTTCCAGTTGGCTCTGACCCAGAGTCAGCAGCGGCCATAGCCCATCACAGCGAATCAGATTCTGTTTATCAACCAGCGCCATCAGCAGATGGACGCTGCGGATTTGTTCCTCACCGTTAAGAGAAGCAATCAGCCAGGCTTCCCGCATCAGCGTCTGAAGAGTGTCAGACAACTGCGGACGTTGACGTACTGAACGCGGTTGCTTATCCAGCCAGGCAAGCAAATCCTGCCAAAGCATGTCCATATCCCACTCATAGCGGCGAGCAAGTACAGTCAGGTCTCCCTCGCCCTGCTCCAGCAGTTTCAGCAGCCAGTGCTCAGGCAGGATTTCTGCATGGGCGCGGGTCTGACACAGGGAGGCTGCCCCTTCCATCGCACGGGCGCAGTAAGGGTTGAGACGTCGAAGGAGGATTGCCGGGTTTTCCATTTTTGCTTGCTCACTGTTGAGGACCGTTCAGGCACGCTACCGCTCCTGGCCGTTACCGAGGCCCATAAGGTCTGTTTCCGGGATGTGATTTTTTTGCTGAGCGCCCGCACAGGCAGACGCTCAGCAAAAAGAGCGGACAGAGAAGCTCTGCCCGCTTGCGACTTACGCTGTGGCGCGTTCGTTCCAGGAATCGGAATGAATGATGTTGCCGTCTTTATAGGTCCAGGTGATTTTTTCGTAACGTAGCTCGATCTGCTCCAGGTGGTTATGCTTCTCGTAAGCAGGATCCTTGATGTCGTGCATCACCGGATTTACTTTCACCACTTTTACGTTTTCCAGTTTGGTGTTGAAGTACTCTACTTCCTGGCCCGCGTCGTTGATTTTGTACCACTTGAATTCCGCAGACTTCAGGGTCTGACCGGTGGACACCGCCTTGTACAGATACGGGCTGGAGGAGTCGATTTCCTTGGTAAACAGGAACGGGGTATGAATACGGGTGCCGGTCAGCTTGCCGGTGTTATTGTCAGTCGGGATGTACAGGTTATGCTCCTGCGCCACCACTTCGATGCTGCCGTCACGGTCCTGAACGTCCACAGACCCTTTGATGTCCGCTCCGCCGTCGTCTTTCAGCCAAAGATAAACAGGAATTGCCATGGAATTACTCTCCATTGTGTTGTGATGCGTCATCATCCTGCGATGACGCCAGGGTGTGGCCCGGTATCTGACAGGCATTGGCCTGCGGTACCAGACTGATTTCGACACGGCGGTTGAGCGCACGGCCCTCCGGGGTGTCATTGGTTGCAACAGGACGGCTTGCGCCATAGCCCTGCACCGCAAAACAGCTTTCCGGCACGTCACCGGTATCGCGCATCCAGTCGCGTACCGCTGCAGCACGCTCGAGCGACAGCGCCTGGTTCAGCTGTGCATTACCGGTGTTATCCGTGTGCCCCGCGACCACAATCAGCCAGCCCGGTTTGGCCTTAATGCCGACCAGAGAATTGACCAGCATTTTGGTGGAGCCGGTTTTCAGCATGGATTTGCCGGAATCGAACAGCGACATACTGTCGAGACGGACAATTTTCGGTACCGGCTTTGGCTTCGGTTTTGATGGTGGCGGTGGAGGCTCCCATGTATCAATGGCCTGCTGCACCGCCAGCCACAGGCGGTTGCCCGGATACAGCCCAAGCCCGTAGCGATGGGGTTCTCCCTGACGCTGCCAGCGCTCCAGCAACAACGCATCCTGCTGCAAAGCATGCAGGGCCTGCGCTTTCGGGGCATAGTGGTTCATCGGGATAGCCTGCCAGCGGTGAAGATCGGCGCTGACCTTGCAAATAAGTGACTGGTTATGCCGCACAGAAAGGGCAATGGCACCCAGGGCGCATAACAGCAGAAACATCACTACTCGACGGCCCGTTTTTCCACCCTGCAACGGGGTGGTATAAGGGGCCAGCAGAGGAAGTACCGCATCGGCAAAATGCCAGCGCGGTTCATACGCCGTGACACGACCGGCAGGGGCAATGCGAGTCTGGCGGAACAATAATTGTGGCCATAGCGCGGCTGTCGAGGTGGATACCCATCCCATGCGCAGGGTGACAGCAAACGGTCGCACAGGAGGACATAGCCTGTCCGCTTTGCCCAATTCATCCAGCATCACGGAGTGAAGCAACGATGTTGCCTGGGTCAGGTACGGCTGAATAAAGGCCGTCTGCGGGGACTGCTGCCATTCGCTGAGGATGACGGCAGGTTCGTCTTCCGGACACACAAGGGCCGTATTGCCCCGCACCACTATCCAGGGTGTTTCCGGGCCGCTGAATTCGGTATTCAGGACCACCGGCACGCTATAGCCGGTCAGTTCCCGCAACTGCTTCATCTGCAGGCGCAGCGCTTTCAGGGAGGCGCGTAACAACGCCTCATCTTCATGCTTGTCCGGCAGGCAGCGGTACATCACGGCGAGCTGACCTGCCATCGTCGGGGTACGGGCCAACAGACGCTCTGCAAAAGGCATGATTCCGGTTAGTTCCGTTATCCGGAGATACCAGCCCTGTGCCGCGCCCCGGCCCGGGCCTCCCGCAAACATGGCATCATCCACATCCCCGCAAACCAGCACCACCGGTCCGGTATGACTGTCGGGCGGGAAAACTCCGGCCTCATCAGCCAGCTGTACCGGTCGCTGTTGACGGTAACGGCGACGGGCAAGCATGCCCGCAACCAGGAAGGCCACCAGTGTCAGGAAGGCTTTCCCGGCAACCGGCCAGGTCAGTAATCCCCATGCCAGCCACAGCACGGCGGCAAGGCAGAGCACTACCGGCAGGGCAGCCCGGACGACTGTTTTTCCACGCATCAGGGCTGCTCCGGCAGTTGCTGGTGCAGCAGATCCTGCAACCACAAATAACCACCCAGCCACACCGCACCGGTCAGGATCACCGCCAGCACAATCCAGAACCAGACGGACCGCAGCAGGTTGTAACGACGGCGTCCAGTCTTCTGAACCACCAGGGAGGCGCCGGTTTCAAGCGGCGGCACGCGTTCATTCAGTGCGGCGATAATCTCATCACGACGGGCCTGCCCTACGCCGGACAACTGGTACTGCCCCTGGAAACCGAGTGCCAGCACCCGCTGGTAACAGGTCAGCACGGCAGGATCAGGCGCAGGGTGTCGCAGTATCTCTCCGATGCGGTCATACAGCGCTTCACCGGCACGCAGTGAGCCAAAGTACACTGCCTGCAGCGGGGCTGAACGCCAGGCTCTCTGCCCCGCGTCCAGCGTGGTCATGTTCAGCGCATCACGGGACGTTTCATCAGTGGAATGACTTTCTGGAGCGTCTGTTCTTCTGACATCCACTACTGCAGTTTTCGGCTCCGGCCTGCGGTTCAGAACGGTTTCATCCAGCAGGGCACACTGGGCGTAGGTAATGTGATCGATACTTTCTGCATCAAACCCGGCTCTGTCCAGCACCTGGCGCACGCTCTCCACCTGCGCTTTACACGCGGCATACAGCGCTGAGCCATCCGTTACCTGCCCGCCGTGACGCAGTTGCGCCACGGTGAGCCAGGTCTCTGCCAACAGGGCATCAATGTCGAAGTCCTTTCTCATGAGCGCAGCACCGCAAACAGTTCCAGCTCAAGTTCGCCGAGCACAGACGGAACATAGAAGACGCAGACACCCTGATCCAGCATTTCAAGGGCGGCATCACATTCCATATCCAGCACAAAGTACTGGTTCTCCAGACGCACCGGCAGCGCAGCAGGCACGCGGCTCAGGGCAATGAGGCCAATACCTTCAACAGCCAGACCGGACACTTCACCCACACTGGCCGGAGCCCCGGCAATACAGACTTCAGCGAAGCGTTCAGCGATCTGCCATGCAGGCTGATTCGCCCGAACGGAGAGATAGAAATCGGCTTCATCGCGCAGACGAATATCGTGCAGCACCGCTTTCCAGGTTTCGGGATCCAGACGATCCATATGGACAGCCACCACGCGTGACGGCAGGCTGGCTTCCAGCAGTTCGCTGATAAGGTCGAAGAGTGGCGGGAAAGTTTTCTCGGGCGCGAGATGGTCATAACCCGGAATGGCATCCAGATCGTGCTCAAGCGAGAAGGTCAGCATACTGCCGGCAAGACGTGCCAACTCGGCCCAGACCTGCTCAGGATGCCTGTCGGGGAAACGTTCATACTCAGAGAGCACTCGGGCGTGCGAGTTCAAGGCATTCAGCAGCCAGAAGAGAGAAACATCAGCAACTGCAAAATCGGCCATCCTGTCGTTGCTCTCGCGACGCATAGACATCAGACGCTGACGACGGGAGCGCAGCTGGCGGTTCAACAATGCAAGACGTTCACACAGGCCGCTGCTTGCTGAGAACAGAGCCATCGGAGGGATAAAGTCAGGATCTTGACGCCAGCCCCCCTGCCCGTCCTGCAAAAGACGGGCTATAGCGCAGGTGTCCCAGGTGCTATTGTCTTCATGTCCGAAACGAAATGCCAGATTAAACCGAGCCACCGCCATCGACTCTTCTTCCTGTCCAAAACGATCGGCAATCGTCTCCCAGGCTTCCCGATAGCGCAGCGGTCGCTCTGGGGGTACCGTATCAGTCTGCACATTCACGATCCCGGCCTGCATCACCGGTAACGCCACATATACCGTCACCGGCGAATTGCCTGTAGAATCAGGCGTGTCGATTTCACGGGGTTCGGGTGGCAGGTCGCTGAACCGGGTATCAATCAGCGTGTCATCCGGGAGCCAGAGACGCAGTGACTGCGCCTGGACCCGGCCGGAGGCCAGCATCGCCTCATCCAGCGTTACCCGACCAACGCCCCAGGGAAAGGTACTTCCGCGGAAGGCAATACCGGCCCGGGAAAATGCATCCCATTCAGACTGCTGTTGAAACTGTTGGGGGGCCAGCAAGGCCCCTTCATTCCATAATGGACGATAAATTTTCATCCCTGATCTGCCCCCGCCTTATGCTTTCGCCTTCGGCATCTGGGAAACCAGCGACAGGTTGACATCCATCCCTTCCACCTGGAAATGCGGTACGGCATAGAGTTTCACGCGGAAGAAACCAGGGTTATCTTCAATGTCTTCGACCACCACCTTCGCATCACGCAGCGGATGAGAAGCCTGTAGCTCGTCGCCCGGGTCGGTCATTTCGGTGACCAGGCTGCGCACCCAGGTGTTCAGTTCCAGCTCCAGCAGGCGGCGATCCTTGGTGGTGCCGATATTTTCGCGCTGGATTAGCTTCAGATAGTGCGCAATGCGCGACAGCAGGAAGATGTAAGGCAGACGCGCGTTGATGCGGCTGTTGGCCGTCGCATCGGCGGTGTCATAAACCGCCGGCTTCTGAGTTGAGTTCGCCGAGAAGAAGCAGGCGTAGTCGCGGTTTTTGTAATAGGAGAGCGGGATAAAGCCGAGGTTGGCGAACTCGAACTCGCGGGTTTCCGGGATCATCACCTCTGATGGGATCTTCACCTGATTGCCGGTGCCGAGGTCGTAGAGATGAATCGGCAGATCCTGCACCGCGCCGCCCGCCTGCGGGCCGCGGATCTGCACGCACCAGCCGTTATTGATAAAGCTGCGCACCATATTGGCGGCGAATGCAAACGAGGCGTTGGTCCACAAATATTTATCGTGATCCGGTCCTTTGACCTCTTCGACATAATTGAAGCTGCGCACCGGCACGGTATCCGGACCGTACGGCAGACGGCCGAGCACGCGCGGCATCACCAGTCCGATATAGCGGGCGTCATCCGTCTCGCGAAAGGATTTCCATTTAATGTATTCGGCGCGATCGAAGTAGTTGCCGATATCCTTGATAGCGGCCACCTCTTCCATAGACTCCTTCAGGAAGAAGCGCGGGCCGGCGGAACCGATAAACGGCATATGCGCGGCGGCGGAAACTTTAGAGATGTTGCGCAGCAGCGCCACGTCCTGGGCAGAGGCGTCAAACTCAAAGGCGGAGATCAACGCGCCGATGGGTTCGCCGCCTGGCGTGTCATATTCAGCCACATAGGTTTGCTGATAGAGGCCGCTCTGAATGATCTCGGGACTGTCCTCAAAGTCTCGCCGCAGATCGTCTTTAGAGAGATCGAGCAGCTCGATTTTCACGTTCTGACGGAAATCCGTTTTATCCACCAGCGACTTGACGCCGCGCCACAGCGACTCCACCGCCTGGAAGGCTTCATGATGCATAACCGCATCCAGCTGACGGCTAATCTGGTAGTCCAGCGCGGCGATATGATGGTCAATAAGGGTCTTATCGAGCTTCTCGACTTTTGACCCCGCTTTGCTCAAACATTCCAGAAAGACCTGCATGCCAGCGGTGAGACGCTCATCGGCAGTAGCGTCCGACATGGCTTGGGCATCCTGCCAGATATCGAGCGCGCTCAGTTCTGAGACAGGACGCAGATTGATTTTTTTAAACAGAGAGGCATAAACCCCGCTCGCGTCCGGGCTTTCCAGCACCAGGCTTTCGCTTCCAGTTCTGTTTTCGTTTTGAACAGTCATAAGCATTCCTTTTAATCCATTAAAACGTCGCTGCCGTTACGCTTTCGGCGCCAGCGCCGATAATTCGCTGCGCAGTTCCGCGCTCAGCGCCGGATCCAGCAGGATTTTTTCCAGCTCTTTACGGAAAGCCTGGTTATCCAGCAAATTCGCCTTTAAATCGCGCAGCAGATTACGCATCGCAAGCATGGCTTTAAGCTGCGGGATCTGACGCGCCACCTGCTCCGGCGTAAAATCCTGCATATCCCGAAAGGTCAGGCTGATATTCTCCTCGCTGCCGTCGTCAGCCAGCGTATTTTTTATATTGAGGTCAACTTTTGGGGAATATTCAGAAAGCACGCTATTAAAATTATTTTTATTGACGTTTATTTTTTCCCGCTCCGATAACGGCGCAGTTTCCTGACCATGGCTAAAATCGCCAGCGACCAGTAATTTCAGCGGTAATTCCGTTTTTTTCGTCGCCCCACCGGTGTGGAGATCCAGCTTAAGGTTAATACGTGCTTTAGGTACTTCACTCTGGAAGCTGTCAGCCATTACTCTGTCCCTCGTTTAATCGCTGTGTGATGATCGTTGTGAAACTTTTCCCGCCGAGATAATAGAGCAATAAAGCGCCAGGAATCAAATACTCAACCCCTTGATTTACAATTAGAATAATCCTAATTATTTTGGAATGAAAGTTAACTGATGGTAAATAAAATCAATGGATTAATGTGCTAGTCTTTAATTATTATTCAGCGCGATCCGCCATAAAAAATCGGCACAATGAAATTCTGCCACTCATCATCTTACCCTTTGATATAAATCATAAAATTAAAATGAAAAGCAGATATATCGCCATGGCGCACGCTGATGGTGCATTATCTTGATTTAATTAAAATAAACGTGATCCGCATCTCAAATAAACCCTTCCTCTCTTTCAGAGACGGCGTTATATTTTTAGCGATCGTGACCTTTTCTGGGCGAAACCTGTATTAACAGAAAATATAACAACATCTGGCAACCGTTATTTCGCTTAGAAAGAAAAGGGATCACCAAATGAGAATTGAGAATTTTCAGCTGATGGCTAAGCCGTCAGGATCACTCTGTAATCTCGATTGCGCCTACTGTTTTTACCTTGAAAAAGAAAAGCTTTATCCAGAGAGAAAACAAAACTGGCGCATGACAGATGCAACGCTGGAAAAATATATCGCATCACATATCGCTTCGCAGCAGGGCGATGTAGTGGACTTTCTGTGGCAGGGCGGCGAACCCACCCTGCTGGGCATTGAGTTTTATCTTCGCGCCGTCGAGCTTCAGAAAAAATATCGGGGCGCAAAATCCGTTAATAACTTTTTTCAGACGAACGGCGTTAATCTAAACAAAGAGTGGGCGATATTTTTCCGCGACCACCATTTTCTGGTCGGCGTATCGATAGATGGCGACCGCGCCAGCCACGATGCATACCGTATGACGCGAGCGGGCAAAAGCACCTTTGACGCGGTTCTCGAGGGAATCGCCCTGCTGAGGCGCCACCACGTTCAGTTCAATACGCTTACCGTGGTCAACGATGTCAACGTCCGCCGACCCGTTGAGCTTTACCGCTTTTTGAAAAGCATCGGCAGTCGCTATATGCAGTTTATCCCGCTGACAGAGCGTCGGACATCAACGCCGACTGCGGATGGACTTACCCTGATCCCGCCAGCGTTTTCAGGCGCCTGTCGCGTCGAGCCATGGTCCGTCCCTTCTCGGGCCTGGGGCGCATTCCTTAATGCGATCTTCGATGAATGGGCCACCCGGGATATCGGACAGACCTTCGTAATGAATTTTGAGCAAACGCTGGCGCAACTGTACGGCATGCAAAGCGCCTGCGTGATCGGCGCAACCTGCGGCGCCAATCCGATCGTGGAGGCGAATGGCGATGTTTACTGCTGCGATCACTTCGTCTATCCCGAATACAAACTCGGCAATATCCATAATCAGGATCTCGCCGCAATGGTGAACTCGCCGCAGAATCTGGCTTTCGCCCAGCGAAAAACAGCCGATATCAGCAAAGATTGTCTGCGTTGTCCGTTTCTGCAGGCCTGCAACGGCGGCTGCCCAAAACAGCGCTTCGCGCTCTCCAGCGAGGGCAAACCTAATAAGCACTATCTTTGCGAAGGTTTCCGCATTCACCTGAGCCATGCCGTGCCCGCATTACATCGTCTCTATGGGCTGCTAAGACAAAAGGCGTCGTCGACGCGTATGAAGAAAGAGATGCAAGCAATGTTGCAAAACCGCTAGCTACATCTGACTGCCGCGCGGCTTCAGGCGCTCGGGAAAAGTAAGGCGGAAAATACCTTTTCCGCCTTCTGTGTGGGAGTGTTACTGCTCTTCTTTCATATACTGCTGCTTAATATATTCTTTGGTTTTCTGCATGGCTTCGTGCATTTTTTGCAGCTTTTGCGCTTTATCAGGCGTGTCTGGCAGGAAGCCGACAAACTTATCTTCAGGGCCGTAAGGCCGCATCCAGCCTTTAGGGAAATCAGCGGCTTTCACGCCGTTGCCATTGTCTTCGTAGCGCTGAACGATGCCTTCGGAAAGTCTGGCGTTATAGGGAATGACGTTCTTTCCTTTGTGGTCGCTGAGCTTGTTGAACAGCTCCTGACGCAGCGCCTGTTTAATTTTCACAATGGCGGGATCGGTCGCGTTGATCAGGTTATGCATCTCTTTGGGATCCGCTTTCAGATCGTAGAGTTCTTCCGTATCCCAGACCCCATAGTAGTTAATGTATTTATAGCGATCGCCGCGAATAGCGAAGGTCGTGGGCGTATAGGGGAAGTTATATTCCCAGAAGTATTCATAGACGAAGGTTTTACTCCGTGGTTCAGCCGGCGCCTTACCGCTGCCCAGCGCCAGGAAGCTGGAGCCGTCATAATTTTTCGGTTTGGCGATGCCGGCGGCGTCCAGAATAGTTGGCGCAATATCGATATTGGCGACCACGTCCTCTACCACGCGGCCCGCGTCAAATCCCGGTCCGCTGGCGAGAAGCGGAACGCGAATCGACTCTTCGTAAGCGTTACGTTTATCCGTCAGGCCATGTTCGCCGAACATAAAGCCATTATCCCCCATCACCATAATGATGGTGTTTTTATCCAGGC
>Ga0268254_10000280_pt1 | contig 37682 bp, 57 predicted proteins | sample AgamicOrSfrz_FD_200251 | JGI IMG/M metagenome (GOLD analysis project Ga0268254, IMG submission 200251) | Agave microbial communities from Guanajuato, Mexico - Or.Sf.rz (v2) (version 3) | ecosystem: Host-associated > Plants > Phyllosphere > Phylloplane/Leaf | place: Guanajuato, Mexico...
GCGAAATCCGGGTCGATCAGGACGCGCACCGCGCCATCCGCATCGCTGCGTCCAAGTTCGATATGCCGCGCCGAATAACGCGCCAGCACGCCCGCACTGGGATGATGAAACCGGTTGCGATAGCCTATGTCTCAAAGCAAACGCAAAAAGTGACTTAACTATCTGATTTTAAAGGAACAGTCTCGCGCCGGTCAGCATTGAGATTGTGCCCGTTTTAGGCCGTTTTACGAGGTTTATAGTAGGTTGTGGGCACACCTTGGGCACACTCCGGACGCGCCTATGACAGGATCAGTCCACCCGGCTCCATACCCTCACGACCTCGCCGAACACAACTGGCACTACCTCGTGCCCTTTGAGCGAGACCTCGCTGTCGTCCTTGGGATAGCCCATATGTTCCGAACTCCGGAGCATGCCGAGCAGTTGGGGGCTATGTAGGCCGGTTGCCGCCACGTCGGCCAACACCTCGGATTCAATCTGATGAAGCAACTTCCAAGTGAGGACGCCGGCCGCGCGGTGTCGGCGAACGATGGCAGGCACTGCCTGCACTATTGCGTCCTCAGCACTATCCAGTGACGCTTTGAAATCAGCCATGTCCCGCTCCTAATTTTGACGTACTTGCGCAGGCCCAGCCGTTGACAATCACCGGTGAGCGCTTAGCGCGTTAATTAGCTCGCGTGCGAACTCGACTTCCCTTTTAAGCGCCGCCGCTTCGGTCCCCGGTTGCACTAAGGCCATGGCAGCGAGCACCGCCGCGAGCACCCCGTCCATTCGGTCGAGCGCATTCCACAGTGCAGAGATCTGTTTGTTTTTCGATTCGTCGATCAAAGCGTCCCGGCGCTTGATTTCTTCTAGCACCGCGCGCACGGTCTCTGCGCGCGGGTCATTTTGCAATCGAAACACTACCTCGCCGTTGACTGTCATGCCTCCACGCGCCGCTGACTGCTCGACTTGGTCGAGGACGCTCTGAGGGATACGGAACGAGGTCTTAATGATGGGATCGTCGGTAGGCATGCGGCGAATTCTAGCCAGTGGGCATTTGGACCGCTATCAGGGAGGTTTTAGCCAGCCAATTGCCGACGAAAATGCCCTCTCTTTGACCAATGAAATTCTTCGGCCTGCGGCATCATAAGGTCACGCGTGGACGATCGCGGAAGTAGGAGAGGAAAGATGGATTGGAATCAGGATGCGATAGACGCGGCGCGCGGAGCGCTTAAAACGGTGAATGAGGCGGTGGACGCAATCACGAGCAAAGCAAGCCAGCTCGAGTCGCTACTGGCGCTGCTGGCCGATTCGGCCGCATCGGAGACATTGCCGGCGCTCCATCGGGAAAATGTTTGTGTTCTCGGCGCAGAACTGGCGGCAGACATCCGCGCCGCCGCGGGGCGGCTAAGTTAGCCTCACGATTAGAGGCGCGGTCATGCTTCCCATTCGATGGCGTCTCTGAGCACCTTCATCGGCGTACCGCCAATAATGGCGTTTTGTTGCAGATGCTTTCCCGCGACCGTACTGGCGGCCGCAACGACGACGTTATCTCCGATCTCGCTGCCCTTCAGGACCGTGCAGCGGAGGCCGAACCATACGTGATTTCCGACAACGATCGGACGAGCATCGTTTATGACCCGGCCGTTAGCGCGGATCTTGTGGAAGTCGTTGTCCATGAAAACGCATTCCCACGATACGAGCACGCCCGACCCAAACCGAATCTCGTGATTGCAGATGATCTGACTTTCGGCCGTCATCACAAAGTCTTGGCCAAGCGTTAGCGATCCACCGACATGGATTCGTGAGCCGTGGCCGATGTGTGCAGCCCCTTCGAACGTGACCGTCCCGTCTACACACCACATAGTGCGCGAGCGATGCTGGTCGAACGTGTAGACCTCGCCAAAGCCGATCTGGATCATTCCCCGGCGTAGGGGCGAATTGATCCGCACGGTGCCCTTGGTCAGTAACAGATAGGTGTTGCATGACACAGCAAAAGGCAGCTTCACAGCCTGGTTGAACGGCAGGTAGCGGAAGTTGAAATAAAGCGTTTTGGGGATGCTGCGCACCCTCAACCAAGCCTTGGCTATGCGGTTCATGACGCCTTCGGTCGCGTTATCAGGTCTCGAAAGGCGACATGGTATTACACGTTGCAGGCGGAGCTAAAGAGCGACGTGACGTTCGCGCCGTCAGAATTGCCACTCAACGAGAAAGTGCGCGATGAGTTCGCCGCAACGGTCATTGGCCCGATGAGCGTCATCACGTCATCACCAGGCATAAGGGTCACTGGATAATCGGTCGGGTTGTGGTAGATGAAGATGTAATACATGTCTCCGCCCCACATGGGCGTCGCAACGCTCGCCATCTGCTCTGACGTCGGCAAGGTGTCGCTCACTGGCCCGGTCAACCCTCGCCGAACGAGAACCGGACCGATATGTTCGTTCGTCAGTTGCACAGGGTTCGGATCATCAATGATCGCTGTGAAATTCATTGCCATTTTGCTCGCTCCTTATGCGTACTCGTACACCAGGATGACTCCCGCGCCGCCAGCTTTTCCGGCGAACGCGCCTGAACCCCCGCCAGATCCACCACCACCACCGCCGAACCCATATGTGCCGCCCCCGCGAACATGCGGGTTGATGTTGGAAGAAGCGATGATCATTCCGATGCTGATCTTTACCCATGCAGGGCTTTGTTCACGACTGCCAGGAACATTGAGTATGTTCCCGCCCGACGCGCTACCCGGAGTTCCAGAGCCTGCGGAAGCGCCATCCGTAGTCTGCTGGTACGCCTGACTCTGACCGCCCCCAGCCGTCAAAGCACCGAACGTTGTATTGCCGCCGGCGCCGCCTGTTCCGCCTCCGGACGCACCCGCGGCGCCTGCTGCACCAGCGCTGTATGAAAGCCCCGAGAATGCCGTTGTGTAGCGATGAACAACGTAGCCTCCCGTGGATCCCTGGCCTGCGATCGCCGCCTGTGAGGACGTGTTTGCAGGGAGCCCCGAACTACCTGAGCCGGCTCCTATAAGCTCCACTACGATGCTCGTGGTGCCGGCTGTCGGGGTATAGGTTCCGGAGCCAGTGAGCACTTGAACGTTGATCAATCGTCCCGGCTGGTTTGGTATTGCCTGAAACGAGGGATCTGCGCTTGCGCCGTTGTCCGTCAGAACACGCCCAGCCGTGCCGACAGCCGCAGCCGCGAGCGCGGCCGTTCCCTGCCCCAGCAATACGCCATGATTCGCAAGCGTCGTCGCGCCTGTGCCACCATTCCCGACGGGCGCCGTACTCAACGTCGCCAATGCGCCGAGCCCGAGGTTGGTGCGCGCGGTCGCCGCGCTCGCCAGGTCTGACAGGTTCGCAGACTTTGCCGCTCCGCCAATGTTCGAAAGTGCGGTCACCGCACTCGCAACATCCGAAAGATTGTTGGCCTTCGTCAGCGCATTAGCGAGCGTCGCGGCGGCATTGGATGCGCTGATAGATGCAGACGTCGCGCTGTTAGATGCGTCCGTCGCAGAGGTCGATGCGAGCGTAGCGCTGCCCGACGCGCTCAATGCGGACGCGTTAGCGCTGGCTGCCTGCGTGGTTGCAGTTGACGCCGCAGTCGTCGCAGTTCCAGCACTGCTTGCTGCAGCCGCGGCGCTGTTTCCAGCATTCACGGCCGATGTACTAGCAGAAGTCGCAGATGCAGACGCGCTAGCGGCTGACGTCGCCGCAGAGCTTTGGCTGCCAGATGCGGCGGCGGCAGACGCAGCGGCGGCAGACGCGCTCGCTGCAGCATCTACAGCGGACGTCTCGATAAACTGACCAAGGATCGTTTGATAGCTGCCACTATCATCAGTGAGAACGAGAGATAGTTCCATGGCGTTAGCTCATCGGTGACTGCGCAATGCGCAGATAGGTAGGCGGTCCGAGAATGACATCGCCAAGCGGCGTCACCGCCTTGCAGTCGACGCGCGCTTTACCGGCGGGCCACGATGCAGTCGACGGAGCCGAGATCGTCAACAGGCCCTGTGTCTGGTCGAGCCAGGCAACGGTCAATGGCGCAATTTCGGTCACACCCGCTTGGTCGAATAGATTGGCGGACAGCGACCAGCCAGTGAAGTCGGCCGGCGCGCCGTCTTTCTGCAGCGCTCCGATCAGGTTGAACGTCGATCCAATATAGACGGTCAGCACTATGCCCCCACGTATTCGATGAAGCACAGCGCGTAGTACGGCGGCCGGTTTTCGTGCGCTACGCCGCTACCAGTGTTCTGAATGCTAATGCCCGTCGTCGCACCAAAAATGCCAATTCCAGTAAGCGCACCATTGATCGCGATCCCGGTACCTGAGGGCTGCGTGCCGGTCGACTGCGAAGAATTTGGCGTGCCCGTCAACCCGAGAGCATTTCCAGGCTGATTGTTCGGTAATGCAGCACCAAAACTATGCGCGTGGCCTGGATCACTAATGCCATGCGCGTGGCCCGGATCCGCCACGCCGTGCGCGTGACCGCCGTCGTTGACGCCGTGACTGTGCGCAGGGAGGTTGGCGGTCGCTAGCGCCACAGTGTTGGCGCCACCGGTGGCGTTCAGTGCATACGACGCGCCGGCGCCTACGATGAAGCGGTCGCGCAGATCGGCGGTTCCGTTCGTCCCATCGGCAAGTTGCCAGCCGGCGCCCCACGTAGCCGCGATGTTCGCCACCGCGCCATGCCACATGCGCACCTCACCGATTTTGTACATCTGCGAGCCAATCACGAAGTCTTTGCTTGTCGTCGACAGAGTCGCTGCAGCGCCGTTCGTGATCTTTTGACCATTCACGTCCACAGTAACCGTTGGCTTTAGCAATCCATCGCGCAGTTGCCTGATAAACGCGAACGCCGTCTGGAGATATTCGTTGGCCTGCGTGCCGACGGGCTCACTGCCGGGTGGCGAATTCGCCGATGGCGTTTCGGAAAGATCGTCGAATGAGGTCGGTACCGGCATGGGTTACTCCGAAAGATTGCAGGTGCCAGCGATCAGTCCTTGACGCTGGAGGACGCAGACGTAGTGCTGGAGGTAGTCGGCTTTAGCCCGCGCGTCGCTGTCGGCGTCGTCGACGATGCCGAAAAGAGCGCTTCCAAACGCAGGTGATAGCTCGGCTGTGCCACCGGCACCATTGCCCACGCTGCCGGCGCTGGTCCCTGAACCTGCTGCGTCGCTACTGCCTGCGGCGGGAGCGTAGTTGGTGACGGCGATCCGCAAGCGGCGAGCGCCATCAGCGATAGCAGCACGATTCTTTGCGTTGTCAGATTCATGAGCCTGTCTCTCCTGCGTGAGTTGTGAGTCGAGTGCGGCGATGCGCCCCGCCGCCACCCGGCCGTCGGCGATGGCCTTCTGCTCTGCCGCAAGCGCGGCGTCGGAGACAGCCTTCAGACGGTTCGCGTTATGCTCGTTGTCTCGTGCGTGGGCCGCCTGCTCGATCGCGAGCGCGCGATTCTCGTAGGTGTACGCGCCGCCGCCGCCGAGCGCGGCGCCGAGCAGAGCGGCTGCTATGCCAGTGATGAAATATCCGTTCATTGGGTACGTCCCTCGCACCACGCGCGTTCTTTGGCGCGGCGCTCGACGAGACCGGGCCAACGCACGCCGCCGGCGTAGACCCACTGCTCTTTGCCACTCGGCGATTCGTTGAATGAGCGGCACGCGGCCGCGACGTTACCTGCACGAAAGTTCGCGGCGATCGCCGACCGGCAATAGGCTCCGTCACCCTCGTTGTATGCGAAGTCGATCACCGCGACGCGTTGCAACGGCGTCAGGTTCGCGAGCGGCGTGCAGCGGTCAACAGCCGCAGCGAATTCAGCGAGGCGCGGCTCGAGCTTCGCGACGCACTCGTCGAAAGTGAAGCGCTGTCCGAGCTTCACGTCGCGTGTTTCGCCCATGCAAGCAGTCACGACGCCGACCGGATCGGGCTTAGCCACAAGCACGACGCCTTCAAACTTCGGGACGACTGTTAGCAGCATGCCGGCGGCCGTAGCGCCAGCGATCGCCGCGAGTGTGCGTTTGCTTGCCATTAGTCCTCCAGCGAAGACTGATGCGTGTACGCGCCCCAGAGGCCGAACACAAAAATCGCAGCTGGCACCGACCACGCCACCCACATCGGCAGTCGGTCGACCAATGCGTTCGGCAACGATGCCCACGCCGCGCCGGCAGCCGAGACAACGGCACCCACGATCAGCGCGCGCACGCTGTTGCGCTTATGCGCAGTGCGCCAGTAGCGGACTGGTTTCACGATGTCACCTTCGATTTAATTGCCTGCCAACTCGCCCACGCGAGAAAGACGATGAACGCCCATGCGCCGCCCTTTATCAGGTGGCTGCTCAGATCGCGATAGAACTGTGCCCGCGCTTCCATGCGCTTGATCACGGCCTCGTGATAGCGCCGGTGACCGTCCCAATCGCCGTCAGGGAATGCGCGGCGCAGATCGTCGACGCCACGCAGCAGTTCGACGACCTTCTGGTCCGTCACAGCCTGCGCGGTGATGTTCTCGCCGTGGCGTTGGTCCAGGTCGCTTTTCAGGGCGCCAATCGCGTCCATGATTTCCTTTGCGCCTTCCACTATTTCCCCTTGCGTTGTGTGCGGCTTGCCTCGTATGCCTGCACTGCACGCACACCGGCCCGGCCAGCGCCGGACGCCTTCTGTTTGAGCGCGTCGACGAACGCTTCGCGCGCCTTTGGCTGGCCCTTGAAGTCTTCGAGCGCCTTGGCCAGCTTCTTTGGATTGAGCAGCAGATCGATGGCGGCTTTCTCTGTCTTCTGGGAGACCTTGCTCACGGCCGCCTGGACGGCCTGTCCAACAGCCCAACCGTGCGCGCCGCCGGCGATCGCGCCGCCCACCGCAGTCTGGCGCGCTCCGCCATTGATGAATCGGCCCAACAGCCCGCCGCCTAGCTGCGCATTCGCGAACGTCTGGCTACCGGCCGCGCCGAGCGGATTGTTCGCCGCGGAGGCCCGCGTGAGATCGCCAATGAGTGTGTCGGCATACGCCCGCGCGCCGCCGGTCAGCGGTTGCTGTCCGGCCAGCAGACTCTTCGCACCGTTAAGCGTGATGATCGGATCGCCTGCGGTGTTGTGCGCACCGAGCCCGAGCTTCTGCAGTGCCTGCTGCAACTGCTGGCGTGATTGCAGATCCGCGCCGGTCGTCGCTGCCTCACTTAGATAGGCGTCGTAGTTCGGCGAGTTCGTGCGAAGGTACTGATTGAAGTTGTCGGCTGCCTGATTGGCTTCACGCTTCATCAGCGAATCAGCGCTCGCGCGCACGCGATCCTGCAGCGCCTGCCGCAAGTATTCCTGGCCTTCCCCTTCGAGGCCCACCATGTTCGTCGGCGTGCGCTGCGCCTCCTGGCCAAGCCCGCGCAACTGCTCGAGCATTTCCGGAGTGACCTGGTCGGCGGCTCGAATGCCAGGCTTCATCTGCTCGCCGACCACACTATTGATGGTCTGGCGCAGCTTGTTCGGACTCACGGATCCAGTGAGAGGGTCCACGGTGCCGTTCAGGCGAGTTTGCAGAGCCTGCTGCGCGTCGATCGGCGCTGAGTCCGCCTGAAATTGCGCGCGCGCTGGCGCGTAGTCCGGGCTCGCGCGGTCCATCAGACCCACGAGCTGATTGCGGACATTGATCAGCGCGCGGGCCTGCGTGTTCTGTTCCTGCTGCAACGCACGGTTGATCTGATCGTCCAGCACGCCCTTGGCGTAGAGCAGCCCATGGCCTGATACCCACTGGCCGCCGCCGTCGGCTTCCGTGCGCAGAATCGGACCCTCGCCGAGGTTATCCGACATGGTCTGCGCGATGCGCAATGCGTCCTGAAAGGCGGGCTTCGAGTTCAGCGACGTGAATTCAGGCCAACTCGTCGGCACCGACACATCGGCGGCGGCGAACATCTCGTCAGCCGTCTGTCCGCGTGCCTGCTTCAGGGCGTCGATCGTGTCGCGCGTGCCGGCGACGTTGTCGATACCTTCGCGCAGCGATTGCAGCAGCGGCTGTTGCTGATTTTCGAACACGGCGCTTCCGCGGTTCTCCGCGAGACCGGCAGCGTTTTTCATCGCCTGCGCATAGGCGGGCGTCTGCATGATGTCGGCTTGCGCCTGCGTGAGTGGCGGCAGTTCGGCCTGGCCCGCCGCGATGCGTGCGGCTTGCTGCTGAGTGAATGCGTCGACCTCATTCGCGAGATCAGGGCCGACCGCTGCATTGCCCGCCTGCCACCGCGCGGCGTTGTTGGCGTTCTGGCGATCTGTGAATGCGACTTGCCCCTGCTCCGTGTTCTGGAGGCGTCGTTGAATACCGACCAGTTGAGTGTTCTGCCCGGCTTCGGCGGCCGTCGGCAGACTCCCTGGGATAATCTCGTCAGAGTTCGTGCGCAACGCCGTGATGGTCGAATCCAGATCGTCGCCAAGTGCTTTGCCGATGCCGGCCGCCGCGGAATTCTCACCGCCGCGCAGCGTATTCCATGCTCGCGACAAGACGGGCGCCGCCGCTGATGCCGCAGCGCTGATGCCTTTGCCCACGCCATAGCCGACGGCGCCAAGACCAGCGCCTTCCACGGCACCGGGCAGGACTCCGGTATCGTTGAGTGCGCCTTGCGTGGCCCCGTACGCGCCGCCGGCCGCAATCTGAGGCAGCAATTCCGGTCCAGCGAACAGCATCGGCGCAGTAGCGCCAACGATGTTGCCAGCTGTGCGCCAGCCACTATCACCGGCCGCCGCGTCAGCCTCAGCCGCATAGTTGCGCTTACCCTGCTGTGCGTCCTGCAGGAGCCAGTCACCGGCGCCTGTTGCACCTGCGGCCGACAACCCCTTACCGACGAGCGCTTGCACACCCAAAGCGGTGTTACCCAAACCTTCGCCGAGGCCCGCGCCGAACTTCGTCAGGAAGCTAGAATCCGCGCCAGTCTGCTGCGGCGGGAGGATAGGATTGTCAGTGACGCCGGGCACACTTTGAGAGCCCGTATCACCGAGTTGCTGTTTGAACTTCAGCACGTATTTCAGCGTTTCGTCGGGGAGCTTAGCGAGGTCGCCGCCGCCCGCGAGCCACTTATCCGTTTTGCCAGGGCCCCAGTTGTATGCGATCGCCGCGAGATCCGGCGAGCCGTAGCGTTGGCGCATCGCGGCGTAGTAGTCGCGTCCCGTGCGAGCATCGTCTTGCGGCGTGCCGTTCGACGGCTTGACGCCGAACCCCGGATCGGCGCTACCCGCGCCGCTCGGCGTGATCTGCATGCTGCCGCGCGCGCCCGACGCTGGATTTACGATGTTGGCACTGGCGTCGGATGCACCGCCGGACTCGTTCTGGTGAATCGCCGAGATCTCAGCAGGCAACCCGGCACCGGGTGCCGTATTTTGCCCCGCGTTGAGCACCGCCATGAGCTGCGCGTCGGAGAGGTTCGAGAGGTCCATTACTTGATCAGCCCTCGGCGACGTGCTTCGGCAAGCGCCGCGCTATACGGCACCGCGCCGCCGGCACTCGATTGCTGCTGTTGCGGCGCCTGACCGGTCAGTGCCTGCGCAAACGTGGTGCCGGCCGGATACTGAATGCCATTGATCGTCGCATCGCGCTTGAGCGGCCCAAGGTCGCCGCGGTTCGCCGTGACATAGTCCGACTTTGCGTTCTGGTAGAGCGCTGCCACCTGCTGCACACGGCCCACAGCCGACAGGTAGGACTGCCACGTTTCTTTCGATGCCGTGTCGCTCGGCACGCCGTTGCGCACAAGCTGGATGTCTTTGTCGGACGCAGAGCCGGGAGGCAATTCACCGAGAATCGAGGAATTTGCGAACTGCGAAAGCTGTCCGCGCAATTGCTGGCCGGCATCCTTGTTGCCTGTGAGCTTCGTCAGAGTGTCGTTGACGGACGCACCAAAGCCGCTGGCGAAGTCCGGAGCGGCCGCAAGCTGATTAGCCAGATATGCCGTGTTCTGGTACGTCTGGCGCGCGCTCGCGGCCGCCGTCTGGGCGTCATTGACCGTCTTCTGCTGCGGATCGCCAAGCGGACCGATGTTCGGGTTGGACTTCAACAGCGGCTGGCCGACGATGTTGCCGCCGCGGTCAAGTTGAACCGTGTACGTGTTCCCGTCTGGGCCTTGCACCTCTGCCGTTCGTGCAACACCTGGTTGCGCCTGCACGATGGCCTGTCCGGTATGCGGATTGACCAGCGACTGATCCAATCCCACGCTTACCGGCTTTCCCTCTTCCCACAATTGCTTGCGCGCGGCGAGCGCGTTCTCGAATCCTTGCTGTTGCGCCGTCTGCTGCAGCTTTTGCGTGGCGAGCGCCATCTGCGCCTGCTGCTCGCGATTGGCGTTGTATGAATTCAAGCCAGAGATACCGCCGAGCCCAACCAATTGGCCGAGATTGCGCGTTCCGTCGTTGCCGGCCAGCATCGTCAGGCCGGATGCGATAAGCGCCTGGCTCGCGTTCGGGCTGAGGTTCGTTAGCTTCTCGCCGACAGATTTCGCCTGATCCGCGAAGGTAGACAGCAACGACTTGGCCGCGCTCGGATTGCTAGCGCCTTGTTGTAGGGCGCCAATGAGGCCGCCACCATTGGGGTCAGGCTGCCATGCGTCGGACGCATGGCCTTGATCATCAACCGTCACGTCAGGCGCGCCTTGGGCCTGGCCTATCTGAATCGGCGGCAAAGCAGCCGCTTGAGGTGCGGCCGATGCAGTGGTCGCCGGCGCGGGTGCGACCATCGGCGCCCCTTGAGGAATGGCGGCACTGCCGAATCCCATCGGTCCAAGGAGCCCTGCAACCGGGGAGGCAGACACGGTCGCGGGCGCGCCGCCCATATTTGCGTACGGGTTGTTCGACGAACGGCCGAGCAGATCAATCAACGTGCTGACCGGTACAGCCGGCGTCGAATCTGCGGCTGGCGTAACGGCCTGCGGTTGTTGCGTCGCGTACGGGTTGTTTGGGCCGTTGCCATACTGCGCTATGAGGTCGAGAAGGCTCGCCATGTCTGCCTCAGAAGAGCGTGCTCAGCGCGCCGATGATGCCGCCGCCGACCGCGCCGATTGCCGTGCCGATGCCGGGCACAATCGAGCCGATCGCCGCGCCCGTACCCGCGCCCTTGAGCGCGGCGCCGCCGATGTTGCCGAAGCTGTTGCCGCTATGGTCGGGGCTCACTGTCCCTTGCAACAGACCACCGCCGATGTTTGCCGCCGCGCTATATGGGTTGGAGCCGCCCATGAAATTGGCTCCCATGCCACCCACGCTGTTAAGCGCGCCGCCAACCTGCGTGCCAGTCGTCGGGGTTCCGTTGGCGTTATGGCTTGCGCTCAAGATGTCGCTCCCACTCGAAGTTTTTGAAGCAATTGCAGCAATGCGCTGCCGCCAGCGCTGCCAGCCGCCGGCACGTAGTCGACGATTGGTGATTGGAAGTTCTGCGCCTGCAATCGCACGCCGCCGCCGAAGCCGCCGCGCACTGCCGTCGGCGAAGATTGAGTTGGACTGCCAAGCGCTTTACTGCCGGCGCTGAACGCGTTGACGAGGCCCGGATATTCCTGCGCGAACGTTGTCGGCATCGAGAACATGCTCGCTCCGTCGCTGGTGTATCCCGAGTTCGGCAAGCTCATACCTGACTGCAGGCCAGATAGGCCCGCGAACGAATCGCTGGAGCCGCCACCGAAATCTGACGGCATCGAGAAGCCGAAGCTGTTCGAGCCCACACCCGAACTGCCGCTCGAGAATGCGCTGCCGAGATCCGCCACGCCACTCGCGTCGCCGCCCGAACTCATGCTCCCCCCTTGAGTAAGCTGGCGAATCCGAGCCCGGTCTGGCCGAGCCCCAGCAGGGTGCCGAGCGTGTTGCCGCTGCCTGCCGACTGCGTCTGCGTCGTGACGCCTGCGCCACTGCCGAGCGCGCCGCTGAGCGCGCCGGAGAGCGTCGAGAGATTCGCGTAAGGCTGATTCACCTGGTTGTACCACTGCTGATACAGCGCGTTTAGCTGGTCCTGGCTATTGCCTTGTGCGACCGCGCCGCCGGTCAACTGATTGCCATAGAGACTCGACGCCGCAGTATTCGCCGCGGTAGAGCCGTTCAGCGCGTTGGCGATGTTCGCCTGCTGGTTGTTGTAGTTCGAGCTCGCCTGCGTGTTGTAGGCCTGATTGGCGCTCGTACCGACAGACTGGTTGGCAAGGCCGACCGCGTTCTGCTGCGCGGCGTTCTGCGAAGCGACACCAGCGGCCGTGTTATAGGCGCTGTTGTACATGCTCGCGGTGTTGTTCGAGAGCGTGTTCGCGAGGCTGTTCTCGTTGGCCGTCGTCGCCTGTTGCTGCGCCGTGCCGCCGAAGGCGCCAGCGTTGCGGAACTGAGCGAGCGTGCTGGCCGCGGTGCCGTTCTGATACGCGTCGGTGATCTGCTTGTTCGACGCTGCGACGGTCTGCGCGAGATACGGGTTATTCGACGGATCCGCGTAGGCATCGGCAGCCGTCGATGCGGTCACATTGCCGGTGTACGGATTCGAGATCGAGTAACCGTTCGGGTTGCCGAGAAGCGAGTTGTAATACGCCATTGCGGCGTTCGACGTGCCAGTCTGATTGGCCGCCGCGCCCGTCAGGCCCGAGATTGCGCCGGTCTGCGTACCGTTCAGGTCCGCGACGGTCTGGCCGGTGTACTGAGGCGTCGTCGTGTTCGACAGCGCCGCGCCGCGCTCGAGCAATTGCTGCGCATAGGGCTGAGCCCAGGATGGCAGTTCCTGAGTTGTGGTCGTGCTACCGCCGCCACCACCGCCGCCGCTTGACATTCCGCTCTCCAAAACAAAAACGGCCCACCCCCGGAGGGATGGGCCGTCTGTGACGATAGGCTACTTGCTCGTCAGAATTCTAGAGACAAGTTTAGGAATGTCAACGAAATGCGTTCATCAGTCCCGCAATACAATACTCGCGAGCCAGATGGCGACCGGCGCGGCGAAAACGATCGAGATAACCCAATTGCCGCCGATCAGGAAAATTACCGCACAAGCCGCCAACAGGATCATGATCGAGCGTAGACCCTTGCCGATCGCAATGGCGCTCCGAGCGCCCGACTGTGCAATGAAAGCTGCGCCCGCAGCGACGTCGCCGGGCTTTCGCATGTAATAGATAAAGAGCGCCGCCAGAATGACGAGCATCACAATAAAAACGGGAGGGAAATCGATCATGGTCTTCTCGTTTGTTGGAATTCGCATGCGAATAATAGACGAACTCACGCCGTATTCAAGGGCTCAACATCACATTCGAACGTGACATGTCGCAGCCTGAATCCATGCCGAGGTGCGACCCGCTCCCATCCTCGCCGCGACGATCCAAACGTCAATTTGAGCGCTGGATGCGGCGTCGCGTTGCGTGCGATCATCATCAGGTCATCGCGAAATATCGTCATGGGATCGAAGCCCGGCCGCGCGTGGAGCAGCCAGATATGCAGGTCGCGCCCAAGCATGCGCAGCACCATCCAGCCAATACGCACGCCGTCCACGTTCAGCAGAAACAGCGCTGCCTCGCCGTTACGGCATATGGCATAGGCGTCTTCAGGTATGAACCCGTCCGGCGCCTCCACGGACGCCACTTCATCACGAATCAACGGCCACACACGCGACAGATCGGCCGGTGCGACGGCCTCTAATTTCCGGTCAGAAATCGGCATTGCTTCCATGTCCCTGGTGATCCTGCTGTGACGCAGATCCAGCCATAAATCACATACTTCGCACCGGCGGTGCCCAGCTCAGCAGGCGCGCTGTTACGGACGAAATCGCCCTGCGCATACGCGGTCGTCGCGCCAACAGCCGGCGGTGCCGTAGACGCGTTCGTCGCGCCCGCTATCTGCCCTTCCGAAATCGCGTTCAGTTGGCGTATCTGAGGATCCATCGCGCGCTTCAGGGCGGCCAGCAGAGCCGGAATTGCGGCCGGCGCGCCGAGGTTCCAATCACCAATTCGCATTAGATGCTCCCCGCCGGCTGAATGCGCGGGACCGCACCGAGTATTTCGTGATTGCCTGTGAAGTTGAGCGTGATCTGCGCGTAGCGGCAACAGAAATCCGCCGCGAGTTCTCCGTCGTACATGTCACCGATCGTTTGCGCGGTTGGCGTACCGCCGAGCGATGACAGAGCGGCCGCCGTGCCGCTGCATGCGGTCGGCTGCGCGCCGAAGCGCGGCACAATTCCAGCGACGTACATGTAGTCGCTATCGTCACCGAACCAGCCGCTCGTGATAGAGCTGTTGGTCGACACTCCGCTCAGGGACTGGAGAGTATGCGTCGTGTCAATGATGGCGGGAATCTCGCTCGCCTGACTCCAGAACGAACTGTTGTATGGCACCTGCGGCAACGTCGACCAGGTAGACACGCCAGGCAACGCGCCCATTGAATCCCATGTGATCTGGCCAGAAACATAGACCACCGCAGCCTCGATCCTCGCGTCCGCACGCCCGAACTTGCCGGTGCGGTAGTTGAGAACGAGGCACTTGTCGGGTACCGGCGCGCTCGAATTTGCCGAGCAGAAATACCAGTAGACAAGCGAGTTTTCCTTGTCGTGATAGCTCTCTACGCGGTCGCGATAAACCTGCGACCAGTTCGCGTAAAGCCAGTCTTTCACTTCGTCGCCGATAGGATTGACCGCCGAACCGTCGAACGTGTACACCTGCGCGTCGCTGCCAAGGAAGACGTGCCGCGTGCCGATCGCCACAACTGCCTCCTGACACGGCGTGCCTACGATAGGGGAAATCTGATTGAACGCCCAGACGACGGGCGGCCCCTGATAGGTGCCGTAGTACATCGAGTCTTTCTTGTACGCGACGATGTTCGTGCCGAGCACGCGGCCCGCCGTGATCTTTCCTGGCGTATCAATGATGACGCCCTTCTCGCACTGCGTGGCCGCGCTTGGCGTCCACACGGTCTGGTCGTAGATCCCGCTGCACGTCCATCCGTTCGGCCGGTGGCCGTCCGTCGGGTCGGTAGTGTCGAACGCAAAGACGAATCCCTGCGTAACCTCGATAATCGCGGCGGCCGGCGCGCCGGCTATCGCTGCGAAATTCCCTACGCTGATGGACTGCTGGATTGGGTCGGCGCCGTTCGACGCGATCGTTGCATTGCCAAACTGGCAGAAACGCCATCGGTTCGCACCGCCGGTGTATGCCGCGCCAGAAACGTCATTCTGCGCAGAGCCGACCACCTCGTAGAGCTTGCTCGAAGTGCCCACAATCGTGCGATACGCGCCGGACAGCAGTTCCGCGGTGGCGGCGCCGGTGACTGCTACCGGGAACGGCGCGGCACCGATCGGAGATGGCGTCGGAGCCGCCTTCATGCCGCGCAGGGTCGGCACCATGTTCACGCAATCGAGAACGGCGCCGGGCGTCGTGGGATCGACGCTTGGCGTGAAGCCGCGGAAAGGAATCGTTGCGCCCATCAGCCGGCCCGCATCACGAGGGGTTGGTCCTCGGGCGTCTTGGATTCAGCGTCGTCGTCCAGAATGTCCTGAATCAGTTGGTCGCGCTTCGCCTGCCAGAACGCCTTCGCCTGCTCGTCGCGCACATAAGAGAACGCCTCGAACAGGCTGCCGGCGAGGTACAAGTCCGGCGCATCTTCGAGCAGCCAGTTCGACGGGTTGGTGTCCGACAGCGGCTCGATCACCACGTAATAGTCGATGCTCAGCTTCTGCCCGAGCTGCGGCACCGTGAGAATCAGCGAGTCGCCGTCGATCTGATAGCCGCAATAGATCTTGCGAGCGTCGGATGACGCCGGGAAGAAACCGATGTCGTGGCCGTTGTATTGCGCTGAGATAACGCGGCCCCAATCGGATGGCAGCGCCACCGTCGACGTCGAGGGCGTCACCGAGAAGTTTGTCCGGCGCGCGCGAGTCTTAACCTTGCGATCGAAGTGCTGCTCGGCGAACATGACGAAGTCCGGCATCGTTGCAGCCAGGTCGGCGCGCTTCAGCCACTTGCCCATCGACGCCTTCAAATCCGAATACGACTGAATCGCCATTTTTTGCTATACTCCTTTCACGGTCGCACTGTGGCCGCTGGAGATCTGCCGGAAAATAGCTGCACCGGTACCCGGAGACTCCACGCAGTAACACTGCTTCAAAAGCCCGCTTCGGCGGGCTTTTTCATTTCTTGGCATTGGGCTTTTTCTTGTCCCCTTTCGGGATAACAGAAAACAGTTCCGGCCGCTTCCCGCCTGACAGTTCAAACGTCGCTGTGTCGGTCACGTTGTTGCCGTAGCCGTCCGCGCGCGGCGTCGGATTGACGAGGTTCGGCCTGCCCATACGGTCCACCACCACATTCGAATCGCTCGACAGCCCGCTCTCGATCTGCTGCAGCATGTCGTCGATTGAGTAGCCGTCTGCCGACCGGCTTGCGAAGTGATGGCGTCCCTTGTAGGTCAGATCTGCGCCGACTGTCGGCAGGCCCTGCGAGACACGCGCTGCGTTGAGGTCGGATAGCTGCTGCGCCGTCAGAGAGCCGATGTCGATCGGCGCCGGCCGCTCGCCGCGCTGAAGCGCCTCTAGCAGATTGCGGGCTTCGCCTAACGCGCCTGGCTTCACCGGCCCGGCGAGCATCGGAATCAGGCCGCCGACGGTATCGGCGGTAGTGCCCGGCTGATCGGACAAGATACCGGCGTCGCGCATCTTCTGCGCAATCCATGCCGATCCGCCGACCGGGTTCGTGATCTGTGGAAACCCCTGTGGCAAGAACTGCCCAACCGTCGCCGTCAGCGCATTAATAGCGTCGGCAGACAGATCGACCGGCGCACCGAGCGCATCGGCCGTGTATCCGCGCGAGGCGCCGCCCATTAGCGCGTCAAGAATTCCCGTCATACCGTGCCCGGAGCCACGCGAAAATACGCGAATGCGGGATCGTTGCAGATCGCCTTGATATGCTTCGGGTCCTGCCAAAACTCGCGCCACGTCACTCCGCGGCGATAGCAATAGTCTTCGATCACAATTCCCGGAATGTTGGCGACATGGCGCATGTCCTTGTCGCCAAACTGCTGCGTCGCGCGCAATTCGGCGTTGTGATCGAGCAGGCCGTCGAACCGGGCCGTATGCGCGACGACCGTCTCGTCCTTATCCGGGTTCGCAATGAATTCGGTCGTCGAGTACATGGCAGCCCTTACAGCAGCGCTTTCGCGCGATCGATCACAGCGATGATCTCGCTCTTGCCCATGTGCACGATGCCTTCGAGGTCATCGAGCAGCGTGCGCAGAACCGACTTGTGATCCGGCTCCGCCTCATCGCCCGACGTCTGACCGCCGACAGGTTCGACGCTGCCCGAGATCGGCGCATCGGCGGCATAGGTCACCGCCAGCGATTGCCCTGCCGTGGAGGCACCACCAGCATCGTTTCCCGTTTGCGCCTGAGTAGCATCTGCCGCGGCTTGGTCGCCCGCCGATTGCTCGGTCGCGCCTTGATTCATTTCATCCATGATGATTGCTCCGGAGTAGCAGAGTCAAAACAGCCCCTACGCGAGGGGCTGTTACCGTTGCGATTACGACAGGTCGCGGGCCTGTGCCGAGCTGGCCTCGTTCCGCGCTTCGAGCGTTCCTTCCCAGGTGATCTGGAAGTTGCGCGCGTCGCCGGTTTTCGCCAGTTCTTCCTTGTCGAAGGGACGAAGGGTTGCGAGCGCCCACAGGTCGGTGTCTACCGCATATGCAGCATTGTCCGGCGTTGCGACGCCGCCCATCACGCGATTCGGGATGATCGACACGTTGCCGAAGTCGCCCGCGTAGACCGCATATGCGGTGTTCAGCACTGCGGCCTTGCCCGTGCCGGTCACTTCAACCTGGCGCGTTGCATTGCCCGTGAACGTGGACGTCACCTGCTTGTCGGCCGGACGCACGTGCAACTGGCTGACGTTGCCGCCCGCGTTATATGCGCCGAGCAGCATCGCCTTGAGGATCGTCTCAGCCCATGCGCGGTTCGTGCCGGCCACCGGAGCGGTGTTCGTCGACGGGACCGGAGCAGCCGAGCCAGCGCCCCCGTTGAAGTTCGTCGCGATCCACCCCTTCAGACCGCGCATCGTGCGCGCAACGGTCGCGGAGCCAACGACCGAGGTCGCATTCATGATCGCGGCAGCTTCAATGTCCTTCTTCAGCTCGACGGCTTTCTTTGCCGACAGGCGCGCGATCTCTTTCGGACCGGCCTTCTTCACCGCTTCCTGCGTACCGGAGACGCTGAACGTGTCCTGCACGATCTGGCAGCGGTTGCCAAGGCGGGTCGTCGGGGTCTGCGCGTTGTAGGTCGCGTCTGCACCTTCAACGGCCGCGTTGTTGGCGTTCGGCGCGCGCAACGCATCGGTTTGCCATTCGTGCAGCACCGCGTCGGCATCGACCTTCTCGATTGCGGACGTGAACGGCGTGTCGGACGGGCTGATCATGAAGACCTTATCGATCAGGTCCTCACGGTTACCTACGGTCGAGTAGGTCGTGACGGTATTTGCGGGCATTTGCTCGCTCCTTATGCGAAGGCCGGCGCGCTTATTCGAAGAAAGCGGCCAGCGTATTAACGGTTGGGTTCGCCTTGAACGCCTTACCAGCATTGGCCTTCGCCAACTGGTTCTTGGGCGTTACCTGGCTTGCTCCGGGTCGCTCGGTGCGCGGCGCGGTTCGCACGCCTTGTTGCACCGCCTTTTGCTTGGCCATTGCCTGGTCATACAGCATGGCCTTGCGGGCAATCAGAAACACCTCTGCCGTGTCCATCTGCGCCTGCATTGCTGCCGGGATGCCTTGCGACTCGAGATATTTGCCGACCGCCTGTGCGCCTTCCGCTGCCTTCGCCGGGTCCTTCCATGCCGGGATAGCCTCAACGATCTTTTGTGCTGCTTCGCTAAGACGTCCCTGGAGGCTTGCCGCCTGCTGCTCTGCGTTGCGCTGATCGATTGCCTGCTTCACCTGCATGGCTTCGTGCAACTGCGCCTGGCGTTGCTCCCACTGATGCCGGACCCGAACGTACTGGTTCGGATCTTGGGCCAGCAGGGCTTCCCAGTTTGGCTGTTGCGAAGCCAGCAAGGCTTGCGACTCTCGAATGTAGTGCTCCAGCACTGTGCCCAACTGCTTTTCCCGCTCGGGGACCTGGGCCAACTTCTGCTCGGCGTCCTTCCGGATAGCCGCAGCTTCTTCAAACTTGCGATTGGCGCCGTGATACTTCGACGCCTCTGCAATCAGTTCAGATTGCGTCTTCGTGATGGTCTTGCCATCACCGACAGGAATCTCGAAGACCGGCTCCTGGCCGTCCCCGTTACCCTCTTCATCTTCGCCGCCGGCGCCATCGTCGCCCGTCAGGACCAACTCGTCGCCATTGACGGATTCGTCGTCGGCTCCGTCGCCATTGCCGTCTTCATTGCCACCGCCATCGCGATCTTCAAACATCGCTTCGAGCGACGGCCCACCGCCGTCACCGTCAGTGACGTGAAACATGAACGACAGCAGGACACGCTTAAGCAACTTTGAAATGTTCACGCACAACTCCTATTCGCTCGCATCAGAGCGGCGGTTTTCAGGGAATATAAGACTTCACCACTACTGCATCAACTGTTCAGCAATGCGAAACTCACGGTCGATCGCGGCTTGTTCGTCGCCTTGCTGATCACGCTGGATTGCATCGTTCATGGCAACCTCTGTTGCCGGGTCGGTGATCTTCGCCGCGAACGCGGCCTTCTCACGATCGGCGGCCAATTGCGCATAGAACTTCTCGCGCTCCCATGCGAGGTTTTGCGCCGCGGCGTCACGCTCGCGCTTGTCGAGCAGCGCCTCGTGCTGCGCCTGCAATTGCGCCTTCAAGGTTGCCTCTCGCGCGCTCTGCACTTCCTGCTGCTGGATCTTCGCGGCGTCGGTCTGCTGTTGTAGCGTTGCCTTCGTCGTCTCGATTTCCTTCTGCGCCTGAATCAACTGCGTCTGCGGATCAGGCTGCGGCGGCTGCGGTGCCGGCGCTTGCGGAGGCGAGAAGAACTGCGAAGGCTCGCCGAGCTGCAGCGCCTGCACGAGCTCGGTCGCCGTCTTGTAGATGTTCTGCGGCGACACAGTACTCTTGACGGTCGGGTCAGGGCTCTGCGCGATCGTCTGCTGCACGCCGAGCAGGTTCGTCAACTGTTGCACGCGGCGGCCGGTGTCACCCGTTCCAGTTCCGACGGTCACGGACATCGAGTACTGGTTTTTCCAGACGCGCGGATCCACATTCACCCACTGCCCGTTGAGTTGGAACACCATGTTCTTGTCCTGATAGTTGGCGAGCAACTTCTGGATCAGGCGGAACAGGTCTTTGACGCCGGTCTCCGCAAACGTGCGGGCTATCAGCTTGACGCGCAGATCGGCGCGCTGCGTTATGTTCTCGATACCGGTTGCCGTGTGGTTCAGAGTGTCGCTGTCGAGCCCCTGGCTGTATTTCGTCACGCCGGTGCGCTCTTGCGACATGGTGTCGACGTACTGGAGCAGCTGGTACGCGCCGGCGCTATCGGTCATTCCCTGCTGAATCGGGCCGATCGCATTGGCGCCTGCTCCGCCCTTCACACGAACAGGCCGGCCCGGCGCGTTGTTCAAGAAGTCCGACATGTTGACCTTCGTCTCGTCAACCCACGAGCGTCCATTGATCTGGATGTTCATGTTGTCCTGCAAGCCGCGCAGCATGCCCGTCTTCAGCTTCTGTATGGGCATAGCCAGATCGGCGATCGAGAGTCCATGCATAACGCCAGGGATGCGGACCGGGCACAACACGGCATACGGCGGCCCGTCGCACACCTCGTTGTCCAGAATGACGTCGCCAGCCTTGGTGATCTTGCGCCACTCCGAAATGCCGTCGCCATCGCAGTCAATCGGCAGATAGCACTCGTAGATCCACACCTTCCGTTGCGACTCATCGCCGTTGCCGTCGTCCTCTGCCAGCGATGCGAACGCGTCTTCAAGCGATGTTCGGGCCTGTGACAAGCCGGACAATTCTGCCGACTCCGCGCTCGGATCAGACGTTATGTCGTCGACGTTCTTATATCCCTTCGCACGCAGCTCCGAGATCGACCGCTTAATGCGGTCAGCGCAGAATCCATCCTGGATGCGCCGCGAGGTCTGAGCGACAAGGAAGTCTTCCGGATTCAGTGCCTCGATGGCGACGTGCCCGGTTTTCTTCGAGATCGTCAGCACGACGTTATGCAACTGCGGCAGTTGCGACGCGTCCACCGGCGGAGGCGGCTGGAGCGGTGCGGGCGGCTGCGGCGGAGCACCAGGCGGCAATGCGCCGGGCGGCGGCATACCGGCACCGGGTGCCGGGTTAGGATTCTGACCGTGAGCAAGCGCCGTCTGATATGCCTGCTGCGCCTGCTCGAACTGCGCCATTGCGGAGCGCTCGGCGGCCGGGTCCACGTAACTGGTCATGCTGGTGATCGTGACACCGGGCTCGGCCGTGAGAATGGCCATTTGCTCGTCAGTCAGACCGGTGTATTCCTCGCGCGTCGTCTCGGTCTCTTCCTCCCACCACGCCTTCGCAATCCCGACCTTGAACAGCAGCGCCGTCTTGAACCAGTCCATGAAGACTTCGAAACCCGGATTCTGGTCGTTGACGACGTGATTCGCCAACAGCGTCATTTGCTCGGCGCCCTGCTCATCGCCAGGCTTACGCGGGCAGAACTTCACCGGCTTGCCGGATGCGAAGAAAATCTCCATCAACGACGGCATCAGCCACTCGATCTGATCGCGCACCACCGTATCGACGACAGACGATCGCCCCTCGATCTCCGGCGGCGCCAGATCACCTTCCGGGAGACCAAGGTAATACTCCATCGCCTTTTCCTGCTCTTTGGCGATCCCGGTGCCGAGCCAATTCTGCGACTGCGAGATGTGACTCTCGACGATCGCGGAGATTTCCTCGTCGCTCATCTTGACTGGCGCCGGCTTATCGTCGCCCACCTGCGTGATCTGTTGGACCGGCACACCCGGTTCAGGAACACCGGCCGGCGATGAATCAGGCAGCATCGACAGCGCGACTTGCTCGAGTAGTTGGTTTTGGTCCATTACACAGTCACCAATGATTTGAAGTTGAGCGAGCCGCCCCAGCCTGAGCGGTTGTTATGCATCTTCGGAGCGTGCACAGCCTCGTACCTGACCATGTCGGACGCGTGCGAATGCTCGTCGTGCAGCGGATGTCCGGTCTTCGTCCGCTGGTAACGCTTCAGGTGCTCGATTAACGGCGCGCAGCGCGTCTTGTCCATGTACGTCTTTGGCAGCGATTCGCGCACGAGCCGAATGCCATGCTCGACAGGGATGTTGTCGACGATCTCAACCTCCCAGCCGAATGCCTCCATCTGCTCCTTCATCGAGACACCGTTCGCTTCCATACGCTTGGCTTCTGCGTCGTGCGGCATGACGATGATTGCGCCTTCATAACCACGCGCCCGGAACTCATCGCTAAACCACTTCAGGCCAACACGATGGTTCTCGACGAAGTCGATGTAGCGGCGCTCACCGGCAACCTGCTGAACGACACCGGCGGACGTGTAGTCGTTGAAACCCAAGTCCATGATGATGTAGACGTTCAGCTGCTCGTCGTGGACCATATTCAGGATCCGGCCTTCGCGCTCCATACGCGCGATTTCGTCGAAGTAGATCGCTCCCTCAACTGCGGGCAGCGGTTCGCCGAGCCAAACATGCCGGTGCATGATCGGATCGATCGCCGCCATGTGTTGCTCTTGCCGACGCAGCACTTCAGGGAACCACGGATTCTTGTCAAAGTTGATGAACAGGTCCGCGCAGTCCGGCAAACCCTTCTTCACGATCAGATCGAAGATGAAATCCGTCTCCAGCTCCGGGTTCCAACTCAGGATGATCTGCGAGCCCGCCGCCCGGATGGTCGGATCCAGCTTGTTCCAACTCATCGCCGTAACGTATTGCGCCTCTTCGATCCAGCACCAATCGATGTTTGCCATCGACTTGATGGCCGACACACTCAGGTCGTTGAGCCCCTTGAAGATGATCGTCCCGCCGATCTTCGGGCGAATCTCGTCGCGCAAAATGTCGAACTGAGAGACGAGGCCCAATTCCTCGATCTCGGCCACGATCTGCGCATAGACCGATTCCTTAATCGAGTCTTGCACTTCTCGTGTACAGAGTCCGCGCAGCGGTTGCTCCAAGGCCTTGAGCACCCGCGAGCGCGCGACGTTCTTTGTCTTGCCCGATCCGCGGCCACCGCGAAGACTGATATAGCGCCATTGCGGCTCGAACAGCACCCGCGACCAGCGAGGCATTTGCGCTTCAGTCCAACCCGCTTTCGCCACGTCAGTACACCAGCCATTCGCCATTCGGCGTCATCACGCGGGCTTGCTCGTGGTGAATGACCGGCACGCCGCACCAGATGGTCTCGATCAAGTCCGCCGGCGCATCGGGATAGCTCGCGCGCACGTACTTGTCGCCGTTCTCCATCACGAACGTGCGGAACTCCGCCCACGTCGGCAACTCGTAGACCGTCGCCTCGGCAACGGCCAAGTCGTCAGCAAGATTCACGTCACCATCCGACAAACCGAACGAGGTAGCCGACGGCAATACCCCCGGCGACGAGCAGGACCCGCTCAACATGTCTCCTGAATCTTGCACGCTCTCCGGATGCAACACAGGCGTGCACGAAGGACCGTCTTGCGTCGCCGAGAGGATCTGGCTCAATGTCCCAATCAACGACGCGTCGACGTTTCCCCGTTCGTCCCCCGCGCTCACGGCGCCATGATTGTCCGGCTGCTCGGCCGCCTCCGGAATCATGCTCGCATTCACACCCGTTTTAGCTCTGCCCACGCTTCACCCGTTCAAGTTCCTGGGCAGCCATGCGCCCGGTATTCACAATCGACTCAAGCGCGCCTCTCAACGACTCGATAGCGCGCAAACGAAGCCACGCGTCCGATTCTAATGACTTGTGGTAGTCCTCACTACTGCGCCAATCGGAAATCGCTTCCGCTTCGAGCCGAGCAAAGATGCCCTTGAGCGTTTCGTTCTCCAATATCTCCGCGACGCGCTCCGCTTCGAGCACGTCGGCGCGCAACTGCGCAACTCGCGCGGCATCAGCCATTCTCTTGTCCTTCTGGTTGTGCGGCACCGGGTGCCGGGTTAGCAGGCGCGTCGACGAACATCACTTTCACCAGCGAACCGCCCGGCGGCAAATCGACCTTCAGCGAGTCCTTCATCATGCCGAGGTGCCGCATTGCGTTCGTGATCGCCGTGTTCTTGTCGAACACCTTGTACTTCTTCAGCAGGCCGACGAGCACGCGTTCGTCGCCAACCTGCTCGTACTGCTCCAGGATGTCGATTCCCGCGATGGCAGCCGCAGTGTCAGCGTCAAGATCCTGAATCGGAATCGGCGCACCGTTGGCGTCCACCGTCTTGCGAATGTCGAAGTAAGCGATGCGGGCAAGTTCTTGAAGCACCCGGTCCTGCGAGATCGCCATGCGCTCAGCGCGCGCTTTCTTCGCCGCGGCGATCGCCTTCTTGACTTCAACATGTTTCAGCAATCGCTGCCCCTGCGAGTACGCAGTTGCCGACGAATAGCCAGCACGAATCGCCGCCTGCGTCGCGTTCAGATCGAGCAGATATTCCTCAACGAATCGCAAATGCTTCTCAGACATCGGCGGCTTGCTTCCCCGTTTCATGCTTTACCTCGATAGATGCTGAATGATTTCAGTTCACCACCGCGCAGTCGATGGCCCGCGAGCACGATGAATTTGCCAGTGCGCTCGACAAAGCGGTCGATGATCACGTCGCCATTGCGAAGGACGATCCGCACACGAGTGCCGCGCGGACAACTGGTGTGCGGTGTTTTCATCGCCGAGCCACCAGAGAACCGATGCATGCGCCGGCCGCGCCCATCGCTACGCCTGCCGCGACAGCAGATGAATCCAAGTCGGCGTCGCAACCACGAAGGGCAGCACCAAGCAGAAGAGCACCAGCGAAAAGAACCGCGAGGGTTTTCATTGCACGTCCATTTCAAGTTCGCCGCTCGCGAGAAAAGATGCAAGCGAGCGTCGGTTATGACGAATGACAGCCTCGACGCGATACGTGCCATCGCGATTCCAACTCATCGCGCGCGCCATGTCTCTGTACTGCTCTGGCAACTCGATGTCTGCGAACAAGAACGGGGCACCACGGTAAATGGGAGGCCCGATCAGGCGCCGCACAACGCACTCAAACGTGACGTATGGATCCGCGTCAGGGTACGGGCGCGGCATTCTGACCAGGAGTCTCATTCTTCCGGAAAAAGATCAGCGAGTATCTTGGTGTACTGTTTTTTCCGACGCTCGGCGAGCGCGTGGTCATCCATTAGGCGCAGCAGCTCGGGAAAGTTGATTGACTTCTGCACGCATACTTCCTGCATGCGAGCTTCTGTCGAGATCAACTGCTCATCGAGCTTCGCCATTTCTAGTTGGGCCTGCGTCTGCACCTGACGGGCGCGGATCGGCGCCAATGCCTCGTCGAGCTTTTCTTTCGACATGGCGATGATTTCTTTGAAGGGCTTGAGTTTCATGGTTCATTCATCCGTGAGAAGTACGAGCAGACGCTCGTCGGGGTTGTGATTGCCTGCGGCAGCGTTCTGCAACATCGCACCTTGACTCGCAGCCGCCCAATACGCTGATTGCTGTGCCGCTGCCTGCTGGCTCATCGCCATCTGATTGAGATAGTCCTGCTGGCTCATACCGATACCGAGCAGGCCGTGACTGTGGCCACCAAGTCCGGAGAACATGGTTACACCTGCACGCGATCGTGGATCGAGACGACTTGCGCAGTCGTCTGGCTGATCCGTGTCAGCAGGCCGCGGAGGCTTTCGACGGCCTGTGCGTCGCTCGAAAGGGTATTGCCGACTGCATTCGGGTCTGCGTCGGGTGCCGAAGAACGGAGAACGCCGCCCAAGCGTTGCTCAAGCGCCGAGATAGCATCCTGAAGACCCGAAAGCACATCATGGGCACCGGCGATAAGATCCAGCACGCCGGCCGGTTTGTTCGCCTGCCCTGCGTATTCCCTCTGCAGCTGCGCGACCGTTTGAGCAGTGATCGCCTGCTGTTGGGCGATCTGGCTTGCGGAAACACCATAAATTGCCTGCTTATCCATCTCAGTTGTCCTAAGTCGTTGATTTCGCACCAGAGCGCGAATGTGAGTTTTGGGGTGGCGGCTTTCCCGCCAGCATCCGCTCAGCACATTAGGCGCTGCGGCTCGCTAACCTGGAAGTCGGGCCCGAGGCCCACGCATGTGCCATACGCCATGTGTCCTATCGAGCCGGGCGACGCACGATTCCGACTTCTCCGCCATTGGCGATTTCGTCGAACTCGCTATGCGGCGGTTGGCCAAAGCGACGCATGATTTCGCGCTCGGCAAAGCTGCGACCGATCGCGTTGTCTTCTCGCGTGCGCACCGTGCGGTTAGCTTTTGGAGCGATCTGGCGCAGCATCGTCGTGCGTGCTGTCACTTGGCATGCACCTTGTTGCCGTGCAGTTCCCCAGTGAGGATGTACTGCACCACCTTCTCGCAGCGTTCGACGAGTTGGACCGGCCCATGCGGCCGTTCTTGCATGTAGACAGACTGACGAATCGCGCGCGCGTCCAAGCCGCTAGCGTTCGCCCAACAGTTCGCCTTTTCGAGTTCTATCAAGCGCGCGACTTCCGCCTCTAACTCTTCGATGCGTGCGTCGCGCGTGCGGATCTCGGAACGGTGGCCGCTCAGTTCGAGCGACAGCGCCAACGTGTCGAACTCTTCGTTTGGCTCCAAGGCGCGATATTTGCGCTCGAATACCGCCTTCGGATTGATGTACTGATAGCCGCCTTCCTGCGTCACCAGATAGTCGCCAGACTGCGGCTCATACCGCGCGACCATCTCGGCGGGGAACACCGTTTCGCGCGGCTCGCCACTTGCATTCAGCACCACGCCCACGATGCCGCGATTCGATTGGAGAGTCCGTCCGATCACCTGGACGATCTCTTCCGCCATCACGCGGACCGGGTTTGCAACATGAGTGAATTCCATCTGTTCTCCATAACCAAAGTGGTTAACCAGTAAGTCTCTAAACACCAGGGGTTCGATCTCAGTCCCGAGGTGAGCCAGACTCAGCCCATCCTTAGGGCGGAGCCTTTACAACGTGTCCAGTCCGTCGGATCGCATTGACTCGCCAGCCTTTTCGACGCTACGGGTGCTAGCTTCGCCGCCCGTTTCCCCTGCTTCCGCGCCTTCCTCACAGTCGGGGATTCGTGCCTATGGCCCTGCCGCCGGTTCGCGACGACCATAGACATCGAGAGCGGGCTATGTGTGACCGCCGATCAGGGAGCGCATGAGCGACACCAAAGCAAAGATTCCTGCTTTGGCGTGGAAATCGTTGGCGTCGTCGCCGACGACCGGCGGCATCGTCCAAGGCAAACCCGTCGCAGTTGCAACGCGGCACCCGGTGCCGCTTTCATCGTTGTCGGCCATCACAAAGCGCGCGCCGCCGAGCTGCGTGGCGACGTGCTGCAGATTGCCCGCGGAGAAGCACACGACGACACGCGCGGGCCGGTGCAAAACGCGCAGAGCCTCGCGCACGCTCAGGCCGGTGGCGAAGCCTTCAACGAGCCATTGCTCGCGACCGACGCCCATCGTGAAAACGGACCCTTTAGCCGCGCCGCCGGGCAAGAATTTCTTTTCCCCCGAATCGTTGATCCACTGAATCGAGTTGATGCGCTTGTAATCGGCGACGTCGCGCATCGGCACGACGAGCCGGCCGTCGGTGTCGATCAGCCCGCGCTCGACAGGAAAGCCCTTGCGCGCGAGGTATGGGTGCGTGGAGTACTCGCAACGCTTGACCACGTCCGAGGCCTCAGCGCGGGCCCGCGCGCGCCGCCGCGCTTCTTCGCGAGCTTCCGCGGCGCGATCGCGCTTAGGGACAGCGACCGGTCGCACGTCGTTGCGATCAGGGCGCCACGCAATCGCCTTCTCATGTACAGCCCAGTTCTGCACCCAGCCGGAATGGCCGTCGTACATGTAGGCGCCGTTGCGCTTCTTCGGGTGATCCTCAGTCGGCACCCGGTGCGTGCGGCCGTCGTCGTTCAGCGAGCGGATAATCAGGCCATGCGCCGCGGCGAAATCAGCGAACTGCATTCGCCCTCCCGGCCTGGTGCGCGCGGCGAATCAGCAGCGATTGAACCTTGCCCTTAAGCTCGGTCGTCGGCGCCTCGAGGTTCGAAGTGGAGAAATCTGACTTCGGCCAGTGACCGTAAATATTCCTGAACTGAGCGAGCGCGAACTTGCGTGCGGCTTCGGGGTCCGTCGGCTTCCGCTCGACGGCGAGGCAGCACAACTGCCGCCAGACGGATGACTTGTCTTTGAGATACGCGGGCGTTTTCGATGACGCCGCCTTGACGTCGCCCACCACTTCCATCACGCCGGCGACATTCTCAACGAGCGACTGGCGCACGCGCTCTTTCCCGCACGCGGGGCACGCCTTGCACGCAGGTGGCAGCACAAAGCCACACGAGCATGTGATCTCTTTCTTTTCCTTCTCGGTCGGCTCGGGGCGAACCTTCGCGTCGAGCGCGCCATCGTCCAGCTTGTCGAGCCCTTCGGCGAAGATCCGCTTCGTGTCGGCGCCAAAGCGCATCACGTTGCCGCAGTGGTCCAGCCAAAGGCCGAACGTCTTGCCAGGCGACGGGCGCATCACGCGGCCGAGCTGCTGAATGTGACTCGAAAGACTCTTGCGATACGGGCGCGCGCCAATGCCGCACAGAATGTCCGGCACGTCGAAACCTTTCGTGAATACCTCGCAGGAGACGAGGCCCGTTATCGTGCTGTCAGGCTTGCGAAATTCTTCGATCAACTCGCGGCGCGCATCGTCGCTCCCATCCAGATAGCTGATCTGCTGGAAGTTGTAGCCGTGCTCGTTGAACTGGCGGCAGAGTTCATGCCCGTGCTCGACCGTCGCGCTGAAGACGATCGTTTTCACCGGGCCGCCAAAATGAAGCGTGGTTTTGTCGATCCACTCGGAGACGATGTCACCGACGATGGCCAAGCCGCGCTGCTCGATCTCCTTCTCCGACCACTCACCAGCAACAGTTTTCGCACCCGTCATATCGACGGCGCGCGCCGCATACATCTGCAGCGGCACCAGGAATCCTTCGTCGACCAGTTCGTTCGTCGTGCACACGTTCACCAGGTTCGTGTACAGATCCGCCATGCCCTTGGAGAACGGCGTGGCGCTCAGGCCAATGACGCGCAAGTCCGTGCGGTTCTTGATCAGGCTCGCCGTGGCGTTGCGCGTGGCGTGGCATTCGTCGACGATCAGCAGATCGAGGTCCGGAAAGAACCCGCGCTTTTCGATGGTCTGCGCCGAGCAGATCTGAATGCGCTCATAGAGTCGCTTGCGCCAATGGTCGGACTGGATGACGCCGTGCGGGATGCCGTACTTGTCGAACTCCGCACTCGTTTGATCCACGAGATTGACGCGGTCGACAATGAACGCGGCGCGCCGGCCCTTCTTGTTCACTTCGTCCGACAGGTGCGCGCCGATAACCGTCTTGCCGGCACCGGTCGGCGCCATTAGAACCTGCGCGCGGTGACCGGCGCGCGCACCTTCGCGCAGACCCTCGATGGACGCGTACTGATAGGGACGCAGCTTGATCTGTTCAGGCATGAGCGTTCCCCAACTTCCGTTGCAGGCTCTTGATCTGCTTTTTCAGTTCGGCGTTGTCATTCATCAAGCCGTCGCGGATGATCTCCAGCCTGCGAACTTCGCCCTCCAGTTTGGCGATGCGCTTGTTGGCTTCGACGAGATGCTTTTCTCCCTCGCCGCGCTCGCTCGCGCGATAGGCCTCCACTTCGGCCTCAAGCTCGCGCGCCGCCGTTGCGACGTCCGAAAGTTGCTCGCGAAGCTCGTCGCGCTCAGAGATAACAGACTCCATTAGTGTTCGCTGCTGCGCTGAGGACTCCTCAACGGCGCGGACACGACTAGAGGGCTTCGCGGCTACTGCATCAGTGCGCGCAGCCAACTCGAGCGCGCCTTCATGCGCCGCTGGCGGCTTCTGTTCGCGAATCGTCGAAGCGCGGTGCGCCTTAGCGGCCTCCTCTGCCTGGCGCAAGGTCATTTCACCGGCAATCACGGCGCCACTGAGGCCAGCCTCATGAGCGACCTTGGCCCGGCTTATCGTGCGCTCACTAACATCCGCTTCCTGAGCAAGGTCACGATTCGTTGGCAACCTCGCCACCGTGGCGAGGTTCGGATTACCTGCGCTCGCCCACTGTCGACACGCGACCACGGCCGCTGCTCTCTGTTCTTTGGTGAGGTGCCGGCGATGCAGGTTTTTCGAAATGACGAAGCACACCGGGTCTGTATCCGGAAATTCATGCTCGAAATTCAGATAGTTGAATTCGATTCCCAAAGCGCGCGTCGCTTGGTAGCGGTGCCACCCGTCCAACACCATTCCGTTAAGCAGAAGGCCGGACTCCCGCTGACCAAACTGTTCGATGTCGGCGATCAGCGCTCCAAGATCGGTGTCGGCCATTGAGGCAAACGCGGCGGACAGGGGGTGACGTTTGAACTCGCTCACGCGCGGTCCTCCGGATAGAAAAACTTGAGTAGATCGCCACGCGTGAAAGGCGCCCGATATGCCTCACAGGCCTCCCACAAGCGCTGCATTTGGCCTGGACGAGGAATGGCGGCCGCGCGGACGAGCTTGACGGCGATATACGTTTCAGTAGTCCCGGCGAGTTCGGCGAAACGCGCGCGGTGCTCTTTCGGCAACGCGAGGAAGAACTCGTGGAAGTCTGCAGGTCTGTAGACTGGCTTTGTCATGTCGACAGATTACAACCTCACCAGTTGTACCGGCAACAACTTTTACAACCAACTTTTATATTTACCTTTTTGGTTGTTGTTTATATAATGCCGCGCATGAAACCGATCAACGAAATCCGACGCCTGAATTTGGTGAACGCCCTCGAAAGGTTGGGCATGAGTCAGACTGCGCTCGCTGCAAAGATGCAGATCGGCAATCCATCGATCATCAATCAGCACGTGCGCGGCACCAAAAACATTGGGGACAAGTTCGCGCGACGGTATGAGATCTACCTTCCCCTTCCTGCGTTCGACCTCGATTCAGATCCCGACCGGACGCGCGAGTCGACGCCAAAGGCGCAGCTCAGCATGCGCCCAGTTCTCGCTTGGCGTCACGAGGACGAGCTAAACGAAGACTACGTGCTCGTACCACGCCTAAACGTCAAAGCCTCCGCGGGGAATGGCAAATTGATTTGGGAAGTAGATGAAAAAGGGCAGAAACAAGCGTTTCGCCGCTCGTGGATGGAACGATTGGGCATCAATCCGAACACAGCAGCGACGATCGTCGCCGACGGCAGCAGCATGGCCCCGAGAATCGAGGATGGTGATTCCCTGGTTGTGGATTACGCGTCTCGGGACATCGCTAGCGGGAAAGTGTATGCGCTTACGTTTGGAGGGGAACTGTTCGTAAAGCGTTTGTTCCGCTCTCCTGCCGGTGGGGTGCGCATAGTGTCCGACAACGCGGACAAGTCCCGTTACCCCGATTGGGATGTCCCGCCAGAACAGATGGACAATCTTAACGTCATCGCTAAGGTTGTGGCCGTCAGCGGCGCGCTTTAACTTTTTTTACTTTTTTGGTTGTATTCCGCACAGACTCCGGTTATAGTCATCTCAACGTCATCGACACATTGAGATCGATATGAAACTGGTTCCTCCCTATCATCTGCAACGCGCCACCGCACGGACCGCCTCTCAGGCCGTGCGCGCCGCTGGCTTGCGCTGCTCGAAAAATACTTCGATAGCCGTGCTATTAACACTTGACAGGTCTGCGCGACTCTTCTCGCCGACCGTATCAATCCAAGGTGATTGATTACTTGACTGGCACAGGCGGCTTCTTGATCCAAGAAGATCCGAGAATTTGTGCAGTAAGTATCATCGTTGAGGACATCAACGTGTCGTTTGAGCATCGGCGAATCCTATGCTGGACAAGGCTTTCCGGGTAGCACAGTGTTTTATTTGCACGTTGCCTGGTTTTTCAATGGGTTTTCTGCTGTAGCATTTTGTCAACCGCGAAACAACGTTCATATTCCGTATCTTTGAATGTTGCTCAAGTGTTCATTCGCAGTGAAACTGACCGAAATTGTGCGTGCAGTCACAACTCGCCAGATCGGACAGTTGTTGTTAGAGATGATTTCCCCCAATATTCATTCCCATAACGTTGCAGGACGAACCAAGGAGCAGATCTAGCGAAGACAAGAACACATGAAACCCTCGAATCGCGGCGTCACCGATTAACTTGGCAGTCCTGCCTAGTTGGGCGAACTCATGCCTGCGATTTGAAGTGAGTCAGATTTTTTGGGGTGGATGCCAGGAATGGCGTCTTGGAAGGGTGCGCGCCGAATGCCTGAGAACAGTCGGCGCGCGCATACCGCAAAGGTAAAACAAATGAACAAGCCGAATTCTAGTGCAGAGCAGCAAGAAGTCAATACGTGTAACACCGAACGGCACAAGTTCGGTCCCTTCTCGTCTTCTCGCGTCCTCGAGTTCTTTTGGAACCGCGAGCAGGATTGGACTAACGATGAGCTGCAGTTCCTGGCGGGTGCAACTGAATATGCAAGCCACATGGCCGACAACCTGGCCGACACAGTCAGCAATGTTGGTTGCGTAATCGATGCCGACAGCACGCCGGGAAAAATGCGAGCCGGGAACTTCGAGATTGGAGACAACGTTTCCCGCCTTATGTTTGTCATCGCTGATCAAATCCGCGTAATTGGCGCCCTCGCCAATATTGGCGGTGAGGCTGAGTTCACGTTGCGCAGCCGCGGGGTGAGCCATGTCTGAAACCGTTAAGGAACATCCGCTCGTCAAAGACTATTGGCTCAACGACGACGAGCCGGAGCATGCAAAGGTCAACTCGTGCCGGATCGCGAACGTCAGTCGCGCATCTGACGGCATCAAGTCGATTGCGCGGCTTGTGCATAACAGTCTTAGCGAACCGGATATGACCGGCGCGCCGTCGCTTGGCCGCAGCACCGAACTTGCGCTCCTGTACACGCTGGAATGCCTCGGCGACTACATCTTCGTTCAAACGGAAGAGATGCGTGAAACGGCGGCCATGCACGCCACCTTTGAACGCGAACGCGAGGTGGCGCATGGCTAAGAACAATCCTACGCCCGTGGGCGCTCGCCTGCTCAAAGCCAGAACCATGGCTGCCCTGTCCCAAACCAAACTGGCAGAGGCGGCAGGGGTTTCTCAAAGCACAATTGCTCAATTGGAGTCGGGGCGGAGGGCCGGCGATACGTACTTTTTTGCCCTCGCCGACGCATTGGGTGTCGATGCGCGCTGGCTAGCGCTGGGAGAAGGGGCATCGACGAAACCGAACTCCAACACCGCGGCTATAGCAGCAGTCGCGGGTCGCTGCGAGCTCACCTACCACTCCATCACGGCTCTCTACGACCTGTGCGGCAAGAGAATCGCAATGTCGCCGTCAGATGAAGACGCATGGGAGTTCGTCATCCTGCGTGAATCTCTCCGCGGCATTGCGCGCGACATGGAGAACTGCGCGGAGACGCTCAATGGCGATCCTGGTGGCTTGGGATATTTCGCGATGCACTACGGGAGCGTCTGAAATGAGCGAGCAAACCAATCTTGCATCACTGCCTAAGCACATCGCGCTTGCAACGGCACGCGCCGCCGGCCGCAGCATTTTGGCCGACGAGAAGGCGATCGAGCCGGTAGTGCTCGATTTGTGGACCAGTTGGATGAACGCGAATATTCCGCGCGCCTGCGGCCAGTCCGACGAAGAGTTCGGCAAACTCGTCGAAGCCGCAATGGCTGAGTTCCACCTTGGCGTTGATGAGTTTGTTGAGTCTGCGCGCAGCACCGGCGCGCCGCCCGCGCCGATCGATGGCGAGCACGCCGCCGAGGGCGCGCTGCTGCTGATCGACGCGATCACATGGGTGTCCGCGGCTGCTCAGTTTGAAGCAGACATGGACCCACTCCAGACGCTGCTCGACGTCGTGTTGCCTGAACTGAAGGACCGCGTGGAAATTGCGCGGCGCGCGGTGTCCGCATGCCGGTGACTTCCGATAGCCGTTACGCGGCATTGCGCATGCCGACCAACGACATGCGGCCGCGCATTCGCATCGGCGAGGCAGTGATCTACGACACTGAATCTCAGGCCGAACCGGGCGACGACGTCGTGATTCTGCTTGCCGATGGCGGCAGCGTCGTGCGGGAACTGCTGGGGATCACCGCAGACAGTTACCGCCTGAAGTCCTATTCGCCGGCGGCAGTGGGCGCCCTGCCCGCGGCGCGCGTGAAGGCTATCTATCCGGTTGTGCTGCGCGGCCATCCCGACTTTGTGCAGGAGATCGAGCATGCGAACGCTGCTTAAGCGCGCCGCCATGTCGGCCTTCAATCACGGCTTGATCAGCGTCGAGACGACGGCAGGTCTTTTCCGAATTTTGAAATTGAGAGAGCACTGAGATGGAACCGAAAATCAAAGACCATCCTGACTTCCCGACGTTCAACAGCATGATCACCGATATGTCGGTCATGCAGGTGAAGCACGGCGTCGCATTCACTGACCAGGAGTTGGCTGGCGACCTGACTCGAATCCTATTGAACCATCACGAGGAACTGCCCTTTGAAACGGTCGCCACCATTGCGGCGATCATCGCATGCCTGTCCGCCCGAAACATGCCGGCAGATCTCCGCGCCGCAGTGCTGGCGACTCCTTCTGAGCGGACCCACTGACATGGACATCATCAAACTTCGCGATCAGCTAGAGGATGCACTGAGTGCGGCATTCGAGAAGTACGACATCCACAAGCTGGTGCGCAACGCCGATTGCGACGTGTTGGCTGTGACGCTGATGAGTCCAATTTGGGAGGAATTCGAGCCCAAGCTGCTCGACGGCATCGTGGAACTTCAAAAACCGGCACCGGGTGCCGGTTTTGAGGAATGGGCGCGTGCATATTGCCGACGTGAGCATGGCATGGAGCTAAATCTAGCAACAGCGGGCGACACCTACATGTTCGTTCTGGCGCGCGATCTTTATGCTGCATGGGTTGCGTCGGCCGACAGTGGCACTCCGTCCGATGCCGAATTGGACGACGCTCAAACTGACATCGACGACGCTCGTCGCTATCGTTGGCTGCGTGATCGCTATACCGGTTTCGACTTCGACTGGATGGCCGATGACGAAGGCAAAAACGGGAAACAGGTTATTTGCTTCTCTATGGATGACGGCATGCGTGTCGGGAAAGACATCGACGCCGCGATCGACGCCGCTTTGGATGTGGGGGAGCCCGATGGCAAATAACCGTCGATCAGCAATCGTCGATCTGCTCGCCGCGAAGGGTAAGCCGCTGTCAACGAAAGCGATTGCGGACGCCTTGGGCGTCGATCCGGGGATCATGGGCACCCGGTGCCGACAGCTTGAAGAATCGGGCCGCTTGCGCCCGGTCGGCACCGCGACACGCACGCGCGATGTTCGCTGGATTCCGGCCGATCCGGACGTCATCGGCAAGCGGCCAAAGGTGGCCATCAGTTTCCGCGCCGCCGAGAACATCGAAGCGATGCGCGCCGCCGCGCTCGAGCGAATGCTCGCAGGCAAGCCGGCTAACTGGATGCAGGAAGCTGACGAGGTGACAGCATGAAGCGCGAAGACGTTGAAATTAACACAGGCGATTGGCGACCAAACGGCCTTCAGCAGGTGGCGCCGAACGGCACCAAGGTTGGGGTCAACGCCACGAAGGACGGCAAATCGTTCTTCGTCCGGTTTGAGACGCCGATCGATGGCGAGGAACCGCATATCACTGAGTTCTGTGTCAGTGAGTCGACGCTTGCGACGATGCTCGTCGTGATCGCCAAGATGACGGGCTTATGGATGCCCGGAATCGGAGTGATCCGCGTGCAAAACCCTCCGCAGGAGGCAGGCTGATGGACAACGTCATTGACTGGAGCAAATACGGCCGCGGCAAAAAGCCGGAGAAGCCTGCCTACGAGATCACCTATCACGGAGACGGTGAGCGCACCTGGTGCACAGCCATTTTCCCGATCGAGCGTTTCGACGAAGTGAAAGGCCGGATCCAGACGCAAATCGACTTTTGGAAGGACGAGCCGAAATGACGCCGATCCAGAAACACTACCGCATACCCGAGGTCATGGCCCTTCTTGGGCTCTCACAGACGACTGTCTATCGAATGGTCGCCGCTGGCCGGCTGAGGCTGGTCAAGGTCGGCAAGCGCGCGAGCGCGGTGCCGGCGGACAGCCTTCGGGCCTTCATGAAAGAGACGCAAGGGGATGCAGATGGCTAACAACGTGGCAGTGATCGGTGATCGCGCGTTGAGCATCCGCGAGGCGGCTCAACTGCTGCGCGTCTCATACGGCACCGTGTACGCGCACAAGGAGCAGCTAGGCTTCTTCCGGATCGGTGCAGCGTGGCGCGTCTGGCCTCACACATTGAAGGAGCGCGCCGGCGAGTACAATAATTCCCGACCGGCGCGGACGGAACAGGAGTTGAAAACATGTCCATCCGAAAGCGCAGTGGCTCCGACATCTGGCACGTTGACATCCGCAAGCCAGACGGCAGCCGCGTTAGACAATCTACTGGGACCGCTAACCGCAAGGAGGCGCAGGAATTTCACGACAAGTTGAAGGCCGATTTATGGCGCGTGGCGAAGCTCGGCGAGAAGCCACCGCGGTCGTTTGAAGAAGCGGCGTTGCGATTCCTCACCGAGCACGCGGGGACGGTCGACTACACGAACAAGGCCCTTCACATGCGGCATTTTCGGCCGTTTTTCGCCGGTCGGCGCCTCGACTCGATCACGCGAGACGAAGTGATGTCGGCGCTGCCCCAGGCAAGCGGAAGCACGAAGAAGATTACGCCGATCAGAAATTCGACGAAGAACCGTTACATCGCCTCGATGCGCGCCATGTTCAACATGGCAATGCATGAGTGGGAGTGGATCGACAAGGCGCCGAAACTGTCGGAGCTGAAGACCGGACCGAAACGCATTCGCTGGATCACGCGGGACGAAGCGATCCGCCTCCTGCAGGCGATCCGCTCCGACTGGATGCGAGACGTGACAATCGTCGGCTTCGCGACGGGTCTGCGGCAGGCGAACATTCTTGGCTTGGAATGGACGCAGGTGGATCTAGCGAAGCGCCGGGCGTGGATCCATCCGGACCAGGCGAAGGCGCGCAAGCCGATCGGTGTGCCGCTGAACGCCGAGGCAGTCGCCGCGATCCGTCGGCAGATCGGAAAGCATGACACCTATGTCTTCACACGCAAGGGCAAACCGTGCCTGAAGTGGGACATCGGGCAGTGGAACGCTGCAGTAGAGCGCGCCGGAATCGATCACTTCAGGTTCCACGACGTTCGGCACACGTGGGCAAGTTGGCATGTTCAGGGCGGCACGCCACTGAACCGGCTGATGGAATTGGGGGGCTGGTCAAAGTACGAGATGGTTCTGCGCTATGCGCATCTGGCGCCGGACCATCTGGCACACCATGCCGATACGGTCACAATTTGGGCACACAATGAGTCCGATTTCTCGGGCACGGCGTCTGTCAAAATGGCACTGATCGGCTGAGAGCCGCGCCGCACAAGGCTCTCACGAGTGAAGCACCGGACGCAGCATTGGTCCACTAAAGCAGATGGTTCAGGTAGCCTACCTGAAATAGCGCGACGAGCGGGTCGATAGAATCGAGGAACGGCTCAGTCGACGACGTCTTGCTGCCGTGGTGTGGGACCACCAGCACCTG
>Ga0268254_10000286_pt1 | contig 37224 bp, 35 predicted proteins | sample AgamicOrSfrz_FD_200251 | JGI IMG/M metagenome (GOLD analysis project Ga0268254, IMG submission 200251) | Agave microbial communities from Guanajuato, Mexico - Or.Sf.rz (v2) (version 3) | ecosystem: Host-associated > Plants > Phyllosphere > Phylloplane/Leaf | place: Guanajuato, Mexico...
CGTGCTGGTGTTCCGTCCGTCGGGTCTGCTCGGCGAACGCGTTGCGGATCGCGCTTGATCCAGGCCAAGGAGTAAATCAAATGACCTCAATTCAACCGATCGAGCCGTCCACGACGCTCATTCCCGAACGCAATCTGGCGAAGACGCTGACGGTCGGCATCATCACCGCTGTGTTCGTGATCGCCGCGCCGATGATCATCGGCACCGCCGGCGGCAACTACTGGGTCCGCGTGCTCGACTTCGCGATGCTGTACGTGATGCTCGCGCTCGGCCTCAATGTGGTGGTCGGCTTCGCCGGCCTGCTCGACCTCGGCTACATTGCGTTCTACGCGGTCGGCGCGTACACCGCGGCACTGTTGTCCTCGCCGCATCTGTCGTCGCAGTTCGAGTGGATCGCGCAGTTGGCGCCGAACGGTCTGCACGTGCCGTTCCTCATCATCGTGCCCTGCGCAATGGCAATTGCCGCGCTGTTCGGCGTGCTGCTCGGTGCGCCGACGCTGCGTCTGCGCGGCGACTACCTCGCCATTGTGACGTTGGGCTTCGGGGAAATCGTGCGGATCTTCCTGAACAACCTCGACCGTCCGGTGAACATCACGAACGGCCCGAAGGGCATCACGGCGATTGCGCCCGTGCATCTCGGCGACTTCAGCCTCTCGCAAACGCACTCGCTGTTCGGTATCCAGTTTCCGTCGGTGTACTCGTATTACTACCTGTTCGTGCTGGCCGCGCTGCTGGTGATCTGGGTGTGTACGCGTTTGCAGCATTCGCGTATCGGCCGTGCATGGGCCGCGATCCGCGAAGACGAAATCGCCGCCAAGGCCATGGGCATCAACACGCGTAACGTGAAGCTGCTGGCATTCGCGATGGGCGCGTCGTTCGGCGGCCTGTCGGGCGCGATGTTCGGCGCGTTCCAGGGGTTCGTTTCGCCGGAATCGTTCACGCTGCCGGAGTCTATCGTCGTGCTGGCCTGTGTGGTGCTGGGCGGCATGGGCCACATTCCGGGCGTGATTCTCGGCGCGGTGCTGCTCGCGGTGCTGCCGGAATTCCTGCGCTCGACGATGGGTCCGCTGCAGCACATGATCTTCGGCCATGAAATCGTCGACACGGAAGTCATTCGTCAGCTGGTCTACGCGCTCGCAATGGTGCTGATCATGCTGTATCGCTCCGAAGGTCTGTGGCCTTCGCCGAAGCACGAAGACAAGATTGCGAAACTGTCGAAACGGGCCGGCAAGAAGCCGGTGCGCGCGTAACCGGTGCAGGGCCGCGGCCCTGCATGGGACCGGAGCAGGGCGCCCAAGCGCGAGCTCCGGTCGACAAAGGAGAACATATATGAGCGACAACATTCGACTGTCGGTGAAAGGCGTCAACAAGCGTTTCGGCGGTTTGCAGGCGCTGTCCGACGTCGGTCTGGAAATCAAGGCCGGCCAGATTTACGGTTTGATCGGCCCGAATGGCGCCGGCAAGACCACGTTCTTTAACGTGATTACGGGCCTTTACACGCCCGACTCGGGCGACTTCAAGCTCGACGGTCAGAACTACACGCCGACCGCCGTGTATCAGGTGGCGAAGGCAGGTATTGCGCGCACGTTCCAGAACATTCGTCTGTTCGGCGGCATGACCGCGCTGGAAAACGTGATGGTGGGCCGGCACGTGCGCACGAAGCACGGCCTGCTCGGCGCAGTGTTCCAGACGCCGGCCGAGCGCAGGGAAGAGCGCGAGATCAAGGAGCGCGCCATCGAACTGCTGGAGTACGTCGGCATTGCGCAGTACGCCGACTACACGTCGCGCAATCTGTCGTACGGCCACCAGCGCCGTCTGGAGATTGCGCGCGCGCTGGCAACGGACCCGAAACTGCTCGCGCTCGACGAACCCGCCGCCGGCATGAACGCGACGGAGAAGGTCGAACTCACGCGCCTGCTCGACAAGATCCGCGCGGACGGCAAGACTATCCTGCTGATCGAGCACGACGTGAAGCTCGTGATGGGTCTGTGCAACCAGATGACGGTGCTCGACTACGGCAAGGTGATTGCGCAAGGTCTGCCGCAAGACGTGCAGAAGGATCCTAAGGTGATCGAAGCTTATCTGGGTGCAGGAGTCCACTGATGTCCACGACGCAAACCATGTTGAAAATCAAGGGCCTGCAGGTCAATTACGGCGGCATCCAGGCAGTCAAGGGCATCGACCTCGAAGTCGGGCAGGGCGAACTCGTCACGCTGATCGGCGCGAACGGCGCGGGCAAGACCACGACGATGAAGGCGATCACGGGTCTGAAGCCGTACGCGGCGGGCGACATCGAGTACATGGGCCAGTCGATCAAGGGCGTGCCGCCGCACGAGCTCCTGAAGCGCGGCCTCGCGATGGTGCCGGAAGGGCGTGGCATCTTCGCGCGCATGTCGATTGTCGAGAACATGCAGATGGGCGCATACCTGCGCAGCGACAGCGACGGCATCAAGGCCGACGTCGAGCGCATGTTCGGTTTCTTCCCGCGTCTGAAGGAGCGCGCCACGCAGTTCGCGGGCACGCTGTCCGGCGGCGAACAGCAGATGCTGGCGATGGCGCGCGCGATCATCTCCAAGCCCAAGCTGTTGCTGCTCGACGAACCGTCGATGGGTCTGTCGCCGATCATGGTCGAGAAGATCTTCGAAGTGGTGCGCGCGATTTCCGCTGAAGGCATGACCGTGCTGCTCGTCGAGCAGAACGCGCGTCTTGCGCTGCAAGCGGCGAACCGCGGCTACGTGATGGACTCCGGTCTTGTCACGATGTCGGGCGACGCGAAGCAGATGCTCGACGATCCGAAGGTGCGGGCAGCGTATCTGGGCGAGTGAGTTAGCTCAGTGACCAGGTGATGAGGGCGTAACTGAGCGCTCGCACCTCCACCGCCGCTGAAAAAAAGGCCGCATGCGTAAGTAGACGCATGCGGCCTTCGTGTTTGTCGGGCCAAGATCGAGCGTGCGGCGCGCCGAATTCAACCCGCTGCGGCAGCGGCCACTTCGCCAAGACGCTTGCCCAGGCTGACCACTTCGTCCGCGCGGTAGCCGAGTGCTTCGTAGAACGCGCGCACGTCGCTCTTCGCGGACAACACCTGAAGATTGAGCTTCGGGCAGCCGAGCGCGGTCAACGCCTCTTCGACATGCGCGACGAGCCGCGTGCCGATGCCGTGCCGCCGCCACGATTCGTCCACCGCGAGCGAATAGAGCCAGCCGCGGTGGCCGTCATAGCCGCCCATCACCGTGCCGACCACACGCTCCTCCAGCACCGCCACGAAAAACAACTCCGGCTGAGTAGCCAGCTTGTTGGCAATCGACAGATGCGGGTTGCGCTGCGGCTTGGTCGCGTCCCGATACTCGGGAAAGGCCTGCTGCCACAGCGCAATCACCGCAGGTGTGTCGCGTGCGTCGAAGCGGCGGATCGAAAGCGCGTCGCTCGTGCTCATCGGGTGCTCCGGTTTCGTTACAGCGTGTCGAGAATCGAACGCAGCATCGCCATCATCTGGTCGATTTCTTCGTTGGTGACGTTGAGCGCCGGCATGAAGCGCAGCAGGTTCGGGCGCGCGGCGTTCAGCAGCAGGCCCTCGGGCTGCATGTCGCGCGCCTTTTCGACAATCTGGTTGCCGATGTCCTTGCCGAGCAGCAGCGCACGCAGCAGACCTTCGCCACGCTCGCCCTTGAAGCCGCGCTCTTCCGACAACTCGAGCAGCTTCGCACGCAGATAGTCGCCGCGCGCGCGCACGCCTTCCAGGAAGCCCGGTGCCGTGAGTTGCGAGATCACCGAATAGCCGACCGCTGTCATCAACGGATTGCCGTTGTAGGTGCCGCCCTGATCGCCCGCTTCGAATACCGCGACCTCGGCTTTCGAGAGCAGCGCCGCGAGCGGCACGCCGCCGCCGATGCCCTTGCCGAGCGTCATGATGTCCGGCTCGATGCCCGACAGCTCGTACGCGAACAAGGTGCCCGCGCGGCCGCAACCGCTTTGCACTTCGTCAACGATCAGCAGCAGGTTGTGCTTGCGGGTCAGCTCGCGCAGTTGCTGCATGAATTCGCGCGTGGCGGGAATCACGCCGCCTTCGCCCTGGATCGGCTCGAGCATCACCGCAACCGTCTTCGCGTTGATGAGCTTTTCGACCGAGGCGATGTCGTTCAGGTCCGCCTTCGGAAAGCCCGGCACTTGCGGCGCGTAGATCGTGTCCCAGCCCGGCTTGCCGCTTGCCGACATGGTGGCGAGCGTGCGGCCGTGGAAGCTGTGATCGAACGTGATGATTTCGAACGCGCCGTCCTTGAATTTCCTGCCCCACTTGCGCGCGAGCTTGATTGCCCCTTCGTTGGCTTCGGCGCCGCTGTTCGCGAAGAACACCTTGTCGAAGCAGCTATGCTGTGTGAGCAGGCCGGCGAGCTTTGCCATCGGCTCATTGTAGAAAGCCGGCGACGGATTGAAGAGCAGCTTCGCCTGCGTGTTCAGCGCTTCGATCATGCCTTCGTTGCAATGACCGAGACAGTTGACCGCCCAGCCCTGAATGAAGTCCAGGTAGCGCTTGCCGTTGTTGTCGTAGAGCCACGAGCCCTTGCCGTGCGTGAAAACGATTTCGGGCCGGTTGGTGATGTACATCAGCGACTCGATCGGATACTCATTGAAATTCATGACGGCAGGCTCCAGACAGCGGGTAAGAGGTGGATGAGGTGGATGAGTCGGAAAAGCAAAAAAGCCACGGCATGCCGTGGCTTTCATGATTCGAACAGCTTGCGCCTTGTGTAGCGCGAATCCGTGACGAAGCCGGCGGCGTCCCTAAGGAAGCGGCGAGCGGCGACGTCGAAGTTCGGACTGGATGCGGTTCATGCGCGAAAGAATACGACAAGGAAAGCGCCGGTGTAAACCATGAATTTGCATGAATTCGCATCGAATCACGGCAAAGGGCGCAAATGCGGGTTGTGCGCGGCAGTCTTGATGCTGGCATATGGCTCGCGCGTACAAAGCTCGATTGCTGCGCCGATCGGGCCTTGCGTGCATGGACTTCGGCTGCTTGGACTGCTCCGGCTGCTTGGACCATGCAAGGCCGCGTTGCGTCGGGTTGCTTCGATACGGCGGGCTAAGCCAGGTTGCGGCGGGGCTTGTGATCCAGGCCCCGCCGCGTTCGCTCACACCGCGTTAGCGAGATCCGCAGCGCTCGTGAAGGAGTCCGCGTAGAACTCGTCTTCGGGCAGGCCATGATGCTGCGTGAAATCGCGCAGAGCCGATTCCACCATCACCGGCGCACCGCACGCATAGACCTGGTACGCGGACAGATCGGGCAAATCCTCGATCACCGCGCGATGCACGAAGCCGACGCGGCCCGTCCACGCATCGCTCGCGTCGGGCTCGGAGAGCACCGGCACGAACTTGAAGTTCGGAATGTCACGCGCCCATTGCTCGGCCAGTTCGAGCAGATACAGGTCTTTCTTGCGACGCGCCCCCCAGTACAGCGTCATCGGGCGGTCAAGGTTCTTGAATACCGCATGCTCGACAATCGCCTTCAGCGGCGCGAAGCCCGTGCCCGACGCAAGCAGCACGATGGGCTTGTCCGACTCTTCGCGCAGGAAGAACGTGCCGAGCGGTGCCTCGAAGCGCAAGATATCGCGCTCCTTCAACGTGTTGAACACGTGGTCGGTGAAGGCGCCCCCGGGCATGTGACGGATATGCAGCTCGATCGGGCCTTCGGCGTGCGGCGCATTGGCCATCGAATAGCTGCGGCGCTTGCCGTCCTTCAGGATGAATTCGAGGTACTGGCCAGCCAGATACTGAAGACGCTCGTTCGCCGGCAGTTGCAGCTTGAGCACGATCACGTCGTCGGCCTTGCGCTCGACTGCGTTCACGCGGCAGGGCAGCTTTTTCACCTGCACGTCGCCCACGCCCGCGACTTCGCGAATGTCGATTTCCAGATCCGAGCACGCGGTCGCGCAGCAGAAGAGCGCCATGCCGCGCGTCTTTTCTTCGTTCGACAATGCCGACGACGAATGCGCGCGCTGCTCCACCTGGCCGTTCACCACGGAGCCCTTGCACGAACCGCACGCGCCGTTCTTGCAGCCGTACGGCAGGCCGATGCCCTGACGCAAGGCCGCGTTCAGTACCGGTTCGTCCTGTTCTACCTGAAACTGCCGGCCGCTTTGCCGGAGCGTGACGTTGAATGCCATAAGTGTTCGAAATGGAAAAGTCGGTAAATCGTAAATTGGCCGCGAGGCCAGTGAGACGAGCGAGCCAGTAAGACCGGCGGCACCCACAGTACCAACAGGGCCGGCGACACTGGCGTGCGCTGCGCGCGGCGCTAGACGGCTACAATGCGTGCACCATGAAAGCGACACGAACCTTCCGCCGTCCGCGCGTGTTGATCGTAGGTTGCGGCGATGTCGGCATGCGCTGTGTGCCCCTGCTGCGGCCGCACGCTCACGTCTTCGCGCTTACCAGTCACGCAGAGCGCAGCGCCGAACTGCGCGCTGCCGGCGTCTCGCCGCTGTTCGGCGATCTCGACGAGCGCCGCAGCCTGAAACGGCTTGCGGGTCTCGCGCCGACCGTGCTGCATCTCGCCCCTCCGCAGAAAACCGGCGACGACGACCGCCGTACCCGCGCGTTGCTCGCCACCTTGGGCATGCGCCGCGACGCTGCCTTGCCGCGCGCGGCTGCCAGCGTTGCGCCGATTGGGCGTTTGCGCCGCACGCGCGCCTCGTGGGCAGCAACGGAACCAGCCAATATTGTACCCGACGGTGTTGGCCGCGCCGCCGCTTCGCGTGCGCCGCTGCGCGTCGTTTATGCGAGCACGACGGGCGTGTACGGCGATTGCGGCGGCGCCTGGATCGACGAGACGCAAAGCGCGGAGCCGGCCAATACGCGGGCCAAGCGGCGCGTGTCCGCCGAACGCCAATTGCGGCGCGCGACGGCCCGCGGCACGATCGCCGCGAGCATTGCGCGCATTCCCGGCATTTATGCGGCCAATCGCCTGCCGCTTGCGCGGCTCGAAAAGCGCACGCCTGCATTGATCGCCGCGGACGACGTCTACACCAATCACATTCACGCCGACGACCTCGCCGCGATCCTCGTGCGCCTCGCCACGCGCGGGCGGCCGGCGCGCGTGATCCATGCATCCGACGACTCATCGCTCAAGATGGGCGAGTACTTCGATCTCGTCGCCGACGCGTTCGGTTTGGCGCGGCCGCCGCGCATCACGCGAGCGCAAGCGGAGCAGCAGATCGAGCCGACCTTGCTGTCGTTCATGCGCGAATCGAGGCGGCTCGTGAATCGCCGCCTGAAGGAAGAGCTAGGGGTGCGTTTGCGCTATCCGAGTGTCGGGCACTTTCTGCGCGAAGCAGGGGCCGGCAAGCCAGCCGCAAAGTAACGTGCGATGCGTGAGTGCGCAGCGCGCCAGCCGCGTCGCGTGGCTGCATAAAGAACTGCAACGCGGCAGCAATCACAAGGCGCCTCGCGGCGTGCGGCAAATGCGAAAAATGCGGGCAGGCGTGGCCGCCGGCCGGAGCCGCGGGGCGTGACAGTTGCACCCGATGCGTCGGATGCGTCGGATGCGTCGCCGCTCAGGTAAGAGCCGGCAGCGCCTCGAGCAACAGGAAACACAGCAACCCGCCGATCAACGCGCCTATCAGGTTGGGATGGTATTTGTGCCGCAGCCGCATTGCGATCAGCAGTCCGCCGATCAGCAACACGCCGAGAAACGCGAACGTCACCATCACATACGAGTTCATGACTCCGTTATGGACAATCATGGCCCCTCCTTGAGCGCTTTCTAGTCTTTGTTTAGACGAGTATAGAGCGAGGCATGGCGAACCGCATGCTGCGTCGCAGCGTCCATGGTTGGGCGCGATTCGAGCGTGCATTGCATAGAGGGATTGCATCGACGGTCGCGAGCCCATTGCGCAGGCGGTTCACGTTTATGCGTTCGGCGCTGTGCGGAGCGATTCGAGCGCGGCTTCGTCAAGCCATTGCCATGCGCCCGGCGCAAGCGTCGCGGGCAACGTCAGTCCGCCAATCCGCTCGCGATGCAGGGCTTCGCAACGATTACCGGCCGCTGCGATCATCCGCTTGACCTGGTGATACTTGCCCTCCATCACCGTGAGCGCCAACGAGCGCTCGCCGCGCAACTGCGCGTCGACGGCCGCGACCGGCTTCGACTCGCCGTGCAGCAGCACGCCGTTGCGCAACAGGCTCAACTGCGCGTCGTCGACAGGATGGCGCGTGGTTGCCACATACACCTTCGGGACCTTGCGCTTGGGCGACGTGAACAGGTGCACGAACTTGCCGTCGTCGGAAAGCAGCAGCAAGCCGGTGGTGTCCTGGTCCAGCCGGCCCACGCATTGCACGCCCCGCTCTGCGAATTGCGGCGGCAGCAGACTGAACACGCTCAGATGATGCTGCGGGTCGCGCGAGCATTCATAGCCCGCCGGCTTGTTGAGCAGCAAGTAGGCACGCTCGCGGTACGGCCAGGTGACGCCGTCGACGCTGAAGCAGAACGACGCGTCGTCGGCCGGGAAATCAGCGTCGGCGTCGGTGCATACGGTGCCGCCGATGGTGACGCGGGCGTCGGCAATCAGCGCGCGGCATTGGCGGCGCGAGCCGAAGCCCTGTGTAAAAAGAATGCTTTCGAGATTCATGGCGAGCGAAGAATAACATCGCACGAAGCGGACGTGCGAAGCCGCGCTCTGTGCGACGCGCGCTGCTGGTCAGCGCATTCGCAATGCCGCGTTGCGGCTTGCTGTAGGTCAACGCGAACGCGCCATCGCACCAGGGCAAACCCGTAAAAATGAAAATGAATTTTTTTCTAGACGATTTCCATGTAAATATACTTTCATGCAATCGGCTTACACCGTGAGGCGCACGTCCTGTTCGCCGGCGTGCTGGCCGTGAAGTTGCCGATCAGGTTGGCGACGAATCTGACGGCGAACGTGGCGACGAATCTGGCGATGAACCTGGCCGCCAAGTGTCCCACGAGGTCGCCCACGAGGTCGCCTCAGAACTTGCCCGCACGCTTGCTCAAAAAAGAACCTTGCCCGCTAACCACTGCACTGCATCACCCGCATGATCGATCAACCGTCCGTTGCATCCAACGGGGCCGAGCAGGCCATCGCCGCCCGCATTGAAGCGGCCATGCCCACGCTCACGCCGATTCATCGGCGCATGGGCGAGTACGTGCTGGCCAATCTGTTTCGCGCGGCCACCATGCGGATCGACGAGCTGGCGAGCGTGGTCGGCGCGTCGGTCGCAACGGCCAACCGCTTTGCGCGCACGCTCGGCTTCGATGGTTATCCGCAGTTCCGCGAGGCGCTCGTGCGCGGCTTCGAGGCGACGCTGGCGCCGGTCGAGCGCTTGCGCAGCGCGCAGGAGTCGCTCGCCGCGGGCGACAACGTGGTGGACGCGTCGCTCGAACAGGCGGCCAACAATCTACACCTCACGCGCACCGCGATCGACAACGCCGCCGCCGAAGCCGCGGTCGAAGCGATCCTCGCCGCGCGCCGCGTGTTCGTGCTCGGCGCGGGCACGAGCGCGTTTCTCGCCGGACTGATGGAACACGGGCTGATGGCGTATCACGACAACGTGCAGTCGCTCGCGTTCATTGGCGGTCCCTCGCATGCCGCGCGGCGCCTGTTCAATTGCGGCGAGGGCGACCTCGTTATCGGCATTGCGTTCCCGCGTTATGTCGACGACACGATCGCACTCGCGCGCCGCGCAGCCACCCGCGGCGCCCGCGTGCTGGCGCTGACCGACGGACCGCGCTCGCCGCTCGCGCAATACGCCGACCTGTCGCTGTATGTGCGCTCGGAACGCCGGCTTGCGGCGAACGCGGACGCAGCGGTGCTTGCCGTGATCGAAGCGCTGTGCGACGCGGTAGCGTATCGCGCGAAGCGCTCAGTGAAAGCCGCCGCCGAAGTCACCGAATTTGTTTTGCCGTGGCTTACCGATCCGCTTTCCGTGTCCGCCAATCCGGCAAGCAAAGCCTCGGGCGACGCCGCACGCGAATCGGCGCGCACGGCGGTTGCCAAAGCTTCCACGACCAAAGCCAGACTCCAACCCAAATTCAAACGATGAACACCAACGCAGTCATTGCCATTCACGGCGGCGCGGGCACGATTTTGCGCGCATCGCTCTCGGCCAGTGCCGAGGCCGACTATCACGCAGCTTTGCACGCGGTACTCACCGCCGGCCAGCGCGTGCTTGCCGAGGGCGGCAGCGCACTCGACGCAGTCAGCGAAGCCGTGCGCCTGCTGGAAGACTGTCCGCTCTTCAACGCGGGCCACGGCGCGGTGTACACGGCGGCGGGCACACATGAACTCGACGCGGCGATCATGGACGGCAGCACCCTCGAAGCCGGCGCGGTCTGCTGCGTGAAGCGCGTGCGCAATCCGGTTCTGGCGGCGCGCCGCGTGCTCGAATGCAGCGAGCACGTGCTCTTCACCGGCGAGGGGGCCGAGAGCTTCGCGGCCGCGCATGGGGTGGAATTCGTCGAGCCCGCGTACTTCGGCACGCAAGCGCGTCATCGTCAGTGGCTGCTCGCGCGCGATCAGCAACGTGCAATGCTCGATCACGATGGCGCGAGCTTCGCGTTTTCGTCGTCGGCAGCAGATGCTGGCGAACCCACGCCGCACGAACCGATCGATCCGAACCGCAAGTTCGGCACGGTCGGCGCGGTTGCGCTCGACGCGCACGGCCACGTCGCCGCAGCCACCTCGACGGGCGGCATCACGAACAAGCAGGTGGGCCGTGTGGGCGACGCGCCGCTGATCGGCGCGGGCTGCTATGCCGACGACGCCACCTGTGCGGTGTCGACCACCGGCTCGGGCGAAATGTTCATGCGCATGGTCGCCGCTTACGACGTCGCCGCGCAAATGGCCTATCGCAACGTGTCCCTCCAGGAAGCCGCGCACGACGTGGTGATGAACCGCCTGCCGAAGATCGACGGCCGCGGCGGCCTGATCGCAGTGGACGCACGCGGCAACATCGCGCTGCCGTTCAATACCGAGGGCATGTATCGCGGTTTTGCGCATGTCGGCGCAACGCCGGTCACGGCCATCTACCGTTAGTTCGTTACCCTGAATATTGTTGAACAACGCCCGCGCGTTCGAACAGAAAGGAACCACCGTGCCGACTTCATCGCACACCGCCCGTCCGCTTATTGAAACCCTGCCGCCGCAGCGCGTGCTGGCGGTCGACAACCTGTCGGTTGCGTTTCGCAGCGGCGAAACCACTTTCGATGCGGTGCGCAATCTGTCGTTCACCGTGGAGCGCGGCGAAACGCTCGCGATTGTCGGCGAATCGGGTTCGGGCAAATCGGTGACATCGCTTGCGTTGATGCGGCTGATCGAGCATGGCGGTGGGCGCCTTGCCGGCGGCAGCATCGCATTCCGGCGCCGCGACGGCAGCGTGCTCGACCTCGCGAAAGCGTCGTCGGGCACCATGCGTTCGATTCGCGGCGCCGACATCGCGATGATCTTCCAGGAGCCGATGACTTCGCTCAATCCGGTCTTCACCGTGGGCGACCAGATTAGCGAGGCGATCTCGCTGCATCAGGGCAAGAGCCGCTCGGCGGCGTTCGCCGAAACGCTGCGGCTTCTCGAACTCGTGCGCATTCCCGAGGCGCGGCGCGTGGCGGGGCGCTTTCCGCATCAACTGTCCGGCGGCATGCGCCAGCGCGTGATGATCGCGATGGCGCTCTCATGCAAACCCGCCTTGCTGATCGCCGACGAACCCACCACCGCACTCGACGTGACCATTCAGGCGCAGATCCTGCAACTGATTCGCGGCTTGCAGGACGAGATGAACATGGGCGTGATCTTCATCACGCACGACATGGGTGTGGTTGCCGAAGTCGCGGATCGTGTGCTCGTCATGTATCGCGGTGAAAAGGTCGAAGAGGGCGCTTCCGACGCGCTCTTCGCCGCGCCGTCGCATGCGTATACGAAAGCGCTGCTCGCGGCCGTGCCCCGATTGGGCGCGATGCAGGGCACGGACCAGCCCGCCAAGTTCCCCATTCTGACGGTCGAGCAGGCGAGCGTAAGCGGTGCCGACGAGCCCGTGCGTCCGGCCGAGGCCGTCGCGAAAGAAGCGCAGCCGCGCGTCGAAGAAAGCACGCCGCCCATTCTGCGCGTGCGCGATCTCGTCACGCGCTTTCCGGTCAGAAGCGGTCTGTTCGGCCGCCTCACGGGGCACGTGCATGCGGTCGAGAAAGTCAGCTTCGACTTGCGGCCGGGCGAGACGCTCGCGCTCGTCGGCGAGTCGGGTTGCGGCAAGTCGACTACGGGCCGCTCGCTGTTGCGGCTTGTCGAAAGCCAGAGCGGTTCCATCGAATTCAACGGCAAGGAAATCAGTTCGCTGACGGGCGCCGCATTGCAGGCGCTGCGCCGCGACATCCAGTTCATTTTTCAGGACCCGTTCGCGTCGCTCAATCCGCGCCTGACGGTCGGCTTCTCGATCATGGAACCGCTCCTTGTGCACGGCGTCGCGCAAGGCGCAGAGGCACAGGCGCGTGTCGCGTGGCTGCTCGAAAAAGTCGGCCTGCCGCCCGAAGCCGCGCGCCGCTATCCGCACGAGTTTTCCGGCGGCCAACGGCAACGCATCGCAATTGCGCGTGCGCTTGCACTGAATCCGAAAGTGGTGATCGCTGACGAATCCGTCTCCGCACTCGACGTGTCGGTGCAGGCGCAGATCGTCAACCTGATGCTCGATTTGCAGCGCGAACTGGGCGTGGCCTATCTGTTCATCTCGCACGACATGGCGGTGGTCGAGCGCGTGAGTCATCGCGTGGCGGTGATGTATCTCGGCCAGATCGTCGAAATCGGCCCGCGGCGCGCGGTGTTCGAGGCGCCGCAGCATCCGTACACGAGAAAGCTGATGGGCGCGGTGCCGGTGGCGGACCCGGCGCGGCGCCACGCGAAACGCATGCTTGCGGCCGATGAAATTCCAAGTCCCATCCGCGCATTGAACGATGAACCCGCGGTCGCGCCTCTTGTTGCCGTCGGCCCGGATCACTTCGTCGCGCAGCACCGCGTGGGGGGCGCGTACTGAAAGAGCGGTCAAAGCAGTGAACAACGAGCGCCGGCGCAACCCGCCGGAGCCAATCGTCGAAATTACAACCCAACCTGTTTCAACTTGCAGCCTGGAGCCCACTCATGAACCTGCTGGTCCCGTCTTCTCCGTTTCGTTTGCGCGCGCTGCTCGGCGGCGGCGCAGTCGTGTTCGCGATGCTCGCGGGCAACGTCGCGCATGCCGAAACCACGGCCGTGATGGCCGTCGCGTCGACCTTCACGACGCTCGATCCATACGATGCCAACGACACACTCTCGCAAGCGGTCGCCAAGTCGTTCTATCAAGGGCTGTTCGGCTTCGACAAGGACATGAAGCTCGTCAACGTGCTCGCCGACAGCTACGAAGCGAGCGCCGACGCGCGCGTCTACACGTTCAAGCTGCGCCACGGCGTGAAGTTCCAGGACGGCACGGACTTCAATGCCGCGGCAGTGAAGGCGAACTTCGACCGCGTGACTGACCCGGCGAACAAGCTCAAGCGCTACAACATGTTCAACCGTATCGAGAAGACCGAGGTGGTCGATCCGTACACGGTGAAGATCACGCTGAAGGCGCCGTTCTCGGCATTCGTCAACGTGCTCGCGCATCCGTCGGCGGTCATGATTTCGCCGGACGCACTGAAGAAATATGGCAAGGACATCGCGTTCCATCCGGTTGGCACGGGTCCGTTCGAATTCGTGAAGTGGGACCCGGCAGGCGACCTGACGGTGAAGAAGTTCGCCGGCTACTGGAAGAAGGGCTACCCGAAGATCGACGCGATCGACTGGAAGCCGGTGGTCGACAACAATACGCGCGCCGCGCTGATGCGCACCGGCGAAGCGGACTTCGCATTCCAGGTGCCGTTCGAGCAGGCCGCGCAGTTGCAGTCGAGCCCGAAGGTCGATCTGATCGCGTCGCCGTCGATCATTCAGCGCTATATCAGCCTGAACATGAATCAGAAGCCGTTCGACAATCCGAAAGTGCGCGAGGCGCTGAACTATGCAGTCAACAAGGAGGCACTGACCAAGGTCGTGTTCGCCGGTTACGCGACGCCGGCTGACGGCGTGGTGCCGCAAGGCGTCGACTATGCGGTGAAGCTCGGGCCGTGGCCGTATGATCCGGCCAAGGCACGCGCGCTGCTGAAGGAAGCCGGCTATCCGAACGGCTTTGAAACCACGCTGTGGTCCGCGTACAACTACTCGACCGCACAGAAGGTCATTCAGTTCGTGCAGCAGCAACTGGCGCAGGTCGGCATCAAGGCGCAGGTGGAAGCGCTCGAGGCGGGGCAACGCGTCGCCAAGGTGGAAAGCGCGCAGGACGCGGCCACTGCACCAGTGCGTATGTACTACGCAGGCTGGTCGTCGTCCACGGGCGAGTCTGACTGGGCGATCACGCCGCTGCTCGCGTCGGTCTCCTTCCCGCCGAAGATGGTCAATACCGCCTACTACAAGAACGACACCGTCGACAGCGATCTGAAGCAGGCGCTCGAAACCACCGACCGCACGAAGAAGGCTGCGCTCTACACGGACGCGCAAAAGCGCATCTGGGCCGACGCGCCGTGGATTTTCCTCGTCAAGGAAAAGGTCGTGTATGCGCGCAGCAAACGTCTGTCGGGTGCTTATGTCGCGCCGGACGGTTCGTTCAACTTTGACGAAATCGCGATCAAGTAAGGAGCCGGGCGCGTGGCGCTGCATGTTCTGACAGGACACGCGGCGCCGCGCGTTCGCGTGAGCGCAGTAGGTGATATTTCGTTGCCCGTATCATTGCCGGATTGAGCTTTAATGCTGAACTTCCTCGTCAAACGTCTCTTTGGCTTGCTGCCGACGCTCTTCATTGTCGCGGTGCTGGTCTTTCTATTCGTGCATCTGCTACCGGGCGATCCGGCGCGGCTCGCCGCCGGTCCCGATGCCGACGAAGCGACCGTCGCTCTGGTGCGCGCCGATCTCGGGCTGGATAAGCCGATGCCGCAGCAGTTCGCGCGCTTCTTCGTGAAGATCGCGCATGGCGATTTCGGTACCTCGACGCGCAGCAAGCGGCCGGTCAGCGCGGAGATCGGCGAGCGTTTCATGCCGACGCTGCTGCTCACGCTCGCAAGCATGGTGTGGGCAGTGGTGCTCGGCATGGGCATCGGCATTGTGTCGGCGGTATGGCGCAATCGCTGGCCCGACCGGCTCGGCATGACGCTCGCCGTGTCGGGCATCTCGTTTCCCGCGTTCGCACTCGGCATGCTGCTGATGGAGGTTTTCTCGGTCAAGCTCGGCTGGCTGCCCATTGTCGGCGACGGTTCATGGCAAAGCTACATCCTTCCATCGCTCACGCTGGGCGCGGCTGTGGCGGCTGTCATGGCACGCTTCACGCGCGCGTCCTTCGTCGAAGTGATGAATGAGGACTTCGTGCGCACCGCGCGCGCGAAGGGCGTGCCCGAACGGCTCGTGATCGTCAAACACTGCCTGCGCAACGCCATGATTCCCGTCGTCACGATGATGGGGCTGCAATTCGGTTTTCTGCTCGGCGGCTCGATCGTGGTCGAAGTGGTGTTCAACTGGCCGGGGCTCGGGCGCCTGCTGGTGGACGCCGTGTCGATGCGCGACTATCCGGTGATTCAGGCCGAGGTGCTGTTGTTCTCGCTGGAATTCATCATCATCAATCTGGTCGTGGACGTGTTGTACGCCGTGATTAACCCGACTATCCGTTTCAAGTGAGGCACGCATGAGCACGACAGCCACCGGGCCGAATGCGGCCAAACCCGTGCGCGCCGAGGGCGCTATCCGTACGCCGTGGAGCGAGTTCTGGCGCAAGTTTCGCAAGCAGCACGTGGCGCTCGCCGCGGGCATTTTCGTGCTGCTGCTGGTCGCACTCGCGATTGCCGCGCCGCATATCGTGCCCTACGATCCGGAAAATTTCTTCGACTACGACGCGTTGAACGCAGGGCCTTCGGCTGCGCACTGGTTCGGCGTCGATTCATTGGGTCGCGACATTTTCAGCCGCATTGTCGCGGGCTCGCGCATTTCGCTCGAAGCCGGGTTTCTCTCCGTTGCGATAGGCGCGGTGATCGGCACGTTCTTCGGCTTGCTGGCGGGCTATTACGAAGGCTGGTGGGACCGCATCACGATGCGCGTGGCCGACGTGCTGTTCGCTTTTCCGGGCATTCTGCTTGCCATCGGCGTGGTGGCGATTCTCGGCAACGGCATGATCAACGTGATCTGCGCGGTGGCGATCTTCAGCATTCCGGCATTCGCGCGGCTCGTGCGCGGCAACACGCTGATGCTCAAGCAGCTCACGTATATCGAGGCGGCGCGCAGTATCGGCGCGTCTGACCGGACGATTATCGTGCGTCACATTCTGCCGGGTACGATTTCGTCGGTTGTCGTGTACTTCACGATGCGCATCGGCACCTCGATCATCACGGCCGCGAGTCTGTCGTTTCTCGGACTCGGGGCCCAGCCGCCCACGCCCGAGTGGGGCGCCATGCTCAACGAAGCGCGTGCGGATATGGTGACCGCTCCGCATATCGCGCTGTTTCCGAGCCTCGCCATTTTCCTCACGGTGCTCGCGTTCAACCTGCTCGGCGATGGTTTGCGCGACGCGCTCGATCCCAAGCTCGACCGCCCATGAGTCCCACAGCGCGATTGCATGACTCGGTGGAGCTGCACCGCCCGCCGCATGTCGGCGAATTGCCAGGCGGTGCGCTCGGCACGATTGCCGACGTCCACGGGGTGACCGTTGGACATTGCACGCTCGCTGAGGGCGCGCTGCAAACCGGCGTAACCATGATCCGTCCGCATGCGGGCGATCCGTTTGTCGACAAGGTGCCGGCGGCGGCCTCGGTGATCAACGGCTTTGGCAAAAGCGTCGGGCTCGTGCAGCTCGACGAACTCGGCACGCTCGAAACGCCGATTGCATTGACCAATACGTTCAGCGTGGCGGCGGTGGCGCAGGCGCAGATTCGCGCGGCCACGCGGGCCAATCCGAGCATCGGCCGCGAGTGGCCGACCGTCAATCCGCTGGTGTTCGAATGCAACGACGGCTACCTGAACGACATTCAGGCGCTTGCCGTCGACGAACGGCACTACAACGACGCCTGCGCGGCGGCCAGCACAAACGTGGCGAGCGGCGCGGTCGGAGCGGGGCGCGGCATGTCGTGCTTCGATCTGAAGGGTGGCATTGGCAACGCTTCGCGAGTGGTGCAGGCAGCGGGGCGCGAATATACGGTCGGCGCGATGGTGCTCGCGAACTTTGGGCGCTTGCCGATGCTGGTTGTCGACGGTCATCCGGTAGGTCGCGTGCTCGCGCAGCGCGCGGCGAAAGCGGGCGCACAACCGTTGGGCGATGCGTTGGGCGATGCAGCGAACGTTGCCGGGCGTACGAAGCCCGAGCAAGGCTCGATCATCATGATTGTCGCCACCAACGCGCCGCTCGACGCGCGTCAGCTCAAACGCCTTTCGGTGCGCGCAGCAGCGGGCCTCGCGCGCACGGGCTCGGTATATGGCCACGGCAGCGGAGACATCGCTCTCGCATTCTCGACGGCCTACACCGTGCCGCACCTTGCGCAATATGTCGAGTTGCCGCCGCTCGTTGCCGATCAGTGCATGGACCCGCTCTTTCGCGCCTGCGCCGACAGCGTCGAACAGGCTATTCTCGACGCGCTGTGGAGTGCAGAATCCGTGAGCGGGCGCGACGGCCATCGGCGCCTGTCACTACGCGAGAGCGTTCCCGATCTCGCACAATTACTCAAACACACTTCCTGATGAAAGTCCTTATCTCTGCCGACATCGAAGGCGTCGCCGGCGTGTTTCACACGGAGCAGACGCGGGCGGGCAATGGCGAATACGAAGCCGCGCGCCGCTGGATGACCCTCGAAGCCAACGCTGCAATCGAAGGTGCATTTGCCGGCGGCGCGACGCAAGTGTGGGTCAACGACTCGCACGGCGGCTTCCGCAACCTGCTGCCCGATCTGCTCGACGAGCGCGCCGAGGTGGTGCTCGGCAAGCCGCGCACGCTCGGCATGATGGCCGGCCTTGAATACGGTGCGGCGCTCGTCTTCATGATCGGCTATCACGCGAGGGCACAAACGCGCGGCATCCTCGCGCACACCATCAACAGCTTTGCGTTTGCACGCGTTTCGCTGAACGGTGTCGAGGTCGGCGAGGCGGGCCTGTATGGCGCGCTGGCTGAAGAATATGGCGCACAGGTAGCGCTTTTATCCGGCGACGATGTATTCGCCGAGGAAACCGCGCCGCGTTTTCCGGGCGCACGCTTTGTCGTGACGAAGAGCGCGACGGGGCACGCAAGCGGTGTCACGCAATCGCCGGCAAGTGCTCGCGCGGCCATTCAGCGCGCGGCCCGGGAGGTCGTGCAGCAGCATCTGGCCGCGGGTCGGGCGCCGCAAGCGGCGCGCGCTGCGGCAAAGCCCGTCGAGTGCGAACTGCGTGTGCAGACAAGCGGGCTTGCCGATCTGTTCTGTCAATGGCCGACGCTCACGCGTGTCGATGCCGTCACGCTGCGCTTTGACGCGGCGTCGGCGGAACATGCAGTGCGCATGCTGAACTGTCTGTCGGCGATGTCGTTCATGCTTCGATAGGCGGATGTGGCAGCCGCATGTAGTAGCCCCATGTAGTTGAAAGCGCACGCGGCCGGGCGCTACTGCTGGCGGCTCAATTCGCGCGCGGCGCGGTCGATCACGTCGGCAATCGCACCTGCATGCGACACCGGGGCGAGATGGCTCGACGCGATCGGCACGATGGTCGCGCCCATGCGCTCCGCCATGAATCTTTCCACGTCCGGCGACACTGCGCGGTCTTTCGTTGTCAGCACATACCACGACGGCTTCTCTTTCCACGCGACCTGGCTGACCGTTTCGTCGAAAGCGGCCGCGGCGATCGGCACTTGCGCGGCGGACAGCACGCGCGTCAGGTTTTCAGGGACGTCGGCGGCGAAATCCGCGTGATACCTGCTGCGGTCCAGCCATAGAAAACCGCTCGAGTCCTTGACGATACCCGCGCCCGCCGGCATCGGCGCGGCGCGTTTCATGAGATCCATTGCCGACTCGTTGCGCTCCGGCGCAATGGCTGCGACGTACACGAGGCCGGCGACGTTCGGCGCATTCGCCCCCACTTCCGTAATGACCACGCCGCCCCACGAATGGCCGACAAGGATGGTCGGCCCTTGCTGGCGGGCCAGTACGCGACGCGTCGCGGCGGCGTCGTCGGCGAGCGAGGTCAGCGGGTTTTGCACGGAGCTCACGCGATAGCCCCGCTCGGAAATCCATACACTGGGGCGTAATTTGAACAATGCACCACAGCAAGACGGCCTGAAGCGCGGGCTCAAGAATCGCCATATCCAACTCATTGCACTGGGCGGCGCCATCGGCACCGGCCTCTTTCTCGGCTCGGCGAGCGTGTTGCAGGCCGCGGGCCCGTCGATGATTCTCGGCTACGCCATCGGCGGCATCATCGCCTTCATGATCATGCGCCAGTTGGGCGAAATGGTCGCGCAGGAACCGGTGGCGGGCTCGTTCAGCCACTTCGCATACAAGTATTGGGGCGACTTTCCCGGCTTCCTGTCAGGCTGGAACTACTGGGTGCTGTATGTGCTCGTCAGCATGGCCGAATTGACGGCGGTCGGCACGTACGTTCACTACTGGTGGCCGGGCGTTCCGACGTGGGTCTCGGCACTGGTCTGCTTCGCGGGCATCAATGCGATCAACCTGGCGAACGTCAAGGCATATGGCGAGACGGAGTTCTGGTTTGCGATCATCAAGGTAGCGGCTGTGATCGGCATGATCGTGTTCGGCGGCTATCTGCTTTTTAGCGGGCACGGTGGACCGCAGGCGTCGATCAGCAATCTCTGGAGCCACGGCGGATTTTTCCCGCATGGCTTTCATGGCCTTTTCACGATGCTGGCCGTCATCATGTTTTCGTTCGGCGGGCTGGAACTGATCGGGATTACCGCGGCAGAGGCGGACGAGCCGCAAAAGAGCATTCCGAAAGCCGTGAATCAGGTGATCTACCGGATTCTGATTTTCTACATCTGCTCGCTCGCGGTGCTGCTTTCGCTGTATCCGTGGAACGAGGTCGCGGCGGGCGGCAGCCCCTTCGTGATGATTTTTTCGCAGATCGGCTCGACGCTCACCGCCAGCGTGCTCAACGTCGTGGTGCTTACCGCGGCGCTGTCGGTGTACAACAGCGGCGTGTATGCGAATAGCCGCATGCTGTACGGTCTCGCGGAACAAGGCAACGCGCCGCGTGCGCTGATGAAGGTCGACCGGCGCGGCGTGCCGTATATGGCGATCGGTTTGTCGGCGCTCGCCACGTTCACATGCGTGATCATCAATTATCTGATTCCGGCCGAAGCGCTCGGCCTGCTAATGGCGCTCGTGGTGGCTGCACTGGTCCTGAACTGGGCGCTGATCAGCCTGACGCATCTGAAGTCGCGCCGGGCGATGGTCGCCGCGGGCGAGACGCTCGTTTTCAAGTCGTGCTGGTTTCCCGTGAGCAACTGGATCTGCCTCGCCTTCATGGCGCTGATTCTGGTGATTCTTGCGATGACGCCGGGCCTGTCGGTGTCTGTGTTGCTGGTGCCGCTATGGCTCGTGGTGATGTGGGCGGGTTATGCGTTCAAGCGTCGGCGTGCGGCCGCGCATGGCGCGGCGCGGGTGGCTGGAGAGCAGGGCTGAGCGTGGAAGCGGGGTGGGGCGCTGCGCTTCTCGGCTGAGCGTCGAGTCGCGCGGCGTGGTGGCTCGTTGCTGCTGTTGTTCCCGTCGGCGGTGTTGGCAGTTTTTGTTTTTCGTCGTGTCGCCGGTCGCCCATTTCCGATGGCGCCTGCATCGCTTGCGGCCGCCAAGAAAGGTCCCGGCGGTTGCAGCCGCCAAAGCAAAAAACCCGCGAAGCGTTCGGCTAGCGCGGGTTTGCGATTTCGTCTTACGACGGACTTCTCAAAGCAGACTGCGTAATTGTTTGGTGCCCAGGGCCGGAATCGAACCGGCACGCCTTGCGGCGGGGGATTTTGAGTCCCCTGCGTCTACCAATTTCACCACCTGGGCAGGTCTTGCGGCGCACGCGTTATAAGCTCTCGCGCGGCGAAGACGCAGATTATGGCCGAAAATCAGCCGACGGGCAAGCCGCCTGCAGCCGCCGTCGCTACCCGTTCAAACAGTGCGCGAAAACCGTTCGAGCGTCTGCTGGCCGAGATAGCGGTCGAACACCATCGCCATGTTGCGCACGAGCATGCGCCCGGCCGTCTGCACTTCGAGCTTGCGATTGCTGAGCGACACGAGGCCGTCTTGCTCGAAGCCGCGCAAGCGTTCCAGTTCGGGTTCGAACGTATCGGCGAAGTGGATACCGTACATCGCCTCGAATTCGTCGAAGCGCAACTCCAGATTGCACATCAACTGCGTGATGACGTCGCGCCGCAGACGGTCGTCGGCACTCAGACGCACGCCGCGGGTGATCGCGAGTTTGCCGGCGTCGATCGCGGCGGCATAGGCGGGCAGCTCTTTCGCGTTCTGCGCGTAGACGTCGCCCACCTTGCCGATGGACGAAGCGCCGAAGCCGATCAGATCGCATTCCGCCCGCGTGCTGTAGCCCTGGAAGTTGCGATGCAAGGTACGCTGTGCCTGGGCGCGCGCGAGCTCGTCGGTGGGCAGCGCAAAGTGATCCATGCCGATGTAGACGTAGCCCGCCGCGCTCAGGCGCTCCACCACGCGCTGCAGGATCGCGAGACGCATGGCAGGCGAGGGCAGCGTCGCCGCATCCATGCGACGCTGCATCTTGAAGAGCTGCGGCATGTGCGCGTACGCGAACACGGACAGGCGATCGGGCGCAAGCTCGATCATCGTGTCGAGCGTGCGGCTAAAACTATCCACGGTCTGATGCGGCAATCCGTAGATCAGGTCGACGCCCACCGAATGAAAGCCCACGTGCCGCGCCGCCTGCATGACCGAGGCGGTCATGTCGAGCGGCTGAATGCGGTTGATGGCCTTCTGCACGAGCGGATCGAAGTCCTGCACGCCGAGGCTCAGGCGATTGAAACCGAGCTTGCGCAGGTGGGCAATAGTCTCGGGCGATGCTTCGCGTGGATCGACTTCGATCGAATATTCGGCTTCCTCGTCGGGCACGAAGGCGAAATGCTCGCGCGCCGTGCCGAGCAACTCAGCGAGTTCGTCATTCGACATGAAGGTCGGCGTGCCGCCGCCCAGGTGCAATTGCGACACCGGCCGACGCGTATCGAAACACGCTGCCTGCAGCGCGATTTCGCGCTTCAACCGTTCGAGGTAGGGCCGGGCGTGCGCGCGGTTTTTCGTCGCGATCTTGTTGCAGCCGCAGTAGAAGCAAACCGTGTCGCAGAATGGAATATGGAAGTACAGCGAAAGGTCCAGGGCCGAGGCGCCCGGGTCGGCGGCGGCGCACAAATAGGCGCCGGAGTCGAAGTCGTCGCGGAACTGAAGGGCCGTTGGATAGGACGTATAGCGTGGGCCGTTCGCGTTGTACTTGGCGAGCAGGTCGGGGCGAAACAGCGGGCTGGCGGTAGTCATGAGTAGCTCGTGATGGAGGGCCGCTGTGACGGAGGCGCGGGTCGTGCTGCTCACCGCGCGGGAACGGCCTGAAAACGGCCTGAAAACCGCATGCAGCGCGCCGGCGCTTCCTGAGCGAGGGCCTTGAGTTCGGTTCAGTGTACGGGAGCAGCTGTGCGCGCGATTGTGTAAAAAGGTCGCACGCGACACAGTGGCACAATGCGGGTCTGGCGCCGTGGCGCTCTGGTTCAATTCAGGAAGTGTGTTGTGAGTGAAGCATGTGATCGCGCGGTAAAACGCGAGTCTGTGTTCAGTGTGGCGGATCATGCGTGCCGGCCGGATTGCGGCGCGTGCTGCATCGCGCCGTCGATTTCGAGCCCGATTCCGGGAATGCCCGTAGGCAAGCCGGCGGGCGTGCGCTGCGTGCAACTTGGCGACGACCTGCGTTGCGCGATCTTCGGCCAGCCGGAGCGGCCCGCCTGCTGCTCGGGCTTGCAGCCGCAGATGGAAATGTGCGGCACCAACAGGGGCGAGGCGCTGCTGTGGCTCGCACAACTCGAAGTGCAGACCCAGCCGGGCGTTGAATGAAGCAGGCGCTTTGACAGAGAGATAAGGCCGCAAGCGCGGTCGATTGGAGAAACCGTATGGCTCGATTGGTGGCGCCGGCCCGGCGCCGTTTTCTGCTTGCAGCGCTGACAGGCGCAGGCGCGCTTGGCATGGTCTCGCTCAGCGCATGCGCGACGTCGACCTTTCCCTTCATTCCGTCGCACTACACGTTCTCGCAGCAGCAGGTGCAGGACGCGGTGCAGCGGAAATTTCCGTATCAGCGCACGGTTTCGCAAGTGTTCGACGTCGCGCTGAGCCATCCGGTGGTCGGCTTCCTGCCGGATGCAAACCGCGTCTCCGTCAAGCTCGACGCGCACCTCGCGAGTCCCTTCATGCCGCAACCGGTGGATGGTGTGTTCACGCTGTCGAGTGAACTTGCCTATGACGCCGCGAGCAAGTCTGTCGTGCTCAAGTCACCGAACGTGGACAACGTGAGCGTGAGCGGCGGGGCACAGGCCTACACGCAACAGATCAACGCGGCCGCCGCCGTGCTTGCCACGCAGTTGCTCAGCAATTACCCGATCTACACGTTCAAGCCCGAACAGCTGCAATTTGCCGGAGTGAACTACGAACCCGGTACAATCACCATCCTTACAAACGGTATACGCGTGCAAATCGTCGAGAAGTGACGCTGCGCGCGGCCGGCAGGGCCGCGCGTCATCGCGCTGGCCGTGCCAGTTCAAACAATCGAATCTATAGCGGTGAGGGGCACGGATGGACTGGTTATTGGCTTGCAAGGCGTTGATTCTTGGCATCGTCGAAGGCTTGACGGAATTCTTGCCGGTGTCGAGCACGGGGCATCTGATCGTGGCGGGCAGTCTGCTCAACTTCAACGACACACACGCGAAAACCTTCGACGTGGTCATTCAGCTGGGCGCGATTCTCGCGGTGTGCTGGGAGTTTCGCCGCCGCATCGTCACGGTGGTCACCGGCTTGCCGAGCCGTCCCGAGGCGCGGCGCTTCACGCTGAATGTGATCATCGCCACCATCCCCGCGATCGTGCTCGGACTGCTGCTTGAAAAGTCCATCAAGGCGGCGCTTTTTTCGCCGGTGCCGGTTGCGTTCGCGCTCGTGGTGGGCGGCGTGGTCATTCTGTGGGTCGAAGCACGGCAGCGCGGGCAGGCAGGCGAGAGCAGGGTGGCTCGCGTGCACGATGTCGACGACATGACCGCGATGGATGCGCTGAAGGTTGGCCTCGCTCAATGCCTGGCGCTGATTCCCGGCACGTCGCGTTCGGGCTCGACCATCATCGGCGGAATGCTGTTTGGTCTAGACCGGCGCGTGGCCACCGAATTCTCGTTCTTTCTCGCGATTCCCATCATGTTCGGGGCTACCGCCTACGAGCTGTACAAAGACTGGCATACGCTGTCCGTCGACGCACTGGGCGTTTTCGCGGTGGGCTTCGTGGCTGCGTTTATTAGCGCGTTCCTATGCGTGCGTTGGCTGCTGCGCTATGTTGCCGGTCACGATTTCACGGCGTTCGCGTGGTATCGCATCGGCTTTGGCCTGCTGATTCTGCTGGTGGGTTATAGCGGCGCGCTTAGCTGGGCCGATTGAGTTTGCCGCGCTGCTTTTCGGCGCAATGAAAAAGGTCCGCCCGCCGCTTACCTGGCGACATAGGCGGACCTTTCTGTTTTGAGCGCGTGTCTTCTTGCAGACAATGTTCCGGCGTAATGGTTGTTTTGCTTACCCGGCTTCGCCTTCGCGCTTGCGAAACACCAGGTCCCATACACCGTGGCCGAGCCGCAGGCCGCGTCGCTCGAATTTCGTCACCGGGCGGTAGTCGGGCCGGGGCGCATAGCCTTCGACCGTGTTCTGCAACGACGGCTCGGCGCTCAGCACTTCCAGCATCTGTTCGGCGTAGTTTTGCCAGTCGGTCGCGCAATGCAGATAGGCGCCCGGCTTCAGGCGCGATGCAAGCAATGCAACGAACTTCGGCTGAATCAGGCGGCGCTTGTGATGACGCGCCTTGTGCCACGGGTCAGGAAAGAAAATGTGCACGCCGTCGAGGCTGTCGGGGGCGATCATCTGCTCGAGCACTTCGACTGCATCGTGCTGGATGATGCGGATGTTGGTGAGCGCCTGCTCGCCCATCAGCTTCAGCAGTGCGCCGACGCCCGGTTCGTGTACTTCGACGCCGAGAAAATCGTCGCCGGGACGATGCGCAGCAATCTCGGCGGTGCTTGCGCCCATGCCGAAACCGATCTCCAGCACGCGCGGCGCTTCGCGGCCAAAGACGCTGTTCCAGTCAGGCTGCTGCGGCGCGAACGGCACGACGAAGCGCGGGCCGAGTTCGTCCATTGCGCGGCGCTGGCCAGTCGACACACGGCCAGCGCGCGTGACGAAACTGCGGATGCGGCGCCGGTGCAAGGCCTCATCCTGCTGCACGGCGGCTTGCGCTGGTTGAGCGCCGGTTTCGCTGGAGGGGGGCGGAAGGTCGTCGGGCAAGCCGGCGTCGTTTGGGTCGTGGATCATGGTCGATGCTGCTACAAGGGTGAAGGCTTTGCGTTGGCGCGGCGCGCTCGGGTGCGTCAGGTGCCTCAGGTGCCTCAGGTGCATCCGGCGGTACATCAGGCGCCTCGTCCTCGGGACGTGGTGCCGGCTGCGCTCCTGCGCCGCGTCGTGACGGCGGCAGGCCGTTTGCGCCGATTGCCGCGCGAGGCAGCGCCGCTATAAAAAAGCCGCCTTCGTGGAGGCGGCTCGTGCTTGATGTCTGCCGACGGTGCAGCAGTAAGGTGGAGCGGGCGTTGCAAGTGCGCGTAAGGTAGCACAACGCAAAAGGGTGCGTCCAGACGGCGCGCACCGCTTGGCGGGATTCGCGAACGCGCTCCCCATTACGTTTCAATTACGTTTTAATAACGGGCGGCGCCGTTTATATGATTTAATCGTTCTGTTAGCCAATTCCTTCTAGCGATTAATTCACGAGAATATCCGTTATGAGTCAGCATGCACACCGTCACCGCGAGGCAAAAGCAGCAAAAACCGCCTGGAGCGCGATTGAGCCAACCCGCGTTCCGACTTCATCGTCATATGCACTTCGTCAAGCCATGCTTATTGAGCGCGTGCCACTGACTCAATTCAACGACCTGCTGTGGCTGATGGCGCAGGAGTCGGGCGGCATGGTGAATTTGCGCAATCCGCGCTCGGGCGCGCGTGGGCTTTTTCAATTGCTGCCCTCGCAATTTGAATTGAATCCGGACGGCATCGGCTCATTCGGCAATGCGGTGGATGAATGCCGCGGCGGAATTCGATATATTCTCGGCCGCTATCACAATGCGGCGTCTGCGCGCCTGGCGTGGCAGGCTAATCAGTGGATTTAAGCGTGCGCGAAGGAATGCGCGTGGGAGGTGGTGGAGCGGGCGATGGGAATCGAACCCACGGCTCTAGCTTGGGAAGCTAGGGTATTACCATTATACGACGCCCGCAGAGCGCGCTATTTTACTCGCGAAAGGGCGGCGAGCGCAAATTTGCGCCGCCGCCCTTTCTGGTTCCGGCCGAGCCGAAGCCGTCTCAGATCACGAAGTAGGTAAGCTGCACGGCGGCGCGCGTTACCACCATCAACAGAACCTGCACGATCACAAATAGAAGGATTGGCGAAAGGTCGATGCCGCCGAGTTGCGGCACGATGCGTCGCAGCGGGTTCAAGAACGGCGCGGTCAGCTGATACAGAATCGGCATGGCCGGCGACCGCGGATTGAGCCACGACAGCAGCGCCATCAGAATCGTCATCCAGATGATCAGGTTCAGCGCCCATTTGATTACCGTCAACACCGCGACGATCAACAAGGTGGGAACCAGCGTGAGCGGATCGGCGCCCGTCAGCACCACCATCAGTACCACGTAGACGATGGCGGCGATCAGCGCCGCGGCGAGGCTTGCCCAGTCGACGCTGCGGGTGCTCGGCAAAATCCGCCGCAGCGGCAGGACGATCCAGTTGGTGGCTTGCAGCACGGCGTTCGTGACCGGGTTGTACGGCGGCATGCGCACGACCTGGAGCCACGCGCGCAACAGCAGTGCGGCGCCGAACAGCGTGAAAACGGTATTGAGCAGAAAACGGGCGATATCGCCAAACATCTCGTATCCTTATGCTTCTAATGGCGGCCGTTACCGGCCTGGCGCCGGCGCTTTTCGTGGAGCGCGCGGCGGTTTTTTAATGTCGATGCGCCGCCGCTGCGGCCGCATGCGTTGCAACGTTATTTAAGGGCAGTCCGGCGGTTCACCTTGGCTACAAGGTCGGTGCAAACATTCGGCACTCAGCTGCGGCCCGCGATTCACCTTCGCGGCGAGCCATTACACGGAGACCTTGATCTCGCTGATGAGAATGGTGCCGTTGCCGCCGTCCGTGTAGTTCGGAATGTCCGCGAGCAGTCGCTCCGATGCAGGCTTGAATACCTTGTAGAAGTCGTCCGTGCTATCGAACAGGAAGTGACCCGCTGCCACGTAGGGCGGCGGCGTGCCCGGCGGCCCCGCGTTGATCCCCACGTCGACCGACCAGCCCTTCAGCGACGGCCCGAACAGTTCCGCCGCGAGCGGCATATGCGTGGCGCAGTAATAGTCCACGTCGAAGTGGCCGTTTTCCCGGTACGGATAGAGGATGCTGACCTTGATCATTGTGCGTTCTCGTCTGTTGGTCCCGAAGCGAGGCGCCAGCGGATTGCGCGCGGCGCCGGACGTCACATTATCACGGCTTACTTACCGCTTGCACCTGCTGCCGCCTGATTGAGTGAGCGGGCCAACGATTCTTCTACGGCCTCGGCAATCGCCTCGATCGCGGCCGGCGGCGTGGCGCGCCTCTGCGCGAGTCCGACGGCGCGGCGCGACAGCAGGCCGTACAACGCGGCATGGTCGCCGCCCAGGCTTTCGAACAGCGCCAACTGCTTCTGCACGACGCCGGTGTCGCCGCGCGACACGGGGCCGGCGAGCGCGTTAGCGAGGCCCTTGTCGCGCGCGGTTTCGATGGTGCCGGCGAGCATCGGCAAAAGCGCGCGCAGCGCTTCGTCCTCCGCGAAACCCAGCGTGCGCCAGAGTGCGACGCATTCGGCGAGGCTGCACAGCGCGAAGCTCGCCGCATAGTGCGCGGCGCCGTGGTAGAGCATGCGGCCGCCCGGCGGAATCGACAGCGGATGGCAGCGCAACGCGACGGCCAATGCGGTCAGCGTGTCCTTGAGCGTGCCGTCGGCCTCGATGGTTACGGAACAGCCGGCAATCCGTTCGAGGTCGTTGCGCTCGCCGCCGAAAAGAAAAAGCGGGTGAAAGCCGCCTATCGCCGCGCCCTGGTCGCGCGCGGGCGCAAGCAGCTCCACCGGCGACGCGCCGCTGCAATGCACGAGCGCCTTGCCTTGGGCTTCGTGCTGGCTAAAGCGCAGTGTGTGCGCTGACGTACCGATGGCGTCGTCAGGAACCGCTAAAAAGACGAGGTCGGCACTGTCGACCACTTGCTGCGGATCGTCGAGCGCGGCGCAGCCGGGAATCTGGCTGGCGAGCCGGCCGGCCGAAGCCGGCGTGCGGCTTGCCACTGCGGTTACGGGATAGCCGGCGGCGCAAAAGCCGAGCGCGAGACAACGCGCGAGCCGGCCCGCGCCGATGAAGCCGAGACGGGGCAGAGGAGGCAGGGACATGTCGACGGAACTCCGCACGGGCTTGGACAGGAAACAGCAGTATCGCGCATTGGCCGGCGCGTGGCGCGATTGGGGACGGTTGTCAGATGAGTGTGCTGACGATATGGCAATGGCCGCCCGTCATGGGCGGGCGCCGGCCCCGCGGGCTTGAAAACTGCTCACAATTTCCGCATGGCCCAAGTGGCCGTGGCTGTTACATGAGTACCTGCTTCGCAATCTCGCAATCGAACTCGGGGAGGTCACGATGAGCATTTTTTCTTACCGTAAGCACCTGCGCTTTCTGACGCACGCGCAGCGGCGTCGTTGGTGGGATCAGAAAAAGCGTCTTAGCCCGCGCGTGCGGATAAGCGCGGCGTACGTACCGCCGAATGTGTCGCGCGAATTTGCGTATGTGAAAGTAGGCTAAGCCCGAGCCTGCGCTCGAGCCCGAGCAGGAGCGCGCACGAGCGCGAGCCTGAGCAGGAGAGACGATGCCCGGCCTTTGTGCCGGGCTTTTTGTTGGGTCGCGGCTTTCGGCGTCGTCTTCCTGGCGCGTCGAAGCTAATTTGTAATTAAAGATTACCGATACTGCTGCCGTTGATCCCGCCTAAGCCGGCCATTCACGCTCCGCGCGTTGCAGAGCCCGGCAATCGCCCGCATCCACGCGAACTTCCCGCCTTTGCTCCGACGCCGCTAGCACGCCGCTCGCGCCGGTTCCTTTTCGTCAATTGCAATTTGCTACAAATGTGGACACCTTTGCGCTGACTTTTTGGATAAATTGATTTCGTAGCATGCAAGGCATGTGAAGACGGCGACCCTAAGTGGGCCGCGCCAGGAGAACAAAGTGAAAAAGATCGTCCCGTTTGTGGTTGCTGCGGCACTAGGCGTGGGGCTCGCCTCCGTCGCCGAAGCCCACGTTTCCGTCGGAATCGGTATCGGGGTGCCGGTGGCGCCGGCTTATCCCGTGTATGCGGCGCCGCCGCCGGTGTACTACCCGCCGCCTCCGCCAGTCGTGTATGCTCCGCCGCCCGTAGTCTATGCGCCGGCGCCGGTCGTGGTGGGCGGTTACTACGGTTATGGCCGCCCTTACTATCACCATGGCTACTATCGCGGATACGGCCACGGTTACTATCGGCGCTAAGCGGGCTGGCCTCCGGCCGTGACAGACCACTAATGAACGGCGTAACGCCGGCTTGACCGCCGGGTTGCGCCGTTCTGCTTTCGGTTGCATCGCCTGAGTGTTGGACGACATTCCAAAGCGGCGGCGAAGCTGGGAAAATGCCTGCTTCGCCACCGCTCTGGAACTCTCCGCCCATGCAGCCGATGCAATCCGCGCCATCACTCCCCGCCCCCACCTTCGACGACGTGCTCGACGCTGCGGCGCGCCTTAAAGGCGTCGCTCACCGCACGCCGGTGCTGACCTCACACACGTTCAACGAGCGCACCGGTGCGTCGGTGTATTTCAAGTGCGAGAATTTCCAGCGCATGGGAGCCTTCAAGTTTCGAGGTGCGTACAACGCGATCTCCCATTTCGACGCCGCGCAGCGCAAGGCGGGGGTGCTGACCTACTCGTCGGGCAACCATGCGCAGGCCATTGCGCTCTCAGCGCGGCTTGCCGGGATTCACGCGACGATCATCATGCCGCACGACGCGCCCGCCGCGAAAGTCGCCGCGACCAAGGGCTATGGCGGCGAAGTCATCACTTACGACCGCTATAAGGAAAGCCGCGAGGAGATTGGCCGGCGCCTCGCCGAGGAGCGTGGCATGACGCTGATTCCGCCCTACGATCATCCGCACGTGATTGCGGGGCAGGGCACAGCGGTCAAGGAATTGATCGAGGAAACCGGGCGGCTCGACATGTTGTTCGTGTGCCTGGGCGGCGGCGGACTGATTGGGGGCAGCGCGCTGTCGGCTGCGGCGCTGAGTCCTGAGTGCGCGGTGATCGGCATCGAGCCGCAGGCGGGCAACGACGGCCAGCAATCGCTCGCGCGCGGCGAGGTGGTGCATATAGAAACGCCGCGCACCATTGCCGACGGCGCGGCCTCCACGCATCTGGGCGACTACACGTTCGCGATCATTCGCAAGCTGGTCGCCAGAATCGAAACGGTTAGCGACGAGCAACTGATCGAGACGATGCGCTTTTTCGCTCAACGCATGAAGATCGTGGTCGAGCCGACCGGCTGCCTTGCAGCCGCCGCCGTGCTGAACGGCGTGGTGCCGGTGAAGGGCAAGCGCGTGGGCGTGATAGTGAGCGGCGGTAACGTTGATCTCGACAAACTCGCGCAGTATCTCGCCTGACCGCCCGGCGGCGCGAGGTCGCCGTGACTGCTGCAAAAAACGGCCCGCCGGTGGAAATGGCGGGCTTTTTTTTAGCTCGCCGTTTGCGTTACCGGCTCGTGCTGCGCTGTTTGCAGTATCAGATCGCGGTAGCCGTTCACGATCACGCTATATGAGAAATACGCGAACAGTAGCGCGGACAGCACGTGGCAAGCGCGCAGCAGACCTGTGCCGGCGCGTTTGCGGCCGTGACTTCCGAGCCCGCAGATAAACACTGTCCAGCACAAGCCGCCGAGAAAGAACCCGCCGAGAAATACCGGCGCAGTGGCAGCACTCGTTGCGCCGGCTTTGGCAATCAACGCGCCGCCCACCGCCGCGAACCACAAGATCGCCGTGGGTGACGACACAGCCAGCAACACGCCGCGCAAAAAGCCGCGCCACGCCGGCAGATGCGGCGCATTCGGGTCGGCCTCGCCCGCGACCGGCGGCGCCGAAGCCGGAAACATCGCCTCGCGCGCCATCTTCCATGTGAGAAAAAGCAGAATGCCCGCGCCGCCGATCCACACGACCCAGCGCACCGACTCGAACTGCAACAGCGCGGCCATGCCGGCAAGCGCTAGCGCCGCATAAATCAGATCGCCGACACACGAACCGAGCCCTAGCCAGAAACCAGGTTTGAACCCGTGCGACAGCGCGAGCGAAATCATCGCCACGTTCACGAGACCGATGTCCAGACAAAGCGATAAGGACAGGAAAAACCCGTCGGACATCAACGAAAAGGCATGCATCCGCGCTACTGCTCCATCAATCTTGTTATTCGGTTGGCACGCGTCTGCGCTCAGAGGCCCAGCTCGTTCCACAAGCTGTCGATTCGCTGCTTGACCGAAGCGTCCATCTCGATAGGGCGGCCCCATTCGCGATCGGTTTCGCCCGGCCATTTATTGGTCGCGTCCAGTCCCATTTTCGAGCCCAGTCCCGCGACCGGCGACGCGAAGTCCAGGTAGTCGATGGGCGTGCGATCGACGAGCACCGTGTCGCGTGACGGGTCGACGCGGGTGGTGATCGCCCAGATCACTTCTTTCCAGTCGCGAATGTTGACGTTTTCGTCCACCACCACGATGAACTTCGTGTACATGAACTGCCGCAGGAAGCTCCAGACGCCGAACATCACGCGCTTGGCGTGGCCCGGATAGCTTTTCTTCATCTGCACGATGGCCATGCGGTAGCTGCAGCCTTCGGGCGGCAGATAGAAGTCGGTGATTTCAGTGAACTGCTTTTGCAGCAGCGGCACGAACACTTCGTTGAGCGCGACGCCGAGCACCGCGGGCTCGTCGGGCGGCTTGCCGGTGTACGTGGAATGGTAGATCGCGTCGCGGCGCATGGTGATGCGCTCGACGGTGAAGACAGGAAACCACTCCTGTTCGTTGTAGTAACCGGTATGGTCGCCGTAGGGGCCTTCCAGCGCATGCTCATAGGCCGCCGACGCACCTTTTGCCGGCCGCGGCGGAGCGCCCGCGGGAGCGGCGGCCGGCTCGCCCTGCTGCGGGTAGATAAAGCCTTCGAGCACGATTTCCGCGCGCGCGGGGACCTGCAAGCCGTCTACGCCTGGTGTGAGGCAGCGGGCTAGCTCTGTTCGTCCGCCGCGCAGCAGCCCGGAGAACTGGTATTCGGAAAGCGTATCGGGCACCGGCGTGACCGCACCGAGGATGGTGGCCGGATCCGCGCCGAGCACGACGGCCACCGGATACGGCTTACCCGGGTTCTTCAGCGCGAATTCGCGGAAATCGAGCGCGCCGCCGCGGTGCGCGAGCCAACGCATGATCAGCTTGTTGCGCCCGATCATTTGCTGGCGATAGATGCCGAGGTTTTGTCGGCTCTTGTTTGGCCCCTTCGTAACAGTTAGCCCCCACGTGATGAGCGGGCCGGCGTCGCCGGGCCAGCAGGTCTGGATCGGCAATTTCTGGAGGTCGACGTCATTGCCTTCCCAGACGATTTCCTGGCAGGGCGGCGCGCTCACGGTTTTCGGCGCCATGTCCCACACCGCCTTGGCGAGCGAAAACAGCTTGCCCGCATCCTTGAGCCCCTTGGGAGGCTCCGGCTCCTTCAGCGCCGACAACAGCCGGCCCACGTCGCGCAACGACTCGAGGGCCGCGCCGTCGCCTTCGCCTGCCTGAGCGTCGATACCCATGCCGAGCGCAACGCGCCGCGGTGTGCCGAACAGGTTGCCGAGCACAGGGAACGCATGCCGCTGCTGATTCTCAAAAAGCAGAGCTGGCCCGCCGGCGCGCAGTACGCGGTCGCACAATTCGGTCATTTCCAGGACAGGCGAGACCTCTTGTGGGATACGGCGCAGTTCTCCGATCGTCTCCAGACGGCCGATGAAGTCGCGCAAGTCTTTGTATTTCATCTGTTGCGGTTCAGTGCCGCGGGCGGCAAAAAGGGAAGGGCGCCACGCTATCGCAGGCGTCGAAACGATTGTCGATTTTACCTGCGTTGGCCAGCGCACGTAGATCGGCCAAATGGCGTAGGACGCGGCAAGCATGCAAAATTGCCCGGAAAGCGCTTGGAGCGGTCGTTCAGGGCCTCCGGAAGCCTCTCGTTATTACAATTAGTTATACATTTGGCCAGTTTTAGTGTTGACGATCTATAAAACCGTGACCTAGAATCCGTCCACGTTGGTTGCAGGGCGTGAACCTTTTACCACTGCCCCCGGTCCCATTAGACGCAACGCGTCACCGCTTACCGAAGCCCTGCACGGTATTCGTCGGTCTTATTGCTGTCCTCGCCAGCGCCATCTGACGCTGGTTTTTCGCGTGGGAGCCACCGCCCGCATGCTGTGAGCGTGCCGCGGACCGCTTCACGATGGCTCCCCACAAACGGTATTTGCCGTTTTCCCGACATCGCTGCTGCCCTAACCAGACAGAGCGCGCGATGTCTTGACTCTGCGAATGTGTGGTACCGCCTGTTTGTTCAGCGGAATTTGCGGATCATGCAACATGGGAGATCTGAATGAACGCCTGGTTATCGTGGCGTCCCGATGAGCGTATCGCGCAGGTTGTGCGCGGTGCAGTGCGTCGTGGGACGCAATTGAGTCATCATCTGTTCAGCATTGTCGGCGGCGTCGCCGTCGTGCTGGCAATCGCGCTGTGGCTGATGCCCACGTGGCGCGGCACCCTCGCGGCCAAACTCATGCCGGTGCTTTCGGCGGCTGTCCAGGCCGGCCCCGCTCGTCTGTTGCAGGGCAACCCGCTGCCGGCTTTCGGGCCGCCGGGACGTGCTTCTTCGGACGAAACGCTGTCTGCCAACACGCCCAGCGCGGATGCGGCGAACGGCGCGACGAGCGCCAGCGTGAGCGTCAGCAACACCAGCTATGACGGAGCATTCGACGGCAGCGGCTCAGCCGGCATGGGCATCGCGGCGCTCAACGGGCTCGACCCGCGCACCATGCAAAGCGTCTCCGCGTTGGCCCGGCTCATCCCGGCACAACGGGTTTCCGCCGACGCACGCGACGACCGCGTGCTCGTCTCGTCGCGTGAGCAGGCGCTGGTTGCGTCGTACCTTGCGCGGCGCTACCGCGTCGCCCAGGAGCCCGTCAGCGAGCTCGTGAAGGCTGCCTTCGACACCGGCCGCGAAGTCGGTCTCGACCCGCTGCTGCTGCTCTCCGTCATGGCGATCGAATCGGGCTTCAACCCGTACGCTGAGAGCGGCGTGGGCGCCCAGGGTCTGATGCAGGTGATGTCCAAGGTTCATTCGGACAAATTCCAGTATTTCGGCGGCGAAAGCGCCGCGCTCCAACCGCTAGCCAACATCAAGGTGGGCGCGCTGGTCCTGAAGGACTGCATTGCCCGCGGCGGTTCGCTGCCGGGCGGTTTGCGGCTGTATGTCGGTTCCACATCGCAAGACGACGGCGGCTACGGCGCCAAGGTAATGGCCGAGCGCGCGCGTTTGCGCGACGTGGCGCGCGGACGCAAGGTGCCGATCAACGCTCCGCAAGCTCCGGTCATTACGGCATCGAACAACGCGCCGTCGGCTGCCGCGCCGGCTGCCCCGAACAGCAGCAACAGCAGCAACGGCAGGCGCGTGCAGGTTACGCTTGAAGGCAGCCATCCGTTGAGCGCTGCTGCGCAGCCCGCAAGGACGCCTGCGTCGGAGCAGGACGACGCTAGCGCGAGCGCGCCCAAGCACGTGGCCTCCGCAGCTGAGCTCGGCGCCTGAGTGGGCGACTGGGAGTCTGAACCGGCAGCGTGTTGATGGCGTGACACAAAACATTGAAGGCAGAAAAAAGGACACTTGCGAGTGTCCTTTTTTTTCGTCTGCGACTGGCTTTGCAGTTCGCGCTCTGGCGCTGCGGCGGTTCTTTGCATCCTCGGCGGCCCACCTGCATCCACGCAGCAGGACGCGCGTCGCCTGCATCGCGAACGCACGCCGCGGTCTTCTTCGCTGCCGCCTACTGTCCTACTGTCGGCCGAACAGGCGCGCGAGGCGCTCAACCGCTTCTTCGAGCTTCGGATACGCGGTTGCGTACGATAGCCGGATGTACTGCTTGGGCGCGTGCGTGCCGAAATCCATGCCCGGCACGAGCACGACGCCTGCGTCATGCAGCATGGCCTTGGTCAGCGCGGAACTGTCGCCGGCGGCAGCGTGATTGACGGTGGAGCAGTCCGCGTAGACGTAGAACGCGCCGTCGGGCATGACGGGCACGGTAAAGCCCAGCGATTCCAGCGCCGGCGCAATGAAATCCCGCCGCCGCTTGAACTCCAGACGACGCGCTTCATAAGTCGCGATGGTTTGCGGTTCGAAACACGCGAGCGCCGCATGCTGCGCCAGCGCCGACGCGCAAATAAAGAGGTTCTGCGCAAGCTTCTCGAACGCGCTCACCATGCCCGGCGGCACCACGAGCCAGCCGAGGCGCCAGCCAGTCATGTTGAAGTACTTTGAGAAGCTGTTGACGGTAATCACGTCATCGCCATAAGACAGCGCCGATACCGGCTTCGCGTCGTAGCTCAAGCCCTGGTAGATCTCATCGACGATCGTGAAGCCGCCGCGCGAGCGCACAGCCTTGACGATGCGTTCGAGTTCTGCCGGCTCGATCGACGTGCCGGTGGGATTGGACGGCGACGCCAGCAGCACGCCGCGGGTGCGCTCATTCCACAGCCGGTCCACGTCGGCTGCTGTCAGTTGGAAACGCTCGGCGGGGCCGGCTGGCACCATGACGGGCCTGCCTTCGGCCGCGATCACGAAATGGCGGTTGCACGGATAGCAGGGGTCGGGCATCAGCACTTCGTCGTCGCGGTCGACCAATGCCGCGCACGCGAGGAGCAAGGCTGCCGACGCACCCGCCGTCACGACGATCCGCGCCGGATCCACGCTGACGCCGTAGACACTGGCGTAATGTGCCGAGATCGCTTCGCGCAGAGCGTGCAGGCCGAGCGCGCTGGTGTATTGCGTGACGCCGCGGCGCAGTGCGTTTGCAGCAGCCTCGATGACCGGTTCAGGCGCGGTGAAATCCGGCTCGCCGATTCCCATGTGAATGATGTCGCGCCCCTCGCGCTCGAGAAGCGCGGCCTCTTTCGCCAGCTCCATCACGTAGAACGGCTGAATAGAGTCGACGCGCGCGGCAAGCCGCACAAGAGGTTCGGTCACGGAGTTCATACGGTTAAATCCAGTTCGAAGCAGAAACCGGAGGGCGCCTCGCGCTTGCTTCCTGCGTGTGGCGTCTTCCTGATAGCCGTGTATTGCAGTGCGGCCGACGGCAGCGGCTGGAGATGCCGCGGCTGCAAGTGCAGGGCGGCGCGCCAGAGCCGCTCAACTACCTACAACCGGTCGCGCGCGAGGCAGGCTTAACTACGCTCGAGCACACATCCGCACGCTCCCGCCGCGCCACAAGTACTACGTGTCTAGCGCTTGCGGGCCGCTTCCGTCTCGGCCGCGCGCAGCTTGGCCGCGAGCTTGTCGAGTACGCCGTTCACATACTTGTAGCCGTCCGCGCCGCCAAACGTCTTTGCAAGCTCCACGGCTTCGTTGATCACCACCCGATAAGGAATGTCGATGTGGTTCTTCAGTTCGAACGCGGCGACCAGCAACACGGCGCGTTCGACCGGCGAAAGCTGGTCGATAGGACGATCGAGGCACGGAGCGATATCGGCGGACAGCGCCTCCGAATCGCGGATCACGCCATGCAGGATGGCGTTCAGGTGCTCATGATCC
>Ga0268254_10000303_pt1 | contig 35373 bp, 30 predicted proteins | sample AgamicOrSfrz_FD_200251 | JGI IMG/M metagenome (GOLD analysis project Ga0268254, IMG submission 200251) | Agave microbial communities from Guanajuato, Mexico - Or.Sf.rz (v2) (version 3) | ecosystem: Host-associated > Plants > Phyllosphere > Phylloplane/Leaf | place: Guanajuato, Mexico...
GACGCGCAAAAGCGCATCGCGATGCAATGGGCGACGCGCGCGAACGAGGCGTATCAGACGCTGCGCGATCCGCTCAAGCGCGCGACGTATCTGCTGCATTTGCGCGGCATCGACGTGGGCGCGCATGACAACACGGCCATGGAACCCGCGTTTCTGATGCAGCAGATGGAATGGCGCGAAAGCATTGAAGACGCGGCCGCGGCGAAGAACGTCGACGCGCTCGACGCCCTGCTCACCGAGTTGCGCAACGAAGAGCGCGTGCGCTTCGAGAAGCTGGGCGCGCTGCTCGACAGCGGCGCGAATCAGGCAGCAGGCGAGGCCGTGCGGCAGTTGATGTTCATTGAACGGGTGGCGTCGGAAATCGGCTCGCAGATCGAGCGGCTCGAGGGCTAGCTTGGCCTCTATCGCCTGACTCGCCGCTGCGTCGCAGTGCATCGGCTGCGCTCAGGTGACGCTCAGGTGGCTTCGGCTGCGGCCTTGGCATCACATCCAGCAACGCAAATTCAGGACGGGGCCTCGCGGCTCCGAGAAGATCCAGATGGCCTTACTGCAAATCTCCGAACCCGGCATGGCGCCGGCGCCTCACCAGCGGCGTCTCGCGGTCGGTATCGACCTCGGCACGACCAACTCGCTCGTCGCCGCCGTGCGCAGCGGCGTGCCCGACGTGCTGCCCGACGAGGACGGCCATGTGCTGCTGCCGTCGGTGGTGCGCTACCTCGAGAAGGGCGGCCGGCGCATCGGCCGCACGGCCAAGGCGGAGGCGGCGACCGATCCGCGCAACACGATCGTTTCCGTCAAGCGCTTCATGGGACGCGGCAAGGCGGAAGTGGAAGGCGCCGAGAACGCGCCGTACGATTTCATCGACGCCCCCGGCATGGTGCAGATCCGCACCGTCGACGGCGTGAAGAGCCCTGTCGAAGTGTCGGCGGAGATTCTCGCGACGCTGCGCCAGCGCGCCGAAGACACGCTCGGCGACGAACTGGTCGGCGCGGTCATCACCGTGCCCGCTTACTTCGACGAGGCGCAGCGCCAGGCGACCAAAGACGCCGCGCGTCTCGCAGGCCTGAACGTGCTGCGTCTGCTGAATGAGCCGACGGCGGCGGCGATCGCCTACGGTCTCGACAACGGCTCGGAAGGTCTGTACGCGGTCTACGACCTCGGCGGCGGCACCTTCGACCTGTCGATCCTCAAGCTCACCAAGGGCGTGTTTGAAGTGCTGGCGGCTGGCGGCGACTCGGCGCTCGGCGGCGACGACTTCGACCACGCGTTGTATCGCCACGTGCTGCAGCAGGCCGGCATTGCGCCGCAATCGCTCGCACCGGAAGACGTGCGTCTGCTGCTCGACAGCGTGCGCGTGACCAAGGAGGCGCTCTCGGAGGCGCCCAAGGCAACCGTAGCGGCGACGCTCTCGAACGGCACCAGGCTCGATCTGACGATCGACGAGGCTATTTTCGAGTCCATCACCGAGGCGCTCGTGCAACGCACACTCGGTCCGACCAGAAAAGCGCTGCGCGACGCGAAGGTCACGACGAAGGACATCAAGGGCGTCGTGCTGGTCGGCGGCGCAACGCGCATGCCGGTGATTCGCCGCGCGGTCGAAGCGTTTTTCGGTCAGCCGCCGTTGACCAACCTCGACCCGGACCAGGTCGTCGCACTGGGCGCCGCGATCCAGGCCGATCTGCTCGCGGGCAACCGCGGCGCCGAGGGCGACGACTGGCTGCTGCTCGACGTGATACCGCTGTCGCTCGGCGTCGAGACGATGGGTGGGCTGACCGAGAAGATCATCCCGCGCAATTCGACCATTCCGGTCGCGCGCGCGCAGGATTTCACCACCTTCAAGGACGGCCAGACCGCGATGGCGATCCACGTCGTGCAAGGCGAGCGCGAGCTCGTCAGCGATTGCCGTTCGCTTGCGCGCTTCGAGTTGCGCGGCATTCCGCCGATGGCGGCCGGTGCCGCGCGCATTCGCGTGACATATCAGGTGGACGCCGACGGCCTGCTGTCCGTGTTCGCGCGCGAGCTGGGCTCGGGCGTGGAGGCGTCGGTGGTCGTGAAGCCCTCGTACGGTCTCGCGGATGACGACATCGCCCGAATGCTCGAAGACAGCTTCTCCACAGCCGAAGTCGACATGCGCGCCCGCGCACTGCGCGAAGCGCAAGTGGAGGCGCGGCGTCTGCTCGAAGCGACCGAAGCCGCGCTCGCCGCCGACGCGGAGTTGCTCGACGAAAGCGAACGCGCTGAGCTCGACGCACTGGTGAACGGTTTGCGCGCGCTCGCGCAGAGCGAAGACGTCGACGCAATTGAAGCTGCGACCAAAAAGCTTGCCGAGGGCACCGACGAATTCGCCGCCCGCCGCATGAACAAGGGCATTCGCCGCGCGCTGGCGGGCCGCAAGCTCGACGAGATCTGATTCTCGCGAGATGGCGCGAGCCGAGTCCGGGCTCGCCGCCATTGCACAAGCGCAGCGCGGACCTGATTGAAGACACGCGGGCTTTAACAAGCGGGCGTGTCGCCAGTAAAATGGTGCGAAGCCTGTTTGAGGCCGCGCCTCAGACCAAACGGAACATGTATGCCTCAAATCGTTGTGCTGCCTCACGTCGAACTGTGTCCTGAAGGCGCCGTGATCGATGCCGTGCCTGGCAAGAGCATTTGCGACAATTTGCTCGATAACGGCATTGAAATCGAGCACGCGTGCGAGAAGTCTTGCGCGTGTACTACTTGTCACGTGATCGTGCGTGAGGGTTTCGCCGCCTTGACGCCGTCCGAGGAAGACGAGGACGATCTGCTGGACAAGGCGTGGGGGCTCGAGCCGGCTTCGCGTCTGTCTTGCCAGGCCATCGTGCCGGCTGAGCAGGACCTGGTTGTTGAAATCCCGCGTTACTCGATCAATCACGCGAAGGAAAACCACTAACAGGAGGACGCAGCCATGAAGTGGACCGATACGCAAGACATCGCGATGGCCCTGACCGACAAGTATCAGGACATCGATCCGCAGCAAGTGCGCTTCACGGACCTGCACCGGTGGGTCACTGAACTGGAAGGGTTCGACGACGACCCTAACCGGTCGAACGAAAAGATCCTCGAGGCGATTCAGGCTGCATGGATCGAAGACTCGGATTACTGAGCGCGCCCGCTAGCCGCGCTGCAGGTGCCGTAAAAAAGGCGACTCGATTAAGAGTCGCCTTTTTCATGCGCGTAACACAGTGGTATTGAGCGCTGCGCCGCAATCAGTCGGCAACCAGCGTGCCGTTTTCCACCCGAACGCGTTGGCCCTGCTGGAAGGGCGGCGCTTCGTGATAGGTGAAGTAGCGCGTCTTGCCGTTTTCCATCCGCACTCGCACGGAATACGACGTGGTGCTGCGCAGGTGCTTTTCCACTGAGTTGCCGGCAAGCCCGCCGCCTAGCGCGCCCAGCAGTGTCATTGCGGTGCGGCCGTTGCCGCTGCCGAACTGATTGCCGACAACGCCGCCCGCCACCGCGCCGCCGACCGCACCAATGCCGGTGCCGTGGCCTTCCTGGCGCGCCGCCGAGATTGCGACCACCGTGCCGCACGTCGAGCAATGCGCCGCCGGTGCCGGTTGCCGCTGGGTATATTGCGGCTCCTGCGCCGCCGGCGCCTGAGCGATAGCTTCCTGCTGAGCGTATTGCTGCGGGGGCGGCGCCGGAGCGCGTTGCGGCTGCGCCTGAACGGGCTGTTGCACGGCTTGCGCTGCCTGTTGGCCAGCTTGCTGCGGGTTCTGCTGTGCGGCGAGATTGGCGGGTGCGGCCGAATCGACCACGGCTTGCTGACCGGTCTTCGGCACGACCTGGGCCGCCTGCGTCTGGTTGGTCGGCTCGCCGGTGCTCGACGCCTTCGGGAACATGCCGGTGACTGCCGCCGTAGCGACGAGACTCGCGATAATCACTGCGCCCGCCGCCGTCGCGACGAGCGGGTGAAGCCGCCGCTGTGCGGGCGGCGTGACCTGAGTGGTGGGTTGTGTGGCGGGTTGCGTGGTGGGTTTATCCATTTTGGCCTCCGTCTTCGGCAGAGTGACTTCTAGTTGAGACCCAGTCTCGCCCAATTCGATCCCGGACGCGTTTCAAATTGTAACGATTCGGCGCAAAGCCCATGGCAGCACGGCTCGCGCCGGGCGGCTTTTACCTGTCGTTACAAATCAGCGCAGGCCGCGTGCTGGCCGCAACGGCCACGGGCGGACCTGCAAACAACAACGCCCGGCAAGCGGAGCCGGGCGTAGGTCAGACGCACTGCGCTGAAGCGCGGCAAACCCCGCCAGGCAGGGACACCGCGGCAAGGACCGCGCTCAGTCTTCGCGGCGCAGGTGCGGGAACAGAATCACGTCGCGAATACTTGGACTGTCGGTCAGCATCATCACCAGCCGGTCGATGCCGATGCCGCAGCCGCCCGCCGGCGGCATGCCGTATTCGAGCGCACGGATGTAGTCGGCGTCGTAGAACATGGCTTCTTCGTCGCCGGCGTCTTTCTGGTCGACCTGTTTCTTGAAGCGCGCGGCCTGGTCTTCCGGATCGTTCAGTTCCGAGAAGCCATTGGCGATCTCGCGACCTGTAATGAACAGCTCGAAGCGCTCGGTAATGCCTTCCACTTTGTCTGACGCGCGCGCGAGCGGCGACACCTCGACCGGGTAGTCGATGATGTACGTCGGCTCCCACAATTGCGACTCGGCGGTCTCTTCGAACAGCGCCAGCTGCAGCGAACCTACGCCTGCGTTCAGGAACTGCGGCTGCGACGCGTCCACACCGAACTTCTTGAGTTCGGTGCGCAGGAACGCGCTGTCGGCGAGCTGCTCGTGCGTGTACTGCGGCGCATATTTCTGAATGGCTTGCGTGATCGTCAGACGGTGGAACGGCTTAGACAGATCGAGCTCGCGCCCCTGATAGGTGATGGTGGCCGTGCCCAAAGCGTCGATCGCCGCCTGGCGGATCAACTGCTCGGTGAAGTCCATCAACCACTTGTAATCGGTGTAGGCCGCGTAGAACTCGATCATCGTGAATTCCGGATTATGGCGCACAGACACGCCTTCGTTGCGGAAATTACGGTTGATCTCAAACACGCGCTCGAAGCCGCCCACCACCAGGCGCTTCAGATACAGCTCCGGCGCGATACGCAGGAACATCTGCATGTCGAGCGCGTTGTGGTGCGTGGTGAACGGCTTGGCCGCCGCGCCGCCGGGAATAGGGTGGAGCATTGGCGTTTCGACTTCCATGAAGCCGGCGTCGGCCATGAACTTGCGGATCGACGAAATCGCCTTGGTGCGGGCGACGAAAGTCTTGCGCGTTTCCGGCGTGACGATCAGGTCGACATAGCGCTGCCGATACTTCATTTCCTGGTCGGACAGCCCATGGAACTTGTCCGGCAGCGGACGCAGCGACTTGGACAGCAGGCGCAACTGCGTGCAACGCACCGACAGCTCGCCCTTGTTGGTGCGAAACAGCACGCCGCGCGCCGCGACGATGTCGCCCATGTCCCACTTCTTGAAGGCGTCGTACGTTTCCTGACCGACGTCGGCCGGCGTGATGAAGAACTGGATCTGACCCGAGCCGTCGCGCACGGTCGCAAAGCTCGCCTTGCCCATCACGCGTTTGAGCATCATGCGGCCGGCAATGGCGACTTCGAGCGGGTTGGCCTCGAGCGCTTCCTTGTCGGCGTGCTCGAACTGCGCCTGCAGATCTTCCGCGTGATGCGTGGGGCGGAAATCGTTCGGATACGCGACGCCTTGCTCGCGCAACTCACGCAGCTTTTCGCGGCGCTCCGCGATGATCTTGTTGTCGTCCACCTCGGGCACGAGGTTCGGTTGGATCGGTTCGTTCATGATGGTCTTGGTGTTCGTGGTCCGCGTGGGTTGGTTCGCATGCGAACAGCCAGTCGGCGAAAAACCTCAGGCAATAAAAGATGCGGCGCGGCCATGCATGCCGCGCCGGTTGCGCCTAGACGCCTTGCTTCAGGCTTGCGCTGATAAACGGATCGAGATCGCCGTCGAGCACGCTCTTCGTATTGCTGATTTCGACGTTGGTGCGCAGGTCTTTGATGCGGCTGTTGTCCAGCACGTACGAGCGGATCTGGTGACCCCAGCCCACGTCCGTCTTGCCGGCTTCGAGCTTGTCCTGCTCCTCCTGACGCTTGCGGATTTCCGCTTCGTACAGGCGCGACTTCAGCATGGCCATGGCTTCGGCACGGTTGCGGTGCTGCGAGCGGTCGTTCTGGCACTGCACGACGATGCCCGAGGGCATGTGCGTGATCCGCACCGCGGAGTCGGTCTTGTTGATGTGCTGACCGCCCGCGCCGGATGCGCGGTAGGTGTCGATACGCAGATCGGCCGGGTTGATGTCCACTTCGATGGAATCGTCGATTTCCGGGTACACGAACACCGACGAGAACGACGTATGACGCCCGCCCGACGAATCGAACGGCGACTTGCGCACGAGCCGGTGCACGCCGGTTTCTGTGCGCAGGAAGCCGTACGCGTATTCGCCTTCGATCTTGATCGTGGCGTTCTTGATGCCCGCGACGTCGCCGTCGGTCTGTTCGAGCACCTCGGTCTTGAAGCCCTTGCGTTCGCAGTAGCGCAAATATTGACGCAGCAGCATGGACGCCCAGTCGCACGCCTCGGTGCCGCCGGCGCCCGCCTGAATGTCGAGGAACGCGTTGTTCGGGTCGGCGGGATTCGCGAACATGCGGCGAAATTCCATGTCGGCCACGCGCTGCTCGAGCGCTTGCGCGTCTGCTTCGCAGGCGAGGAGCGTTTCGTCGTCGCCTTCTTCGCGCGCCATGTCGAACAGGTCTTGTGTGTCGCGCAAGTCGTTATGGAGCGACGTGAGCTTGCCCACCGTGTCGTCCAGCAGTTTCTTTTCCCGGCCGAGCGCCTGGGCGTGTTTCGAGTCGTTCCAGACGTCCGGGTCTTCGAGTTCCCGGTTGACTTCGATCAGACGACGTGACTTGTCGTCGTAGTCAAAGATACCCCCGTAGGTCGGCCGCGCGCGTGCGCAGGTCCGCCAGAGAGGCTTCGATCGCGTTGAGACGTTCCGCTTCCATGTCGATCTTGTGTGGCTTCGTAAAAAGGGGAAATTATAGCCGATCGGCGTGCCGCGCCGGTGGCGCGTCGGCGATCCGGCGCGTGTTTGCGGTTGATTTTGCGGAGATTTTCGACGCCCGCGCGCAGTTGACGCGCGGGCAACGGGTAGCGTAGAAGCTCAGCGGCCGGTGGCTCGTCGCTCGCCGCGCGGTAGCCCGGCGGCACGCCTCCTAGCTCGCGGCGTGCTCGACGATCAGTTGCACGCGCGACACGCCGTTCCACGTGTCGGTGGCGAGCCGGTACGCAACCGTGGTGCGCGCCGGCAGCGTGTCCGTATGGTTGAACCAGATCGCGTTAAAGCGCTGCCGGCCGCGCATGAGTTGCAGCTTCAGGTGCTTGTCCTTCACGAGCGCCTGCGAGGCGACGTCGAATTCGCCGGAAAACACCGGCGCCGGGAAACCTTGACCCCACACGGCCGCGTCCAGCATTTCGACGAATTGCGGCGTGAAGTAGGCGTCCTCCAGCTCGCCGTCGGTTTCGACGGTACGCGAGAGCGCGCCCTCGCTCAGCCACTCGCGGCCGACCGCTTCGAACGCGGCCGTGAAGCGCGGCACGTCTGCGGTAGCGAGCGTCAGACCCGCGGCCATCGCGTGGCCGCCGAATTTGACGATGAGCCCTGGCTCGCGCTTCGAAATCAGGTCGAGTGCATCGCGCAGATGAAAGCCCGCGATCGAGCGCCCCGAGCCTTTGACGAGCAGGCCGCTGTCGTCCGCGGGGGCGAACGTGAACGCCGGGCGATGAAATTTCTCCTTCAGCCGTCCCGCGACAATCCCGATCACACCTTGATGCCACGCCGGATTGAACAGCGTGATGGTGGTTGCGCCGTCGGGGTCGACTGACGAGAGGTCGTCGAGCGCCTGTTGCTGCATGCCGGCTTCGATTTCGCGCCGCTCGCGGTTCATCGTGTCGAGCTGCTGCGCGAGTTCCCACGCGCGGCCGACGTCGTCGGTCGTCAGGCATTCGATGCCGAGCGACATGTCCGACAGCCGTCCTGCCGCATTCAGCCGCGGGCCGAGCGCGAAGCCGAGGTCGAAGCCGGACGCGTTGCGCGCATCGCGGGCCGCCGCGCGGAAAAGGGCGGCAATGCCGGGCTGCATCTTGCCTTTGCGGATGCGTTGCAAGCCTTGCGCAACCAGCACGCGGTTATTGCCGTCGAGCTTCACCACGTCGGCCACCGTGCCGAGCGCGACGAGATCGAGCAGTCCGTCCAGACGCGGCTCAGGAAAGGCGTCGCCGAACGCGCCGCGCCGACGCAATTCCGCGCGCAACGCGAGCAGCACGTAGAACATCACGCCGACACCCGCAATGCACTTGCTCGGGAACTCGCAGCCCGGCTGATTCGGGTTGACGATGGCGCGGGCGGCCGGCAACTGGTCGCCGGGCAGATGGTGATCGGTGACAAGCACGTCGATGCCGAGCGCGTTGGCCGCCGCGACACCGTCCACGCTCGCAATGCCGTTATCCACAGTGATCAGCAGATCCGGTTTGCCCGAGGCACTGCGCGCGGCGAGTGCGACGATCTCCGGCGTGAGGCCGTAGCCGTATTCAAAGCGGTTCGGCACCAGATAGTCGATCCGGCCGCCGAACATTCGCAGTCCGCGTACCGCGACCGCGCAGGCGGTGGCGCCGTCGCAATCGTAGTCGGCGACCACCAGCATGCGGCGCTTTTGCTGGATCGCGTCGGCGAGCAGGAGGGCGGCGTCGTCGCAGCCCTTCAGCATGGCCGGTGGCACGAGGCGCGCGAGGCCGGTTTCGATTTCATCCGGCATGCATACGCCGCGCGCCGCATAGAGGCGCGCGAGAACCGGATGCAGGCCGTGGCGCACGAGCGCTTCGGCGTCGGCGGGAGAACAGGCGCGCGTAACGATTCGGGTCATTCTGAAAGGCCGTGGGTAGGGTCGGTCATGCAATCGTTCATTCGATGAAGAGCGAGGCCAGCACGCGCCGCCGCCAGAATTTGCGCAGATCGCCGCGCGTCACGGCGAGCGTGACTGAGCCGGTGTCGCCGCACAGCGTCAGGCCGAGCTCGGCCAGCGCACCCGATTCGAGCGCCGCGAGCGCCGGTTCGAGCCAGTCGCCCTGCAGCGCCGCGAAGGCCGCGTTCCAGCGCGCCCAATCCTGCTGGATATAGGGCGCCGAGAAGGGGTCGAGTTCGACGAGCGTCGTGGTGGGCGCGTTGGTGTTGGTGTTGACGGCGGCTGACGCGTTCAGCGCTGCGAACGACGCGGGCGGCGCGGCAACGCTCACGCCGGCCGTGATCGCGAGGCCGCGTGTTGCGGCGGCGTCGGAGTAGACCTGCGTGAACGGACTGCGCACCGGGCGCGCCGCGCCTTGCGCGTGAAACCAGATGGAATTGACCGCGGGCAGACCGCGCGCTTCGCGCGCCTCGTTGACGGGGTGCCCGAACCAGGCCATCTGCACTTCGTTCTGCAGCTTCATCCAGGCGCGCGAACGCTCGCCGGAATGCGCCTCGTGCGGCAACCAGATTTCGATGTTGCGGCCGCTCGCACGCAATGGCGATGCGCCGGCGAGGCTGCCGAAGTCGTCGCCCGACAGATACCAGCGCGCGGGCCTTGGCGCCTCGATACGCACGCCGAGTTCCTCGATCAGCGGGCGCGCTACCGCGAGCAGCGCGCCGGCCTCTTCATCCGACAGTTCGAGCGAGGCGGGGTCAATCAGTACCAGATGGTCATGCGCGATGCGCACATGCACCGGTTGCACGCAGGCCCACGTCGCGTCGCCGGGCTCACCGCCGTCGGCGCGCAGCATATAGGGGGCGAGCGGGGCCTCGTCGGCGGCGCCGGCCGCGCCGGCCGCGCCCGCCGGATTGCTGGATGACGCGCCGAACTGGCGAGCGATCCAGCGTTCATGCGGCAGCGTGCGCTGGAAATCTTCGCCGACCACGCGCTCCAGCAGCGTCGCGCGTGCGATCAGCCGGTCGAGGGCGGCACTGCGGATGTCGTGCAGGGCGGTGGCGGCGTCCGCTGCGGCAGGCAGCGCGAAAGGAAGCAGCAGATGGAGGCGGTTGGCGTGCATGATGCTGCGCATTGTAGGGCAAAGCGCGGGCGGGTTTCGATTGGTGCGGATGGTCAGGCGCGGCTCGTGCGGGCGAGCGGGGGGCGGGCGCGCGTTCCCGCCCGGCGCCGCTCGTCCCCGCTTGCTCCTGCCTTCTCCCGCTTTGTCCCGTCCGTTGCCATTGCGCGGCGGGGCGGCATTGTATGGCAAACTTCGCGCTTGGTTGACGGTGGCGGCACCGGCAATCCGGAATGAACCCCAAGCCGTAGGCCTGCCCGGAACCATCCCGATTGCCGCGACACCAATGATCAGGGCACTTGGGCAACGCCGCCTCGCCACTGCAAGCAGGCACGAGCAGGGACGAGCAAGCGCACGCATTCGCAGCCGCGCGGCGCGGCGGCCCGGTGGCCGAAGAACGCAGAAAAGGACTCGCTTGAAATTTCCCTACGAATGGCAGATCGGCTGGCGCTACACGCGCGCCGGCAAACGCACGACCGGCAACGGCTTCATTTCGTTCATCGCGCTTGTTTCCATGTCGGGCATTGCGCTCGGCGTCGCGGCGCTGATCGTCGTGCTCTCGGTGATGAACGGCTTCCAGAAGGAAGTACGCGACCGCATGCTGTCGGTGCTCGCGCACGTCGAAATCTTTTCGCCGACAGGCTCAATGCCTAACTGGCAGTTGACCGCTCAGGAAGCGCGCCAGAACAAGGAAGTGATCGGCGCGGCGCCCTACGTCGAAGCGCAGGCGCTGCTCACGCGCCAGGACGCGGTAAGCGGCGTCGCGCTGCGCGGCATCGAGCCGACGCTCGAGCCGCAGGTGTCGGACATCGGCAAGGAAATGAAAGGCGGCAAGCTGACCAATCTGGTGCCGGGCGAATTCGGCATCGTGCTGGGCGCGGATCTCGCAACCAACCTCGGCGTGGCTGTGAACGACCGGATCACACTGGTCGCGCCCGAAGGCACGATTACGCCGGCCGGCATGCTGCCGCGCCTGAAGCAGTTCACGGTGGTCGGCATTTTCGAATCCGGCCATTACGAGTACGACAGCACGCTCGCGCTCATCAACATCAAGGATGCCCAGGCGCTGTTCCGGCTGCTCGCGCCGACCGGCGTGCGGCTGCGCCTCGCCGACATGCAGCGGGCGCCCGAAGTCGCGCATCAGCTCGCGCGCAGTCTGTCGGGCGACCTGTATATCCGCGACTGGACCCAGCAGAACAAGACCTGGTTCTCGGCCGTGCAGATCGAAAAACGCATGATGTTCATCATCCTCACGCTGATCATCGCGGTCGCGGCGTTCAATCTGGTGTCCTCGCTCGTGATGACCGTGACCAACAAGCAGGCCGACATCGCGATTCTGCGCACGCTCGGCGCGCAGCCGCGTTCCATCATGAAGATTTTCGTGGTGCAGGGCGTGACCATCGGCTTTATCGGCACCGCAACGGGCGTCGCGCTCGGGTGCCTGATCGCGTGGAGCATTCCGTGGCTCGTGCCGATGATCGAGCATGCGCTCGGCGTGCAGTTCTTGCCGCCGTCGGTGTATTTCATTAGCGAATTGCCGTCCGAGCTGATTCCCGCCGACGTCGCACGCATCGGCATCATTGCCTTCCTGATGTCGGCGGTGGCGACGCTTTATCCGAGTTGGCGCGGTGCACGGGTCCGTCCCGCGGAGGCACTGCGCTATGAATGACCGTTCCGCAAGCTTATCGGTGGCCGCTCAGGACATGACGCCTTATCCCTACGTGCTGGAAGCGACCGGCATTTCCAAGTCGTTCGTGCAGGGCGGCCTGAACGTGCAGGTGCTCAACAATACGGAACTGAGCGTGCGGCGCGGCGAGAAACTCGCCATCGTCGGCGCTTCGGGTTCGGGCAAGAGCACGCTTTTGCATGTGCTCGGCGGTCTGGACGATCCGAGCGCGGGCCATGTGTCGGTCATGGGCAAGCCGTTCAGCAAGCTGTCCGAACGCGAGCGCAACGACCTGCGCAATCGCGCGCTCGGCTTCGTGTATCAGTTCCATCATCTGTTGCCGGAGTTTTCCGCGCTGGACAACGTCGCGATGCCGCTGCGCATCCGCCGCATGACCACGGAAGCGTCGCGCCGCGAAGCGCTCGCCGTGCTGGAGCGCGTCGGCATGGCGCATCGCGCGAAACATCGGCCGGGCGAGCTGTCGGGCGGCGAGCGTCAGCGCGTTGCAATCGCGCGGGCGCTGGTCACGAAACCGGCGTGCGTGCTCGCCGACGAACCGACCGGCAACCTGGACGGCAGCACCGCGGACACGGTCTTCAATCTGATGCTCGAACTGTCGCGCACGCTCGAAACCAGCTTTGTGATCGTCACGCACGACCCGGAACTGGCGGGCCGCTGCGACCGCATCATGCGGCTGCGCGACGGCGTGCTGCACGAAGAGCCGCCGGTGCCGGTATGACGATGCGGCCGGACAGAGGCGCGGTGCTGGTGATGCGCGCGTCGGCTGTCCGGCAGGCCTACGATCGGGTCTTTACCAGGCGCGATAAGCAGGCGCGATAAGCGGGCGCTGTAGCGAACGCTGTTGCCAACTCTGTTAGCGAGGCAAGTCATGTGGATCGATACGCATTGCCATCTCGACGCTTCTGAATTCGACGCCGACCGCGAGCATGTCGCGGCGGCGGCGCAGCGCGCGGGCGTCGGGCGTATCGTGATTCCCGCAATTGGCCGGCAGAACTTCGCGACCGTGCGCGAGCTCGCGCACAGCTTCGACGGCGGTGCGTACGCGCTAGGCATTCATCCGCTTTTCACGCCGTCCGCGCAGGAACATGACCTCGAATTGCTGCGCACGGAAATCGAGGCGAGTCTTAACGACCCGCGCTTTGTCGGCATCGGCGAAATCGGGCTCGACTATTTCGTCGACGGACTCGACGACGCCCGTCAGCAATTCTTCTACAACGGCCAACTGGAGATCGCGCGCGAATTCGACCTGCCGGTCATCTGCCACGTACGCAAATCGCAGGACCAGGTCATCAAGGGACTGCGCCGGCACCGGATTCACCGCGGCATTGCGCATGCGTTCAACGGCAGCTTCCAGCAGGCCAAAGCGTATATCGACCAGGGCATGCATCTGGGCTTCGGCGGCAATCTGACCTTCGAGCGCGCGCGGCAGATTCGCCGGCTCGCCGAACAGTTGCCGTTCGACGCGCTCGTGGTCGAAACAGACGCGCCAGACATTCCCCCGGCCTGGATCTACAAGCAGCGCAACTCGCCCGAGCAGATTCCCGGCATCGGCGCGGGCCTCGCGCAGTTGCGCGGCACGACCGCCGACGAAACCGCCCTACGCACAACGGCTAACGCGCTCGCCGCGCTGCCGCGGCTCGCCCTTTCCTCTGCATAATCGAAGCGCTTGATTCACAGTGGTTCGCGCCGGGCGAGATCCACGCCCGGCCGTGCGTGTGCTTGCGCGCCACCCGTGCCGTGCCTGGCGTCCTGTACGCCGGGTGATTCGTGTGGCTCGCCCGGCGCATGGCGGGCGGAGGGCGGATGCGTGCATGGTGGTGTGGGTTTGCGTTGGGCGTGGTGTGGCTGCAGCGGCAGGCGGCGCTGCCCGACTGGCGTGGCGGGTGCGTGCTTGCGTCGATAATCTGCGTGGCGTTGGCAGTCGCCGGCTGGGGCTGGTGCGGACGTTTATCTGGCCAGCATGACGGGCAGGGCGGGCCTTCTTCCCGTGGATGGTTTCCGCGCTGGCGATCCTGCGTCGGATGGGGCGCGCTCTGCTGTGCAGCGTGGTGCGCGGGCTTCGGCTATGCCGCGTGGCGTGCCGAGGCACGGCTCGCGTCGAGCCTGCCGCTCGCGTGGGAGGGACGCGACATCGACGTGGTCGGCAGCATCAAAGGTTTGCCGGCGCGCGATGACCGTGGCGTGCGTTTTCTTTTCAATGTGGAGTCGGCCGAGGCTCTGCCGTCTGGCCCGGCTTCATCCGCGGCGGTCGCGTTTGCACGGGTGATTCAGCTTGCCTGGATCAGCGACGAAGCACCGCCGCCGCCGCTCGAACCCGGCGAGCGCTGGCGTTTGCGGGTGCGTCTGAAGCGACCGCATGGCAATGCGAATTTCGGTTTGCGCGACGCCGAAGCTGCCTTGCTCGCGCGCAACGTGCGGGCTACTGGCTATGTGAGCGGCACCGCGCAGGCGGCGAGGCTGCAAGGAGCGGCGCATGGCATCGGCGTGACTGTGGATCGCTGGCGCGCGGCGCTGCGAACGCGGATCGACACGGTGCTCGCGCACGCGGCGCATCGCGGCGTGGTGGCGGCGCTCGCAATCGGCACACAGGACGCAATCACCCCCGCGGACTGGCAACTGATGCGCGCCACCGGCACGAGTCACCTCGTCGCGATTTCCGGCCTGCATATCGGCTTTGCCGCGGGCCTTGCGGCGTGGCTGGCCGGCACTGTCTGGCGGCGCTCAGGATGGCTCGGCCGCCACTGGCCGTTGTATTTACCCGCCCAGCTTGTTGCGGTGACGGGCGGCGCGCTGTTCGCCGCACTTCATGCCGCGCTCGCCGGTTTCAACGTGCCGGTACAGCGCGCGCTGTGGATGGCGAGCGTCGTCGCGCTGGCCTACCTGAGCGGGCGCAACGTGCCGCGCTCGGCCGTGCTTGCATGGGCGCTCGGGCTCGTGTTGCTGATCGATCCGTGGGCGGTGGTGTCCGCCGGCTTCTGGCTGTCGTTCTGCGCGGTCGCGGCGATTCTTTACGCCACGTCGGGAAGGCCACGCGTCCAGAAGCATGAGCCGCATACAGACGAGATCGACGACGATAATGGCGCCGTACGCGGGCCCTCGTCGCGCTCTTCACGCTTCGCACGCTGGTTGCGCTTTTCATGCCTTTCGCGCTTTTCATGCTTTTCGCGCTTCTCACGCCTGTCGGGGTTCTCGCGCCTGTCCGGGTGCTTGCGCCTGCCGTGCTTCTCGCGCCACTCACGCTTCTCGCCGCTCTCCTGTCTATCACGTTCATCACGTTCATTGCGTTTATCAGCCTTCTCGCGGCTCCCACGCCTCATGCGTTTTTCGCGCTTGCGCGCCGCTGCTGCGCGGCGCCTGCGCGCCTTCGGCGAGCGGCTGCGCAGCGCTGCGCATGTACAGCTTGCGGTCACGCTCGCGCTCGCGCCGCTGACCGTCCTCTGGTTCGCCCAGATTCCGTTGATCGGGCCGCTCGCGAATGCGTTCGCGATTCCGTGGGTGAGTGTGTTCGTCACGCCAGCGGTGCTGGCCGGCATGGCGCTGCCCGCGCCGCTGGATGCAGAGGCGCTGCGAATCGCGCACGCGTTACTCGACGTGATGATGGCGGGCTTGCAGTGGCTGTCGGGTCCACGCTGGGTGCTGTGGTGGCTCCCGCAGCCGGATGGGTGGGCGCTCGCCGCCGCCGCGGCGGGCGTGCTGTGGTGTCTCGCGCCGCGCGGCTGGCCGCTGCGCTGGGCGGCGCCGCTCACGTGGTTGCCGCTGGTTGCCTCGGCGCCGTCCGGGCCGCCGCCCGGCAGCTTCCGGCTCACGGCGCTCGATGTCGGACAAGGCAGCGCGGTGCTAGTCGAGACCGCGCATCATGCGCTGCTGTTCGATGCCGGGCCCGGGCCCGAATCGACTCATGCGGGCGAGCGGGTGGTGGTGCCGTTTTTGCGGGCGCAAGGCGTGAATGCACTGGATACGCTGATCGTCAGTCATGCAGATTCCGACCACTCGGGCGGCGCGCCGGCCGTGCTGGAGGCAATCGAGGTTCGTCAGATGGTCGCGGCGCTCGCGCCCGCTAACGCGTTATGGGCGATTGCGCGGCAACGCGGCGCGCAGACACTGCCGTGTGCGGCGGGGCAGCGTTGGCAGTGGGACGGTGTCGAGTTCGCGATGCTGTGGCCCGATCCGGGGCCCTTGCAAGGTAAGCCGAACGAGCATTGCTGCGTACTGCGCGTGAGCACGTTGCCTCCAATGGCGGTGCACGCGTCGGCTGGGCGTGGCGACGTGCGCAGCGAGGCGGACGGTGAAGGACGCGGCAACGCAAACGACAACCCAAACGATAAGCCCAACGACAACCCAAACGATAAGCCGAACGACGGCCCAAACGACAAGCCCGCCGACCCCGCGAAGCCCCAAGCCCCGGAAGCCCCTCTTGCCGCTCTGCTCACGGCGGACATTGAGGCGCCCGCCGAACGCATGCTGCTCTCGCGTGATCGCGACATGCTGCGCGCGCAGGTGCTCGTGGTGCCGCATCATGGGAGCAAGACTTCGTCGACCGAGCCGTTCCTCGATTCTATCGACCCGCTCGTCGCGCTATTTCAGGTAGGCTATCGCAACCGCTTTCATCATCCGAGTGCGGGCGTGCTGGCGCGCTATTCGGCGCGCCACATCGAGTTGGGCAGGAGCGATGCGCACGGCGCAGTGCGCGTGTTCATCGACCCGCATTTCGCGACACGCGAAGGCCCGCATGCGCAAGAGGCCGCGCTCACGGTCGAGCGCTATCGCGACACGCAGCGGCGCTACTGGATGGATCGCTGAATACTTGTCCAGTCATTCGTAGGTCGTGGCAAGGCATCACGCAAGCACTACAAGAGAACTGGCGAGGAGAGTGGCGGTTTTCACGCGCTGTGGCGCGGGCACACGACCCGGGCACACTACCCGGGCACACAACGCGCCTGGCCATCAAAGCACCGAAGCACCGCAGGGCATCTGCCGTATGCAGCAAAGCTTTATCCGCTGCGCGAAAACTGAACGGAGATCATCGCAGTTGAAAAACATCATTCACTTTTCGCACGCGAACGGCTTTCCGGCCTCGACCTACCGGACGATTTTTGCCGAACTCTCCGACCACTACGAGGTGCGCGCGATCGAACGCATCGCGCATGATCCGCGCTTTCCGGTCACGCAGGACTGGCCGCATCTCGTCGAACAGTTGCTGGAGGACATCGGCCGCGCCTACGAGGAGCCCGTGTGGCTCGTCGGCCATTCGCTAGGCGGCTATCTTTCGCTGATGGCTGCGCTGAAAAAGCCGCAGTGGGTGAGGGGCGTCGTCATGCTCGACTCTCCGGTGGTCGCGGGCTGGCGCAGCAGCATCCTGCGCGTCTCGCAATGGACCGGGCTCGACGAGCGGCTCTCGCCCGCGGCCGCCACGCGCACGCGCCGCACCCACTGGGCGAGCCGCGATGAGGCTTGGCGACATTTTCATGCGAAGCCCGCATTTGCGCGTTGGGACGAGCGGATGCTGTCCGACTACATCGACTTCGGCATTCCGCAGGTCTCGCATGACGGCTCGCGCAGCCTCGCGTTCGATCGCCGCATCGAATATCAGATCTACCGGACCTTGCCGCACACGCTCGGTGCGCGGCTTGCGCGAGGCGCGCCGGTGCCCGTCGGTTTCATCGCCGGCACGCGCTCGAAGGAAATCCGCCAGGTCGGGCTCAGCGCTACGCGCCGCGCAACGGGCGGGCACATCGAATGGATCGAGGGCAGCCATCTCTTTCCGATGGAAAAGCCGATCGAAACGGCGCGCGCCGTGCAGCGGATGCTGCGCGAACTGAGCCAGCGTTGCTGAAGCGGCGCACGTCGATCACGGGCGGATCGCACGGCGCGTGCGCCCGCTGGGGCCGCTCGCATTTTGCTCGGTTGGGACCCTGCTTTACGGTATAATCCGTTTTTCCCGCGAGCATCCAGCGATGACCAAATATGTTTTCGTCACCGGCGGCGTAGTATCTTCCCTCGGCAAGGGTATTGCCGCCGCTTCCCTCGCCGCGATCCTCGAATCGCGCGGTCTTAAAGTCACCCTTCTCAAGCTCGATCCCTACATCAACGTCGACCCCGGCACGATGAGCCCGTTTCAACACGGCGAAGTGTTCGTGACGGAAGACGGAGCGGAGACCGACCTCGACCTTGGCCACTACGAGCGCTTCATCAGCACGAAGATGCGCAAGGCCAATAACTTCACCACGGGCCAGATCTACGAATCGGTGATCCGCAAGGAACGCCGCGGCGATTATCTGGGCAAGACGGTGCAGGTCATTCCGCACATCACCAATGAAATCCAGGCGTTCGTCGAGCGCGGCGCCGCTTCGGCCACCTGCGGCGAGCCGGATGTCGCGATTGTCGAAGTGGGCGGCACGGTGGGCGACATCGAATCGCTGCCGTTCCTCGAGGCCGCGCGTCAAATGAGCCTGCGCATGGGCCGCAACAGCGCGTGCTTCGTGCATCTCACGCTGGTGCCATGGGTCGCCACCGCCGGCGAACTGAAAACCAAGCCCACACAACACAGCGTGCAGAAGCTGCGCGAAATCGGTATTTCGCCGCACGTGCTGTTGTGCCGCGCCGACCGCCGCATTCCGGACGACGAGCGCGCGAAAATTTCCATGTTCTCGAACGTGCCGGAAGACGCCGTCATTTCAGTGTGGGACGCGGACAGCATCTACAAGATTCCGCAGATGCTGCACGACCAGGGTCTCGACGCGATCATCTGCGAAGAACTCAAGCTCACGCCGAAGGCGGCGGATCTGTCCATGTGGTCGGAGCTCGTCGAAAAGCTGCAGAACCCGGAGCACGAAGTCACGATCGGCATGGTCGGCAAATATGTCGATCTGACAGAATCGTATAAGTCGCTGATCGAAGCGCTGCGCCACGCGTCCATGCATACGTCCACGCGCGTGAACATCGAGTACATCGACTCAGAAGAGATCGAAACGCACGGCGTCGAAAGTCTCAAGCATCTGGACGCGGTGCTCGTGCCTGGCGGCTTCGGCCGTCGCGGCACGGAAGGCAAGATCGCGGCAATCCGTTATGCGCGTGAAGCAAAGGTGCCTTACCTTGGCATCTGCCTCGGCATGCAACTGGCCGTGATCGAATTTGCACGCGACGTGGTCGGCCTGAAGGACGCGAACAGCACGGAATTCGACCAGGAAACGCCGAACCGCGTGGTCGCGCTCATCACCGAGTGGTACGACCGCGAAGGCCGCGTCGAAAAGCGCACGGAAGAATCGGATCTCGGCGGCACGATGCGTCTCGGTTCGCAACGCTGCCCGATCAAGCCCGGCACCATGGCCGAAGAGATCTACGGTAAGGATGTGAACGAGCGCCATCGTCACCGTTATGAAGTCAATAACCGCTTCGTGCCTCAGCTCGAAGCCGGTGGTCTTATCATCAGCGCGCGTACCCCGAGTGAAGATCTGCCGGAAATGATGGAGTTGCCGCGCAGCATGCACCCGTGGTTTGTCGGCGTGCAGTTCCACCCGGAATTCACGTCAACGCCGCGTGACGGCCATCCGCTCTTCAAGTCGTTCGTCGAGGCGGCGCTGGCGCACCAGCAGTCGCGTGTCGCGAACGAAGTCGGGGAGAAAGCATGAAACTGGGCGATTTCGAAATCGGGCTCGACAAGCCGTTTTTCCTGATTGCCGGCACCTGCGTCGTCGAATCGGAGCAAATAACGATCGACACGGCGGGCCGCCTGAAGGAAATCTGCGCCAAGCTGAACATTCCGTTCATCTACAAATCGTCGTACGACAAGGCCAATCGCAGCAGCGGCAAGTCGTTCCGCGGTCTTGGCATGGACGAAGGTTTGCGCATTCTGTCGGAAGTGAAGCGTCAGCTCGGCCTGCCGGTGCTGACCGACGTTCACGCCGAGCACGAGATCGAACAGGTCGCTTCGGTGGTCGACGTGCTGCAAACGCCGGCGTTCCTGTGCCGCCAGACCGACTTCATTCACGCATGTGCGCGCTCGGGCAAGCCGGTCAACATCAAGAAAGGCCAGTTCCTCGCGCCGCACGACATGAAGAACGTGATCGACAAGGCGCGCGACGCTGCGCGTGAAGCGGGTCTTTCCGAAGACCGCTTCATGGCCTGCGAGCGCGGCGTGTCGTTCGGCTATAACAATCTCGTGTCGGACATGCGCTCGCTCGCGATCATGCGCGAAACCAACGCGCCCGTTGTGTTCGACGCCACGCACTCGGTCCAGTTGCCGGGCGGGCAGGGCACGAGCTCGGGCGGTCAGCGCGAATTCGTGCCGGTGCTCGCGCGGGCGGCAGTGGCGGTCGGCGTGGCGGGCCTGTTCATGGAAACGCATCCGAACCCGGCCGAAGCGAAGTCGGACGGCCCGAATGCGGTGCCGCTCAACCGCATGGCCGATCTGCTGGAGACGCTCGTTACGCTCGATCAGGCGGTCAAGCGCGCGCCGTTCCTCGAAAGCGATTTCAACTGATTCAGGCATTCGCCCGCGCGGCAAATGCACACAATGGTTGTCGAACGTATCGGCGCACAGCCTGTCTGTCGGGTGGTCGGCCAACGCCACGCCGGGCGCCGGCTGCAGTGTCACAGTAACGAATTTATCGTCATTTCTTGAGGAAACCATGAGTGCTATCGTAGATATCATCGGTCGAGAGATTCTCGATTCGCGAGGCAACCCCACCGTCGAATGTGACGTGCTGCTGGAGTCCGGCACGATGGGCCGCGCCGCGGTGCCGTCGGGTGCGTCCACCGGCTCGCGCGAAGCGATCGAACTGCGCGACGGCGAAACCGGCCGCTACAGCGGCAAGGGCGTGCTGAAGGCCGTCGAGCACATCAACACCGAAATCTCCGAAGCGATCATGGGCCTCGACGCTTCCGAACAGGCTTTCCTCGACAAGACCCTGCTGGAACTCGACGGCACGGACAACAAGTCGCGCCTCGGCGCGAATGCCATGCTGGCCGTTTCGATGGCCGTCGCGAAGGCCGCCGCCGAAGAAGCCGGCCTGCCGCTTTACCGTTACTTCGGCGGCTCGGGCGCGATGCAACTGCCGGTGCCGATGATGAACATCGTCAACGGCGGCGCGCACGCAAACAACAGCCTGGACATCCAGGAATTCATGATCGTGCCGGTCAGCCAGCCGACCTTCCGCGAAGCGCTGCGCTGCGGCGCCGAAGTGTTCCACGCGCTGAAGAAGATTCTGTCGGACCGCGGCATGAGCACGGCGGTCGGCGACGAAGGCGGCTTTGCACCGAACTTCGGCAGCAACGACGAATGCCTGTCCACGATCCTGCAAGCCATCGAAAAAGCGGGTTACCGCGCCGGCGAAGACGTGCTGCTTGCGCTCGACTGCGCAGCGAGCGAGTTCTACCACGACGGCAAGTACCAGCTGGCGGGTGAGGGCCTGCAACTGTCGTCGGCGGAATTCACCGACTATCTGGCGACGCTCGCCGACAAATTCCCGATCGTGTCCATCGAAGACGGCATGCACGAAGGCGACTGGGAAGGCTGGAAGCTGCTCACCGAAAAGCTCGGCAAGAAAATCCAGCTGGTGGGCGACGACCTGTTCGTCACGAACACGCGCATCCTGAAGGAAGGCATTGAGAAGGGCATTGCAAACTCGATCCTCATCAAGATCAACCAGATCGGCACGCTGACGGAAACCTTCGCCGCGATCGAAATGGCGAAGCGCGCGGGCTACACGGCTGTGATCTCGCACCGCTCGGGCGAAACGGAAGATTCGACCATTGCGGATATCGCCGTCGGCCTGAACGCCGGGCAGATCAAGACTGGTTCGCTGTCGCGCTCGGACCGTATCTCGAAGTACAACCAGCTGCTGCGTATCGAAGAAGACCTCGGCGACATCGCCAGCTACCCGGGCAAGTCGGCGTTCTACAATCTGCGCTAATCAATGGTTGTGACCACTGTTTTTAGCGCCGACCGATGAGCCGGTTCTCCTTCGTGTCTGATTGACCTCGCCGCCCTGCGTCAAGCGCAGGGCGGCGCGTATTTATTGTGCTTACTTCATGCGGCTCGTCACTGCTGTACTGATCGTTCTGCTGGCGTTGATCCAGTATCCGCTGTGGTGGGGCCATGGCGGATGGTTGCGCGTTCACGAGCTACAGCAGCAACTCGCGCAGCAGGTGCAAAAGAACGCCGACGCAAAGCTGCGTAACGAGCGCATTCAAGGCGAGGTGCAGGACCTGCAGAACGGCACCGCTGCCGTCGAAGAGCGTGCCCGCTACGAAATGGGCATGGTCAAGGACGGCGAAGTGTTCGTGCAGTTCGTGTCGCCGAATGCGCCGCTACCCACGGCGAATGCGCCTTCGGCCACGACGTCGACTCGCGGCGAGGTGTCTGCCGCGCCGCTGCATGTGGTGCCGAATCCGGAGTCGCGTGCGAAGCCGGAGCGCAAACACGGCGGCAAGGCGGCAAAAGAGAAGAAACCCGCGCACTGAGTTTGGCGCGTGCCCTGTGCCCTCCGGAGCCTTCCGGTGTAGCGGTGGTTTAGGAGCGTGAGCGGGGCGCAAGGTCAACAGGACGGTGGCAGAATTTGGACGCAAAAAAGGCGCGGTTCGAACCGCGCCTTTTTTTGCGTCTGCCGGCATGCAGCAGGGAGACCGCGTAAAAGGGTCTCAAGCTTGTCTGCGTTCGTGCATGCCTGCAACGAGTCTTTGGGCATGACGCCGGTCGATTCCGCCGGTCAGTTCCACCGGTCAGTCCGTTACCAGCCCCAATAAGGCCCGTAGCCAATGCCGACGCCAGTGCCCCAGCCGTGCCCCCATCCGCCACCGTAGTAGCTGCCGTATACCGAGACAGGTACCGGCGGACTGTAATAACGCGACCACGCCTGCGCGGCGTTTTCCGCGGCAATCGCCTGATTCTGCTCGGCCATGACCTGCTGATCGATCGCATCGTACCGTTGCCGCTCGGCCGGCGTCAGCGGCTGGGCGGTGCTGGCCACGCCTGACTGGTCAGCGGGCAGCCGGCTGTAAATGGGCGACGGGCCCGGCGGGTCCATCATGCAACCGGTCAACGCGGAGAGGCTCGTGAGCGCCGTCAGCACAGCAAGCGTGCGCGCGGCGCCTGGCAATGAAATGGAAATGCTCATGTTGAGTCCCGATAGATCGGATACCTAAACGGACGCCAAGTGGCAACCAGGTGGCAAGAGCGTCAGCAGAGGGCGCCCGCCGGGCACCCATAAATCAGACCGCCGGCGGCCCACCACGGCTACCCCAGGCTAACCCGAGACACCGCCGAACAGCCGGCCCGCGGCGGTGTCAGTGCCGTTGCTCCGCGGCCGGCGTCACACCTTGTGAGAGTGCATTGGCGAGAAAAAGTTGCGCCACGTCGACCGGGTCGAACTCGTAGCGCTGGTTGCAGAACTCGCAATGAATCTCGACGTGACCGCGCTCCGCGATCACGCTGTCCACTTCGTCGCGACCGAGCATCTTGAGCATCGAGCCGACTTTTTCGCGCGAGCACGAGCATTCGAAGCGCGCGGTGGCCGGCTCGAAATGCTGGACGTTTTCCTGCCAGAACAGGCGGCGGAACACGGTTTCCGGCTCTTCCTTCAGCAGCTCGTCCTGCGACAGCGTGCCGCCGAGCGTGCACACGCGCTCCCACGTGTCCGCATCCAGTTCGCCCGGATGCGGGACGATGCCGCCGTCGCCCGGCAGCTTTTGCAGCAGCATGCCGACCGCCCGCTCGGAGTTGGCGGCGAGCCACAGACGCGTGTCGAGCTGCTCGGAGTGATGCATGTAGTGCTCTAGCACTTCGGCCATCGAGCTCAGAGGCCCGTTCTCGCCGGAAAGCGGCACGATGCTCTGGTACGGCTGCTGACCAGGCTTCTTGTCGCGCGGATCGAGCGTGATCACGCAACGGCCGTGACCGCTTGCGTTGAGCAACTCCACCATCGAGGCGTTTTCGCCGATCGTGCTGCCTTCTTCGCCGGAAAGCTTGGCGGTCGCGCGCATCGACAGGTCCGAGCTGCACTGAACCACCAGCATCTTGGCCGGGCCGTCGCCGAAAATCTGCATGATCAGCGTGCCGTCGAACTTCAGGTTCGCCGACAGCAGCGCGCAGGCCGCCATCATCTCGCCGAGAATCGTGCGCACCGGCGCCGGATACTCGCGGCGCGTCAGCACTTCCTGCCACGTATTACGCAGCGAAACGATTTCGCCGCGCACCGGCGCCGCGCTGAACATGAATTTTTGCAACTGGTCGCTCACAACTTTTCCTCTATCGAATGGCGCCGCACGGCGAAGTCCGTGCACACGCCCTGCGCACCGCGCGCCCGGCTGCTTTAGCCGATGCGCACGAGCTGCGCCTTGAAATACTCGCGGCGCTCGGCGTAACTGGCCGTGCCGCGCTGCATGTTGGCGATGTCCGCCTCGGTCAGTTCGCGCACCACTTTTGCGGGCGCGCCGAGAATCAGCGAATTGTCGGGAAACACCTTGCCTTCGGTCACGATGGCGCCCGCTCCGACCAGACAGTTGCGGCCGATCACCGCGCCATTCAAGACCACCGCCTGAATTCCGATCAGCGCGCCTTCCCTGATCGTGCAGCCGTGCAGCATGACCTGATGGCCGATTGTCACGTTGGCTTCAATCGTCAGCGGAAAGCCGGGGTCAGTGTGCAGCACGGCGTTTTCCTGGACGTTGCTGCCCGCGCCGAGCGTGATCGGCTCGTTGTCGCCGCGCAGCGTCGCGCCAAACCAGACGCTTGAATTTTCCTCCAGCGTCACGTTGCCGATGATGGTCGCGGAATCGGCGACGAATACGCTTTCATGGATGGTCGGCGCGGCGTCGCCAAGCTTGTAAATGGTCACGTTGTCTCCTCGTGGATCGGTCGCGGGAGGGAATGGCTCGCGATGTGTCGGGTTCGACCGCTCTTCGCGGTTACTGTGCGGCGCGTTGGGCGCTTGCGGACGTCGAATCGAGTATTGTAAACGGTTGTGTGGTTGGGGCGCTTCGCCGTATCCGGCTCACGGTAGGGTGCGGCGGCCTCGGCGGCCGGCCTGCCCCGGTTGTTTCGGAGTGAGCGGGCGCTCTGGCTGTCCGGAGGGCGAGGCACTCGAACGGTAGCGAACCGACGTCTGCCGCGTTCGCGCGATGCCGCCGCTGTCCGAGCTTTTTTCGATATCTGTCAGTTCAATTACCTTGCCGTCCAGGTTTTTTATGATGTCTGCCGCCATGCCCGGTTGCTCCGCGCCGTCCGCTGCGCCCTCTCAGTCCGCATCCGCAACCGGCAACGCGCCGCGTTGCGCGCGCACGGCGGCGCTCGCCGCGCTGCGGGAAATCGATCCAGCGAAGAAGGCAAGCGCCGCGCGCGCCCTCCACGCGGCGGTGCTCGACGGCCGCGTGCCGTGCGTCGCAAACATGACGCTGGACGAGCCGCCGGGTCTGCCGGGTCGGCCTGCACGCCCGGAACTCGTCGAGCCGCGCCGGTTGGGACGACGCAGCATGCAATCGCCGCAAGGGCGCGCGGTGCTGCTACACGCACTCGCGCATATCGAATTCAACGCGATCAATCTGGCGCTCGACGCGGTGTGGCGCTTCGCCGGCATGCCCGCTGCCTTCTACACCGACTGGCTGAAAGTGGCCGCCGAAGAGGCCTACCACTTCTCGCTGCTCGCTGCGCGGCTCGCGGAGTACGGCCATGCGTACGGCGACTTTCCGGCCCATGACGGCCTGTGGGACATGTGCGAGCGCACGCGCGGCGCTGTGCTGGCGCGCATGGCGCTCGTGCCGCGCACGCTCGAAGCGCGCGGGCTCGACGCCTCGCCGCCGATTCGTGCGCGTCTTCTGCAGGCAGGAGACCGCGAGTCCGCGTCGATCCTCGACGTGATACTGCGCGACGAGATCGGTCACGTGCTGATCGGCAACCGCTGGTTCCGTCATTTGTGCGACGAAGGCGGGCTGGACCCGCATGCGACCTACACGCGTCTTGCCTGCGAATATCTCGCGCCGAAATTGCGCGGTCCGTTCAATTTCGAGGCGCGCCGCGACGCGGGTTTCGACGCTGTAGAGCTCGCGGAGCTGGCGGCGCTGGCAGGCGTCGAGCCCGACAGCGCGCGCATCGCTCCCGCGCCATCCGACTGAGTCGTTCCACTGCGCGGTTGCCGCCTGCCGCGCGTTCATCTCGTTATAATCGAACGATCATTCTTTTTTGGCGTGCGTCCAACCATGAACACCTCCCGATCCGAGTTCGTCGCCGTGCGCGGCATCCGTCTGCATGTGCGGCGCTGGGGTCATCCCGACGCCCCTGCGCTCTTCATGCTGCACGGCTGGATGGACGTGGCGGCGTCGTTCCAGTTCGTCGTCGATGCGCTCGGCGGTGACTGGCAGGTCATCGCGCCCGACATGCGCGGCTTCGGTCTGTCCGACTGGCCGGTGGCGCAAGCCGGAGGCGGACACTACTGGTTCCACGATTACCTCGCCGATCTCGATGCGCTGCTCGACCATTACGCGCCAAGCGCTCAGGTGAATCTGGTCGGACATAGCCTCGGCGCGAACGTCGTTTGCCTGTATGCGGGCGCGCGGCCGGAGCGCGTGCGGCGAGTGGTGGATCTGGAGGGTTTCGGGCTCGCGCCCGCGCACGCCGCGCAAGCGCCCAAACGTCTGCAAAACTGGCTCGACGAGTTGCGCGATCCGCCGCGACTGAAGCGCTACGCGTCGCTCGATGAAGTGGCCGGGCGGCTCATCAGGACCAATCCGCGGCTTGCGCCGGCTCGCGCGCAGTTCCTGGCAAAACACTGGTCAAAGCCCGACGGCGAAGGGCGCTTCATGTTGCTCGCGGATCCGGCGCACAAGCTGCGCGGGCCGATGCTCTACCGCCTCGACGAGGTGATGGCCGTCTGGCGCAAAGTGAGTGCAAAAGTGCTGCACGTGGAGGCCGCGAATTCGCCGACGCTTGCGGAGCTGGCCGGCGAGATTCCGCTCGAGGAATTCAAGGCGCGCTTTCGGGCGTTCGCCGACTGGCGCGAGAAGATCATCGACGAAGCGGGGCACATGGTGCACCACGACCAGCCGGAGCAGGTCGCGGCGTTGATCGAGGGATTCTGCGCGTAGCGACGGGAGGGCGGAGGCCAGGGCGCGCTTCTCACCGTGAGATTTGCTCTGCGTCCACTTACTGCGTTGCAGTAAAATGGCTGCAGACCCCTCCACAGACGATGATGAACGCCGACCTCCACTGTCACTCCACCGTTTCCGACGGCCAGTTTGCGCCGGCCGATGTCGCGCGCCGTGCGCATGCGGGGGGCGTGACGTTGTGGGCGCTCACCGATCACGACGAACTCGGCGGCCAGCACGAAGCCCGCCAGGCCGCCGAGGCTCTCGGCATGGGCTATCTGAGCGGCGTTGAAATCTCGGTGACATGGGCGGCGCGTACGGTGCACATCGTCGGGCTCGGCATCGACCCCACCAGTTCCGTGCTGATCGACGGCCTCGCGCGCACGCGCAACGGCCGCGCCGCGCGCGCGGAGGCGATCGGCGAGCAGCTGGCCACGCTCGGCATTCCCGACGCCTATGAGGGCGCGCTCAAGTACGTGTCGAACCCGGACATGATTTCGCGTACGCATTTCGCGCGTTTTCTCGTCGAAAGCGGCCATGCCAGTTCCACGCAAGACGTATTCAACCGCTATCTCGGCGACGGCAAGCCCGGTTATGTGCCGCATCGCTGGTCGAAGCTGGCGGACGCCGTCGGCTGGATCAAGGCGGCGGGAGGCGAGGCGATCATCGCGCATCCGGGCCGTTATGCGTACTCGCCCACCGAGTTCGACGCCTTTTTCGCCGAGTTCATCGATCTGGGCGGCAAGGCAATCGAAGTCGTGACCGGCAGCCACACGCCGGATCAGTACCGCGAGTACGCCGAGGTCGCGCGCCGTTTTGGCTTCGAGGCGTCGCGCGGTTCGGATTTCCATGCGCCGGGCGAGGGCCGCGTCGAACTCGGCACGTTGCCGCCGCTTCCTTCCGATCTCAAGCCTGTCTGGGAACGCTGGCTGTGAGCGCCGGCGGTGCCCTTGCGGCACGTCGCGCGGGCGAGCCGGCGAGTCGCCGTGCTCGCGCCTGACGTGCAGCGTCGGGCTCAAGGTCCGCGAGGTTTTGCGTTGTACCGCGCCATCAAACGTTGTTTCTCCGTAGCCACCGTTAGCCGCCATGTCCCAATACTTCCGGCTTCATCCAGATAACCCGCAGCCGCGCCTCGTCAAACAGGCGGTGCAGATCATCAACGACGGCGGGGTGGTCGCGCTGCCGACGGACTCGAGCTACGCGCTCGCCTGCCATCTCGACGACAAGAACGCGGTCGAGCGCCTGCGCCGCATCCGCGGGCTCGACGAGAAGCAGCTACTGTCGCTGCTCGTGCGCGATCTGTCGGAACTCGCGAACTTCGCGATGGTGGACAACCGCCAGTACCGGCTCATCAAGTCCGTGACGCCGGGGCCGTACGTGTTCGTCTTGCAGGCGACCAAGGAAGTGCCGCGGCGCCTGTCGCATCCGTCGCGCAAGACCATCGGCCTGCGCGTGCCGGATCACGCAATCACGCTCGCGATTCTGGGCGAACTCGGCCAGCCCCTCCTCGGCTCGACGCTGATTCTGCCGGGCGAAACCGCGCCGCTGAACGACCCTGAGGAAATCCGCGCGCGGCTCGAAAAACAACTCGATCTCGTGATCGACGGCGGCGCGTGCGTGTGCGAACCGTCCACAGTGATCGACCTGACCGGCGACGAACCGGTGCTGGTGCGAGCAGGGCGCGGTTCTCTCGCGCCATTCGGTCTCGAAGAGACAGCATGAGCGAAAGCGGGCAGACGCACGCAAACGCATTGTTACAATAGCGAGCTATGGATTCTTCCCTGATACAAACCATTGCGGTCTACGCATTGCCGGTGATCTTCGCCATCACGCTGCACGAGGCCGCGCATGGTTACGTCGCGCGCTGGCTCGGCGACAACACGGCTTACGTGCTCGGCCGCGTGTCGATCAATCCGATGCGGCATATCGACCCGCTCGGCACCATCGCCATTCCGTTGCTGCTGTACTTCGCCACGAGCGGCGCCTTCATGTTCGGCTATGCGAAGCCGGTGCCGGTCGCCTTCGGCAATCTGCGCAATCCTCGCTGGGGCAGCCTGTGGGTTGCGGCGGCGGGGCCGGCCTGCAACTTCGCGCAGGCGCTTATCTGGGGCCTGTTCGGCGTGGCGCTGGCCGTCATGGCTGTCGACGAACCGTTTTTCACGCGCATGGCAGGCGCGGGCGTCGGCGTGAATCTGGTGCTCGGCGTGCTCAATCTGTTTCCATTGCCGCCGCTCGACGGCGGCCGCGTGCTGATGGCGCTGCTGCCGCCGCGCCAGGCCATCGCACTGTCGCGTCTCGAACCGTACGGTTTTTTCATCGTCATGGCGCTGGTCATGACGGGCACGCTGACGCGCTATTGGCTGAGCCCGCTCGTCACCGTGGGCTACAGCGCAATTACCGCAGTTCTGACTCCACTTGTTTCGCTTTTCTAAATAACCATGTTCCCAGACCGTATCTTCTCCGGCATGCGGCCCACCGGGTCGCTGCACCTCGGCCACTATCACGGCGTGCTGAAAAACTGGGTGCGGCTGCAGTCCGAATACCCGTGCTTCTTCGCTGTCGTCGACTGGCACGCGCTCACCACGCACTACGAAACGCCCGAGGTCATCGAGAAAAACGTCTGGGAGGTGCTGATCGACTGGCTCGCCTCGGGCATCGATCCGGCGCAGGCCACGCTCTTCATCCAGAGCCGCGTGCCCGAGCACGCGGAGCTGTCGCTGCTGCTCGGCATGAGCACGCCGCTTGGCTGGCTCGAACGCGTGCCGACTTACAAGGAGCAGATCGAGAAGCTGAAGGAGAAAGATCTGTCCACTTACGGCTTCCTCGGCTACCCCGTGCTGATGGCGGCGGACATTCTGCTGTACCGCGCGTCGCTCGTGCCGGTCGGCGAAGACCAGGTGCCGCACGTCGAAATGACGCGTGAAATCGCGCGCCGTTTCAACTACCTGTACGGCCGCGAACCGGGGTTCGAGGAGAAGGCGAACGAAGCCGCGAAAAAGCTCGGCGGCAAGCGCGCGAAGCTGTATCACGAGCTGCGCAACGCGTACCAGCAGGAAGGCGACGACGAGGCGCTCGAACAGGCGCGCGCGATGTTGCAGGAATCGCAAAGCCTGTCGATGAGCGACCGCGAGCGCCTGTTCGGCTACCTCGAAGGCTCGCGCAAGATCATCCTGGTCGAGCCGCAGGTCATGCTCACGGAAGCTTCGCGCATGCCGGGTCTGGACGGCCAGAAAATGTCGAAGTCGTACGGCAACACCATCGGCCTGCGCGAGGACGCCGAAACGATCACGAAGAAAGTGCGCACCATGCCGACCGACCCGGCACGCGTGCGTCGCACCGACCCGGGCGACCCGGACAAGTGCCCGGTATGGCAACTGCACCAGGTCTACACGGACGAGACCACGCACGAGTGGGTCCAGAAGGGTTGCCGCTCGGCCGGCATTGGCTGCCTCGAATGCAAGCAGCCGGTAATCGAAGGCATTTTGCGCGAGCAGCAGCCAATGCTGGAGCGCGCGCAGAAGTACATGGACGATCCGTCGCTTCTGCGCGCGATCGTCGCCGACGGCTGCGACAAGGCGCGCCGCTTCGCCACGGAAACGATGCGTGACGTGCGCGAGGCGATGGGGCTGTCGTATAACTGAGGGGCCGCGTCCACGTCATGAGCATTTCCGCCGCGGCCATGCATGGATTGGGCGAACCGTCGCCCTGGGTGCGCCACTGGGCGCATCTCGTCGCGGCGGGCGGCGCGGTGCTCGACGTCGCGTCCGGGGCGGGGCGCCATGCGCGGTTTTTTGCGTCGCAGGGCCACCCGGTTACGGCCATCGACCGCGACGCCGCCGCCCTCGATGCTCTGGCCGACGAGCCGCTCGTCACGCCGGTCGTGGCCGACATCGAGAACGCTCCGTGGCCGTTGCCCGCAGAAGCGAAATTCGCGGCGGTGATTGTCACCAACTATCTGCACCGGCCGCTGTTTGCGCGCCTCATCGAATCGCTCGCACCTGGCGGCGTACTGGTTTACGAGACGTTTGCGCAAGGAAACGAAAGGGTGGGCAAGCCCTCTAATCCCGCGTTCCTGCTCGCGCCCGGCGAACTGCTGGAGCTTGTGCGCGGCCGCTTGCGGGTGGTCGCGTTTCAGGACGGTTTTCTCGCGCAGCCACGCCCGGCTTACGTCCAGCGCATCTGCGCCATTCTGGAGGCGGACCGCTCAGGCAACCCCGCGCAGGCGGCGCCCCCGCCTTGTTACGAGTTGGCTGGCTAATCCGCTACAATCGCGGTTTACCTGATCAAATTCATGGCTTTTCATGACTAACGGCACCCACGCAGGCACCCAAGCAGGCACCCAAGCAGGCACGCAGAGCAGCAGCGGCAGCGTCAAGATTCGCGGCAGCATTCCCGCCATCATCACTCCGATGCTTGAAGACGGCAGCCTCGATTTGCCGGCGTTTCGCAAACTGATCGACTGGCATGTCGCCGAGGGCACGAATGCACTCGTGGTGGTCGGCACTAGCGGCGAGTCGGCCACGCTGTCCGTCGAAGAACACGTGCTGATGGTCAAGACCGCGGTGGAGCACACGGCGGGCCGGATTCCGGTGATCGCGGGCTCCGGCGGCAATTCCACGACCGAAGCCATCGAACTCACGCGTCAGGCGAAAGAAGTCGGCGCCGACGCCACGTTGCAGGTCGTGCCGTACTACAACAAGCCCACGCAAGAAGGCATCTATCGCCATTTTGTGAAGATCGCCGAAACCGTCGATCTGCCCGTGATCCTGTACAACGTGCCGGGCCGCACGGTGGCGGACATGAGCAACGAGACTATTCTGCGTTGCGCTCAGGTGCCGGGCATCATCGGCGTGAAGGAAGCGACCGGCAACATCGACCGCGCGGCGCATCTGATCAAGTCGGCGCCGGCGCACTTCGGCATTTACAGCGGTGACGACCCCACCGCGATCGCGCTGATGCTGCTGGGCGGTCACGGCAATATCTCGGTCACCGCGAACGTCGCGCCGCGTCTCATGAGCGAGCTGTGCAAGGCCGCGCTAGCGGCGGACGCGAAGACCGCGCGCGAGATTCATTTGAAGCTCTTGTCGCTGCACAAGAACCTGTTCATCGAATCGAACCCGATTCCGGCGAAGTGGGCGCTGCAGCAGTTGGGTCGTGTGCAGGGCGGCATCCGCCTGCCGCTCACGCCGCTCGACGCGCAATACCACGAGGTGGTGCGCGGCGCGCTGCGCGAAGCGGGCCTGCTAGGCTAGGCGGGCAGCCGCCGGACCCGTCAGCGTTCACCCGCCACTGGCATTCCCTTAACCGACGTCGATCCAGCCCACGTTCCCGGCACACAGAACCAGGCACCGCGTTCCAGCATCACGAAGGACCTCATGAAACGTTCCGCACTTTCCCTCCACGCAACCCGCATGGCGGCGCTGACGCTTGCCCTGGTGACGCTCGCCGGCTGTGACACTTTGAACGACTGGTTCGCTTCTGATCGCGTGAATTACAAAGCCGCGGGCAGTGCGCCGCCGCTCGCCATTCCCGGCGACCTGAACACCACTGGTACCGATCAGCGTTACGTCGCACCGCCGGCCAACCTGGCGCTGGGCGGCGCGACCAAGCGCGCGGTCACGGCGGCCGGCAATTCGACCGAAGGCCAGCCCACCGCGCAAGATCCGTATGGCATGCACATCGAACGCGACGGCGACCGCCGCTGGCTGGTGGTCGACGGCCGCTCGCCGGAACAGCTGTGGCCGCAATTGCAGGAGTTCTGGCAGGAAAACGGCTTCGCGCTGAAAACCGACGCGCCGGCCACCGGCATCATGGTGACCGACTGGGCGGAAAACCGCGCCAATATTCCGGACGACTGGTTCCGCCGCACAGTCGGCAAAGTGATCGACTTCGCTTATTCGTCGGGCACGCGTGACAGTTTCCGTACGCTCGTGTCGCGCGGTCCTTCCGACACTACGGATATTTCCGTCACGCACAGCGCAATGGAAGAAGTGCTGACCGGGCAGGACAAGACGTCGTCGCGTTGGGAAGAGCGTCCGCGCGACCCAGCACTGGAAGCGCTGTTCCTCACCAAGTTGATGCAGAAATTCGGCCTGACCGAGGCGCAATCGAAGCAGTTGCTGACAGAAGCACGCCCGGCCGCCGCGCCGGCCACGCTCGACAAGACTGCGGGCGCCTCCACGCTCGATCTGCAGGAGTCGTTCGACCGCGCGTGGCTGCGCGTGGGCCTCGCGCTCGATCGCACCAATTTCACCGTCGACAACCGTGACCGCGCGAAGGGCATTTACTACGTGCGTTACGCCGACTCGATGCAGGAACTGAAAAGGGAAGGCTTGCTCGGCAAGCTGTTTTATAGCGGCAATTCCGCGAAAAAGCCTGGCCAGGAGTTCCTCGTCAACGTGCGTTCCAAGGGCGATGCCTTGACGCAGGTTGCGGTGCTGGACGCGAACGGCCAGATCGACAATTCGTCAGACGCGCAGCGCATTGTGACGCTGCTGCACGCACAACTGCACTAACCTGGCTGTGCGGTTCGCAAGTCTAGGCAGCGGCAGTGAAGGCAATGCGTTGCTGGTGGAAGCGCAAAGCGGCGCGACCACCACTCGCGTGCTGCTCGATTGCGGGTTTTCTGCGAAGGAAGTCGAGCGGCGCCTGAACCGGCTCGGATCGAGCGCCGAAGGCCTCGACGCCATTCTGATCACGCACGAACACAGCGACCATATTGGCAGCGCGCTGACCCTGGCGCGCAAATGGTCGATTCCGCTGTTCATGAGCTGGGGCACGGCGCGCGCCGTAGGTGCCGACGAGGCCGACGTCGACCTGCACGTGCTATGGGGCGACGAAGCGGTGGCCATCGGCGACCTCAGCGTTCTTCCGTACACGGTTCCGCACGACGCCCGCGAGCCGTTGCAATATGTGTTCTCCAATGGTGCGAGCCGGCTGGGCGTGCTGACGGACGTCGGCACCTCCACGCCGCATATCAGCGCCGTGCTGAGCGGCTGCAACGCGCTGGTGCTGGAATGCAATCACGATGTGCAGATGCTGGCCGGCAGCCGTTACCCGCAGTCGTTGAAGGCGCGCATTGGCGGCAATCATGGGCATTTGAATAACGACGCTGCAGCCGAGATTCTCGCCTCGCTCGACCGTTCGCGTTTGCGCCATCTTGTTGCTGCGCATCTGAGCCAGCAGAATAATCTGCCCGAACTCGCGCAGGCCGCGATGGCCGGCGTGCTGGGTGCCGCGCCGACTGAGGTGGTGGTCGCCTCGCAGGCGGAAGGGTTCGCGTGGTTGAGCCTGTGAAGGCTGGCGCAGTGCGTTTCATGTCGCCAGGACCGGCGACGGCGCGGAAATAAAAAAGCCCATAGCGAGTAGTCGTTATGGGCTTTTCTACGAGGCGGGCGCGGTCAGCGCCCGCGCTCCGCGCAGGAAGCTTAGTTGCGGTTGCCGCCGAAAATGCCGAGCAGCGCCAGCAGGTTCACGAACACGTTGTACAGGTCGAGATAGATGGCGAGTGCTGCGGTGATGTAGTTCGTCTCGCCGCCGTTCACGACGCGCTGCACGTCGAACAGCATGTAGGCGGAGAAGATCACGATAGCCATGACGGACACCGTGAGCATCAACGCCGGCAGGTGCAGGAACACGTTTGCGACAGAAGCGAGCAGCAGCACGATCACGCCCATGAACAGCCACTTGCCGAGACCGGAGAAGTCGCGCTTGCTGACGGTCGCGATAGTCGCCATGGAGGCGAAGATCACACCAGTGCCACCGAAGGCGAGCATGATGAGCGACGGGCCGTTGGAGAAACCCAGCACGAAGCCCAGAATGCGCGAGAGCATCAGGCCCATGAAGAACGTGAAGCCGAGCAGCACGAACACGCCGGCGGAGCTGTTCTTGGTTTTTTCGATCGCGAACATGAAGCCGAAGGCGATCGCGAAGAACGCCAGCAGGCTCATGGCGGGACTCGTGGCGGCGAAGAGCGAAAAGCCGGTGGCGAGCCCGACCCACGCGCCCAGCACTGTCGGAATCATGGACAGTGCCAGCAGCCAGTAGGTGTTGCGTAGCACACGGTTACGCGTTTCGACCGTGCTGACCGCGCCAGTGCGGCCAAAGCTATACGGATGATCGTTCATGGTCTCTCCTTACGTCAGAAGCGTGTTGCGTGGTGTTGTCAGCGGTTTGTCCGGCGCTTTTGCCCGCTTTGCCGTGTGCCGCGCCGAAGGCTCTCGCCGCCCGCGATGGGCTACCCGTACCTAAGATTAGCGCGAGCGCGGGGAGTTTCAATGCCACCAGTGCGACAAAGGTGAATTGAAAAATGCGTTGAAGCGCCCACACGGCCTACGCTACCAGTATTCAGAAACTCCTGCTTGGAGTCTTTCAATGCTGTAAGGGTTCAATCGCAATCATACACGGGAACATGCTACAATAGCGGATTCATTTGAATCTGTAACCTCTTAATTTTTTGGAGTTTTTATGGCGATCGAACGCACCCTGTCC
>Ga0268254_10000307_pt1 | contig 34808 bp, 49 predicted proteins | sample AgamicOrSfrz_FD_200251 | JGI IMG/M metagenome (GOLD analysis project Ga0268254, IMG submission 200251) | Agave microbial communities from Guanajuato, Mexico - Or.Sf.rz (v2) (version 3) | ecosystem: Host-associated > Plants > Phyllosphere > Phylloplane/Leaf | place: Guanajuato, Mexico...
ATGATGAAAGCGATCTGGAGGAAGTTGGTATTTCTCATCTTTTGCGTTGGCTAGATGTAGAGGATGAGGATTTGATTGATGCTTGCCGCATTGCACAATCACATCAAGATTGTGGTGTAGTATGGCGTCGATGCGTTGAGCTTTATCATGAACGTCTTATTGGAAAGCATGTTGTCACTTAGGAGTAAGAATGGAAAAGCCTGAGTTGGATTTGCTGTCCGCGTGGTACGAACTATGGGAAAACAATGGGTTCGGAGCAGAAACACCGGACAAGCTTCCCAATGGTCTGCACATTGCCACACTCACGGCTCTAATCGATGCCAAGCTGGGAATTCTCTATAAGTCAAATTGGCGCATTAGAATCGATGTGCTTGGCTATCCAGCAGAGTTTTCTCCCTCATTTGCTGATCGCACAGAAGCTGTGCAATGGGTAAAAGATACAGGAGGAACAAAAAAGCTCATCGCGGAAGTAGCTGAATGGCTCTACAACTCCAAAAAGTGGTCATTTACCACTGGCAACGAAACCATCGAAAAATGGACTATCTGTCCGAGTGAGTAAACCGTGGCGGGTGTGCTGCTGAAAAATGCGTACACCCGTTGCTTTATTTACTCAGAAGGGATAGAAATAATGCGCACTCACAAAATCCCGGCCTGGGAAGTAATTGAAAATGGTTTGTCAAAGATTCTCTATCAACAAACGCTTGTCATTGACGCTTTGGGCCGGGGGGCAACAAGGGTTGTTTACACACCCCAAGAACGTATTTGTTGTTTTGATAGAACTGAAGATAATGATAATTGCTATATGTGCAATAGCGGTATTCCTTTTGTGAGAAATAACAACGATTGAGACAGCTTGTGTGGTGCTCAGAGGTCAGACAGGGACAAAACATCTCTCAAGGCAACTGAGCACCTGCATTGGCTATGTCAGCCACTATGAAAGGAGATGGCATGTTTGCTATAGGGGATCGTGTGCGCTTTGAGCTTGTGCACGGATTGGATCTCAATGCACGAATGGTTGAGGTCACTGTGACTGAGCTAGGGGATAGAGAATTGCCCAATGCTTGGTTTTATGGCAATACCGATGCTGGTGTGCGCTATGGAATTCCCCGGGGGTTTCAGGGGGTAGAAAGTGTGTGAAGACCTTTTTAAGGTTGAAAGCTGGGAAAGTCTTGCACATAGCTCAATGAGAGAACCGCTAAGCATCAAAGTAGGAATCGCCCGGGTAGATAAAGAATCTGGTGATTCTCATCTTATTGCATGGTTAGAATACGGTCACCAAGATTTGCCGGGTTTGAAGAGATGGGCACAGAATCTTCTTCTTCAAATAGAAGAACTAGATAAAGAAATGAATGATATTGTTAGTTCGGTATCTGGATATGATGAATGGATGCGGTCTAATAACAGCAAAAACGGAGCATAAGTTCCGTTTTACCGTATAAAATCAAAAAATGAAAAAAAAGATCAATATCATTTTGAGACATTTATTGCTTTTTTGAGACACTTTTGTCTCAAAATATAGTATTTTGTCTCATTTTCTTTAAAAATCCGGATAAAAGGCTCTTTTTTGTAGAGATTTGCCTTAATGAGATCTTCTCTAATCTTTATAGAGAGAGCCTTTTTCTTACATTTATCCATGGGTCATATATCCATTGGTGTTTTCATAGGGGTAAAAACCTAATACATACCAAAGGAGTTATATATGTCAGAGATAATCTATTACAATAACCCGGCTTTTTTCTCATATATTATTGATTGTGATGAATGGGACTATCTTTATATTCAATATAAGGAACTAGAATATTGGTCTTATATTTGATGTACATTCTTGATGTGTCCTTTACCATCTGATATGCATTGATGGCTATGGAAAGCTATAGAGCCCTACAGGGCTCTGTAATAGGACAGGGGTAGCTAGTGATAGTTGCCCCTGTCTTCTTTGCTCTGAGAGGATCTGAAGGCTATGGATGAGCGTCTTCTAGATAGAAAGGAAGCACAGGATCTTATGAATACCCCGGGATACGAGAATCATTGGAGATATCTTATATTGTCATTAATCAGAGATATTAATAAGGTATTTTCTACACCCGGGTCAATTAATGAATCCTAATGCCAATAAGACCTTAGCTATTATTGTTACTATTCCCTTTGTATTTCTTATTGTGGGAATCTTTATTCTTTCTATTATTGTATTTGGCTCTATTATCATTGGAGTTATTAGTGCAGCTGTATGATGAGCTTACATATAACCAGCTTATTCACAATGCTATTCTAGTATGTGATGCATCTGTTACTATTGCATCTAATGGTCAGTATGTATATGCCTATGTTGATACTCTTTCTATTGCTGAAACTGATCAATCACTAGCTAATGATTGGTATCATTCAGACTATAAAGATGGATACTATATGGTATATATTGATAATGAGAAAGAGGAATCAACTCATTATCTTACCCGGCTTGAAATGACTGAATGGGAAAATACTTTTTCACAAATGGAAAGCATTAAGGTATAAAATATAACCCCGGGTGGAGAAATCCATTCCGGGGTTTTTTATTTTCTATTATCATTTGCACTTGCAATGAAACTTATACATAACATTTATTTTTATTTATTAAGCTGTTATGTGCGCACTAATCGTTATTTTTTATTTATCGAGCAGCACATCATATATATTTACAAAAATATCAAATTTTATTGCTAAAGTAATGGTTACTCTAAGTTAATAGCTGATTACATTTGGAATATAATTACTGTTTTCTCATTCTTTCTACTTGTATCGCTGAAATAATAGATGTAATCCACTCCATCATTTCTTTATCATTTTTGTACCAGCGATTTATTTTTACTTGATTGAGTAATCCTAGCTTGTATTTGAATATATACTCTTTCATATCCGGCCATTCTTTGAGTGATCTTATTTCTACTACTAATTTAGATATATTAAGACCAGCTTTTTGAAACTCCCGGCGGAATTCTGGTGTTGGCTTGTATTTACTTTTCATTCTCTAATATCTTATCTAGTTGATATAAATAATCAAACACCCGGCGGAATTCTACTCCAATATTTTCTATTGAATCTGTAGTATTAAGCACTATCTTTTCTGCTATATCTTTATACCATATAATCCATGTTCTATTATGTTGGTAGTGAATAGATAGCTCATTTATATCTAACCCGGCGGAAATTGCTTCGTATTCATATTCTTCTTGTTTAAGCTTCATTTAATACCCGCCGCAATAACATCTACTACTGCTGGAAAACACTCTAGCATTTCATTTTCATCATCATACCAACGAACAACCTTAATGCTACTAAACCAGCCGGTTGTATATTTGAATACAAATCTTTGATTGTTGGGACTTATTGGTTCTGGAACATAGGTAATAGTTAGATTACCTGGTTTTAAATTCTTGCCAATAAGTATATCTTTCATCTTTTTGTTAATTTTTGCTTTTTTCATATCTTCCTCACTATTTCTTCACATAGTTCATACATTAATGCAGCATTAGAAGAATCTTCTTCTATCAGAGTGGAAACCTTAATAACTTTAAAAAACCCGGCTTTATAGGTAGCATAGGCTGTAAGACCAACACGCCAAAAATCTATTTTACTTGGTTTTAGACCAAACTGCTCAATAACATTTCTAGTGTTTCTTGTTATTTCTAACTTAATTGCTTGTTTTTTATCTTTTTTCATCTTGCCCCTCTATATATTTAAATACTTCTCTTAACCAATGAATAAACTCATAATCTTTGCCTGTGAAAATAAATTTCTCCGGCGGTTGTAAGAACTTTTTCTTATACAAAATAATTATATTTCTTGTTGTAGAAATAGTTATATCTTTAAATTTCAGTGTAGGAAATTCTTTACGAATTTGATTGAATATCTGATTTTTATTCATTTTCTAGCTTTTCAATATTTTCTTGTATTTCCTTGAGTTCCTCCCAGCATTTATCTTGTCTTGCTCTGATTCTTTTTAGTTCAGATTGACATCCTGATAAATCCCGGCTGGTGTCCTCTATTTCCATCTGTAGAATATCTGAATATTTTTTTCTTACCAGTGGGGTAAGAACATTTACTTGCTGTAAACATGCCGAAGTGTATTCTAATTTTTCTTTTTTTGTACCAAGGCTATGTTCAAATACATTAAGCATTTCTTGGTGTTGTTGCATTTCTTTGATTAGTCTATTTTTCTCTTTATAGAGAAAAGTTAACATAGATTCTAAAGGCGTTGGCATAGGCCAATAATAGCAGAGTTTACTATTGTCCGTTTGACCAATGTTCGTATATTTTTTGTTGGTATATAGCATCACATAGTGCGTGATGTTCTGGAACCGGCTTACAATTTCTTTCTGGCCATTCTTGGCCATTTCTGATTTGCATTATTTCATGTGTAAACATGGGTACTATCTCAGGCAAAGAAATCATCGATCCAAATACCTGCGCTAAACACACATGATCATAGGCCGCGTAATACCCCCACAATTCAATCTCTTTTCTTGACTGGTATTTACCATCATGAGATAAGTAATTTACAATAATATCTCCCCATTCCTCATAAGGAACTCTATCTGGATCATCTGAAGGAATTTTACTCATTACATTTTCAGTAAGCCAGGTTGTTCCTACTGCTGCTAGATCTTTCCAATAATATGCCTCTACGTTATAGAATGTATCCACATATTCTTTATTTACTAGATAGAGAGTTCTTCCATCTTCCGCAATAAACCCGGTGCTGATGGGAATTATTGCAACTCCATCATCTTCAAATTCACAATCATAAAAATATTTCATTGTCCATATTTCTCAATCATTAGCGCGAGGACAAAACCATGTCCCATTTTTCTTTTTTCTTCATGAAAAACATCATAAAGATTCATTCCTAAATTATGATGATTATATGCATCATAATCTTGCAAAGTTATATCTTGTTTTTTTGCTGCATTACATAATACTTTAAAAAATGCTGGTTGATATGTTCTTACCGCCTGACTATACAGGGTGGAATAAATCTTTTTTCTAGCTTCAACATAGCCAAATTTTTCACCACTCTAATATGAATACTCAGGAATGGCTCCTTTTTCCATTGGGTATCTATCTGCCCATTGTTTGTTCCAGCCAGAAATGGCCCAGCTCCAATATTCTTGAGTTGGACCATTATCATCATGTTGTTTATACACTTTTGAATATTGCCAGGCATTTTCTACATTTTGAGATATGTAATCATCATATAAATTGACTGGCCCTAATTTAAAAGGACTCATCATAGAAAAATTGCCCTTACTAGTTATATTAAAAACTTTTCCAATAGGTTGTTCATATGAGGGAAGAACATAAACCGTCAATTCAACCACTCCATAAATTTCTTTTGGTATATTTACTGCCCAGATCAGCGGGGTAGAATTCGAATTCTGTATTTTTACGAACCATAACCCGAAACTTACTATCACCTTTATCTGGATTCATTATTGTAATTTTTGTTTTAGCTTTCTGAACAGTATCATAACTACCACAACAACTAAAAACTAAATCAGTATCCCAGGCTTGATGTTCTATATCCCAAAACCTTCTTTGTCTAAAAACAAAGAATTCATAATATTTAAGATCTTTTTTATCAATCTCTTGCCATACATTATTTTTAAAAATAAAAACAGGATGATACACTTTAAACCTTTCTATATTTAGTCACTAGTTTCTGATATGGTTCAACTAGATAAGCTTTGATTTCTGGATCAATATCCTCTTGAATTTCTGTTAAGCCCCGCTTTTCTGCATAGGCGGCAAAACTATCATCTGTAAATTGAATTACAGTTTCAACTGTTTCAGTCCATCTACTAGTAGAGATAACCTTAACACTTACTGCTTTGGATTTTTCAAAGGATTCAATATCGATTAATCGATCATACAGTTCTTCATCATATTTAATATTTTTTAATTGCTCTACGAATTGTTCAGCTAATGTCATTGTTAATCCCATCCTTGCGCATTAATAGTATTAAGATAAAATCTTGTTGAACCAATTTTAAATTCCCCGGCATAAAATCCCGGGGAGCCTTTAATCTCTCTGATTTCAGATAAATCAACTTTATCTCTAGGTGATCGAGAGATAGCTCTTTTTTCTGCCCATTGTTTTACATCATCAAATGTTTTTGCGACCAATACATTACAGGCCTCACTATAGTATGTGGGGAATTTCTCAACTATTTGAATTATCATTTAATCCTCACTAATGATCGACAACCCGTAATAGAACCATTTTCATTTCTTACTAAATCATAGGGGACAAGTAAGTCAGTCCTATCCGGGCAGCTTTGAGCAACCAAAACCGAAACAATGTAAAAGGTATTTTCTTGTGGCTCTGGTAAATTGTAAACTTGATTATATGATAACTCACCAATTCTTATCCAGTTATCGTTTTCATCCTCGATAATCCCGATTTCTTCAAATTCTTCTGTACATCTTGCTGATGGCTTTGTGGCTTGATAAACAATTACATTTTTGTCTGAATCCCATATTTGAATGGGATGTGGAGTTAAATTAATAAACTTCATTGAAGCCACTTCTTGATAACATCTTTAGCATAATCAATTACTGAATCTGGATTTTCTTTTTCATCAATCCACACTAATTCTGTTTTACCATTGTGACCGTGAATTTTTACAACATCATCTACATTTTTATAGAATGAAAAAGAATACAATTCTGTATTCCAATACATCATTGCTGGACCATTTTTATAAAATTCAAAACCGAAAGAAATTTTTCCAATTCCGGAAATTCCGGTTTCATCAACATTTCTTTGCAAATAAAATCTTCTCATTTTTTTCTCCTTATGTTATCCATGCAACCCGGAAGGACAGGCGAAAGGTGACAATATCACAATTACACACAGGTCAGCCCCCCTGACAAGGGGGGCTGACAAGGATGGTGACACGCTATTTTGTCAGGGGGTTACATGGGGTTTTGTAACTACTTTAGCACATCCATGTAATGGTGACAAGTCTTTTGTCAGGGGTGACAACATTAAAATTGAATGGTGACAAGTGATGACATCTTTATTTGAGGATAATATAATCAAAATCATCCTTTTCCAGTCTACCCTCATTAACTAATTTTTGTAATTCTTTGTGAATCCATGCTCTTGATCGGGCTGCATATTTAACAACATCCTTCAAATCCGGGGCAGAAAATGTTCTCCGTCCTTCTGATTTTATTTTTTCAATTGTATCCAAAAGCATTTGTCTTGCTTGTTCAATACTTGGTTCTTTTTCAGCATTAAACTCAATTACTGAATCGGCGCTTTGAATTTCTTCGTCATATTCGGCTTGGATAGTATCATCATCTTGAGCAGAATAGTTTGACAAATTAGTATCAAATTCATCTTCATCAATATCTTTTTCATCAACAAAGTTGACCTGTTTGTATAAATCACCCAAAGCTGATTTAGTAACATCATCAAGTTCAACATTAACAATTTTATGATGTCTTTGTTCTGCTTCTATATTTTTGAAATTAACTGTTCTTAAGGGCATAACCCAATTTTCTTCATTAATCCCGGCGCCTACAAGATATGCATATCCTTGTTTTGAATTTCTCCACACTGCTGGATTTGCACCAGCATCAATAACATCATCTGGTAATGCAAATCCAGCATCCATTAAGTCTGCCACACCAAAACATAAAACAGAAGAGAATTGTGCTCTTGCAGCGGTATCAACAGCTGTATGTGAAGGACGTTGTAATGATGCAGTAATTTCAATTCCTGTTGATCTGGCTGTTTCCATCATTTTAACAAATGCCGGGTTTTGAGCAATAAGACCAGAGGCCTCTTCAATATGCAAGTGTATAAATGTTAAACCACAACCGGATTTCCATTTATCTAAACCCTTAGATCCTAAATAATCCGCTCTAGCTTTAATGATATGTTTAAATCTTCTAAACAAAACATTCGCTGTTGGGTCATCATTAATAATCCAATCTATGCCGGGTGCGACAGAACGTAATGTTTGTTGTCCTTTAGCTGTATCAATAACCCAACTTACTCCATCTGTTCGATGAAATAGTGAGGTAAAAATGATAGTTGCAGCAACAGATTTTCCAGAGCCGTTCATACCCATGATTAACAAATGATTTGCTCCCAATTCATCAGAATGGAGCTTGAGAAAAGCCGGTTCACCATCCTCATAAACACCAATATAAATTGGATCTGCATAACTTTTTCCCTTATTTAAATCATCTGAATAAGGAATATTTTTATTTAACATATCTTCTCTAACAACAGTTAAATAGGCTTCAGATGCATCATCTCTGTTGGGTTTGATACGAATTCCATTTAGTGGAACCCGGAAAAAACTTGCTAGTTTGTGTGCAACTCTTTGCACATCTTCAAATGTATTTTTTCCTCTTTTTAAAGTTAGTTTTCCCTTAAAAGATTCAGCGGTCTTCTTTAAGATTTTTAATCTTGCACCTTCCAAATTATTACTTTCAAAAAAATCATTCAAGCTCATCTCTTTTTTAGGTTCAGCATTTTTAATACTCGTTCTAATATTCCAAGAAAAACACAATGTCATTCCACCTAAAATCCATATATCTATTAATGGCCTAGAAAAAGGCCCTAACGCTACTGAAAATACAATATATGCTCCAGTACATAGCATAGTTATTGTAGAATGAACCCGTCCTATGTCTTTTCTAGCCCGGGATGTAATCCAAGTAAATATAGTTAATCCCACTGTAGAAAAAGAAAGACTCAGTAAAATCAAACTGATCTGCTCTGAGTCTTTCCATAAAGCATAAAAAATATTTGCAAAAATAAAAGAGACAAAAAATCCTAGATATGGTTGAAGATTAACAATAAGTGTAGAGGTTTCTTTCTCTATTAATCTTTTCTTGATAATGCTTTTTGCTCTTCTCATAACTTACCTTAAAATTTAAAAGTCTTTTTTGGTTTAGACTTATATTTCACTGCCTCAAGTTCTTCCTGATATCTAAACATAAATGTTTTCCATGTCTTCACAGATAAAGAACCATTTACTTTGAAGTTTTCTGCGATTTTTACCAAACTACTTGAAACTAATTTTGCGCTCTGTCTTGATTTTTCCTTTGGTAACGCAGATAATAATTCAAAAACTACATCTGCAATGTAATGCACCTCTAAATAAAGATCCTTACAAATAGATTGAAGCTCTTTACAGTAATCTTCTAATCCTGAACTAGAAGAAACATCTATATTTTCTAATTTGTCTATACTACTCATCTTTGGTAGTCCCTTCCGGAGATAAGAATTTCATTCTAACAGTTAGCCGACTACTTGTATAGTAGTCGGCCTTTGTATGTATTTTACACTTGAGAATCTTCATCGTGAGATTTCCAGGGATCTGGACCAACGAAATTCATTTTTGCATGATCTAATTTTAATTTTTCTGCTGCTTCAGGATTGACATCATAGAGAAGAAGAAGCTGGATATCATAGATTCTCATCATCGTAATCAAAATCATATTAAGATATTCTTCGTGAGAAATTGCATTATTCTCCATTTTCATCACTAATATAAAACTCTATATTAATTTCTTTTCGTGCAATTTCTTCAGCTTGTTCTTCTGTTTTGGCATTTATAAATTTTGAATAAGATAGTTCATCTTCTATCCATATTTCTACTTTGTACATAAAGCGAGATTAACATGATAAAAAAACACTGTCAAGAAAACATATTTTTATTTTCAAAATACGCACAGCAATAAAACTAAAGTTTTCTTTTATGTTTGTGAAAGAATAATCTTGTAAGTTTCAGGGAAGTTTTCTTGAACTATCTTTGTTACTGCCCGGGCAAACTGTTGAATTTCCCATTGAGCATCATGTTCTAATCTTTGTTGTAAGAAATGAATTACTCCAGCTAAAGAAATTGTCCATCTCCACCGGACATACATTCCGTATGCAGGTAAGAACAATCTTGCTTGTTCTGCGCATACTCCAAGAGCCATGGCCTCTTCATAAAAATGAATTGATTCATCAATATGTGCTATTAGTTCTTCACTAAGGTATTTTCCAATCCGGGGATCTAATGGATTGCTTGATCCTTGTTTTGAATTAGCTGGTTTACCTCTCCATTTATCACAATCAGGAATATAAAATATTGGTTCTTCTGTTATGTATCTCCTGCTGGATTCATTCCAACCATTCTGATCATCGATATGAGTCGAACTGACCGCGTATTTCCACCATTGACGTGCGCAAAGAAGTGGAGCATATATCTCAAAAGTAAGGGCGGCGTGTCTAAAAGGGCTGGTGTGATCTTCTTTTAAAAGAAATTGTAGTAATCTTTGATCCTTTTCAATAAGAGATCCATCATCATTCAATGATGTTTTTTTATCATAAGAAACCCGGGCTGCTGAAACAGCACTAAGATCATTACCCATTTTATCAACCAAGCCAACATAGCCATGATCTAAAACTTTTATATAATTTTCAGGAATAATCATATATTTTTCATTTCTTTCCCACAAAAGGTACACCAATAAGTATGATTATTATATTCATTTTCTGTTAAGATTTTAACTCCACATTGATTTGGACATTTTACAATAAAAGGTTTGCTCATGCTACTTTTCTCCATAGTTTTATTTCTACACCTCGATGTTTTAATATTTCTAAATTCCATTTGTAATTACAAAACCTACAATAAAAAGCCTTTATTTCTATCTTTCCTTTAATTCCACTACCCTTAATGCTTGGTAGTAAGTGAGTCTTATTTGTTTCACAATGCCCGTTACAATTTCTTTTCTTCTTGTTTGACATAAATTTCCTTTGCTAACTCAATTAAATCTTTTATTCTTGAATATTCATGCAAACCTACTTCTCTTGTGTATGAACAAAATACACATCTGATAGATAGATTTGGTTTATCAACATCAGCAACTAATGGTGGATGGGAAGAATCATTTTTACATGTCAGAGGATGAAACATTCCCATTTCTGCAATATTTTGGTATTGAGTTATTATTCTTGGTTCCATGAAAATACTATATCACTGGTTTTTTAATGTATCAACCATTTCATCCATAATGTCAAGCCAATCATAATATTTTCTATATGCTTTATCTCCATACCAATCATCTAATGCTTTTAAGCCGGTGCTATACATAGGCCAATATTTTTTATCTACATTTTCCATATGAGACATAACATCTTCATATCTGTCTTCCCAATCTTCCAACCATTCAAAAGGTTTATTTGTCATTTTTTACTCCAAGTTCCACCACTATATGGATTATTAATTGAATAAATATTTCTTTTCTCTGCTAATTCACAATTCTTATGCACTCTTTTGTGCTTTGATATTCTAGGATTTTCTTTTGTAAATGATTTTTTACAAAATCTACATTTTTTTGACTTTTCTTCTTCGCTCAAAGCGAAACATGTTTTATGGAGCCAAAGACCTTTAAAATAATCTACTTTTTCTTCTTTTATTTTTTTACAAAAAGCACACTTATGCTTAAATTTACTCAATATTGTTAACTCCAACATATCAATAAAAGCTTCTATCTCTTGTAAATTTTAAAGAGTTTTATATCCCCCCCCCATCGTGCCTAAGAAGAAGTATAGTAAATAGGTTTCTTCTGCTAGCGAGTCTGCTCTGCTGTTGCTGTTAGGTCCTCCTAGTCACACGATCCTAACACTACGGGGCTCATTGTCTAAAATGAGGCTTTCCACTTTTTTACCAAGCCTAAAAGTGGACTAGGCAGGAAAGCGGGGGAAAATCGCCTAATATTAACCAAACAGCAGCATAATTAACATTTGTCCACCCCGGCTGTCTTGGCATTAGTCGCAGCCCTACCTCATGCTTATCACCTTTTACCTTGGGGCAAGTTCCGTGTTATTGCAACGGCAGATGATAGATAGGGCTAAAAACGAAAATGGCCCTATCCGAAGATAGGGCCATTTTACATGACATTTTGCAACTATCCAACATATCTACAATATGTATCTAGGAATTTTTGCTTTTCAGCTCTTGCCTAGCCAAGAAATCTATTTTTTCTATTGTAGAAAGAAAATATTTGAATATTTGCGGGTAATGTCAAGCCCTAACTACAATCATCTTATCATATTCATAAGTGAGAGTCAAGCTTAACCATAAACCCGCTCTATCCAGGCTATATTGTTTTATTCCGGCTAGCCTTCCGAAGAAGTATAGTTCATTGTAAGTCTTGTATCGCGTTTTGTCAATAGTTGAATTGACTACTTGCTTCTGATATACTTCGCGTATAAAAGGATCTTACTATGAAAATATCATACTACACGCACCCGGGAAATTTTACAAGAACCAATGGTTATGGTATTGCCGGGTTCAAAATAGTCACTTCACTTCAGAAGCTAGGCTACACAGTACCATATGATGACCCTTCAGCACAAGTCCAACTCAATTTTTGTCAACCTAATTGGTTTGTTGATGCTTTAAGACCAAATCAATATCAAATTGGATATACCCCATGGGAGAGCACAAAAGTTCCAGAAGAATGGCCGGATATTTTAAATCAGTGTGATGAAGTGTGGGCTACCTCTGATTGGGTAGCAAATATTTATAAAGAAAATAATATAAAAAAGCCTATTTATATTTATCATCATGGAATAGAAGAAATATGGAGACCAAAACAAAGATTAAATTCTAACGTAATTAAATTTTTGCATCATGGCGAACCAGCACCAAGAAAAGGCGGTCAAATAGCTTACGATGCATTTAAAGCAGCCTTTGGTGATAACAAAGATGTTCTCCTGACTATTAAAGGAAATGGATATTCTACTGTTCGTCAAAAAATGGGCGGTGCTCCAACTGGAAATGTTAAAATAATTAGTGGATTTTATGAAGATCAAGATTTAGTTAATCTTTATCATAAACATGATGTAATGGTGTATCCTTCTTATGGAGAAGGTTTTGGGTTTATTGCTTTACAAGCTTTAGCTACAGGTATGCCAACAATTTGCACTAAAGAATGGGCTCCATATAAAGAATATTTACACGAACTTACTCTAGAAGGAAAATATATTGATTCTGCATGGGAATTTATTCATCCAGGCGAAGTAATTAAGCCTGATTTTGATGATTTAGTTGATAAATATAGATATATCTACAATAATATAGATTATTTAAAGAAAAAGTTTTTTGCACAATCTTTTAATATACATAAAACATTTGATTGGGTGAGGCTTACAAAAACAGCTTTTGAACAACTTCAAGAGCGTTTGTGAAAATAATTAAGATAGAACAGGCCGGTTAATCCGGCCTTATTCTTTTGGTGGCTACTCAATGCTTCTTGAGATGGCTATTCTTGCCCTATAGATTTGACTTTTCAGCCACTTTTATTTGTGTCTGGTGTGATTGGATAGGGCGCTTTTTATAAAATTTTCTAGAGCTGTTTCTAGCTCATTAAAGAGGAGGAGAAATGAGAAAAGCAGATATCTTTCATGGTTTTATGAAAGATTTAGATGCATTAAGTAAAATTGGGTTTTTTGTTGTTCTAATTGTGGCATTGGGTATTTCATGGTGGTCATTATTTACTTTGGCCATGAGTTTAGGAATTCCCATGATATTATCTATCGGCGTATCCGCTGCGTTTGATGGTGCTGCACTATTTTTGGCCGGAATTACAAGTAAGTTCGCAAGAAATGGAGATAATATTTTTGTCTCAAAGACAGCGACATATGCAATGATTTTTGTCTCTGTCTTTTTAAATGTCCTTCATGCCATGAATTTGTCTCTGGGACTTTCAGGAATGATTATGCTTGGTGGATCATCACTTATTGCCGGTGTTGTCTTTGAAGTTTATTTAAGATATATTCACAGACAAGTTCTCAAAGACGCGGGTAGAGTATTGGATAGATTGCCTTTAGTGGGCAAAGTAGCGGTTATATTTCATCCAATTATTTCTTTTAGAGTTTTAGATAAAGCTCTAAGAAAAAGACTTTACAATGGAGCTGTCTCGGTCTCTGATTTTGATGAGACAAACGACATTTTTAAGACAAGACAAATAGAAAAGGCAAGGCCAATCAAAGCGACCGCGACAAGGATAAAAACAAAAGATGGTGAAGAAGACAATAAGACAAGACAAATTGAGACAGTTGTTGTCTCTGGGACAAAGACAAAAATGAAAGATATGTCCATAGCAAAAATTGTCTCTCATCTTATGGGACAAGGAATTGAAGACAAAGTGACAATAAGACATGAAGTGTCACGAATCAAAGGCAAAGACATTTCTATTGGGACAATCAATAAAACAATGTCTCGCATTACCGGAAATTCGAAGTATTAAAAAGATATTACGATTATTAAAGTGTAATAAACCGCAGTTCAAGGGCTTGAGGAAAGACTTTTTAGTAAAGAAAGATAAGAAAAATGTGGTATAATAATTTAATATTTGTCGGTGTTTTATATGAAAATATGTAGAACCTGTAAGGTTGAAAAAGAAGATCAAGAGTTTACGTCAAAACGCGCGGAATGTAAGATTTGTGATAAAAATATTTCAAGAAAACAAAAGCTTAAGTACTATTATGGAATAACTCTTGATCAGTATGATGATATGTTAGATCAACAAAATGGTGGATGTAAGATTTGTTTGCGAACTCCACAAGAAGTAGGAACTTTGGTTGTTGATCACGATCATGATTGTCACCCCGGAAGAATAGCATGTAAATTATGTGTCCGGGGGTTACTATGCCAAGATTGTAATATAGGTCTTGGCAAATTTTTTCACAATGGAGATTTGCTTATTAAAGCAAAAGAATATTTAAAAGAATTTGATGAATCGATTACATTTGCAGGAAAGGTTTTAGAGGTCAGTTGAATAAAAGTTTTAGTTTGCCAGATCACTTTTTAGAAAAATTTAAAAATAAAAAAGTTAATTGGGGATTTTCGGACGCCGCCGGAAATTCTTTAGGAGAGATAACTTTTATAAGAACATATTCTAGGCTTAAAGAGGATGGGTCAAAAGAAAAATGGTGGGAAGTGTGCAAGAGAGTAATTGAGGGAACGTATTCTATTCAAAAAGATTACGTTCGATCAAATCGATTGCCCTGGAATGATAGAAAAGCTCAAGCCTCTGCTCAAGAAGCATTTGAAAGAATGTTTGAATTTAAATGGACTCCGCCAGGCCGTGGTATCTGGATGATGGGTACTGATTTTATTATGAATAGCAAAAATAGTGCAGCTCTTCAAAATTGCGGTTTTGTTAGCAGTAAAGATATTGATAAAAATGATCCAGGTTATATTTTTTATTGGGTTATGGATGCACTAATGCTTGGTGTTGGTATAGGTTGGGATACAAAGATAAAAGAAAAACAGTTAGAAATTTTTTCTCCATTAAACGAAACAGTGGAGTTTATTGTTCCGGATACTAGGGAAGGCTGGGCTGAATCAATTAGGGTTCTTGTTAATTCATATTTGAAGGTTGATCAGAAAAGAATAGTTTTTAACTATGATGAAATTAGACCCTATGGAGAACCAATCAAGGGATTTGGTGGTACTGCCTCAGGACCTGAACCATTAATAAGAATTCACAAAAAAATTGCAGAACTTTTTGAACAAGAAATTGGAAAAACTTTAGGAACAGTTCTTCTTGCAGATATATTTAATTTGATTGGAACTTGTGTTGTCGCTGGAAATGTTCGCCGGTGCTTGCCACATGATGCATTAGTTCAAACCAGCAAGGGCATGATTTCAATTGGGTCAATTAATATTGGTGATGAAATTGTTACTGGATCTGGAAAACATAAGGTTTCTGCCGTTATGGATTCGGGAGTGCAAGATACTATTGTTCTTAACCATAGATTTGGAAGACTTGAATGCACTCCCAATCACAGAGTTGCAGTATTCAACTCGTTTGGATCATATGAATTTAAGAATGCCTCCGATATTAAAATTGCTGATCGACTTGTATGGGATTCTGCCGGATATGAGGGTGATCCTTTTTGTAGTCTCCCAGAGTTTAAAGATAATGGACACTTTAACAGTAAAACAGTTGTATTTCCTAAAATTTTAAATGATGATCTTGCTTGGTTAATTGGATATATTCATGGGGATGGACACGTTTCTAAAGATGGAAAATCGATTGAAATAACTGCTCATGACAATTATATAGAAGTTTTAGAAAAAGCCAGAAGGATATTTTCAGAACAGTTTGGCGTAGCGGCAGAAATTAAAAAATGTAGTGGAAGAATTAATCATAATAGATTGAGAATTCATCGAGCCTCTTTAAATTCGTGGTTCCAACAAAATGTTAAGATTTCCAATGAGAGCATCAATGTTCCACAATTTATTAATGCTGCCTCAATTTCTCAAAGATCTGCTTATCTCGCTGGTCTTATGGATGCGGATGGCCGTACTAGATCAGATGGTGTTATTGAAATTGCAGCAACAAAGTACAATCATTATTGTAGACAAATAGTTTCTATGCTTTCAGGATTGGGTATTGGGTCATCTGTTAGCATTACAAATAGTAGAGGGGAGAAGTTTTATGCAATAAAAGTAACTGGAAATAGATCTAGGTTAATGGCTAAAACAATAATGCAAGAACACGGAGAATCTGGAAAATTAGAAAAACTACCAGAGATAAGTGCCTCCCCCATTGATTTCTCCTATCCATTTGAAATGATTTATCAAGAGTTGGGAATTAGAGGATGGAAAACAAATGGTGGTGTAACAACTTCTTGGTTGGATTCTCATGGATTTAATCCAGGTGTATTTCTTCCAACTCCTGTTCTTAGTATTACGTCAGGTAGAACTGTTCAAACATATGATATTGAAGTTGAGGATGTTCACCAGTTTACTACAGATGGAATTGTTGTTCATAATAGTGCTGAGCTAGCAATGGGTGACCCTGATGATTTTGATTTTATCAATCTAAAGAATCCAGAAATATTTCCAGAAAGAAATTCATATGATCCAAATTCCCCCGGCTGGGGGTGGATGAGCAATAATAGCCTAGATGTTAAAGTGGGGCAGGATTATTCTTCTTTTTCTGAAAGAATATCTGATAATGGTGAACCTGGATTTATTTGGATGGATACAACTAAAAAATATGGAAGACTGATCGATCCAGTAAACAATAAAGATCACCGCGCTGCTGGGTACAATCCTTGTTTAACTGGTGATACTAAATTGCTGACAGATTCTGGACTCATAAACATTTGTGAATTGGCTAAATTAGAAAGCTTTAATATCTATAACGGTGATGGAAAATTCACTCATTCATATGCTTGGTATACTGGTAACAAAGCAGTTTATTCTGTCAAATTATCTAATGGTTTAGAAGTAAAATTAACTAAAAATCATATCATTGAAGTAGATGGACAATATGAAATAGAGGTTGGTGACCTTGAGCCTGGTATGAAAATAGCTCCATTTTTTAACACAAGCGGAACTTATCATAATGGTCTAGAAATAGAACATGCTGAAGTTTATGGTTTGTTATTTGGTGATGGTTATGTTCAAAAAAATGGTGATAAATCCGTTTACATAAAAACTAATGATCCTGAAATAATTGAGTTTCTATCCACTAAACTTCTCGATAGATTTATTAAGTGCTCACAAGATGGACTATATAGGATTGTGAACATGGTAGAAGAAATGCAAGAGCATGGTTTTGTTTTAGATCCACTGCCAACCAGACAATATCCTGACCAATTTTTTACCTGGTCGGCTCAGTCAATGAGGAAGTTTCTCAAGGGGCAATTCAGTGCCAATGGTGATGCAATGCCAAAATATAATAGAATTGATCTAAATGGCATATCTTATTCAATGATTCAAGATTGCCAAAGGATTTTATCGGCATTAGGCTATAATTCATATATAGCGCTTAATAAGGTAACTGATATCGAATGGGATAATGGAGTTCATGCTAGCAAAGAATCATATAATTTAAATATAGGTAGCGTTGAGCAATATTCTAGATTTCAAAAAGAAATTGGATTTATTCACGCACACAAAAGCTTGCCCTGTTATGGTCGTTTCACACCATATTCACCAAGAAGAGTAACAGTTGTTTCTGTTGATTATTTGGGTTATGAACCAGTGTATGATTTTAATGAAACAATAACTCACTGGGGGTGGGCGAATGGAATCAAGGTTCATAATTGCGCTGAACAGTCCCTTGAATCTTTTGAGTGCTGCACTCTAGTTGAAATTCATATTAATAGAGCTGAGTCTAAAGAAGATTTTTTGAGAACATTAAAATTTGCCTATTTGTATGGTAAAACTGTTACACTTTTATCAACTCAATGGGATAGAACTAATGCAGTTATGCAAAGGAATAGAAGGATTGGTACATCTATTACTGGAATTGCCGGATTTTCAGATAAGAATGGTTTGCCGGTAGTAAGAGATTGGTTAAATACTGGATATAAAGAGATAATTAATAGAGATGAACAGTATTCAGAATGGTTGGGGGTTAGAGAATCAATAAAGAAAACTTCAATAAAACCGAGTGGAACAGTTTCTTTATTGAGTGGTGCAACTCCTGGAGTTCACTGGCCACCAGCTGGTAGCTATTACTTGAGAGCTATAAGATTATCTGCTCTAGATCCATTGGTAGAGCAGTTTGAATTAGCAAATTATATTGTTGAGGACGATATTGTTTCAGCCAATACTAAGGTTGTTTATCTGCCGATCAAAACTGATGTTAGATCAGATAAGGATGTATCAATCTTTGAGAAAATTAACCTCGCCGCCGAGGCTCAGAGTTATTGGGCGGACAATAGTGTTTCTGTTACTGTAAGTTTTGATAAAAAATTAGAAACGGAATATATTAACACAGTTTTGAATATGTATGAGGGTAAATTGAAAACTGTGTCATTTTTACCAATGGGAAATGATGTTTATCCGCAACAACCATATACTTCTATTACGAAGGAAGAATATGAGAAGTTTTCATCATCTTTATTAAAGATTGATACATCTGCTTCATATACAATCGGAGAAGAAGCACAAGGTGAACGGTATTGCTCAAATGATGTATGTGAAATCCCCTTGAAGAATAATATTTGATATTAGAAAATTAAATTGCTATTATATAGCTTGGAGGTGAACAAAATTCTAACAAAAAATTATAGTTCTAGAGGATCAAATAAAGTAAAACTTATTGTTTTGCACACTACAGAGGGTATTAGAAAGAATTCTGATTTAGAGGCTTTCTTTGCTAGATCTAGTAATGCCTCTAGTCATGTTGCTGTTGATAACAATGGAATTCTTCAAATCCTTCCTTATAGTGTAGCTTCCTGGACTTTAAGAAGTGGAAACGCTATTTCTGAAAATGCAGAAATTTGCGGCTTTGCTAAAACTACACGAGATGAATGGTTCAAAAACTATAAAGGATCTTTAGATAATGCAGCAAGATGGATAGCGGAAAGATGTAAAGCAAATGGAATTCCTATCATCAAATTAACTTCAGCACAAGTTCGTGAAGGAAAATCTGGTGTTATTGGACATATTAATTGGACCGAGGGAATGAAGGATGGTTCTCACTGGGACCCTGGTCCAAATTTCCCATGGGATTATGTAATTGAAAAAGCTAAAACAATAAGTTCACTAGGAGGTGATGAAGAGTTGAGTTACGAAAATGCATATAATGCTTTGAGAGATTTCTTTTATCAAGAACATGATAATCCAGCAAATCCTCAAAAGAAAACAAACTTACATTCACAAATATTATGGGATGATTGGAAAACAGATCACACCATCAACACAATTATTGCTGAATTGAAAGGTCAAGTTGCTGCATTAACAAGCGTTGTTAATCAACTAGCACAAGGATCTAATATAGATTTAGCTGCGGTAAAACAAGCGGCGGAAGATGGAACTAAAGAGGCGCTTAGTGAATCTGTTACGGTAACGGGCACTGCAACTTTTCAATCTAAAGATTGAATGATATAATAAATACAATCTACTTGTGGTAGAGAAGCGGGCATTCGTGCTGCTACTTAGGATATTTTAAACAGCCCTCATTGAGGGCTGTTTGTTTTATATATAGGTATACAATATAATTTATTGGATGAAGTCAATAGATTTAGATAATTTAGTTAACAGGATAGATAATTTTGTTGAGAGAGCAGAAATTTGGCAACTACTGTTTGATGAATGCCCACTAAGTGTTGCTGTGTTTGATAAATCATATAAATTTTATATGATTAATAATTCTTTTACAGATTCTACGGGCTTTTCCAATAAAGATATTATTGGAAAAGATATAAGAAATGTTATTCCAATCAAATTTAGATCAATGCATAAAACCAAACAAAAAGAGTTTACAAAAAATCCCGAGAAGAAAGTAAATAGACATGGTCTAAATCCTTCCATTTTAACAAAAGGTGGAAAACAAATACCCATTGACATTGATATATCATTTTTAGAATACAACAATAAAATATACTATGTTGCATTTTTTAAATGTTTGAACACATAATGAAACTATGTTATAATCACAATTATGTCTGCCTTTACCATTCAATTGCCAGCGGGAACAAATGTTAAGCATATGATAAATCTACCTATGTCTGGTGGATGGTTGGGCAGTGTTTATGTCTCTTTAGCCACAACAACAGCTAACGCAACAGTGCATGAGCTTTTGTTTATTTGGGATAATGGTCCGGAAACACCAAAAAGATATAGACGTGCTGGTGGAACATCAGCTCAAAACTGGCAAAACTGGACATTAACACCCGATGCTCGCCCACCATGGTTGTTATACAATTTAGAATCTATGATGACAATAAGATATACTAGTTCAAATAATATTTCAGCCTGTATTGAAACTAACAGAAATGTTGCAGCAAGACCATATCCTTCCGCCCCCGGTCCTATAAGTGAGTGGGAAGGAACAATCTATTACGCAACCCCATAATCATGAATACTTATGATCAATTAGCTTTTTCACAGAATCCTTTATTTTATTTGGCCTCTCCTTCTATTTCTGATCAATCTGGGAGAGGTCTTTTTACCATTGATACAAGCACCGCCACTACAACAGGGCAATCAATTATTGTTGGACATTCAAATTCAATTAGAATCAACAACAATCAACAAATTGATATATCTGGTAGTGGCAATTTTTTTATCCCGGGAACAACAATAGAATTTGTTTTGTTTATTAATAAGCCACAAGAAGATGTTCCTATCTTTTTTGATCCAGATTCAGGTACGGGTATTTATGCAACGGAAAATGGATTTGATTTAAGGTTATATTTTACTTTTTGGGGTGTAACAACACCAGTTATTCAACAAATAGATGTAAAAGATTGGTCTAAAAAGTATTATGTTAGGGTTTTATTTTCTGATATACACGCAGACTTTAGTGTTAATAATTTTTCAACATTATTAGAATATCGCGGAGATCCAATTCTGTCCATAACAGATGTTCAGATTGGGCTAAATACTTTAAGTTCTGGATTTTTTCTTTTAGATGGTTTTGGAATTTATGATTCACCATTAATTGATAAAGCAAAATTTATTAATGATTCAAATGGCGGACATTCTTTTTATTCATCAAAAGTTTATGGTGGAATAACAACTCTGTTTGATGGAATTCAGCCAACTTTTCAAACTAAAATTAACTACAGTGATTTTGTTTATTATGATGATATAGGATTAGAAAGATATTATTATGTACAGGTTCCTATTGTGGATGATCAATTTTCATTTATTTCAATTGTAAGTAAAGATGAAAGAGTTGATTTACAATACAAAATAAACCAAGGTAGTTGGATAGATTTTAATTCTTATGCATTTTTTGTTCCATCAACAAGACAGCCATTAATTTCATTGAGAAAAAATGGAAGTGGGGTAGAACAAATTAGTGATTTTGAAATAGTTGTTCAAGGTTATTATCAGGCAAATGTAGTTTTTAATACTCCATGTAGTCTAATATTGGAAGAAACAGCACTGTATCCATCTTTTATAGATGAGTCTATGGTAAATTGCCCAGATGGAGTGTTTTTGCCGGGAAGTAGATATGAGGGAACATGGATTTCCAATAGAATAACAGATATACCAAAAAGTATTGAAGTAATTTTTAAGGCTCATAGTCTAAATGATAAAACTTACGTGTTTAGTTCTGGTGATGGATCAGCTTCATATGGTCCTAGTGGATCAATAGAAAATTACACTGCCTACCTCAATGGTCAATTAGTTACAGATTTAGATGATATTCATGTTGGACAATGGTATCAATTGATTTTGGTGGAAGGCTCACCATCATCAAATCAGTTCTATTTAAATTATGATTCTGTGAATCAAGATTCATTTGATATATCTTATTTATCTGTTACTGCCTATCCAAATGAAATAATTCAAGCTCAAGCAGAAAGATTATACTCTATTTTGGTTGGGGCAGATTCAATTAGTTTTGATGAATCTGTGGTAATAATTTCAGAGGGAACAACAGAAACTGGTACGGCATATCTTCCATATTCTTATTCTTGGGCAATTGTTGGCGCCGGAGGCCATTAAAAATCTAAAAATTTGATTCATAATATTTTTTTATGTTAAAATATGGTCATGAGTGGTTTAAAAAGTAGTAAAGTTACTGTAATAAGTGAAACAAATATAGGCCTTTATGTTTGGCAAATGCCAAATGGACAAATTGTTACTGACCAAAATAAAGATGTTATGAATATTCCGGCAATGCGGGGTGATATAACCGCAATAACTAAAATATCAAATGCGGCTAAGAAGCTTGGGATTGATGAAGGATCACCCTTGTTTTTAGAAGGAGCCCGGAGAGTTACAGAAGAGGAATTAGAAGAACAAACAGAAAGAATGTCATCAGGATTGATCCCTGATCCCTATGATATTGGCAATTATAAGGATACGCTAGAAAATGATAGAGCAGAGTAATGATGAATTAGAAGAAGTTTATGTTAGTAAACTAAATTTCATCAGCAAGAGTGAAGAAGATGATCCTTTTAATATTGGTTTAGATGATGTTAGAGCACTAAAAGGATTAAATAGAAACTTTATTCGTGCTGCGGATCGCACTGTTCAAAAAAAAGTAAAAACAAAGAGAATTGAAAAGGAACAAGTTTTAGGTTATTCATATTTAGAATGTGTAACTCCAACATATAATATGGATTATCTTGCTAAACTTTATGATATTTCTTCTGCTCATAGATCTTCTGTAAATGCTAAAACAGATAATATAGTTGGTTTAGGTTGGGATTGGATTGAAACCTATCAAACAAAAAGTCTTAAGGGTAAAATGAAATCCAGTAGAAAATTAGAAATCTTAGAACAAAAACTTTCAGATTCTAAAAATTTACTTAATAAATGGTTAGATAATGTAAATGATGAATGTTCATTTGAGGAAGTTTTACAAAAAATTTGGAAAGATTATGAATCTACTGGAAATGCTTATGTTGAAGTTGGTAGAGATTTAACCGGCTCCATAGAATATATTGGTCATATCCCAGCAACAACAATTAGAGTAAGAGTAAATCGTGATGGTTATATTCAATTAGTCGGAGAAAGAGTGTGTTATTTTAGAAATTTTGGAGATACAAATCCAAATCCAGTGACTAACGATGCTCAACCAAACGAAATTATTCATTTTAAGAAATATACTCCAACTGGAAATTATTATGGAGTTCCAGATATTATTTCTGCTAAAGCGGCTCTAGCTGGAAATGAATTTGCGTCAAGATATAACTTGGATTATTTTGAAAACAAAGCTATTCCTAGGTTTGTCATTATGGCAAAAGGTGGAAGATTATCGCAAAGTAGTATTGCTCAATTAGTAGAATTTTTTGAAACCGGGTTAAGAGGAAAACATCATAGAAGCATTTATATTCCTCTTCCAGACAAAGATACTGAAATTGAGTTCCAAGCAATTGAGGCAAGTACTCAAGATTCATCATTTAATGAATATAGAAAATCAAATAATGATGAGATTTTTATGGCTCATCGTACCCCCAAAAGTAGAGTTGGGCTATTAGATAGTACTGGTTTAGCCGCCGCGCGGGATGCGGATAAAGTTTTTAAAGAATCAGTGTGTAGACCAGAGCAAAGAATTATAGAAAAAAAAATCAACAAAATATTTCATGAAAAAACGGATATGTTTGAGTTTAAGCTAAGTGAACTATCGCTAACCGATGAAGATGCACAATCTCAAATTGATGAGAGAAGGGTTCGTATGGGAATTGATGTTGCAGATGAAATTAGAGCGAGAGATGGAAAACCACCTCGACCAGATGGTAAAGGCGGAGAACCATGGCAAGCTAATTCTCAACAGGCAGCAGAACAAAGAGCACAAGCCTCTGCTAACAGAACAAGAGATGCAGATCGTTCTGCTAATTCGCCAGATAAAAGTGGCGAAGGCCGAGCTACGCAAGGAGAGGGGAGACAACAAGCATAAATTTGCACAATAATAATTTATGATTTATAATGTGAAATGTTATGATACAGAAAGCTACTTGTACGACTTTAGATAAAAAGCTTCAAATTGGAGTTCCTTTCGCCAAAGTCAATGAAGAAAAAAGAACTGTTTCCGGTTTTGCTACATTAGATAATGTGGATAGAACTGGAGATGTTGTTACCGCTGAAGCTAGTCGTAAAGCTTTTAATAATTTTCGAGGGAATGTTAGAGAACAACATTTACCAATAGCCGCAGGTAAAGTAGTAAACTTTAGAAGTGATATCTTCTTTGATTCTGATTCAGAGAGGATGTATGAGGGAATATATGTAGAGGTTTATGTAAGTAAAGGTGCTCAGGATACTTGGGAAAAAGTATTGGATGGCACCTTATCTGGATTTTCTATAGGTGGAAATATTAATAATTATTCCGATGCATATATTGATACTGAAGGAAGAGTTATTAGATTTATTACAGATTATGATTTAGTTGAATTGAGTCTTGTGGATTCTCCAGCTAATCATTTATGTAACGTTTTTTCTGTAATAAAAAGTGAAGATGGCATTAAAGTTGAAGGTTTTGCGGCGGAAAATAAAGTAGAAACCATTTTTTGGTGTGATGCAGATAATATAGCTATAGCATCAACACAAGAAGAATTAAACTGTTCGGCATGTAATAAAGACATGAGTAACATTGGCTGGTTTGAATCAGTTGAGGGTGAAGATAGAACAGTTAAAGTTCGTGAAGCTATAAAAGCTTACACAGCTCGGGTACATGATATGAAAGGAGGTTCCAAAATGGCAGAAGAAGTAAAAACTGAAGAGGTTACTGAGGTAACTAAATCAGAGGAAGCCTCTGAAATTCGTGTAGAAAAAGAAACTGATGTGGAGAATTTATCAAAAGCCCTTGAAGAAATTCAAAATTCTCTTTCAAAATATCATAAAGATGGTAGCGATCGTGATGCTGCGATTTCAGCTGTGAAAGAGACAGTTCAGGGAGTGGAAAAAGCTCTACAAGAGAAACTAGATGAACTTTTAACTAAGCATCAAGAACTTGATGGACAATTTAAAGAATTTAAAACAAACTTCTCAAATCTTTCTCAAGAAGTTGAAAAAAGATTAGGTGTTGTGGAAAACACAGCAACGAAGAAATCACTTGAAAAAGAAGAAGAAAAAGTTGTTAGAAAGAGTAATGCCTGGTCAGGTGCTTTTCTTCCATCACCGAACGACCTTTAATCTAATATAGAAAGGAGTAAATCCGATGAGTAATACACTACTTGAAAAAGTAATTAGAACCACTGAAGTAGGATCAGGTGGTGGTGGTCTATTAAATGCTGACCAAGCAGACAGATTTATTGATTATATGTTTGATGCTACAGTTCTTGGTAAAGAATGTCGTCAGATTCGTATGAACGCAAATGAAAGAGATATCGATAAAATTGGTGTTGGTCAAAGAATTGCACGTTTAGCCACTGAAGCTGTTGATACTGGTGTTAACGCTGCTGTAACTTTTAGTAAGGTTACACTTACAACAAAGAAAATTCGTTTAGACTGGGAACTTTCATCTGAATCTTTAGAGGATAATATTGAAGGAGAAGATTTAGAAGATCATATTGCACGTTTAATGGCTACCCAATTTGGTAACGATCTTGAAGATTTGGCTATTAACGGTGATACTGCTTCTTCAGACCCTTTAATCAAAGCATTTAATGGCTGGTATAAATTAGCCCTTGCAGGCGCCCATGTTGTTGATGGTCAAGGTCAAACTTTGAACAGATTACAATTTAATAAAGCCCTAAAGGCTATGCCACGTAATTATATGCAAAGACGTCAAGAATTATCTTTTTATTCAGGTTCAAACGCAATTCAAGATTATCTATACAGCCTAACTGATTTAAGTACTACACCAGAAAATATTGCGGAAGCTATGATCCGTACTGGACCCGTTCGTACTGAAGGTGGAGCTGGTTTTATTTCTTCATACGCGTTTGGTATTCCTGTAAAAGAAGTTCCATTGTTTGATGAAACTGCCGATGGTACTTATAGTGGTGCTTCTGGTGATCATGGTCATTTAGAGTTAACATATCCAAAGAACCGTTTATGGGGTATCAAGAGAGAAGTTAAAATTTATCGTAACTTCCATCAAAAGAAAGATACCATTGAATATACAGTTTACGTTCGATTTGGTGTTCAAATTGAAAATCTCGATGCGCACGTAGTTGTTAACAACGTTAAATTGGTTGCGTAATATGTAAGTAAATACATTAAGCAATAATAGGACTAGAGTTTTCTAGTCCTATTGCTTTTTATTTGCATCGATGATAAACTTTTGCCAGGAGGAATAATGTCATTTGAAAAAATGAGAGTAGAAGAACTTAAAGATATTTGTGAGTATTTTGCGGTTGATCAAGGTAAAAATAAAACAGAAACTTTAAAGAATTTAGAGGAAAGTGGAGTTACTTGGGATCAATGGGTTAAATTTCAAAAAATGGAAGAAGAAACAAAACATGATCCAGAAGATATATTTGATGAAAATAAAGAAAAATTAGAAGCTTCAGAAAAATTTACGACACAAAGTAATGTAATTCTTAAGCTAGTTTCAAAAAACTTTTCTTTTCAAGTACTAGGTTATACTTTTACTCAGAAAAATCCGTTTGTTGTTATGTCAGCGCAAAAAGCTCAAGATATCATAGATTTCTATCCAGAGTCATTCAGAATAGCAACCCCCAGAGAAGCAGAACAATTTTATTCATAAAAAGAGGGCTTATAAGGCCCTCTTTTGCTTTTTATTTGTTGCTATGTTACAATTTTTTTGGTGATTTTATGTGAATGAAATTTATGAAGATACTTTATCAATATTAAAATACACTATCTATATAGATGGTGTAGCAAAAGATGCTGATGGATCAGTTTCTGTTAGTGTAGATGGAGTTTCTTTAGGAAATTCTACAAAAACGCCGGGAAAGACGGGAGAATATACTATTCTTCTTCCTATGACATATAATGCTAAGGTAGGAAGCATTAAGGTTAATTGGTCTTTTAATTATTCAACCTTACCGTTTATCGTAACCGAATGCTACAAAATAGTAAAGCCTTATGCTAGCTGGAATCTTTTTGTTGATAAATTCGCTCAGTATAATAAAGCTTATGCGGATTATGTTGAAGCAGAAAGAGTTGTTCGATATGTAATCAATTCATATTGTGGGCAATCCTTTGAAACTTTTGAAGCAGCAATTAGAGTAGAGGGAAATGGATTAGATGGTTTAATTCTTCCACATCCACTACTATCTGAAACTAACGTTCAATGGTCCGATGGATATAATGTTATTTATACTGATACAGATATTCCATGGGAAATTTCTGGAAATGGTTGGATATTAAGAAAACAATCAACCTATGATAGCTTTGATCCTGTTTGTGAGCCACATGATAAATTTAAGAGAAATGTAATTTATACAGTTACAGGAGTTTGGGGTTACGAATGCATTCCTAACCCAGTGGTAGAATCTGCAAGGTTATTAATAGAGGATTATATTTGTCCAGATCAAAATTATAGAAATAAATATTTGGATAATATTCGTTCTGGAGACTGGAGATTAGAATTTAATGATTGGGCATTTGTAGGAACTGGAAATGCCACGGTAGATAGGCTTCTCAAAGAATACAGAAATTATCCTGCAATCGGGGTAATTTAAATGGGATGTATTTTATCTTCTAGATATGTTTTTAAAGCCGATGTTTATAAAAAGGTTTTAGGAACCTCGCCATCTGGTCAAATGATTATAAGTTGGATATTTGAAAAGACTATTAATTGTTTTGCGGAAATTATTGCAGATGGTGGGATTAAAAACGCTGGAACAACTGAAAAATTCGATGTTCGATATGAAAATGTTGATTGGGTTAAATTTACCAGCAGTATTTCTTTACGCAGAAGTGATAGGGTTACAAATATTCGCAATGCAGATACAAATGAAATAGTATGGAAAGAAGAAGAAATCAAAGGTAAGCCAGGTACATGGTTTAATTCTAATGGATCAGCTCCTATAACTGATCCCTTTGGTCGAGTTGTAGAATATAAGACTCTTCTCAAAAGAGCGGAGGTTCAAGGCAATGGCAATTAATTTTAATGTAGAAATAGAAAAAATTCAAAGAGTTGTACAAAAAATTAATACAGTTGGCCTGACTTTAAAAACAACTGAGCACATATCTTCTGTTTTGAAAAATACTCATAAAATAGTTTCTTCAGGCTTTATAAAGCATATGACAGAGGAGTCTATCAAGAATCCTAAAAAGTTTCATCATATGTATGAGTGGAATAGAATTGGTGATCCAAACTATAAATTATGGAAACATGTTCTTACTGGTGGTGGAAAAAATAGAAGGTCTTACTTTAAGTTTTTAAACTCTAAAACAACTGTTCCAGTACCAGAAGAATTAAGTGACATTGGTGTAAAAAAAATTCATATATTTTATCACAAAGCCCCGATATTAGAATATGGGCTTCCTGTGACGATTAGTAGAAAAAGAGCAAAGGCTTTAGTTTATTTATTAAAATCTGGAAAATCAAAAACAAAATCTAATGGTGGATCTTCAAATACTAAAATTGTTGGGAATATTGTTTTTAGAAAAAATCCAGTTATTATAGAAAAACAAGGTAATTCTTTAACATGGAATGCTTTTACAAATGAATATTTTCAATGGTTTTCTGGTAATCAACCTAAAAAACTTATTGAGCAATATATTTCAAAACCGGCAGAAAAAACGATTTCAAGAGTTGTTTCCACCGAGCTTTCTGTTATTAATAAAAGAAAATTTAGAAACAAGAGTATAGGAATTGAAGTTAATAATTATGATCCTACAATTGGCAGAAGACTTCAAGATGCTTTAAATAACACATATGCTCAATCAGCAAGAAATAGAGTGATGGAAAATGAGTAAGTGGGAAAAATCGCCAGTATTTGTAATTAATAAGTTTATAGAATATAAGCTTAGACAACAAGAGATAATACCTGGTATTGAAAGTTATATTACACAATTAGATAATTCTACAACAGATATAGTATTACCATTTTTTTTACCGGTACAACAAACACCTGAAATGATTTCAGCATATAATTCTGCATTAGCATCTGAATCAGAGGAAGGTTTTGTAGATCTTCCTTTTGGAACTTATACATTCTCTATTTCATCGGAGAGCGATCAACCCTTTATGATTTGTGGTCAAATAACGTATACATTTTTTAGTCATAGCGTTGATGTAATCTCTGAAATTGTTAATTATGTAACTGACTTATGTAAACGAGAAGATTGGTCGGCAGCAGACATTAATGATTTTTACAAAAATGATGATGCTAATCCATTTGAGTTTAAATCTATTGGTGTAACGCAAACAGCAGGCCCAGCTGAAACGGAAGATGAGGGTGGACGTTTTGCATATATGATTGTAGTTCATTATGAATCAACTTATGAGGGCTTAAATAGATCATATTCCGGAGAAACTACTTTTAGTGGCGGGCTTGGAATGTGGTAATTTGCTTAATAATTACACTTAATATATAATTTCTGTGGAAGAAAAGCTAAGACTTGATTTTTTTGGAAAAGGAGGGTAAATAAATGGCACAAGGTAATTCACGTAATATTATCGTTGGAGCTGCCGCCCTATATATTTCTGCTTTAGATTCACTTGATGAAGACTTTTATGTAAGTGCAAACTCAGACGTTCCTGCGCCTGCTGTTCCTGCATTAAGCTCAGGGGTTTCAGCAGTTGCTGCATTAGATGGTAGTTCAGATTGGAGATTCAGCGGTTATACACAAGAGGGTGTTGAATTAGCCTATGAACCAGATTATGGTGAAGTAGAAGTTGACCAATTGCTTGATGCTGCGAAGATGTTTAAGCAAAAAATGACTATGACAGTCAATACAACATTAGTAGAAGCAACTCTAGAAAACTTAATGGTTGCTTGGGCTCAATCACCTAATGCTGCTGAAGGTCAACCAAGTTCTTATAAGGCTAAAGGTGTAGCTGGATTAAATGATAACACTGGTTTTGATGGTGTTACACTAAATACTGGTGATGAACATTTAGGTATGGCTGCCGGTGCTTTGGGCATTGAGCCTGTAGAAAGATCATTAGTATTTGTTGGTCTTGCACCACGTTCAAAGGTAGATGGTAAAAAGAGAGAAAGAATTTATCATGCTCGTAGATCATTACAGGTAGAATCATCTACACATGGTTTAAAGCGTGCTGAAGCTACTGTATTCCCAGTATCTTTCCGGTTGCTTCCATCAAGCGTCTCTGGTGCTGAATATGGTTCAATTAGAGATAGAGTAATTACTACTGCATAATCACTCACATTATTACATAGCCCCGGATAATCCGGGGCTATGTTGTTTGCTAAATAAAAAACGTTCAGTTATAATAACACAAGATAATGTGAAAGGATTAACAATGGCAAATAGAATTTATTCTGTAGAAGAAATTGAGTTACAGGGTTGGAAAAAACCAATTAAAATTCATCCTCTAACTATTAAAAAATTAAGAAAAGTTTTTGAAGCCTTAGATTTTGAAAGAGATGAAATAAAAGAAAAACCATTTATTGATGTATTGTTAGATGCTGTTGCAGTTGCAATGGAAACTTTTGAGCCGGAACTAAGTGATTCTGAGGTGTTAGCTGATCACGTTGATCAATTAAGCTTAGAACATATATTAGAAGTAGCCGCAGGAATCAAGTTGAATGACCCAAAACTAGAGATGTCGATGAGAGCAAATGGGATGACAACTTAGTAGAACTTGAGGCAGAGTTAATGTACCTTTATCCCGGTTCCTGGAAAAACTTTGATGATGTGGAATCAAATTTAACTCGTGAAGAACTGAGTATTTTGTTAGAAAAAGGCCGGGATTATAAAGAAGATAATATGCGATTCATGGCAGCACTTCAAGGCGTAGATATAGGAAATAGCAAGGCTTCTTCTTTTGAGGATGTTAAACGTCGTGCTCAGGCTAGATTGAATGAAATGAGCGAAGAGCAATATGAACTATCTGGATTATTTAGTTTTGAGGAAGAGGATGGTGAGTAAAAATTACTGAAAACATTAGCATTAATTTTTATGGTGATGCTAATTTTAGCAAAGCTAATGCAGAAATCAATAGATTAAATCAAACTGTTGAAAATCTAGAAAAGCGTTTAAAAACGCTAAATGCAATGCGCTTTGATTCAGTAGCAAAAAACTTAAAATCTATCAATCAGCCAGAATTTAAATGGGATATTGGCTTAAAACAAGCTGATGATATGGTTAAACTTCTCCAAAAGAATAAATTGGAGGTAAGAAGCCTTGATGATCTTTATACTAAGTTTACTAAAACATCAAAAGAGCTAGCAACACAACAAATGCGTCTTGCTAGGGCATCCCAATTTACTGGACCAAATGGAATGCAACAAATGTTTATACCTTCTAAAGCATCGGCTATGGGATTTGCCGATGCTTTAGAGCGTTCAAATAGGCAATTGCAAATTCAAAGCCAAATGATGAGTGCTCTTGGAACTCAGGTGCAGAACTGGGGTAAGAATATGCAATGGGCCGGTAGACAAGTTATGGTTGGTATTACTATTCCTTTTGCTGCCGCTGCTGCGGCTGCTGGTGTATATGCATTTACTGTTGATAAAGAATTAACCAGAATTGAAAAAGTATATGATGGTGCTACTCAAGGTTTAAGAGAAATGTCGATGGAAACAGCAAAAATGATTTCCAATACTATGGGACAAAGTGTTAAAGAAAGTCTTGAAGTTATGGGTGAATTTGCTGCTGTTGGAAAAACTGGCGTAGAGCTACAAAGAGCAACTGCCGAATCTCAAAGATTGGCAACATTAGGTGAAATGGATAGAATGCAATCATTAAAATCTATTATTTCACTACAATCAACATTTAAAATGAGCACCCAGGAAACAGCGGAAGCAATTAATTATATGAACGCTGTTGAGAATGCTACATCATTGAGCATGTCTGATTTCGCAGAAGCAATTCCTAGAGCAGCAGCACCAGTTGCCGAACTGGGCGGCTCTATTAAAGAACTTGGTACAGTTCTTGTTGCTATGAAAGAGCGTGGTGTAGATGCTGCTGAAGGCGCCAATGCTATTAAAACATTAATGAACCGTTTATTAAATCCGGCTAAAGAGACAGAACAGCTATTTAATCAATTGACAGGAAAATCTCTAAAAAACTTTATTAAACAAACAAATGGGCAATTGATGCCTACCTTAATGGGTCTTTCCAAAATAATTCAAGATGCTAATTTAGGGGTCGCTGAACAACAACAACTTATTGGTCAACTTGCCGGATCATATCAAATGACTCGTATGACTGCTATTCTTCAAGGTTTAGCAGATACGGGCGGACAAGTTGGAAGAGCAATGGAAGTTGCTGGGCAAAGTACCAGTGAATTAGCCAATACAGCAACAGCAGAACTTGATACGCAAGTTAATAGTCTATCTGGGCAATTTAAGAGAGCATTAGAGGGCTTTAAGTCTGAAATGCAGCAATTTGGTGAAATTGCTTTAAAGGCTGGTACTATTATTTTAGATATTGGTGCAAATGTTCTTGCATTTATTAATGCTTTACCAGATTGGGTAAAAACCGGCATAGCCATTGGTGGAACAGTTGCGGCTATTGCTGGTCCTTTAGTTATGATTGTTGGTGTTATAGGTAACCTTATTGGTACTATGGGTAAAGCTGTCGGCTTTATGATGAGGCTTGGTAATAATTATAAAACAATGACTGTTGAGCAAAAAGCTAATGAACTTGCTTCTGATAGTTACAACAAAAGCTTATTAACCCAAGCAGATTACATGCAAGTTGTTGTTATGCAGATGAATAAAATGACTGCGGCATATACTGCTCTAGGTCAAGCACAAAAACAAGCGGCTTTAACTTCTAACCCGGCCATGTGGAATGTTTCTGGAATGATTCAAAATGTAGGATCATTTGCCAATCCAATCTTAAATCAAAGATTTGCGCAAACAAGCTTGGAAAGTCGAGGAGTACTTAACCCTCTAAATAATCCTGGCTGGAATACTCAGATACAATCAATGATTGATAAAAATGCATTGGGGATGAAATCTGTTGCTCAAAATACAGAAGAGGCCTCTAGATTCCAAATGCAATTTAGAGGAGAAACATTACTTGCGGTTTCTGCTGTTAGTGGTCTTGTTGGAATGGCCGTAGATGGAAACAGTGAATGGGCTAAATGGTTAAGTTATATTTCTCTTGCCTCGGCCGGTATTTATGCAATGCTTCCAATATTATCTAAAGTTGGAACAGCAATAAAAAATACAGCTATGTTTCAAAATATAGCAAATGCTTCTTCTGGAGCAACAGGAATGTTGAGTGGTTTAGGTGGTAAAGCATCTGGATTAATGGCAAGTCTTGGTAGGTTTTTAGTTAATCCAGCAACATTGGTTGCTGGCGCTACTGCTGCTGTTGGTTATGGTCTTTATAGAATTATCACAGAGGAAGAACGAGCACAGATTCAACGTATAGAGGAAATAACAAGATCTACAGAAGGATGGTCAAAAGCTCTTGGTTTTGTTAAGGCTGATATGGGTCAAATTAGAAATGAATCTGGCCAGGTAAAAGACGGTATTGATAGTATCGCTGAAAAGCTAAAAACAGAAAATAGTCCACTAGTTGAACAAATAAGAAGTTTAACAGATAAAAAACTTTATGAGGCTGTTAGAATGGAAATCTATAAGCTTCAGGGGCAAGGTATTGGACAAGATCAAATTAATAATGGTATACAAGCTCTATTAAGAGCCGCTGGTAAATCAAAGGCAGAAATTGAACAAATTATGGGCAATATTAAAGTTGATTTTGATTTTAGGGCGGCTCAAAATGATTTAAGTAAATTTGTTCAAGATATGACCGGAAGAATGAAAACTAATCAGGGCGCTGCTGGAACAGCAAAAGCTATTTGGGATAGAATGATTTCTTTAGATCCTGCTCAAAAAGCATTTGTTTTAAATAAATTTAATAGTCAAATGGAAGAGGTTCAAAGAGCTTCTAGAGATAATATAATTAAATTATTTAAGGGAACAGCGGGCTTCGATGAAAACAATAGTTGGCAAGAAATGCTTGATAAATATACAACGTTCAAGGATGGAATGTTTGTATCAAAAGGTATGTCGGATGCTGCTCAAGGTGTAGCAAATGAGGCAAATTACTTAAGATCTCTTGCTGTAGAGATGGGTAAATTGGCTGGTGTTTCTCCCGAAGTAATTAAAAACTTTAAAACCTTTGCCGATGTTCTTCCATTCTTAAATCAAGGAACTATGACTTCCTCTGAGGCTATTGGAGCATATGAAAAAGCAGTATCAACAGCTGAAAAGAGCGGGGAAAAATTAACAGATCAACAGAAGAAACAAATAGCTG
>Ga0268254_10000321_pt1 | contig 33634 bp, 24 predicted proteins | sample AgamicOrSfrz_FD_200251 | JGI IMG/M metagenome (GOLD analysis project Ga0268254, IMG submission 200251) | Agave microbial communities from Guanajuato, Mexico - Or.Sf.rz (v2) (version 3) | ecosystem: Host-associated > Plants > Phyllosphere > Phylloplane/Leaf | place: Guanajuato, Mexico...
ACCACCATGCCGGCTTGCGTGCTGCCCGTCACCGAGCACACCACGATATAGTCGAATTTGAAGCCGAGCTCTGCCTCCTGCTGGCGCACTTCCTCGGCAAAGCCAACAAAGCCGAGGCCGCCGAGCGGGTGGTCCGAGCAGCCGGCGGGGATCGCGTAGGGCTTGCCGCCCGCGGCGCGCACGCTTTCCAGCGCGTCTTCCCAGCTTTTGCGAAAGCCGATGTCGAAGCCGTCCGGCACGAGGCGCACATCGGCGCCCAATATGCGCGACATCTGAATGTTGCCGACGCGGTCATATACCGCATCCGAATAGTTGACCCAATTCTCCTGCACCAGCACGCACTTCATGCCGAGATGCGCGGCGACGGCCGCGACCTGGCGCGTCTGATTCGACTGGATGCCGCCAATCGACACCAGCGTGTCGCAGCCTTGCGCAAGCGCTTCGGGAATCAGGTATTCGAGCTTGCGGGTCTTGTTGCCGCCGAACGCAAAGCCGCTATTGCAATCTTCCCGCTTCGCGTACAAATGCACGTTGCCGCCCAGGTGATCGCTTAAGCGCTTGAGCGGCTGGATGGGTGTCGGTCCAAAAGTGAGCGGGTAGCGGGGAAAGCGTTGCAGGTTCATGGCATCTCCATGGTCGATGTGGGGCGCGGGCAGGAGCCGCCGCGTTCAACACATGGTAGGAAAAACCGCGAGAAATGAGCTTGCGAAGAAAATGCTTTGCACGTAATTTCGATAATATCTGTACGCATTGCTTCTAAATTTATTTCTTCATGACGCCTCTGAACAAAACAAAAGTGCGCCGCTCTCCGGCAACCCCGGCCGCCGCCCGCGCCGCAGAATCCGCCTCGTTTGAGTCGTTGGACCGCATCGACCGCGCGATCCTGCGCCAGTTGCAAACGGACGCATCCATCTCCAACGTCGCGCTCGCGGCCAAGGTCAAACTCAGTGCACCGGCGTGCTTGCGCCGAGTGGAGCGTCTGAAGGAATCGGGCCTGATTCGCGGCGTAGTCGCGCTGATCGACCCAAAGTCGGCGGGTGCGGGCATGCTGGTAATCATCGGGGTCGTGCTCGATCGCTCGACGCCCGAATCGTTCGCCGACTTCGAAAAAGCCGCGCAGAAAGTGCCCGGCTGCATGGAGTGCCATGTCGTGACGGGCGAGTTCGATTACTTCATGACCATTCGCACGCGCGACAGCGACAGCTTCAACCGTCTGCACGCCGAGCAGTTGCTGTATTTGCCAGGGGTGCGGCAGATCCGCTCGTTCATGGTGCTCAAGGAAATTCTCTCGACCACGCGCTTTCCGCTCTGAGCTCTTGGGCGCGCGCTGCATCCGCCAGCGGAAAGCGGAAAAGTCGCGCATGCTGTCATTACTGCGGCGTTCGCACGACCAACTTCGGGGCCGTTCGCATCGCGCAAATTTACATAGACGCGGTGAGCCGAACGGTATCACTCTCGTGCAGGTGCGATCAGGACGGACATCATGAATATGGACAAGCGTATTGACAGCAAGCACTGCGGCTCGCGCACCGCGCGCCGCTTTCCCGGCGGTGGTCTGGGCGCAATTGCGCTGCTGCTCGGGCTCTTTCTCACGCAACGCATGGCGTTTTCAACGGAGCAGGCGGTGCCTATCGCGCCGCCCGCGTTGGACGAGCCCGTGGCGGCCGCATCGGCTCACGAAGAAACCGCGGTATTCGCGGGCGGCTGCTTCTGGGGCGTGCAGGGCGTGTTCCAGCATGTGCGCGGTGTGAAGCAGGCCGTGTCCGGCTATTCGGGCGGCCAGCGCGAGACCGCGCATTATGAAACGGTCAGCGGCGGCGCCACCGGTCACGCGGAAGCGGTGCAGGTCGCGTTCGATCCTGCTCAGGTCAGCTACGGGCAGTTGTTACGGGTCTACTTCTCAGTGATTCACGACCCAACGCAGCTCGATCGTCAAGGGCCAGACAGCGGTCCGCAATACCGGTCGGCGGTGTTTCCCCTGAACGACACGCAGCGGCGCGTCGCGCAAAGCTATATCGCGCAGCTGGACAAGGCGCGTGCATTTCCGGCGCCTATCGTCACGAAGGTGGAAGGGTTCAAAGGCTTTTATCCGGCCGAGTTTTATCACCAGAATTACCTGACGCAGCATCCCAACTCCGCCTACATCGCGCTCAATGACATGCCCAAACTGGCCAACCTGAAGCGGCTGTTCCCCAATCTGTACCGCGAAAAGCCGGTGCTTGTTCCGGTCGTGCAGTGAATTGCGCCGGTTGTTTCCACTCTCGCCTTCGACGCTCGCGGCACTGGACGCTGAAGGTCGCCTCGCTCTTGTAAGAGGCGCCTATGGATCGACTGAGGCTCGCCTCAACGCGGTAGGCCCGTATTTTGCACTAGCAGCTCCGTCGGCAAAACTTGCTTTTCTTCTGTTCCGACAAATACTGCTGTGCACGGCCTTGTGCATTGCCGCAAGCCGACGGGGAGCTGCTGGCGCTTTACCGTGCAACGCATGTCGTGGCTGAAAAACTTACATGCTGCGCGTAGTAACGCGGCGCTCGCCGGATTCGCTGCGCGAGGCGCCGGAAGCACGCGAGAAACGTAACCCTCATCGCAATACGCGAGATCGGAGGCATTGGTGTTGAACAGCCGTAGAAAGTGGATCGGGAAGATCCGCAATAAACAAACAGGCATCGCGGCGACTTCCTTGACGGCGCTCGCTGTTGGCGGCATTGCCGCCTTACCGGGGACGGCGCTCGCGCAAACCCCTTCGCCGCTGGGCGAATGGCAGTACTCGGTCGGCATTCCGCTGCAGAAGATCTGGCAGCCGACCATTCCCGACTGGCAGTTGCGCATTGGCGCGGCCACGTCGTTCCAGCCGCGCTATGAAGGCTCGGACCGCTATCACCTGATGGCGGGACCCAGCATCGACGTGCGCTATAAAGATCTGTTCTTCTTCTCGAGCGGCGAAGGGTTAGGGGTCAACTTCGCACAAGGGCAGAACTGGCGCGCGAGCCTCGCAGCGGTCTACGACCTGGGCCGGCGCGGCCACGACGATCCGCAGGAACTGAATGGCCTTGGCAACATTAACCCTGCGCCGGGCCTCAAGCTTTCAGGCGAATATGTGATATCGAAAGACTTTCCGCTGGTCTTGCGCGCGGACGTGCGCCGCTATTTCGGCGGCTCCAACGGATGGATCGGCGATTTTGGCGCCTATATGCCCATGCCCGGCAGCTCGAAGAAGTTCTTCTGGTTCGCGGGCCCCAACGTAACGCTCGCCGATTCCACCTATATGAATAGCTGGTTCGGCGTCAATCAGAACCAGGCGGCGCGTTCCGGGTATCGGCAATATCACGCAAGCGCAGGGGTCAAGTCGGTGGGCTTCGGCATCAGCGCCGTGTGGCTGTTCGACAAGCACTGGTTCGCCACCGCCGACGGGGCGTTCCAGCAGCTCGTCGGCAGCGCGGGGAATAGTCCGATCACGCACCGCAAGGCCAACGGCGTGGCAGACATATCAATCAACTACCGGTTCTGAGCCGCGCATCACGCGAGGCGCAATTGCCCCGGTTACGCAAAGAGTGCGCAGCGCTTGCGTAACCGCGGCGATTACGGATTCACACGCGCGCCTTGCAGCCGATGTGTGTTTTGCGGTGCGGCTGCAGCAGACGCTGCAGCCGCCGAGACGCCTGCGGGACCTGCGGGAATATCGCTCGGGCGCGAACTGCTGACGGCTTGCGGATAAAGCGCGAGCAACGCGCGCAATACGCCGTTGGTCCAGCCGAATCCGTCCTGCAACGGATATTCCCCGCCACCCGCGGACACGCCGGGCAAGGCGGCATCCACATCGTATTTCTCGACAAGCTTGCCGGTGTGCTGATAGTAGAAGACATTGGTTCTGATCCAGCGCGTCGCGATGGTTTGCGCGAGCGCGGGTTCGCTGTAACGGCGCAAGCCGATCACCGCCAGATATTGCAGCGGCGCCCAGCCGTTCGGCGCGTCCCATTGCTGGCCGCTTGTGACCCGCGTGGTAACGAGGCCGCCGGGGCGCAGCAGTTCGCGCTGCAAGGTTGCTGCAACGGCCTTCGCTTGCTGCCGGCTGGCCACGCCCGTGTACAGCGGATAAACCGTTGCGGCAGTCAGCTTGTGCGTGAGCGTGCGATGCACGAAGTCGTAGTCGCCGAAAGCCTGCAATTGAGGGTCCCACAGTACGCGGCGAATGGTGTCTGCGCGCGTCGCGGCACGCTGCGCCATATTCTCTGCATGCGTAACGTCGCCGCGCATGCGGTACGCCTTGGCGAGCGCGCGCTCCAGATCCACCAGCAGGCAATTCAGATCCACGGGCGCGAGCGATGTCACGTCCACGGTGGCAAGCGTCTTGCCGTCTGCGAACCAGCGCGAGCTGAAATCCCAGCCTGTTTCGCCGCCCGCGCGCAGGTTGCGCCACAGCTCTTCGGGGTTGCGTTGCGGCGTTTGCTGCGAACTGAGCACGTCTTCGCGATACGACTCGTCGCGCGGCGCGGCTCGCTCGTCCCAGTAGCGGTTGAGCAGCGTGCCGTCCGCGAGGCGCACGACATGGCCGCTCGCGTGACCGGCGGCAAGCCCTTCGCTGCCGTTCATCCAGTATGCGTACTCGCGCCGCAACTGGGGCAGGTATTGGGCATACACGGCGTCGCCGTCCTTCTCGGCCACGAGACGCACCATCTGCGCAAAGAACGGCGGCTGTGAGCGGCTCAGGTAGTAAGTGCGGTTGCCGTTAGGAATATGGCCATAACGGTCGATCAGGGCTGCGAAGTTCTTCAGGGCATCGACCACCATCGCGTGACGTCCGCTCGCTTCGAGTCCGAGCATGATGAAGTACGAATCCCAGTAATAGATTTCGTCGAAGCGGTCGCCCGGCACGATGTACGGATCGGGCAGCGGCAGCAGCGACGACCAGCGGCTCGCAGTGGAGTCGGGCTCACGCCGCAGCACGCCCCACAGCGTGTCGATATGGCTCACCACGTCCTGGTCCGGATCGGACACATAGGTCTTCGATGCCCTTGCAGGCAGCGTGAAGTTACGCTTGACGAATTCGCCGAGATTGAAGCCCGGCTGCTGCTTCGCGCTCGCGTAACTCGCGGCGATCTGCGAGGGCGGTTCGAGCGGCACCATATCGGCGAAAGTCTTGCTGTCAGGAAAGAGGTGGGCGAGTTCCACATCGCGATAGAGCTCGGGGTAGTGCTCGGAGGGCGGCACGGCTACAACCGGGGAAGCCTGTGCAGGCGGCTCCACATGCAGCGCGACATGTGCGATGCCGCTGGTGGTGCTGGTTGCAGTGCTGTCTTGCGGCTGAGTGCCGGGCACGTGGGCAGTAGAAGCGGCGCTCGCGAAAGACGCATGCAGCACGACCGCGGCAACGAGCGCATTGCAGACGCGCAGACAGCGCAGACAGCGCAGACGGTGCAGACGGTGCAGACGGGTGACAGCGTAGGCGTTTTCGGTCATCGGTTAAGAGGTCGAGAAGGGCTCAATGGCATGCGTTGTCCGGATGATTGACCGCAGCCAGTCCGCCAAAGTTGCGCGTGTGACTGGCACCTTGTGCGGTGAGGCAAAACGGCGCTCGTATGCGCCATAATCAGGACCCGTCGGGTATGATTAAGCGCTTGCCTAACCACGCAAAAACCACGCGGGACTCCCGAAAAATATTCCGGATCGCAACGACCGGTCTTGCTGAATATAGAAAAAATGACCGCATCTCAGGTTGTCGACGAACGCTACTTTCGCGGCATCATTCGCCGCAACATTGCATTGCCGTTGCTGGTCGGCCTGATCACGATAGCCGTATTCGTGGGGCTGATTGCATACCTCGTTTCCACGACGAATCTCGCCGAGCACTCGGAGCGCGTAATCGGCAAGGCGAATCAGATGCTGCGTCTGGCGGTGGAGCGCGAATCGTCCATGCGCGGTTTTCTCATTACGGGCGACGAAAGTTTTCTCGGCCAATATGAAAACGGCGGCCCCCAGTTCAAGGCGCAGATGGAGGAATTGCAGGCTCTCGTGTCGGACAACCCGATGCAGGTCGAAAAGCTCAGGCAGATTGCTGCAATTCAGGAGCGCTGGAACCGCTTTGCCGAAAACATGATCGACTCGCGCCGCAGAATGCAGGACGTGGCGAGTATCGTGTCAAGCGGCCGCGGCAAGTTGGAATTCGACGCCATACGAAAAGAGTTCGACGACTTTCTCGATGTGGAATTGCGCCTGCGCCAGGAACGCAGCGAGGCGTCGCGGCGCCTCACCGGCGTGCTGGTGACGGTGTTTCTACTCTTTAGCATCGTCATAAACAGCCTGCTTGCGTGGATGGGCCGCCGCGAATTGCTGAACCTGGCCGGTGCGTACGACAAGGCCCTGCGTCAGCAGGCAGAACAGACGCAGGCGCTGGAGCGACAAGTGTGGCTGCGCTCGGGGCAGCGCATGCTCGCCGAGCGCGTGGTCGGGCAGGCCACGCCGCAACTCGTGGGCGCTGCAATGCTGGATTGCCTCGCGCAGTACCTGGACGCAGTGGTTGCGGCTCTGTACGTGCGCGACAAGCGGCACGGCACGCTGCGCCGCATCGCGACCTACGGGTTTAGCCGCGAGGGCGAGCAGGCCGCCGCGCGCGACTTTGGCCCGGCGGACACGCTGGTTGGCCAGGCGGCGCTCTCGCGCCGCATGGTCGTGATGCGCGACGTACCTGAGAATTACATCCAGGTGGTTTCTGCTACCGGCAAAAGCGCGCCGCAGAGTCTGATCATCATGCCTGTGGCGAGTGAAGGCGAGGTCAACGGCGTGGTGGAACTCGGCTTCATGCGCCCCCTCGCGCCGCGTGACGAAGAGTTCGTCGAACTCGTCAGCAACAGCATGGGCGACTTTATCGAGGCGGCCATGTATCGCGAGCGCTTGCAGGATGCGCTAATCGAAACCCAGCAGCTGAACGAAGAGTTGCAGGTGCAGCAGGAAGAACTGCGTGTTTCCAACGAAGGTCTGGAGGAGCGCGGCCGCGCGCTGCTCGACACGCAAACGCGGCTGCAGGCGCAGCAGGCGGAGCTCGAACAGACCAACGTGCAGCTTGAAGAGTATGCGCACCGGCTGGAGCGCCAGAAAGCAGACCTGCTGCGCGCACAGGACGACCTTGCCGCGAATGCGGAGCGTCTCGAGCAATCGAGCCGCTACAAGTCTGAGTTTCTCGCGAACATGTCGCATGAACTGCGCACGCCGCTCAACAGTTCGCTGATTCTCGCCAAGCTTCTGCAACAGAACCGCACTGGCAATCTCACAGAAGAGCAGGTGCGTTATGCGGAAACCATTCACGCGTCGAATAGCGATCTGCTGGTGCTGATCAACGACATCCTCGATCTTTCCAAGGTCGAGGCGGGGCAGGTGAGCGTCGAGCTGGAAACCGTTTCGGTCGACGCCACGCTGCAGTCGCTCGAGGAGCTGTTCAAGCCGATGGCGGGCGCCAAGCATCTGAGCCTGGTATTCGACCGTTTGCCGGGTGCGCCCGAGACTATTGTCAGCGACGGGCAGCGTGTCACGCAGATTCTGCGCAATCTGCTGTCGAATGCGGTGAAGTTTACGGAGCGCGGCGAGGTCGCGCTCTCGGTCGCTCCCGCGGACGACGGCATGCTGCGCATCGACGTGCGCGATTCCGGCATCGGCATTGCGGCCGACAAGCTGGAAATGATCTTCGAGGCGTTCCAGCAGGCGGACGGGTCGACGAGTCGCCAGTACGGCGGCAGCGGCCTCGGTTTGTCCATTTCACGCGAATTCGCCCGCTTGCTGGGCGGCCGTATCACCGTTGCAAGCGAACTCGGCAAGGGCAGTGTATTCACGCTGTGGTTGCCGCTCGACGCACGCGCGGCGCTGGCCGCGGGAGACGAAAGCGCAGCTGCGGCCTCGCAGCGGCCGGCGCCGGAGACGACAGCCGGCACCGAAGGCCGCGCGGATCAGGCATTGATCAGGCCTGCGTCGTGGAGTGATGCGTCAACGGCCGTCATCTCTCCGGCCAACGGATTGCTGGCGGCTACGCCCGCTTCTGCCGAGGGTGCGGGCAGTGCCACGCACGCGGGCGGCGCGCAGGAGGGCGGCTTGCCGGCCATTGCGGATGACCGCGAGCACCGCACACGCGCCGGCCGTCTGATCGTGGCGGTGGAAGACGACCTCGCGTTTGCCGAGATTCTGCGGGACCTGGTGCATGAGCTCGACTTCGACTTCGTGCATGCGAGCAACGCGGCAAGCGGGCTCGCGCTCGTGCGCGACATGCGCCCGGCGGCCGTGCTGCTCGACGTGGGCTTGCCGGACCGCTCGGGCCTCACCGTGCTGGAGTGGCTGAAGAACGATCCGCTCACGCGCCACATTCCGATTCACATCGTGTCGGCCACGGACCATGCCGACAAGGCACTGCATCTCGGCGCCATTGGCTATACGCTCAAGCCAACCGCGCGCTCCACGATGGAAGCCGCGATTCGCCGTCTCGAAGCGCGCCTGCAACAGCGTCTGAAGCGCGTGCTGGTGATCGAAGACGACACGCCGATGCGCGAAAGCATCCGCGCGCTGCTGCAAAGCGAAAACACCGAGATCGTTGCGGTCGCAACGTTGTCGGAGGCGCTCGAGCACCTCGACAAACTGTCGTTCGATTGCGTCGTGACCGACCTCGCGCTGCCGGACGGCACAGGTTACGACCTGCTCGAGCGCTTGGCGGGCAACACGGAACATGCCGCGCTGCCAGTGATCGTCTACACCGGGCGCATGCTGTCCGACGAAGAAGAGCACCGTCTGCGCCGCTATTCGAAGTCGATCATCATCAAGGGTGCGAAGTCTCCGGAGCGCCTGCTCGACGAAGTGACGCTCTTTCTGCACAGCGTGGAGTCGTCGCTTGCCCCCGAGCAGCAGCGCATGCTGCGCACCGTGCGGCAGCGCGACAATGCATTCGAGGGCCGCACCATCCTGCTCGCCGAAGACGACGTGCGCAATATCTTCGCGCTGTCGCATGTGATCGAGCCGCTCGGCGCAAAGCTGCAGATTGCGCGCAATGGCCGCGAAGCACTGGAGGCGCTGGAAAACGGCCCCGAAGTGGATCTGATCCTGATGGACATCATGATGCCGGAGATGGACGGTCTGACGGCAATGGGCGAGATCCGGCGCAATCCGCGTTTCGCGCATTTGCCGATCATTGCGTTGACGGCGAAGGCCATGGCGAACGATCGTCTGCGTTGCCTCGAAGCGGGCGCGGATGATTACGTGTCCAAGCCGATCGACGTGGACAAGCTGGTTGCGCTGTGCCGTGTCTGGCTGCGCCAGCGATAGCGATGAACGACAGGCAGGTGACACAGTGGCGCAAGCTGGCGATACGGGCAATGCAATGAGCCAATCCGAACTGGACGCACGGCAACGCATGAGCGATTTCGACATCGAGTTGAAATTGCTGCTGGAGGCCATTTACCTCAAGTATCAGCACGATTTTCGTCACTACGCGATGTCGTCGCTGCGCCGCCGCCTGTCGCAGGCACTGGAAGAATTCGGCCTTGCTACGTTGTCGCAATTGCAGGACCGCATCATGCGCAATGGCGACGAATTCTCCCGGCTGTTCCAGTATCTCACCGTGCAGGTTAGCGAGATGTTTCGCGATCCTGCCTATTTCCTTGCGCTGCGCGAACACGTGTTGCCGCGTCTTCGCACGTATCCGTCCATCAAGGTGTGGGTGGCTGGTTGCAGCACCGGCGAAGAACTGTGGTCACTGAAAATCCTGTTCGACGAAGAAGGCTTGACCGAACGCACACTGTTTTACGCTACCGACATCAATCCCGACGCACTGGCGCGCGCCGAGGCGGGCATTTATGCGCTGGACCGGATTCAGGGCTTCACGCAGAACTACCTGGCGGCGGGCGGCACGCGCTCGCTCTCCGATTATTACCACGCGGCGTATAACGGCGCGCGTTTCGCGGGCTCGCTGAAGGGCCGCGTGGTGTTCGCCGACCACAGTCTTTCCACCGACGAGGTCTTTCTCGAAGCGCACCTCGTGTCGTGCCGCAATGTGCTGATCTATTTCGATCGCGGCTTACAGCATCGCGCGCTCGGACTATTCGAAAACGCGCTGGTGCGGCGCGGCTTCCTCGGCCTCGGCAGCAAGGAAACGCTGCGTTTTTCGCGTCATTACGAAGCGTTCGACGAATTCCGTCCGGTCGAACGTATCTACCAGAAGCGTTGACGCCAACGTGACCACGCGCTCGATCACCCAGCCCGACACCCGTGCACTGCGCAGCGCGCGGGATGCTCGCGCCTGCGAGCTCGTGGTGATCGGCGGTTCGGCGGGCGGCATGGAGGTCATCAATCTGCTGCTCGACGCGTTGCCCGCAACCTTTGCCCCAGCCGTGATGATCGTGATGCATCTGCCGCCCGATCCGCCGAGCTATCTCGTGCAGGCGCTGGCGCACCGTTGCGTGCTGCCTGTGATCGAACCGGACGCCGGCGAGCAGATCGCGCCGGGGCGCGTGCACGTCGCACCGCCCGGCTATCACATGCTGGTCGAGGTGGATCGCACCGTTGCGCTTTCAACCGATGCGGCCGTGCGCTTTTCGCGGCCATCCATCGACGTGCTGTTCGAGTCCGCGGCGGCGGTGTATCGCGAGCATCTGCTGGCGTTGCTGCTGTCCGGCGCGAACGACGACGGCGCGCAAGGCCTGCAGCGCGTGCGCGCATTGGGCGGCGTGACATGGGTGCAAGACCCGGACACTGCCTTTTCGCCCGACATGCCGCGTACCGCAATAGAACGCGGTGCGGCCGATTTCATCTATTCTCCCGAAACCATGGCCCGGCGGCTCGCAGCATGGCCGGCCTCTCTTTGACCCGATGCCATGTCGAACCCACCCGTAAACATTCTTATCGTCGACGACATCGCTCACAACATCACCGCGCTGAAGGCTTTGTTGACGCGTCCCGATGTTGCCGTGCTGGTGGCCGATTCGGGCACGGCGGCGCTCGATCTGCTGCTCAAGCACGAAGTGGCGCTCGCCATTCTGGACGTCAACATGCCCGGCATGAACGGTTTCGAACTGGCAGCGCTGATGCGGGGCAGTCCGCGCACGTCTCATGTTCCCATCATTTTCTTGACCGCCACCGCGCAGGATGCGTCGCGCACGTTTCGCGGCTACGAAGCGGGTGCGGTGGATTTCCTCTACAAGCCGTTCGATCCGCGCATCCTGCAATCGAAGGTGGACGTGTTCGTTCAGCTCGAGCAGCAAAAGCGCCAGCTCGCCGCGCAACTCGTCACGACCCAGCAGATGCTCGAAGCCAACGAGATGCTGATGGCCGTGCTCAGCCACGATCTGCGCACGCCGCTTGGTGCGGTGCTCGCGTCTGCGGAATACCTGATGCGCACCGCCGCCGACCAGCAGTCGGCAACAGTCGCGGCACGCGTGAAAAACAGCTCCCTGCGCATGGCGCGCATGGTCGATCAACTGCTCAATCTCGCGCGTCTGCAAGGTGGACGGCTGCCGTTGCAGCCGCGCTCGATCGAACTGGCGTCGCTGTGCCGCTCGGTGATCGACGAATTTACTTCCCGCGAGAACGGCAAGCGCATTGTGTTCACGAGCCACGGCAACACGGCGGGCGCGTGGGATACGGATCTGGTATGGCAAGCGGTGTCCAACCTTGTGAGCAACGCGCTGCACCACGGCGCGGAGGGTGGCGACGTCAGCGTGGAAGTGGATGGCGCAGCACACGATTGCGTGCGCCTGAAGGTGGCCAACCGTGGTGTGATTCCGCCTGAAGTCTTTCCGCATCTCTTCAAGGCATTTGGGCCCAACAACGGCGGCTCGCGCTCGCGCCAGGGGCTTGGCCTCGGCTTGCACATCGTGCACGAAATCGCGCGCATGCACGCAGGCACGGTCAGCGTGAAATCCGACGAATCCGCCGGCACTGTCTTCACTATCGAGCTGCCGCGAATCGTCACGCTGCAGCGCGGCTCGTTTTCCGCCAAGTGAACGCGGCAATTCGCGTGCTGGTCGCGTCCTAGCCGCGTTTTAGCCGCGTTTTAGCCGCGTTTTAGCCGCGTTCTAGCCGCGTCCTAACCGCGTTTTACTCGCGTAGGCGCCTGCATCTCGCGATCCCAGCGCTTCAACCACGGCAGCAGGAAGTCGGCGAAGCCCGCAGCCGGCGGTGACAGCGCACGCTCAGTGGAGCGATACAGACACACCTCGCGGATCGTCTCCGGCTCGACGATCCGTTTCATCACCAGCCCGAAAGTGCGCGCGAGCGGCGCCACGTAGGCTGGCGCGAGCGTCACTGCAAGACCGCGTGCGGCGATACCGAAAGCGGTGGTCACGTTGTCCACGACATCAACGGGAATGATGCGCGCCTCGACGGGTAGCACCGCCAGCATCTGGTCGACCGCGCGTTCATGATCGCGCCCAGTCGCGACAATAGGGATATTGCGCAACTGCTGCCACTGCACGCGCCGGCGCCCGCCGAGCGGATGTGAAGGCGCACACCACATAACCCACGGACTCGCGAACGCCGTGTCCCGCTGCACGCGTGCACCGCTCGGGCGGTCGGGCCCAATGGCGAGATCGACGTCCGCGCTTTCTACACGCTCGACCAGTTGCTCCACCACGGTATCGCAAATGCGTACGACGACCTTGGGCTTGTCGCGCGCATAGTCGGCAATCGCTGCGGGCAGCGCGGTGGACGCAAGTACGAGCGGCGCGCCGATGCGGACGATGCCGGCGGCGCGGTTGCGGATATCGTCGGCGGATTGAGCGGCGGCGCGCACATGGCGCAGCACCGATTCCGCCGAGGCGAGGAAGTCTTGCCCCGCGCTCGACAGGTTCACGCGCCGTGTGGTCCTGTCGAACAGGCGAAAGCCGTGTTCCGCTTCGAGTTCGGCGAGCAGCTGACTGACCGCGGACGAAGTGAGCCCGAGCCGCCCGGCCGCTGCGCCGATGCTCTGAAGATCCACAATGGCGAGAAACGCCTCGAACTGACGAATGGTGACGCGGGTAAGAGCCATCCGGCGATTATAAAGAGCAACTTACGAATCGTGAAAAATCGGTTGATTGTGAATTGCCGTGTGCTGATCGACACTTGTCCCAATCGACGCGAGTGCGCAAAGGCGCTTAGACTTTCCGTCTCGCCCCGTGGTGTGAAGCAATGCGGACCACTGCGGGCTCCAATCAAGGAAATGCCATGTTCGAACATATCCCCGCCTATCCAGGCGACCCCATTCTCAGCCTGAACGAAGACTTCCAGCTCGATCCGCGCCCGAACAAAGTCAATCTGAGCATCGGTATCTATTTCGACGACGCCGGCAAGCTGCCGGTCATGGACGCCGTGCGCCGCGCTGAAACGGCCTTGCTCGATGCAATCGGTCCGCGTTCCTATCTGCCCATGGCGGGCCTGCCGCTCTACCGGGAAACGACGCAGACGCTCGTCTTCGGTGCGAACAGCGAAGCGCGCTCGGCGGGCCGCATTGCGACATTGCAGACCATCGGCGGCTCGGGTGCGCTCAAGGTCGGGGCGGATTTCCTGCGGCGCTATTTTTCCGCTTCGCAAATCTGGATCAGCGACCCGAGCTGGGAGAATCACCGTGTGGTGTTCGAAGGCGCGGGTCTAACCGTCAATACCTATCCTTACTACGACGAAGCGACGGGTGGCCTGCGTTTCGCCGATATGATCGACGCCATCGGCCGGCTGCCCGAGCGCAGCGTCGTGCTGTTGCACGCCTGCTGCCACAACCCGACGGGCGTCGATCTGAGCGCCGCGCAATGGGCCGAGCTCGTGCCGGTATTGCAGCGTCGCAAGCTGATCGCGTTCGTCGATATGGCTTATCAAGGTTTCGGCGCGGGCCTCGAGGAAGACGCCGCTTGTGTGCGCATGCTGGCAGAAGCCGGCATTCCGCTCATGGCGGCCAATTCCTTTTCGAAAAATTTCTCGCTGTATGGCGAGCGTTGCGGCGCGCTGAGCGTGGTGTGCAACAACGCGGACGAAGCGAGCCGCGTGCTCGGCCAGCTCATGTCCACGGTGCGCGCGAACTACAGTAATCCGCCCACGCATGGCGCGCGGCTCGTTGCCAACGTGTTGTCGGATGCGTCGTTGCGCGCTTCGTGGGAAGCGGAGCTGGCCACCATGCGCGAGCGCATTCTCGCGATGCGCGGCACGATTCACGCGGGACTCGCGGGCCGTGTGGACGAAGTGATGCGCGCGCGTTACGTCGCGCAACGCGGCATGTTCACCTATACGGGCCTGAGCGAGAGCCAGGTCGAGCGGCTGCGCAATGAGCACGCGGTGTATGTGCTGCGCTCGGGCCGCATGTGCGTGGCGGGCCTGAATGCGCGCAACGCGGAGTATGTGGCGTCAGCGATTGCGGCAGTGGTGGCCGGCGCGTAGCGGCGGTGCGACCCGAGCCGCTGTAGCCACGCGCACAGCGGCAGGCCCGGCGAAGCGCACAGCCAACAGATAACCTTGGAGACGTCGATGACGACACTTGATATCGCACCGGCGAGTGCGCCGAAAAACGCCGATATGCATCCCGACGAACGGCAGGCCCGCGTGCAACTGGCCGCCTGCTACCGTATTTTCGACATGCTCGGCTGGACGGAAATGATCTACAACCACATCACGTTGCGCGTGCCGGACAGCGTGAGCGGCGGTGAGCGACAGTTCCTCATCAATCCATTCGGCTTGCACTACAGCGAGGTGACGGCAAGCAATCTGGTGAAAATCGACGCACAGGGGCGCGTGCTCGACGGCTCGCGCTATCCGGTGAATCCCGCTGGTTTCGTGGTGCACGCGGCGATCCATCAAGGCGTGCCGGGCGCGCATTGCGTGATGCACACGCACACCACGGCGGGCGTCGCGGTGGCCTGTCTGGAAGAGGGCTTGCAGCAAACCAACTTCTACAGCGCGCAGTTGCACGACCGCATTGCGTATCACGACTTCGAGGGCATCACCGTGCATGCGGAAGAAGGGCCGCGGCTCGTCAAACATATCGGCGACCGGCAGGCGGTGATTCTGCGCAATCACGGCCTGCTTGCATGGGGCGCCACCTTACCGCAGACTTTCGCGATTCTTTGGACGCTGAACCGCGCGTGCGAGATTCAGATGGCGACGTTCTCGATGGGCCGGGCGCGACCGGTGCCGGAAGATGTGGCGATCCGCTGCTCGCGCGACGCGCTGCAGTTCGATCCCCGGCACGGCGCGGGGCAGGACGTGTTCGATGCACTCGTGCGGCGTGTCGAGCGTATCGACGCCAGTTATAGGGACTGAATTTATGAAAGCAGCAATTTACGGCGCAGGCGCCATTGGCGGCTGGATCGGCGTGAAGCTCGCGCAAGCAGGTCACGAGGTGGGCGTGATTGCGCGCGGCGCGACCCTTGCCGCTGTGCGTGAACACGGCTTGCGCCTGATCGAAGGCGGCAGCACGCATGCGGTGAATGTTCGAGCCGAGGAGAATCCAGCCGGGCTCGGCGTGCAGGACCTCGTGGTGATCGCGGTCAAAGGGCCCGCCATGGCTTCGGTGGCCGCGCGGATCGCGCCGCTGCTCGGCCCGCAAACCATGGTGCTGACCGCCATGAACGGCGTGCCGTGGTGGTTTTGCGAGGGACTCGGCGGCGCTTTTACGGGCAAGCGGCTCAAGACCATCGACCCCGACGGTGCCATCGCCGCCGCGATTCCCGCCCAGCAGACAGTAGGCTGCGTGGTCCACGCCAGTTGCCTCGTCGAAGCGCCTGGCGTGATCCGGCATCATCAGGGCAATGGGCTCATTATCGGCGAGGCAGCCGGGCGTTCGGGCGAACGTGTGAAGGCGCTAGCAGGCGTGCTGGCCGCGGCGGGTTTCAATGCGTCGGTGTCGGAGCAGATTCAGCGCGACGTCTGGTACAAGCTGTGGGGCAACATGACGATGAACCCGATCAGCGCGATCACCGGCGCCACCACGGACCGCATTCTCAGCGACGAACTGGCGCGCGGCTTTGTCACGAGCATCATGCTGGAGGCCAAGGAAATCGGCGCGCGTTTCGGCATTCCCATCGATCAGGACCCCGAAGACCGGCATGCGGTCACGCTCAAGCTCGGTGCGATGAAAACCTCGATGCTGCAGGACGTGCAGGCCGGCAAGGCAGTGGAACTCGACGCGTTGGTGAGCGCGGTCCGCGAGCTCGGGCAACTGACCGGCGTCAACACGCCTTACACGGATGCGCTGCTCGGGCTCGCGCGTCTGCATGCACGCACGTTGGGTCTGTATTGAGGGCGGTGCGCCGGCCAGCAGTGGGCCAACCGGTCACTCAGCAGCGCCGGCGACGTGCGAATGCTCGCGCGAGTGCAATACGGAAGCCGCCACCTGGCATTCTTCGATCATCGCGCGGAAGCTCGGCGCGCAATGCGCAGCGGCGGTCGCGCCCATTGCCGCGTCGTGCCCATTTTCTGTGGTGCCGCCCACGCCGACCACGAGCGTCGCCCGCGGCCGCCATTCGCGCGTACGCCGCAGCATGTTGCGCAGATACGGCGGCGACTCCGGAGCGTCCAGCGTGACGATGCAGATAATCGCTGCATTGCTGAAGCTCGGTTCGTCGGCGCGCGCGCTGCGGTAGCCGGAGTGCGTCGCCATGATCGGCGCGAAGCCGAGGCGGCCGAGCAGTTGCACCACGATGGCCGTCGTCACTTCGTCGAACGCGCCGCGCCCGGGCACGCACAGCACCGCGGTTTTTTCACCGTCGTTGTGCAAAGACGAATGAGCGCGCGCGTGTGTGGCGTTTCGCTCCGAGAGATCCGCGGACGTAGCCGCGTGCAGCGCCACGGCGTCCTGGGGTTCCGGGCGCGCAAGACGGTCCGGCAGACCCTCTGCAATCTCGAGGTTTTCGACGATGTCCACCAGCGCTTCGTTCACCTGCGCCAACTGGTCGGGCATCAGCACGCCGCGCATGGCATCGTTGCGTGCCAGTTTGAGCCCTTCGAGCGCGACCTTGTCGTAGTAGTCGATCAGCGACATCTCGCGTAACAGACGCTCCGCCTGCACGATCGCTTCGTGCGGATCGTCGGCAAGCAGCCGCTGATAGAAAGTTTGCGCGGGCGTGAGCGCCGGCTGATCGCCGAGCAGCACCGTGAGAAAGTTCAGGCGGTCGGCGTAACGCCCGAGCGTCACGAGGCAGAGCGTGAGCGGCGTGGAAAGCACAAGGCCAATCGGCCCCCACAGCCAGCTCCAGAAAATAGCGGCCACCACCACGGCAAGCGGCGAGAGTCCGGAGCGGTGTCCATAGAGCAGCGGTTCGGCAATCTGCCCGGCCACCACATCCACGACGATAAAAAGAATCAGCGTGTACACCGCCATCGTCCATTGCGGCTGGATTGCGGCGGCGAGGAATACCGCGAGAATTGCCGCGATCCAGATGCCGATATATGGCACGAAGCGCAGCAGCGCCGCAATCACGCCGAACAGCAGCGCACCCGGCACGCCGATAATCGCAAGACCAATCGCGATCACGCCGCCCGCGCTCAGATTCACGCCCAGTTGCGCGACGAAGTAGCGGCTCAGGCGCACGGCGGCGTCGTTGATCGCCGTGGTCGTGCGATGCAGGTCGCGCGAGCCGAAGAGGCTGATCAGGCGGTCGCGCAAGTCCTCGCGTTGCAGCAGGATGAAGATCGTCACCACCAGCACGATGAAGGTGGTTTCGATCGGCGCAATGGCCGGCGACAGGGCGCGCTGCGCGAGTTGCAGCGGCGTGGGCGACGGCTCGTGCACTTCGACGGGCGTGGGCACGGCTGGCGCATTGCGCGCCGCGCGGCCGGTAGGCCGTGGCGGCGTCGGCTTCGAGGGCGCGACGCGTTGCAGCGTGGCGGCCGCTCGGGTCATCAACGAATCGGCGCGGCCGATCGTTTTCTCCTGCACGGTCTCGATCTTCTGCTCGATGGCCACCTGATACTGGGGCAAGTCGCTCGCGAGTTGCACGAGCTGGGCGCCGATCAGCGCGCCGACCGCGAGCAGCGCGGCAAGCGCGAACAGCACAGCGATGAAAATAGACGGCAATTGCCCCATATGCAGGCGCCTTAGCGTCTGCACGAGCGGCGCGAGCAGAAAGCTCAGCAACACGGAGAGTGTGATGGGAATCAGCACCGCGCGGCCGAAGTAAAGCGCGCAAACCACCACGACGCCGGTAATGACCGAGGCAAGGCCATGCAAGCCGGGCGCGCCGGGAGGATAAACGCGGTTCGGGCGCCCGTGCGGCGGTAGGGATATTTTCATGAGCACACTGTCCGATTGAGCGGCGCGGTCGCTTGAGGTCCAGCACGCGAACAACGCGGCGGGTGATCGGGCCATGGGACCATGGGGCCATAGAGCCACTGCGACAGAGCAAACCTTATGCCCGCATTGTAGGCGTTCTGCGCTGCAATGCCATAACAGGCGCGCTAGCCGAACTGCATGCGCAGCACCTCGAATAGTTGCGAGCTCACATAAAGCAGCAAGCCGATAAAGCCGCCCACCACCGTACCGTTGATGCGGATATATTGCAGATCGCGGCCGATGTTCAGCTCGATCTGCCGCGACATGTCCTCTGCGTTCCAGTTCTTCACGGTATCGCTGATATGTCGTGTGAGGAAACGCGCAAACTCCGGCGCCATCGCGCGGGCGGCTTCTTCCAGATGGTCGTTGAGCGACTGGCGCAGCGCAGCGTCGTTGGCGAGCTCGCGGCCCACCCATTGTCCGGCCGCGACGGCTCGCGCGTGCAATGCCGAGTCGCTGCTGTGCAGATCGCGTTTGAGCCACGCGCGCAATTCGCCCCACATGTCCTTCACGTAGGAGGCGAGCGCTTCGCCTTCCACGAGATAACGCTTCAATTCCTCGCCTTTTTGCAGGAACGCGGGATCGCTCTTGAGCTTGACGATCAGCTTGTGTGCGGCGTCATCGAATTTCTGGCGCAACTGGTGCGTGGGGTTTTCGCTGATCTGTTCGAGCATCCGGTTCACGGCGCTGGCTATCGCCTCGGCGCCTTTCTCGCCGAGCCACGCGGAAGGCAGAATCTTCTCCATCTTCGGGTACTCGCTCTTCACCCAATCGACGATACGTTCGGCGATAAACTCCCGCGCCTTGGCCTCGCGCAGCAGCGCAAGAACCTGTTCGATGCCGGCGTCGAGCAGTTCCTGATGGCGGCCGTCCTTCGTGAGCGTGTCGAGAATCGAGCCCATCGACTGCGAAAGATCGACCTTGCCGAGCACGTCGCGCAGCGCGTCCTTGATGAACGCCTGAATGCGCACGTCGTCAGTGAGATCGAGCATGCCGCCCGTGACCTTCACCACGTAATCGGCAATACGTGCGCTGTTGGCAGGCTCCGACAGCCAGCGCGTGATGCTCTGCGCCGGGTCATGCTTCTTGATCAGACCAACGAGCGACGGCACGTCGAGAAACTTGTCCTGCACGAAGACGGCCAGGTTGTCGGCAATCTTGTGCTTGTTGCGCGGAATGATCGCCGTGTGCGCGGAGACAATTGGAATCGGTACGCGCCTGAAAAGCGCTGCGACGGCGAACCAGTCGGCGAGCGCGCCCACCATCGCCGCCTCGGCCACCGCCTTGATCCCGTCGATCCACACGCCGCGCGGCAGCAACGCGGTCGCGACAAAGACGCAGGCCGCGGCGGCGAGCAGCAGCAAGGGCGTGCGTTTGGCTTTCTTCAGTTCGAGTGCTTTGTTCATCGGCGCGAGAGCCCGGGTCTGGAACCGCGAGTTTAGCGCTGTGCGCGGCACGGGGTGAACGTAGCGGGTCGGAAGAAGGCAACCCACGGCCCGCTTTGCCGCCTGCGCGCGGTAACATGTACGGTTGAACTGTCGCGACGAAGCGGCCCGGCTGGGTGGCGCACGTCGCGCGGCAACGCAATTGAATGCGAGCACATGCAACGCAATGGAGGCACAGTGATCAGGTTTCTGCACACGGCGGACTGGCAGATCGGCACGCAGTTCGGCCAGTTCGAGCCGGACGAGGCGGCGCATCTCGGCGAGGCGCGTTTCGACACGGTACGCCGTATCGCCCAGGAAGCCGCCGCGCGCCAGGTCGACGCGGTGCTGGTGGCCGGCGACGTCTTCGACCTGCAAACGGTGTCCGACACGGTGATCCGGCGTCTGTTCGCCGCGCTGCAAGTGTTCACGGGCGCGTGGATCATGCTGCCGGGTAATCACGATGCGGCGCTTGTCGAAAGCGTATGGACGCGCGCGCAGCGCCTGAATTGCGTGCCGCCGAACGTACGCGTGGTACTCGAGCCGGGCGTGGTGTTGCTCGACGCATGCCGGTTGGCGCTGCTGTGCGCGCCGCTCACGCAACGCATCACTTATGACGACACCACCGGCTTTTTCGACACCGCCGAAACGCCGCCGGGCTATCACCGTGTCGGACTCGCGCATGGCAGCGTGAGCGGCATCCTGCAGGAAGGCATCGACTCGTCCAATCCCATTGCACCGACGCGTGCAGCGAGCGCGCGTCTGGACTATCTCGCGCTGGGCGACTGGCACGGCCACCTGCGCGTCGACGACCGCACGTGGTATGCCGGCACGCACGAGCAGGACCGGTTCCGCGCGAACGATCCGGGCTTCGTACTCGAAGTGAGCGTCAGCGAGCCCGGCGCGGTGCCGGTGGTGCAGCCGCTGCGCGTCGGTCAATACCAATGGCATCGCTGGGATGAAACGATTGCTGTGCCGACCGACGTCGACGCACTGAAAACGCGCCTTGCCACCTTGGGCGGCAACGACGTGCTGCGCCTCACGGTGAGCGGCACCGCAGCGCTGGCCGAGGCTGAAGCGCTGCGCGTCGCGGTGGAGGAAGCACGCGCACGCGCGCGCGCATTGCGGGTCGACCTGAGCGCGCTTCACGTGCTGCCCACCACCGAAGATCTGGCCGAACTCGGTGCGCAAAGCGGCTATCTGGCAAAGGTCGTTGCGCGTCTGCGCGCCATGCAGGAGGACCCGCAGTCCGATGCCCAACAGGTCAAACGCGCCGCCGAAGCATTGCTGCTGCTGGCGCGTTTTCAACGTGAACTGCCGCGTGAGGCGAGGTCCGCATGAAGCTTCAGAGCATTGCGATACAGGAATTCAAGCAGTTCACCGGGCGGCTTGTCATTGACGACCTGCAGCCCGGGCTCAATCTGTTCGTTGGGCCGAACGAAGCCGGCAAGAGCACGATTGCCGAGGCGGTGCGCGCGGTGTTTCTCGAACGCTACAAGGCTTCGCATCTGAAAGATCTGCTGCCGTGGGGCAAGGCAAGCGGGCAGCCCTCGGTGGAAGTGAGCTTCGATCTCGACGGCGCGGCCTGCCGCCTGTCCAAGCAGTTCGTCACGCGTCAGCGCTGCGAACTGAAGATCGGCCAGAACGTGTTCGGCGAAGACGAAGCGGAAGACCGGCTCGCCGCCTTGCTCGGTTTCTCGCGCGCCGCGCGTGGACCGCTGAAGGCGGAGAACGCGGGCGTGCCCGGTCTGCTGTGGGTGCAGCAGGGCGGCACGCAGGACATGCGCGATTCCACGGGCCACGCTGCGCAGTATCTGCGCGATGCGTTGTCGCAACTGTCCGGCAGCCGCGAAGCGGCGGGAGAAGACGCATTGATCGCCGTCGTGCAGCGCGAGTTGCGGCAACTGCTGACCGCGCGCACGCAGAAATCCACGGGACCGCTTGCCGAAGCGGAAGCGGCAGTCAGTGCGCTAAGCGCCGAGCGCGACGACCTCGTGCGGCAGCGCGAGCAGTTCGACGAAAACATCGTGCGACTCGCCTCACAGCAGGAAGCATTCGACGACGCCGAACGCAAGCGCCCCTGGTCGCTGCACGAAGAGAAGGCCGCGCTCGCACAACAGCGCGCGGACGCCGCCGCGGATCTCGAGCGCAACGTGCAAGGGCTCGTGCACGCGCTGAAAGTCAGCGAAGCGGAACTCGCGCTGTCGTTGCAACGAGAACAGGCCGCAGTGGAACTGGAAACGGCTGTGGCGCGTGAGCGGCAGCAGCTCGACGCGGCGCGCGCCAACGTGTCGGCAGCCGAAACCGACCATGCGCAAGCCGCAAGCCGAGTCGCGCAACTGGAGCAGGCCGCCGCCGAGGCCAATCGCGCGCTGGAACTCGCCAACGCAGCGGTGAGCGCAGCGGATTTACGCAGCCAGATAGGCATGCATCGCGCGGAACTCGAACGGCTGCAAGCGGCGATTGGCGCCGCGAGCGAAGCGCATGACGCGCTCGTCGAGGCCACCCGCGCTGCGGCCTCGCTCGAAATAGACGAGGCGAAGCTCAAGCAGCTCGCGGCGCTGGATGCGTCGTTGACCGTGCTGCGGGCGCGCACGGAAGCGGCGATGACGCGCATCGAATACCGGCTGAACGGCACCATCACGGTGGATGATCTGCCCGTCAGCGGCGCGGGCGTGTTGCGTGTGGACGAAGAAAAGCGCATCGGGCTTGGCGAGCTCGGCGAATTGCGCGTGGTGCCGGGCGTTTCCGATTTGCCCGCGCGTCTGTCCGAGCTCGCCGCGCTCGAAGCGCAGCACGCGCAGTTGTTGCAGGCGCTCGGTGTGGGCGCGGTCGCTGAAGCGGAATTCAGGCGGGAGCAGTGGAGAGCGCTGCTCGCGCAACAGAAGAGCCACGCGAACGTGCTGCAAGCGCATGCGCCGCAAGGCATCGACGCGCTACGCGCCGCGTCCGCTTCAGCCAGTGCCCGTTTGCAGGCGGCCAGCGAACGGCTGACCGGCTTGCCCGACGTGTCCGCCGCGCTGCCGCTCGACGAAGCGCGACGCAGCGCCGAACTGGCGCACGCCGCGTTGGACAGCGCGCGCAAGCTGTTGAGCGACGCGGCGGAGAAACGCTCGACCAGCATTGCCACAGCCGAATCGCTCGCGCTCCAGTTGCAGCGCAAGGAAGCGCAATTGAGCGACGCGGCGTTTAGCCGCGAGCGCGCGCAGTGGCAGGCGAAGATCGTCGAACAGCGCGTGCAGGTCGAGGCGCTGGCGAGGCAGCGCGAAGGCCGCGAGCGCGAACTGCAAGCCGTGCGTCTGGACGATCCGGCGGCCGAGGCAAAGCGCTACCGGGCGTCGGCAGAACTGGCGCGTCAGGAGCAGCATGAACGGCAGGTCCGCATTGCGCATTTGCGCAGCCAGCTCGAGACCGTCGGCGCGTCGGGGATAGGCGAGCGGCTCGCCGCGCTCGAGGCGAAGATCGAGCAGGCCACGCGCCGCAAGGAAGAACTGAGTTTGCGCGCGGGCGCGTTGAGCCTGCTCGACGAAGTGCTCGTGGCCGAGCGCGATGCGGCCGTTGCGCAACTGCGCGCGCCGTTGACCGAGCGCCTCGGCCATTATCTGAAGCGGATTTTCCCGCAATCCACGCTTGCGCTCGGCGACGACCTGAGCCCCGCGACGCTCGACCGCTATGGCCGCGCCGACACGCTCGAGGCGCTCAGCTTCGGCACGCGCGAACAGCTTGGCATTCTCACGCGGCTCGCCTACGCGGATCTGCTGAAGGCGTCGGGCCGGCCCACCTTGCTGATGCTCGACGACGCGGCGGTGCATACCGACGCGGCAAGGCGCGACGCGATCAAGCGGGCGCTGCTCGACGCCGCCACCCGGCATCAGATACTTGTGTTCACCTGCCACCCGGAACTGTGGGACGACCTGGGCGTGAGGCAGCGCGCCATCGACGATATCAAGGCCGCGGCCTGAGCCTGCGCGCGGTACGCGCCGCGCTTCATGTGTACCAGCGCGGCGTGTAGACCCACGGTGCGCCTTTGGTGAACTGCCGCGTGGTCGACGAACCCACGATCACCATGGTGCGCATGTCGACCTCGGTTGAGCGTAGTTCCGCGAGCGTCACCGTGCGCAGCGTGCCGCCCGGCCGGCCGATGTCGCGCCCCAGCACGACCTCGGTAGTGGGCGCGCGGTACTCGCGGACGATGTCGAGCGCCTTGTCGAGTTGCCACGGACGCGCGCGAGAGATCGGGTTGTAGAACGCCATGACGAGGTCGGCTTGCGCCGCATGCCGCAGGCGTTGTTCGATGATGCTCCACGGCTTCAGATTGTCCGACAGCGACAGCATGCAGAAGTCGTGGCCGAGCGGCGCGCCGGCTTGCGCGGCGGTGGCCATCGCTGCCGAGACCCCGGGCAGGATGCGCAGTTCGACGGCGGCCCACGCGCTGTCGTCGGAGGTGTCGAGCGCTTCGAGCACGGCCGCGGCCATCGCGAACACGCCGGGGTCGCCGGACGACACCATGACCACCGAGCGTCCTTCGCTCGCGAGTTCGAATGCGTGGCGGGCGCGCTGCATTTCCTCACGGTTGTCCGTGCCGTGCACATGCTGATCGGCGCGCAGCGGCCCGGCCATTTTCACGTAGGTCTCGTAGCCGAGAATGTCGGTGGCTTCATCGAGCGCGCGGCGCGCGGCGGGCACCATGAGCTCGGCGCTGCCGGGGCCCAGGCCGATCACGGTCAGTCGGCCACGCGCGCGGCCTATCGTGTCGGGGTCGATGGCAAGAGGCGAAACGGCGAGCGCGACTCCTTGCCTAGATTCGCCTGGCAGCGTTTCGTAGGGGATGCGCAGCGCGGCTTGCAGCAGGCTTGCCGGTGAACTGTTGTCTTCCGCATGAGCTTGAGCGGCCGGCGGTTCGGGCTGGTTTTCGGCCTCGTTTTCGGCTTGGCTTTCGGCCGGGCCTTTGGCAAAGCGTCCAGCAAACGGTCCGGCGAAGCGCAGCGGCACGCCCAGACTTGCAGCGGCGTCGGCGAGCGCGGCGTTCGCCATTTCTTCCGACGCCGCCAGCAACGCCGCGAGCGACAGCGTGGCAAGACCGTGCGCGTCGAGTGCAGCGCGCACGCGCGCCGCGATTGCCGGGGCGCTGCACGCCTCGCCGGTTTGCAAGTTCACCGCTGCAACCACGCTGCGCGGGTGAATCACGAGCTCGTCCTCGCGCCCGTCCCACGCGCGCGGCGTGACGCGAATCGCGAGCCGTGCATCAGCCGAGCGGGGCAGCTGCGCGTCGTCGAGCCAGGGCGCGTCGCCTTCCACACGCGTGCTCGCACCCGCCAGCAGGTCCGACACGAAGCGCTTGCCCTGGCCGATGTCCGCGAGCGCGTAACCCGGCGGCGGATTTAGCACACAGGTGCCGAACCTTAGCTCACCGCTCGTCGTAATGGCCGGTGCGACAGCCAGCGCGGCCGCAATGTCGCGCGCCATCACGTTTACGCCAGCGAGGCCGCCGAGCAGCGGCACCACCGCGCTGCCGTCTTCGGCCACGGCGAGCACAGGCGGTTCCGCGCCCTTGTTCGACAGCGAAGGCGCCACGCAGCGGATCACGATGCCTGCCGCGCACAACGCAATGATCGGCGTGCCGCGCGCATACAGCTCGCGCAGGTGCGCGCCCAGTTCGCTATAGCCGACGTCGGCCATATCGGCTTGCACGCGCCCGCGCAGCGCGTGCACCTGCGAGCCTGCATACAGCGCCTGAATGCGCCGCGCGGTAGCGAGCGCGCCCACGCCCAGAATCACGACGGCGGGCGGCATCATCCTTGCCATTTTTCCCCCGGCACCACGAGTAGCGAGAAATAGGGCGACGCCATCGGGTCGACCTCGGCAAGCGGCACGATGCGTTGATTACCCATCGTCGCGCGCTCCACATACAACGCGCGATGCGCGAGGCCGAGCTCGACCAGCACGCGCCGCACCTTGTCGAAATTGCGGCCGAGCTTCATGACGACGGCGGCGTCGGCATCGGCGAGACGGCGCCGCAGTTCGTCTTCGGGCAGCACGCCCGAGAGCACCGAGAGGCTCTGGTTGCGATACACGAGAGGCGCGCCCAGCACGGCCGCGCCGCCGAGCATCGAGCACACGCCCGGCACCACTTCGCTTTCGTAGCGCGCGGCGAGCCGGTCGTGCAGATACATATACGAGCCGTAGAAGAACGGGTCGCCCTCGCAGATCACGGCTACGTCGCGGCCCGCGTCCAGGTGTCCGCCGACGATCTGCGCCGCGGTGTCGTAGAAGTCCGCGATGATCGCTTCGTAAGAGAGCGGCGGCTCGAGCGCCTCGGTCGTCACGGGGTAGACGAGCGGCAGGCGCACCTGCCCGTTGTGCAGATGCGTCTCGATAATGCTGAACGCGTTGCCTTTCTTGCCTTTCGCGACGAAGTATGCGACTACCGGCGCGGCCTTCAGCAGACGCAGCGCCTTGAGCGTGATGAGTTCGGGATCGCCCGGACCGACGCCGAGTCCGAATAGCCGCCCGCCGGATTGCCGCGCGCCTGTCATTCGACCTCCGTCGCGAGTGCGTTGACCGCGGCCGCAGCCATCGCGCTGCCGCCGCGCCGGCCGTGCACGACGACATACGGCACGCCGCGGCTGTCGGCCGCGAGCATCGCTTTCGATTCCGCCGCGCCGACGAATCCCACCGGAAAGCCGAGAATCAGCGCGGGCTTCGGCGCGCCCGCATCGAGCATGTCGAGCAGATGAAACAGCGCCGTCGGCGCATTGCCGATCACGACGACGCTGCCCGCAAGGCGCGGGCGCCACAATTCGAGCGCCGCGGCCGAGCGCGTGTTGCCGAGCTTGCGGGCGAGTTCGGGCACCCGCTCGTCGGTGAGCGTGCAGATCACGTCGTTGTTCGCGGGTAGCCGCGCGCGCGTGATGCCTTGCGCGACCATGCCGGCGTCGCAGAAAATCGGCGCGCCTCCTGCAAGCGCCGCACGGCCCGCTGTGCCGGCCTGCGGCGAGAACGCGAGATCGTCGATCACGTCGACCATTCCGCAAGCGTGGATCACGCGCACGGCGAGCTTTTCGAGCTCCGCGGGGATGCGCGACAGATCCGCTTCGGCGCGAATCGTCGCGAAAGACTGGCGGTAGATCTCCTCGCCGTCGCGAATGTAGTCAAGCATCGGTGTTACTCATCTGGGTCATCCCTCGGTTCGCTGCTGGCGAGCGGCGCGAGCGCGTCGGCGGCCTGCTCGATAGTCAGTCGGCGCGCGACGCATTCGCCGAAGCCCGGCTGTGCGTCGCGTCGATATAGGTCGTAGATGCCCGGCGCCACCGCCAGCAGCGTGAACGGCGCGCGATGCGCGGCGGCGCAGGAGCGCGGGCAGCCGCTCAGGTGCACCTCGGCGCCGGCGGGCAGGCGCCTCGCGAGCGCAAGCGCATCGGTCCTCGTGTCGGCGAGGCTCTTCGCGCAGCCGCTCGAACCGGCACACGCAATAAGCCGTGCGGCGGGGTCGCGGGCATCGCAAGCGAAGCCCAGCGTTCTGAGTGCGGCCAGCACGGCAGGCACTGCGTGAGTGTCGATGTCGGGCACCAGCACGCTTTGCCACGGCGTGACGTGCAGCGTCGCGTTGCCGTGTTGCCGCGCGAGCGCAGCGAGGCGTTGCAGCGTGCTTGCGTGGATGCGGCCGAGAAACGGCTGGCCGCCCACATGCCAGGTCCCCGGGCTGCGTTGTGCGTGGGCGCCGACGCGCAACGCGGCGTCGGCGGCTGTGCCGCGTTGCCAGTGTGCGAGGGCTGGGTCGCGCTGCAGAGGGAAGTCGACATAGCTTTGCGCATGCTGCAAGACGCCGTCGACGCAATGCGTGGCGAGGAGGTGCCGCATGCGTGTGGCGTCGGCGGGGGCGAGGTCGAGGAACGTGTGCAGCAGCGCGTGCACGAGCGCCGGAACCTGCGCAGGCCGCACCGACGACAACGCGGCTGCCGAACTCGTTGCGCTCGCAGCTAGAGAACCCGCGAGGCCGAACACGAAGCGGATCTCGCCGCAAGCATCCTGCGATGCCGCGAGCCACACGTCATGCGGATGATCGAGCCGCGCAAGACGCTCGCCGCCGTCGACGAGCAGCGCGAATTTCGGCGACAGCGCCGCGAACCGCGCGTTGCTTTGCAGCAGCCCGAGCAACGCCGCGCAAAGCGGTCTGGTGTCGAAAATGGCGGACGGGTCGCGGCCCGCCGTGGGGCTGATCATCACGTTGCGGATGTCGTCGGCGGCACTGGCGGTGAGAGTGGTGGGGGCGGTGGGGGCGATGGGGGCGTTCATGGTGCTTCTGGCGCTCATGATGCTCGCGGCGCTGATTGCGCTCACCGCGCTCACCGCACTCACCGCGCTCACCGCACTCACCGCACTCACGGCACTCACGGCACTCACGGCACTCACGGCACCTGACGCCGGCAACGAAGCAGCCTCCGCCTCGGCCCGGCCTTCAGAACCGGCGCTCGGCATGGGCCCAAGCCCCGCCTCGACCAACGCCGCAGTCAGCGCCGCTTCCTCGCCGCCGCGAACGCCGCGCAGTTGCAAATTCGCCCGATTCGTCAGCTCGATCACACCCGCGGCATGCCGCGCGCTCGCGTGCGCAATCGCCTCTGCCTGCGCCGCAGTCAGTTCGCCGCCCGGCAGCTTGATCCGGCAGATGCCGCCGTCGCGTGCGGCGACGATCCGCGCGAGCCCCGGGCAGGCCGAGGGCCGCGGCGCAAGCGCCGCGTCGGGCAGGACAGCAGAGGAGCAGGCTGGATTCAAGACGGACACCGCGGTTAGCGTCGCGCGACGGCCCGAGCAAGCCATGAAATGGCTTGGCTGCGGCATCGGTACACCCCGCCCGATGTTGGCTGGCACGAACAGTCTCGCCGGCAGGTCTCCTGGCTCGCAGGTCATGGTCCGTCGCGGCCTTCCCGGTTATACCAGTGGCGTTGAGCGCAGGCGGACTCGCTGCATACAGTTGCGGGGGCAGCCACAGCGCGATCTGTTCCGCGCTGTGTTCCCTGTTAGGCCCCGAAGGGCACCGGCGGCTGTATTATGCCTTTTTTCGGATGGCAGAACGAGGCTGGACGCTTTGACCGGCGTGGCGCAGCGCATTGTTTGAGATACCACATGAGGAAGGATGCATGCCGGCGTGGCTGACGGTAGTGGGCATAGGCGACGACGGCTTTGCCGGTTTGGGGCGGCCCGCGCGGCGTGCGTTGCTCGAGGCGTCGGTGATTTACGGCGGCGAGCGTCACCTGTCGATGCTGCCCGCGCGGCTTGCCGCACGCCGCGCCGCGTGGCCGCGCCCGTTCGATCTGGCGCCGCTCCTCGCACAGCGGGGCCACCCGGTGTGCGTGCTCGCGAGCGGCGATCCGATGCTGTTCGGCGTCGGCGCAACGCTCACGCGACAGTTGCCGGCTGACGAATTGCGCGTGCTCCCGGCGCCTTCGTCGCTGTCGCTCGCCGCTGCGCGGCTCGGCTGGCCGTTGCAGGAGGTCGCCACGGTGTCGCTCGTCGGCAGGCCTTTATCGGCTGTGAATGCTCAGCTGCATGACGGCGCACGCATGTTCGTATTGAGCGCGGACGGCGGCACGCCGGCGGCCCTTGCGGCCTTGCTGAGCGCGCGCGGCTTCGGCGCGACGCGCATGACGGTGCTCGAGCATCTGGGCGGCGACGCCGAGCGGCGCATCGACGCTCGCGCCGATCAATGGTCCGCGGGCCAGATTGCCACGCTGAATCTGATCGCGCTCGAATGCCGCGCCACCGAAGGCGCGCCGCGTCTGCCGCTCACCTGCGGCTTACCCGACGACGCTTTCCGCCACGACGGCCAGTTGACCAAACGCGACGTGCGCGCAATCACGCTCGCGCGCCTCGCGCCGGCGCCCGGCGAATTGCTGTGGGACGTGGGCGCAGGCAGCGGCTCCATCGGCATCGAATGGATGCGTGCGCATCCGGCTTGCCGCGCGATTGCCGTGGAAGCACATGCGGAGCGGCAGCGCTTCATCGAACACAACCGCGACGCGTTGGGCGTGCCCGGTCTGCAACTCGTGGCGGGCCGCGCGCCCGAAGCACTGGCAGGGTTGCCCACGCCGGACGCGGTTTTTATCGGCGGCGGCGCGACGGCGCCCGGGGTGCTCGACGCATGCTGGGCGAGTCTTCGCGACGGCGGCCGGCTGGTTGCGAATGCGGTGACGTTGCAGGGCGAGGCCGCACTCGCCGCATGGCGCGAGCGCCACGGCGGCACGCTCACGCGCATCGCGCTGGCCGACGCGCAACCGCTCGGCGGATTCGATACGTGGCGGCAGGCGTTGCCGATCACCTTGCTGGAGGTGGTCAAGCGTCGCGACGCTGCCGGTGCGGAGAGCGACCCGAGCGACCCGAGCGACCCATCAAGCCACCCTGCCGCGTAACTGCGATGCGCGACGAGACTCCCGAACAACCCGCGCCGCTGCGCAGCGGCTACACGACCGGCAGTTGCGCCACCGCGACGTCGCTGGCGGCGGCGCGTCTGCTGCTCGCGGGCGTCGCGAGCGAGGTCGCCGAAATCGTGCTGCCGAAGGGGCAGCACGTACCCATGCCGCTCGTGTTCTGCCGCCTGACCGATGACGGCGCCGAAGCCGGCACGATCAAGGACGCCGGCGACGACCCCGACGTCACGCACGGCGCGGTGGTGTTCGCGCGCGTTCGGCTCGTTCCCGGGCCGGGCGTGGTGTTTCGCGCGGGGCCGGGCGTCGGCACGGTGACGCGCGCGGGCCTCACGCTCGCGGTCGGCGAGCCGGCCATCAACCCGGTGCCGCGCAAGATGATGACCGAGCACCTCGCAGAACTCGCAGCCGAGCACGGGTATCGCGGCGGTTTCGAAGTGACGGTCGGCGTGGAGGGCGGCGAAGCGCTCGCGCAGAAAACCATGAACCCGCGGCTCGGCATTCTGGGCGGGCTCTCGATACTGGGCACGACGGGTATCGTGCGGCCGTTTTCGTGCTCGGCCTATATCGCGTCGATTCATCAGGGTATCGACGTCGCGCGCGCCAACGGCTACATGCACGTTGCCGCCTGCACCGGCAACGCGAGCGAAGATGCAATGCGCGCGCACTACGGCTTGCCCGACATAGCGCTGATCGAAATGGGCGATTTTGTCGGCGCGGTGTTAAAGCACATGAAACGCGCGCCGGTCGAGCGCCTCAGTATTTGCGGCGGCTTCGGCAAGCTGAGCAAGCTGGCGGCCGGGCATCTGGACCTGCACAGCCGCAGTTCGAGCATCGACCTCGCGTGCCTCGCGAGCTGGGCCGCCGAACATGGCGCCGACGAAACGTTGCAAGCCGCCATCCGCGCGGCCAATACCAGTCAGCAGGCCGTGGCGCTCGCGCATGCGCAGCAGGTGCCGCTCGGCGACATCGTCTGTGAGCATGCGCTGCGCGTGGCACGGGAAATCGTGCCGCCCCAGGTGCATGTCGAGATGTTCGCCATCGACCGGCAGGGCAATCTGATTGGAGCCGCGCGATGACGCGGGTTCTGCTGCTGGGCGGCACCGGCGACGCATTGCGGATCGCGCGGCACTTGTCTGCCCGCGACGTGTACAGTCTCGCCGGGCTCGGCAAGGTGCCCGACGATCTGCGCTGTGCGGTGCGCGTGGGCGGCTTTGGCGGCAGCGAAGGTCTGCAGCGCTATATCGAACAGGAAGCGATTGGCCTTGTGATCGACGCCACGCATCCGTACGCGGCGCAAATCAGCGCGAACGCCGCGCTGGCGGCGCACTCGGCTCGCGTGCCTTGCTGGGCGCTGCGTCGGCCCGCATGGCAGCCGCAACCCGGCGACGACTGGCGCATGGCCGACAACTGGAACGAGCTCACTGCGGCACTGGCTGCGTTCAGGCGTCCGCTCTTCACACTCGGACGCGAGCCGCTTGCACATCTGGACGAGATTCCCGCGCATCAGTTCTGGTTCGTGCGCTGCCTCGACTCGCATGCCGATACACCGCGTGCCCGCGTTCTCGCGGCGCGCGGACCGTTCACGCTGGAAGGCGAGCGTGCGCTCTTCGCGCTGCAAGGCTTTGACGTGCTGGTCAGCAAGAATAGCGGCGGCAGCGCGACTGAAGCGAAACTCGAAGTCGCGCGCGAGCGCGGCTTACCCGTCGTGATGCTGCGTCGGCCTGCCTTGCCCGCGGCGGACCGCGAATTCGCGAGCACAGCGGATCTGGTCGCGGCGCTCGGTCTGCCGGACTGAATCGTCCGCATCAATCATGGAGTCTTGAATGACGGTGTTTTTTATCGGCGCGGGTCCTGGGGACCCCGAACTGATTACGGTGAAGGGCCAGCGCCTCGTACGCAGCTGTCCGGTGATTCTTTATGCGGGTTCTCTGGTGCCGGGAGCAGTGCTCGAAGGACATTCGGCGCTCGAAGTGGTCAACACCGCCGAGCTCGACCTCGAGCAGATCGTGGCCTTGCTCGAGCGCGCGCACAGCAAAGGGCAGGACGTGGCGCGCGTGCATTCCGGCGACCCGTCGTTGTATGGCGCAATCGGCGAACAGATCCGCAGGCTGCGCGAACTCGCCATACCGTATGAGATCGTGCCGGGCGTAACCGCAACGGCTGCGTGCGCGGCGACGCTCGGCTGCGAGCTCACGTTGCCCGGCGTTTCGCAAACGCTGATTCTCACGCGTTACGCGACCCGAACCGCCATGCCCGAAGGCGAGCAACTCGCCGACCTCGCGCGGCATCGCGCGACGATGGCGATTCACCTCGGCGTGCGGCACCTTGCGCGCATCGTCGAAGAATTGCGCCCGCACTACGGCGGCGCGTGCCCCGTTGCGGTGGTGTACCGCGCGAGCTGGCCCGACGAGGAGAAAATCACCGGCACGCTCGACGATATTGTCGACAAGATTCAGTCGACGCAAATCGAGCGCACGGCGTTGATTCTCGTTGGAGACGTGCTGGCCGCCGAAGGCTTCGCCAACTCCACGCTGTACGCCAAAAGCTGAGCGGCTGGACGCGAGCGCCCGCCACTCGTTCACACCTTTACGGCGCGGCCACGGCGCTCGCGTTTGAACGGCTCAGTCTTCGAGCGGTGCGAGCGCTTCTAGCGGCATCTTTTTTTCACCGCCGATGTTGATGGCCGGCACCAGCGCGAGCAGCACGACCACGAAAATTGCAATCGCGAAGAGCGACACAAAGGTGAGGTGCAACGATTGATGCAGCACCGTGCGCACGGCTTCACTGCCGGCGAAGCTCGCCACCCGGTTTTGCAGCAGGCTTTTTAGTTGATCGGACGTCACTACCGCGCTGCCTTGCGAATGGCTCAGACCGAAGTTCAGCACGGCGCCGAAGAGCGTCGCGCCGAGCGTGCTGCCGAGGTTGCGCGAGAACAGATTCGACGCGGTCGCGCTGCCGCGTTCGTCCACCTTCACGATCTCCTGGATCAGCATGAGGCAACTGACGCTGGCAATGCCCATGCCGAAGCCCATGACGAGCGAAGCCAGGCCTGCGACGACCGGCGAGCCGCCCGGTGCGAGCAGGAGCAGCAGCACAGCGCCGACGGGAATGAAGGCACTGCCGCCTATCAGCATGCGCCGCAAGCCGATACGGTGAAACGCCTTCGCCGCGAGCGTCGCGCCGGTCGGCCAGCCGACCATCATCATCGTGAGTGCGAGGCCGGCTATCACGGGCGAGCGGTTCAGCACGCCTTGCACGTACATCGGCAGGAACGTGGTCGAGCCCATCAGGATCATGCCGGAGAGCAACGTGGCGCCGTTGCACGCGGCGATCGGGCGGCGGCTCCACATTGCGAATGAGATCATCGGCTCGCTGGCGCGGCGCTCCTGCAGCACGAACAGCAGCAGGCACACGACGAATGCACCCGCGGCCATTGATGCATGCGCGAGGTCGTCGTCGCCCGCGTAGGTCAGCGCGGTCATCAACGCGGCGATGGCGGCCATGAAGAGCGCGGCGCCCGCGAAGTC
>Ga0268254_10000334_pt1 | contig 32218 bp, 30 predicted proteins | sample AgamicOrSfrz_FD_200251 | JGI IMG/M metagenome (GOLD analysis project Ga0268254, IMG submission 200251) | Agave microbial communities from Guanajuato, Mexico - Or.Sf.rz (v2) (version 3) | ecosystem: Host-associated > Plants > Phyllosphere > Phylloplane/Leaf | place: Guanajuato, Mexico...
AGGTAGATGCTGCCGGTTGCGTTCAGCTTGCCGAGGATCATCGACGGCGTGCCGCCTGTCACGCGATTGAGCGTCGCGCCGTTGCCGTTGTTGATGTTGACGGTGTTGTTCCGGCCAATCGAAAAGCTGTTCCAGTCGATCACTCCGCGCGTTGAGCCCGGCTGGGTGACAGTGAGCGTATCGCCGGACGTGGCAATGGAGCCGCTGCCGCTCACATAGGCGCCGCCTTGCGGCAGGACGCCAGCCGCGACCACCGGCGCGGCGCACGAAAGACCGAGAAGGGAGACGATGACGGAGACAGCAGATAGCCTGAGCGCACAGTGGGGCGCACGCATTGACAATGTATTGGGCGACATCGCTTCCTTTTCTATCAAAGGATTGGCATGCCACTCGGCCCGGCGGTCTGTTCAGGGTGTGGCCTCAGAAGCATAGTCATAAGTGGACCACTTAACTAACAACAAACTTTCAGCATTTCGCGACGGCATTCACTTCTTTTGCGCCGTCGCGGTGGGCTTCAGGGGCTCGGTGAGGTTGACCGATGCACAATGCATGGCAACGTAGCCAACAGCCCGTCGTAACGTCTGGCGCTTGTCGGTCAACATCCGTAAGCTTTAAATCATGAACAGGATAGGTTTTGATGGCGGACATTCGATATATGAACTCGGTCCTGCACCGGATGTTGTGTTGTTCTTCGACTGCGTGAAAATATATGCGGAGCGGGATCATCCCGAACGGGGCTTGAGCCTGCTAACCGATCGTCTGTATCGGCGTTATCTTCGGCGGGAAGAGCTCAAGCCTGCACTGCTGCTGATGGGTCAACTGCGGGAGCTATTTGTGCAACGACCAGCCAAGTCGTCGATTGAGTGGGACGCTAAGGTACTCGCAAACCATGAAAAGAGTTGGTTGAATCCCGGGCAGCCGACATTGGCTGAAGTGTTCAGCAAGGATTTTGAACACTTTGCGAGTGCATGTGGTCCGGCTGAATCATTCGTGGATGCATTCAATATCTATCAGCCGGTACGGGTAGTAATCTCGGATTTGCCCGGCTTTGTGCGCGACAACAATAAGCCGCATGCGGAGTACGACGCATTAGAGGGCGAGCCGTTCTGGCTTCGGTCGTGATGATAAACAGCAAATCAAGCTCGCTGCTGCTCGAATGCTGTAGCGCTCTATGCCAGAGCCTCTTCCATTGTTGCCATGGAGCGTGCGTCCGGAACGGTCATCGGCAACTGCTTGTCCCGCCCGTATTGCAGCTGCCTGCAAATCTGTTTGAGTCTACGCATCTGCTGCCGCAGCCTGACGGTCTTTACATCGAACCCGGTAGGACTGGTCTGGTCTGCAGGTCGAGGTATCGCTGCACGCTTTCCTCGATCGCAAGCGCGGAGAAATGGACGTCTGGAACCGTTTGGCTATGTCAGATGCTTGCTGCCGCCAGCGGCGTTTCGATAGTCAGAGAACGCGAAGATTGCGGATCTTGGCGATCTGCGATGAGCGCTTCAGCATCATGTCTGTGATGTATTCGGGCAGTAGCGCGCGCGGGATGTTCGCCGGTACGTCATCGTCTCCCCCGGGGAATCAGGATGGCATAGACCATTCAAACCTCCAGTATCTACATCTTTAACGTCCCGGCACGGTGATACTTGAGCGGGGCCCTTGACTCCATGATTCTTCGTTCATCATAACGGACAGAGGTAGAGTGGGGCGTGCTCGGGATGTAGATGTTGCAGAACCGAAATTCGTTCCTCCTTAGCGACACCGTCCTGTACCAAGCTTATTCGGTGATGCGGAAGCGTTCGAGGTCCTGATCCTTAAGCCATCGCGGTGCTCGCCCGCGCCCACTCCACGTATCGCCAGTCTCAGGATTAAGGTATTTCGCTGCCGCCGCGCGGCGAGTTTTTTTGCGAGGGTTGCCGAACACATCCTCGGGCGTAAATGCGAACTCCGCAACAGTCGCGCGTACCTTTTCAAGCGCAGACGCGGCTTCCTGCTCCCGCGCCTCAGCGATCAGTTTCTCAAGCTGCTCTTTTTGCGCAAGTAGTTCTCTGTAACCTGCCATCGTCTTGAATTTCCGTTGGGGATGATGGACCATTCTACCAGGCGAAAATCGTCGTCAAGCGCCATTCGTGGTGAAGGTGCAAGGCGCAATGTTTGCTGCAGTCATCACCAGCAGTAGTTCAACTCCGACATTCGCTGCATCAGTCACCGATGAAAAGAATCTCTGTCCGCCGCTCAAGCGTTCACGGTCGCGGCGTCTTTGCGCTGCGGCCGATATGCGCCGGCGAGCTTATCCTCGAGTACACCGGCACCGTAATGAGCTGGAAGCGTGCGAAGGGTCGCCATCGGCGGTTCGGGGAGGAGGGGCATACGTTCCTCTTCGGCCTTTCGAACGGGCGCGTCATCGACGGTTCGCTTGGCGGCAACAGCGCCCGCTGGCTGAACCATGCCTGTTTCGCCAACTGCGAGGCGGTCGAGGATGACGGAAGGGTCTACATTCAGGCTGTATCGAATATTGAGCCGGGAGAGGAACTGTTCATCGCCTACGGTCTGACGACAGACGCTCGCCCGTCAGCGGCGGTGCGGGCGCAGTATGCCTGCCGCTGCGGTCACCGCCGGTGCCGCGGAACGATGCTCGCAGGTGCATAGACAGCGTATGGCAACGCCCCGGGGTCGGGTTGAGAAGCGCTGGTAACGCTACGGGATCGGCCGGCGGGAACGCGACTGCTGGGGCGCACGTGATCTGCATCACAGATCATCTCTACTTCAAGCGTTGCCTCATCATCGTCTCTTCATAGGTGCGCGGAGTCGGCAATCCAATTCCACCAGTTCAAGTCGGAATGGGGACGGCGGAAACGAAGGCTGCAGATCGGCGAGCCGGGTAAGCGCGCATGGGACGGCGAGGTGGGGAGGGTTTGCGTCTGGCACTGCCCTTAAACTAACCGCTGACGCGAGACGGCGCCAGGCTCGCCTTAGCGCGGTCGCGTGTTCTTCGATGCCTGGTGCCGCCAGCGGCGTTTCAATAGTCAGAGAACGCGAAGATTGCGAACCTTCGCGATCTGCGACGAGCGCTTCAGAATGATGTCTGTGATGTATTCGGGCAGCAGCGCCCGCGGAATGTTCGCTGGAATGTCGTCGACGAGCTGCGAGGGCACGTGGACGATGAAGTCGTCAGGTGCGCTTCGTAGGCTGTGCTCATAGGCGACGCGATATTGCATGGCGAACCGAGGAAGCGGTGGGGAAATGAATTCTAGCAGCCCGCGCTCAGGCCGCGTGGACACTGGTATGGTTTCAGTACAGCAGTCCGTCCTGTCGTTATTCAGAATCAGATAGCCATGCTCAACAACCTTTTTGACCGGACGCAGCCGCTATGCCACGGACCCGCAGCAAGGTGCTGAAATTCCAGCCGCCTTTCAAACAGCATGGTGGCTTTGGCGTGGCCGTGGGAAGAGGCCAAGCGACGCCCCCTGCGGGTATGCGCTGAAGCTGTTCCCGCGCAGTCAGATAGCGGTGCATGGGCACCGAGGCAAGCTGTGCATCGTGAATAGCGATTAAATGTTCGAGCAGGGTAGCGTTGGCGGCATCAAACGCCAGCGGCTCGCCGCATTCCGCGCGCCGAGTACACCGGTTCAGCGCTGCCTCGGCGTCGGTGTAGGGAGTAATGTCATCGGGGCGGCCATCGCACAGGAAGTATGCGACGAAGACGACGTTGAGCAACGTGGCGAGGTGTTCTATCGTGCCCCGACCGTTGTGCAGCACGGCGACACGTCTGGCGTTTATTCCCAGGCGGTGTTGTCATTCCTGCCGCAAGCTTAGCGCCCTTTTGCCAACACGTGTCACAAACCCTGGGCGGATTGCTCACAGGGACGCTGAGGCTTCAATCTGTTGCTCAGAGTTTCACAGCCTCACCGGCCAGGTTCGTCAGATAGACGTGCTCGCGCTGCTTTACCCAATCCCGTCCTGGCCAGAAGACGATTACAACAACCGGGGTAAGTATGCAAAACAGAATCGACATGCTTATCGAGAACAGGTCATTATTCTCCAACAACACACGTGCAGCGGGATATGCAAACAAATAAACCGAAAACAAGAATACAAAAAAGCATTTGAATGAAAGTCGATTTGCCCCTGCGGCGAGATACAAAGCTACGAGCGTGCGCGAAAAGAAATTCCACGTTGCGATGGACAACAAGATGCAGCCGACAATAAAGACAAGCCATTGCGAGATGCCCCACGCAAACTCTATATGGCCGAGATCACCATGTTTTGTAATAGATCGGAGCACGACATAACTGATCAATTCGGAGAGATTGGTGACGTTGATCCAAACGATAAAATAGAATAAACAGGGCCTGCGTTGCAGCTTCGTCGAACGAATGACGCGTGATGATGCAAGGTATAGTAACAAGGTGGCAATAAATGGTCCGGCAAAAGCGATCATCCCTAGCGCGAACCTGTCGCCGAAAAGATAAATCAGGAAATAATTGACATGCTCATCGATCCCGTCGACGAACAGTACATTCTTCCAGTCAAATCTTCCGTAATCGATATCCAAAGGGTTCAGCTTATATCCGAACAGCCATGCGGTTATCGAATGGGCGTACTCATGAGGAAAAGCGGAGACCCAAAGAGAGAGAATAAAGAAAACGGGCGTAAGCATGATAAACGCAACTGCTCGTTTTGCATTTTTCATCTATCTGCTCCCGGGCAATTCAGGCTTTCCAGCTTCTTATTCCTGCTTATGACGCGCGATGTTTCCTCGATCCCGCGCCATTGATCCGCTATCTGGCGCGCAGTCAGACGATTTTTGTCTCTCATGCATGGGTCTGCGCCATATGACAATAGCAATGCAGCCGTCTGCGAATTGTCCGATGCAGCAGCGGCCATCAGCGGCGTAACGCCGTCCTCGGTGGCCCGATTTATTTCCGCGCCGTGTTGATGCAAAGTCTTGATAATCGCAAAATCGCCTACCGTTGCAGCGATAACCAGGGCCGTTATACCGCTCCGATTCTCAGTATTTGCGTTTGCCCCATGTTTCAGCAAGTACTCTACTACTTCGGGGCGCTCGTTAATTATCGCGTAAGACAGGGCATCCAGACCTTTATCGTCTTTTGCGCTCACATTGACACCTGCGTTCACCAGTTGCTGAACTTTGGACAGGTCACCATGTTCCGCAGCTAACGTAAGCGGGCTTCTCTCCGGTGCTTTCGAGCACGCAAAGAGGACGAACAGAACAGGCAACACGGAAAACACCACGGATCGTTGGCGTATGGTCTTCTTCTTATACTTGAGCATCACGATTTTCCGCCCTCGTCAGAGGAAACCCGGCTGGTGCTTCCTGAGGCACTGCTTTACCGCGCTCGTTAGAGGATAGGACTCTTGAGCGGATTGTGAAAACGCTATTTCATCGAAGAGCTACTGCTGTCTGGCATCGCGCGCTCGAATGTTGTTCCGGGGGCCATTGACCGCATCTGCAACTGACTGAACGAGACCGTCGGGAACGACAGCATGACGCACCGCTTTCATGCGCCAGTGGGTCGAGCGCGGGCTCCCACTGACCTTGGGTGTCGTTCACACTGCCGAATCGGTGCCGGTTGTGCCGACCCGGTCATGGATGGCTTCGCAATGGTCTACGAGCGCGGGACGGGAGAGCACGTACTGCTTCAACGGGGTATCGATTTCGTAAAAATAGATATTGGCGACGAAGCCATAGATTGCAGCGTCAACGGTGGAAGGACGGCTCCCGAAGACATAGCTGGTGTCGCCAAACAGGTCTGCCACGACGCGCAGATTCGCGATACCCCGCGCATAGACCTGCTCCGGTTCATATCGGCCGATGCCCTGATAGTGGTACCGCAGGCGGTTGTATTCGCGGGCGGTTTCCAGATCATTCGCTTGAATGTCTGGGTGGGCCGCAAGCACGGCGTCGCGAAAACGCGGCCAGAAGCGCTCGTCGCGCCAGCGTGAGAAGCTCATGCTCCAGTACAGGTCGTCGAGCGTTCGACGGATCATATGGTCGAGATTCAACTGCTCTCGCGAAAGGGCGCGATCGATGTCCAGATCATACTGATGTGTCAGGTGAGCGATGATGCTGTCACTGTCGCCGATCGTATCCTCGCCATCAAGGAGATAAGGTAATTGGCTACGCGGCGCAGTGCTAGTGTCGAGGACGTGACGATGCTCGAAAGCGAGCCCGCACAATCGCATGAATGCAAATACCTTCAGACCAAACGGATTGTTATCGGCGACCCCGAAGAGATCCGGATAGGAATAGAGCGTCAGCATAAGCACTCCTTTGCTGCGGCGGGAACGAACTCATTAACGACAGAAGAAAAATACCGGACGTTCGTTGGCCATGCTACTTCATTCTGCCCATTCCAAGGGAAGCGCCGGTTGTGTATCTGCGGCCAAGGCAACCGGGCTGGCAATGCACGGCTTCTGCATCTCGGGGCTGCAGAGCTGCCTTGCAGGCGAGGCAGGGCCCCTTCAGCCGGTAGTTCGGTGGTGTTAACCGGGTCCGCGGTAAGATACATGTGTGGCGCGTCAATCAGGCCTTGGTTGCGCTGTCATACGATTGGACCGCCAAAGGGCATGGGGATACGTTCATGGCCGCGCCTCATCAAACTGTCGCAGTGATCGACGATGACGAGTCCGTTTGCCGCGCCCTTCAGCGCTTGCTGCGATCCGAGGGGATAGAAACAGACACCTTCAGCAGTGGCGAGGCGTTTCTCGACACGCTTCGGTCGGTGAAGTCGCCCGTGCCGCGGTGCCTGATCGTTGACGTCCAGATGCCGGGCATGGACGGGCTGGAGGTTCAACGTCACCTGGCACCGACTGGTGTGCCCATCATATTCGTCACCGCGAACGACGATGAAGCCGTTCGCGCGGAGGCTCTGGCGCGAGGTGCGGCTGTATTCCTGAACAAGCCGTTAGACACCGCCTTATTGATCAGCACGGTGCTGATAGCCTTAGGACGACCGCAATCAGCTACGAGCGCTGCGGCTTCGTAGGCGCCAAAGGAGCCGGATGTCGGTGGCGGGGCCGCGTTGCGACGCCTCGACCGTGGCGTGCTATTTGGCGGGTGGCTCCGCAGAGCGGGGCATAGCGCGTGCGTTGCTTTCGGGCGACGCGCGCTGTTTTTGTTCTTCAAGCAGGCGCAAAGCTGCCCGCACCACCTCGCTCGCAGAGCCGTAGCGCCCGCCTTCGACTTCCTGTCGGATGAAAGCAGCCAGACGCTCGGTGATACTGATGCTCAGCACGTGTTTGCTCGACATGTGGGCGTGGAAGGTGAGGGTGGGAACCCATCATACCCTTTCGCCCATGTCTTTCCTGCCAGGGCGCTCTGCGCCGACGGGTGGGACAGCGCGCCGTGGCACCACTGCAGACAACGATACGTTTCAGCGGGAGTGCAGCCGCTTCGTTCGGGTTTTCGATATCAGAGTGTATTGATTGAGCGTCCGCCCTCGGATCGCGTCCCGGTAGAGTACCGCTCCACCGTTTAACCGGGAGCCGAAACGCTGCAGAAATTGCTGTGCTCGAATTCCCGGTATCGGTTCAAGGCCGATAACGCGGATCGATGGCTGGACAGCGCGCCTGGATGCCCTGCCCATGAGATTTGATGACGCCCGCGTGCGTCAGATGTGCTGCGACGAACCTGTCGGCCACATTGAGGAGTGCCGTCGTTGACGCGGGTTCCCTGAAGAATATGTTCCACTGAGGGCTGTCTGCCTGTTCCGATACGGCCGACAGCAGTATCACCGCCGTGTATCGAAATGCAGAAGGGAGAACCTGTGTGGCATCAAAACGTGTGGGCGCGTCGGCGTCAGTGTATAAGTGACAGGGCGAAGTCTAGAGACTACGAGCGGAAGAGTTTACGTCGCAGCCACCATCAGCACCTGAACAAGGATCGAAGGATGGACCAGATTCCGAACCCCCACGGCGATGCGGCCGAAACAGAAGAGCTGTTCCGGATTCTTGTGCAAGGTGTTACGGACTATGCGATCTTCATGCTTTCGCCTGCGGGAGTGGTGACGAGCTGGAACGTCGGCGCCGAGCGGATCAAGGGCTATACGCAGCCAGAAATCGTGGGCGAACACTTCTCCCGGTTCTATACCGACGAGGACAAGGTGGCCGGTCTGCCAGCCATGATCCTTGCGTCGGCAGCGAAGACCGGCCGCGCCGAACGCGAAGGATGGCGGGTCCGTAAAGACGGTAGCCGTTTCTGGGCGCACGTCGTAGTCGATGCCATCCGGAACGGCGAGGGTACGCTGATCGGTTTTGCAAAGATTACCCGAGACATCACCGAGCGCAAGGAAGCTGCGGCCGCCCTCGAGAAAGCTAACGCGGCGCTCTTCCAGGCGCAGAAGATGGAGGCAATCGGGCGTCTGACGGGCGGCGTCGCGCATGACTTCAACAACCTGCTGGCAGTGCTCTCCAACGGTCTGCAGGTGCTCGCAATCCAGTCGCCTACGCCGGTTCACAGGAAAATGATCGACGGCATGCGGCGGGCGATTGACCGCGGCGCCACGCTCACCCAGCAGTTGCTTTCGTTCGCGCGCCAGCAGCCCCTGCAGGCGCAGGTGCACGACCTGAATGGTCTGATCCGGGAGTTCGCGCCCATGCTGTCGCGCGCGGGCAGCCGTAACACGCATGTCGAATTAGCCCTCCAACCCGGAGATGCCTTTGCATCGGTTGACGCAGCGCGGTTCGAGGCGGCGCTGCTCAATCTCGTTGTCAACGCGGTCGACGCCATGCCGAACGGCGGTACCATCACGATCCGCACCGTGACGGTCCAGGCGGACGCGACGATGACCCCGGCACTGCACGAAGGCGGCTACGTTCGCGTTTCGGTTTCGGACACGGGTACGGGCATGTCCGGCGATGTTCTTGCACAGGCGTTTGAGCCGTTTTTCACCACCAAACAGCCTGGGAAGGGAACCGGGCTGGGGCTGAGCCAGGTGTATGGCTTCATTACCCAGTCAGGCGGTGAAGTTCGCCTCTCGAGCGAGGTGGGCATGGGCACGACAGTAGATCTTTATCTGCCCGTCGCGCAACCGGCGATCAACCTCGATGTCCCGCCGCTCCCGAGGGCGGAGACGGTGCTGCTTGTCGAGGACGAGCCTGATGTGCTGGGCGTTGCGTCTGAGCTGCTGATGAGCATCGGGTATGACGTGGTGCCGGCAAGCAGTGCCTCGGAGGCAGTGGAAATCCTCCGGGAACGCCGGGACGTTGACGTTGTCGTCAGTGATATTTCAATGTCCCACGGGATGAGCGGAATCGAGCTTGCACGACTGGTGCGCTCAGACTATCCGAAGACCAGGGTAGTTCTGACATCGGGCTATTCACCTGCCGCGCTTCGCGACGCAAAAGGCGGACTGGGCGACGTGCTGTTCGTACCCAAGCCCTATCGCCTCGCGGACCTGGCAAAAGCGTTGCGAGCGTGAGCAACCACGCTCTGCGGTACGCAGGACAGCGCCAATCTCTACTCTCCCGGCGGGACCTGCAAGGCAAACGGCATGGAACGCTGCGCTATCCTGTCTGCCTGACCTCGAACTCCTGTCGGCAACGGGAAACCTGGAACCAACGGATTTCAGTCGCGGGAATGGCGACCCACTCGCGACCCGCCCTTCGATCCGCGAGAGCGGTTTTACGCCTGCCGCAAACAGCGGCACACATTGGAAAAGTGTCCCTATGTGGCAAGCCGATTCGTTGCCCACCCGCATTCTTTCCGGTCTGAATCATGTCGAACGTTGAACAAGTTTCGGGCGCCGCACAAGTCATGTCAGAACTGCAGGCGCTTCTGGCCGCACCGCCCGGCGCGCTCGACGCGATACCCGGCGCGGTGTATCTGTGTGACCGCGACGGTTGGCTCCTTCGCTGCAATGCTGAGGCGACCGACCTGTGGGGCAGAACGCCTACGATGGGCAGCCAGCGCTTCTGCGGATCGCACCGGCTGTTCACGGTCGATGGCGAGCCTGTCGCACACGACCAATGCCCGATGGCCGACGCCATCTTTCACGGCGCGGTGACGCGCAACGCCGAGATCGTCATGGAAAGACCTGATGGCTCGCGCATCGTTGCGCTTGTCAACATCCGGCCTCTTAGGGACGCGCAGGGCCGCATCGAAGGGGCCATCAACTGCTTTCAGGACATCACGGCCCGCAGGCACATGGAGGATGAAATCCGTCGCAGGACCGAAGACCTGGAAGATTTCTTCGAAAACAGCGCGGTTGCTTTGCATATTGTCAATGGCGACGGGACCATCGTGAGGGCAAACAGAGCCGAACTCGAACTGCTCGGCTATACGGAAAGTGAATATGTCGGCCGACCGATCGCCGAATTTCATGCGGACGATTGCGTGATTCGGGAGATTCTGCAGCGCCTGTCGTCCAACCAGCCGCTCGTTCGGTTTCCGGCGCGGCTGCGCGCGAAGGATGGTTCCATCAGGCACGTGCTTGTAACCTCCAACGGACGCTTCGTAGACGGAAGACTGCTCAACACCCGTTGCTTCACGACTGACGTGACAATGCTGCACGAAGCAGAAACTGCGCGTCGCGAGAGCGAGGAACGTCTTGCCGCCACCTATGAGGCGGCCACGGTCGGCATCGTCGAAACTGACGCAGCTGGCCGCCTGTTGCGGGTCAACAATGCGCACTGCCGGATATTGCGGCGCAGTCGGGACGAGTTGCTTGATATGCGGTTCACCGATTACACGCACGAGGATGACCGGGAGAAGGACGCCGCCATGTACGCCCGTCAGGTAAGCGGCGAACTGGCACACTATTCGATTCGCAAGCGGGCCATGCGGTCCGACGGCAGCATGGCTTACCTGGACGTCTCCAGCTCGTCCGTGCGTGACGCGCAGGGCCGTTTTCGCTATGGCGTGCGCGTAATCCAGGACGTTACGGCGACGCAGCGCCTCGAGGACCGGCTGCGCGAGCGGGAGCAACACATGCGCGAACTGCTGGAGGCACTCCCTGCCGCTGTTTATACCACCGACGCTGAAGGCCGCATTACTTTCTACAACAAGGCTGCCGTGGAGATGGCCGGCCGTACGCCTGTGGCAGGCGACCAGTGGTGCGTAACATGGCGCCTGTTGTGGCCCGACGGCACGCCGTTACCTCACGATGAATGTCCGATGGCGGTAGCCCTGAAGGAAGACCGCCCGGTTCGCGGGCTGGAGGCTGTCGCAGAGCGCCCCGATGGAACACGGGTGCCATTCGTGCCGTATCCTACGCCCCTGCACGACGCCGACGGAAAACTGGTGGGTGCGATCAACATGCTCGTCGACATTACTGAGCATAAGCAGGCGGAAAGCCGTCAAAAGATGTTGATCGACGAACTGAATCACCGGGTCAAGAACACATTGGCCACCGTCCAGTCGTTGGCTAGACAGACGGCAAGGCATGCCGCGAGCGTCGACGGGTTCATCGGCGCATTTGAGTCCAGGCTCCTGTCGCTTGGTCGGGCGCATGAGCTGCTTGCGAAGCGGCATTGGCAGGGCGCACCGCTGGAAGCTCTTCTTCGGGAGATTACGTCCCCGCTTACGGGTGCCATGCAGGATCGCGCGGTCATCGCAGGGCCTGCCATCACAGTGACGCCGCGCGTCGCGCTCAATCTGACGATGTGCATCAACGAACTTCTGACCAACGCGGCGAAATATGGCTCCCTGAGCGCCCGCGATGGGTCGCTGGCAATCCGGTGGGTTCTGAGTCCCGCAGAAGGCGGCAATACGCTCGATATATCCTGGCTGGAGCGTGGCGGACCGCCTGTCATACCACCCCAGCATCGCGGCTTCGGGACACGCCTGATCGAGCGATGCATAGTTCGAGACCTGGGCGGCCAGGTTGAGCTGTCCTTTCAGGATGAAGGCCTGCGTTGCCGTCTCGCCATTCCGTTATCAATGAACGAAGGGGGAACCTATGACTGAGCTCGCAGGGTTGAAAGCGTTGGTGGTTGAGGACGAAGGCAGCGTGGCTTTGCTGATCGAGGAGATGCTTGAATCGTTTGGCTGCGAGATCGCGGCTTCGTTGGCACGGGTCGATCAGGCACGCGAATTTGCGAGTAAGGGGATATTTGACTTTGCGGTGCTGGACGTGAACCTGCATGGGCAACCGGTGTTCCCGGTCGCGCACATTCTGTGCGAACGACAGATTCCGTTTGTGTTCAGCACAGGATATGGTCCCGGCGGAGTGCCTGCGGGGTTCAATGCGTCACCCGTCCTCGCAAAGCCGTTCGGGATTGCGGACTTAAAACGTGCCGTCTCATCGGCACTGGCTGGCTCCAGCCACTAGCTGTGATTTCCGCAGGCTGCGGGCTTGCGCGAATCGGTCGCGTGAATGCCCACCAGAAGGGCATCCGTTGATCTGCGGTGCGCGCAGGCGGACCAGTTCGAAGAGGGACTTTTCAAGCGATAACTTGCCGATCTGGTCTTCAAGCGCGAGCGGGGCCTTGATCATTCGGGTTGGCCTCGTAGAACATTAAGACGTTGACCATGACCTGCATGCTGAGGATGCTTTGAATCCGGTGCGATTGCTGCACTCGACGGAGGTGCATTTGCGACGCCGCATACAACTGCTGCGGTGCTTTCGGCCATGAAGAGACACTCGCAGGGATGTACTGAACTGCAGTTGTCGCCACCATACCGGGGATCGCGTTAATTTGGTTGTGCGACATCCAAACTTCTCGACATGCGCCCGCCTGGCTCGGGCGATGTCAGACGTTCGGCCGATTTTTCCACTGACGGAAAAGTCATTCCATCCATGCCCGTCTAATCAAAATTCCACGGCAGTCCGACACTCCTCTCCATGCATTCGATTCACTTCCATCACCAAGCACGGAGAAGAGCCATGAATACTCTCACGAACCAGCAGTTAAAACGCGTCTGGTTTATCACCGGCGCATCGCGCGGTCTGGGTGCACTGATCGCGCAAGCCGCGCTCGACGATGGCAACGCTGTCGTCGCGACCGGCCGCAACGCCGCCGCGATCGCCGAGCGGCTTGGAGAGTCGCCCGCGTTGCTCACCTTTGCACTCGACGTGACAAACGAGGCACAGGCGAAGGCGGCCGTCGAAGCCGCGGTCGATAAGTTCGGCCGCATCGACGTACTGGTCAATAACGCGGGCTTCGGGCTGCTCGCGGCCGTCGAGGAATCGAGCGATGCTGAAGTTCGCCGCATCTACGAGACGAACGTGTTCGGGTTGCTCAACGTCACACGCGCCGTGTTGCCGGTGATGCGCAAGCAGCGTTCGGGGCATGTGATCAACACGTCGTCCATCGTCGGTTATCAGGCGGCAGCAGGCGTCGGCGTCTACAGTTCGACGAAATTCGCTGTGGAAGGCATCACCGAAGCACTGCATGCTGAACTTAAGCCGCTCGGCATTCACGCGACGATGATCGAACCCGGATTCTTCCGCACGGACTTCCTGGATGCGTCGTCGCTGGCCGTCGGCAGGACGATCATTAGCGACTATGACGAGACGTCGGGCAAACTGCGGCAGCTCGCAGGCGAGATCAATCATAATCAGCCGGGCGATCCCGCAAAACTCGCAACCGCGATGATCACGCTCGTCGATGCAGAGACGCCGCCGCTGCGTTTGCCGCTGGGCACGGATACGCTCAAGGCACTCGCTGAAAAGAATGCATATGTGACGGCCGAAACGGAAACCTGGAAGGCGCTTTCCGCATCCACCGACTTCCCGGCCTGAGCCGCACAGAACGAACGGGCAGACAGCGCTCGTGCGAGCGGCGTCTGCCCGATTCATACAAGATGCGGTCATTGCCTTTCGGGCTTGCGCAACACTGACATGAAAAAAATCGGTTTTCTATCGTTTGGCCACTGGTCTGCGTCGTCACATTCGCTTGCGCGTTCGGCTTCCGACGTCCTGCTCCAGTCCATCGACCTTGCGGTCGCCGCCGAGCAACTCCGCGCGGATGGCGCGTATTTCCGCGTGCACCATTTCGCGCGCCAGCTCGCGTCACCATTTCCGTTGCTGGCGGCTGTTGGGGCGAGAACCAGCCGCATCGAAATTGGCACAGCCGTCATCGACATGAGGTACGAGAACCCGCTGTACATGGCCGAGGATGCGGGCGCGGCCGACCTCATCGCCGGGGGACGCCTGCAACTCGGCATCAGCCGCGGCTCGGGCGAGCAGGTGGTCGACGGCTGGCGCTATTTCGGCTATGCGCCGGGCGAGGGTGGGACGCACGTCGATCTGGCCCGTCGACACACGGAAGTGTTCTACGAAGTGCTGCGCGGTAAAGGTTTCGCTGAACCAAATCCCCGACCGATGTCGGCCGCAATTATGCGGCAGAGCCCGACGCGCTTGTCAGGCAACTCGCAGCGGACGAGGCCATTGCGGAAGCCGACACGCTATTGTCGACCGTACCGAATCAACTCGGCGTGGAGTACTGCGCACACGTGATCGAATCGATCCTCACGCACGTCGCTCCCGCGCTCGGCTGGCGCTATTACGACGGCCCCCCTTCAACGCAACGGAAGCCAAAGCGGTCCCTTCCACGCTTTCAGCGCATCGAGAAATGCTTTCAACCTCGACGGCATGAAGCGCCGCGTCGGATAAACGGCGTGGACGAACAGCTCCGGTGACGACCAGTCCGGTAGCACACGCACCAGCTCTCCGCTGGCGATATGCGGGTCGCAATAGCTCGACGGAAGCAGCGCGATGCCGTGTCCGCGCAGCGCGAATGCATGGACGATGTGAAAGTCGCGCGCGGCAACCGGCCCGCTCACGTGTACCGTGGCCGCTTTGCGGCCGTTCACCAGGTGCCATTCCGTCTCGTTGTTGCGGGCGTTGATCAGCACGCAGGGATGCTGGCTGAGCTCGTCGGGCCGCGATGGAAGGGAATGCTTTCGAGCATAGTCGGCCGAGACGACGAGCTGCCGCACGCTCCTTCCTACTCGCTGCGCAACGAGGCTCGAGTCCTGCAATTCACCAAAACGAATCGCAACGTCGACGTTTTCGGCGATCAGGTCGATAAACGCGTTCGTGAAGTACAGGTCCACCTGAATCTGCGGATAGTCATTCAAGAATGCCGACAGGAAGGCGTAAAACGGTTCCTGTTCGAGCATCACAGGACCGGAGATGCGTAGCACGCCCTCCGGCTTCTTCTGCGTCTGGGTGATCACACGCTCGGCGTCATACAGATGACCTAGCGGCTCGCTGCATTGATCGAAGTAGGCGCGCCCCTGTGCAGTCAGGCTCAGCTTGCGCGTCGTGCGCTGCAACAGGGTTACGCCGAGCCGTTCCTCGAGCGCGCTCACCTTGCGACTGACGGTCGACACAGGCATGCCGAGCGCGCGTGCAGCGCGGCTGAAGCTCCCAAACTGCGCTACCCGCACAAAGACGGCGATGTCGTTCAGGTCGGCGAGCTCGGTCATTGACCCCTCGGTGACGATCTTTGCAAGGGTGGAAAAGACATTCTATACATTCCAGTCTAATCAAAAGTGCTCGTCGGGACGAGACTTCTCTTCACGCAGTTCAACTTCCTGGAGAGAAATCATGGCAAACAAGGTCGTCGTCATTACCGGTGCTTCCAGCGGAATCGGTGAAGCCACCGCCAAACTTCTTGTCTCCAAGGGCGCCACTGTTGCTCTGGCCGCCCGGCGCATCGACAGGCTGCAACGCGTTGCAGCGGAAATTCTGGCGAAAGGCGGGCGAGTGTCGATCCATCAGGTGGACGTGACGGATCAGGAGCAGGTCAACCGCCTGATCAGCGACGTCGTATCGCAACATGGCCGCCTCGACGTCATGGTGAATAACGCTGGCCTGATGGCGATCGCGCCACTGTCACTGCGCAAGACCGACGAGTGGGACCGGATGATCGACATCAACATCAAGGGCCTCCTGTACGGAGTCGCCGCGGCGCTGCCGGTATTCGAAAAACAGCAGTCGGGCCATTTCGTCAATATCGCGTCGGTCGTGGGTCTGAAGGTGTTTAGCCCAGGAGGCACGGTTTATTCGGGGACGAAGTTCGCGGTGCGCGCGATTTCTGAGGGTCTGCGGCACGAAGTGGGCGGCAACATCCGCACGACCGTCGTTTCACCTGGCGCGATCGACACGGAACTGAAGTTCGGTTCGGGCCACGACGACAGCCGCAATTTTGTCGTCGACTTTTACAAGATGGCGATCCCCGCCGACGCGATTGCGCAAGCCATCGCCTACGCAATCGAGCAGCCCAGCTCGGTCGACGTCAACGAAATCGTGATCCGTCCCACCGTTCAGGACTTCTGAAGCGTGGCGCCGCGGTAGCTGAGCGCCGGGCGGGACAGAGGGCTTCTTCCAACCCGTCCGCGCGCCAGTCACTGCAAAGCCAGCCCGAATGACTTCATTGAGGAGTTCATCATGCCCGCAGCAGTGTTTTCCCTCGCTTTCGCCGCGTTCGCAATCGGAACGACGGGATTCGTTATCGTCGGCTTGTTGCCCGACATTGGCAGAGCGTTCGCATCTCGGTGTCGACGGCAGGTTTGCTGGTGAGTTTCTACGCGCTGGCCATTACGGTCGGCACGCCTGTCGTCTCCGCGTTGACGGCGCGCTTGCCGCGCCGCGCGTTGTTGCTCGCGCTGATGGCGTTCTTTACGCTATGCAATCTGGCGGCCGGACTTTCGACAGCCTTTCCAGCGCTGCTCGCGATCCGGATCGTGATGGCGGTCGCGCACGGCGTGTTCTTCGGCCTCGGGACAACCGTTGCGATGTCCCTGGCGCCGCCGGATAAGTCAGGCAGGGCCGTGGCGATCATGGTCAGCGGCCTGACGGTCGCGATGGTGACTGGCGTCCCTGGCGGAACGTGGCTCGGCGATCTGATGAGCTGGCGGCTGCCGTTCCTGGCAGTGGCCGCCATGGGCGCGCTGGCGACCATCGGTCTTTGGCGGCTTTTGCCCGCGCTTGCGGCTCAGCGCAGCGCCGGGACCGTGCTCTCGCAGCTCGCTTTGCTGAAAAGCCGCGCGTTGATGCCGCTCTATGCGATCGCTGCACTAGGCATGGGAGCGACGTTCGCGGTGTTCACGTACCTGTCGCCGCTGTTGATTCATACCACGGGGTTCAGGAGCGAAGGCGTAACCGTTGGGCTCATGGTGTTCGGACTCGGTTCCGTGGTGGGACGATCGGCGGAGGGCGTGTGTCCGACCGATATGGCCCGAAGCTCAGCATGAACATCGCGCTGGGTGGCATCGCTGCGTCGGTCGCCGCGCTCTGGCTCACCGCACACCACCCGGTGCTGGTGTTGGTCAACCTGTTTGTCTGGGGTGCGTTCGCCTTCGCCGTTCCTCCCATCATGCAGGCGACTGTCGTGCTCGTGGCTCGACGAGAGGCGCCCGAGGCGGTCGGTACGGCGGCGGGGCTCAACGTTGCTGCGTTTAACCTCGGCATCTCCGGCGGGTCATTCCTGGGCGGACTGACGCTCGCAGGTGTCGACGTCCTCACGACGGTGTACGCCGGCGTGGCTCTGGCGGTGGTGGGACTCGCGGTTGTCGCGATGTACCGATGGTCGGAGCGTCCGGCGGCCGCGCCTGCCCGAGGCGCACTGGGGCGGTGCTGAGCGTCAGCGCCGCGCTCGACGTCAACGAATCACGCAACGACAAACATCATGAATCGATCGAAACCTCATGTACCGCAGCCCGGACGACGGCGTTTCGTGCAGATTCTCGCATCGCTGCCGCTCGTTTCCGTCGCCGCACTTGCTCACGGGCTCTCACCCTCGCCGTCAGGAACTGCAATGACAACTGCACACGACACCATTCGACCCAAGGCCCTTGTCTTCGATATGCAAGGCACCGTCTTCAACTTCTACGATCCGATGATGCATGAACTGGCCCGGCTTCCCGCTGTGGCGTCGCGGCTTCAGGACTGGTCAACTTTTCCGGGACGGTGGAGCGCTGGGGCGCACGACCGTATCGTCGAGATCGCAGCCGGGCGCAAGCCATGGCAGCCCAACCGCGCCGTGTATGCAGGCGTGTTGCCTGCGTTGCTTTCGCGCTATCCAGGCGGCAATGGGCTTTCCGACGATGACAGGACCCGCTTGCTCGACGTCTGGACAGCGATGACACCGTGGAGCGATTCGCGGGCAGGACTGACATCGCTGCGCAAGGCCTTCATCGTTGCAACGCTGACCAATGCGTCGATGGCGGGAATGATCGGCCTCGTCAAACGCGAAGAACTGCCCTTTGACGCGATCCTCACCGGCGAACTGGTGCACGCGTTCAAGCCTGATCCGCGTGTCTACCAACTCGCGTCTGAGTATCTTGGCTTTGTACCGGGCGAGATCATGCTGGTGTCTGCTCACAAGTGGGATCTGATGGCGGCCAAGCGCAGCGGGCTGCTCACAGCATTTGTTCCGCGTCCCTTTGGAAACGGTCCCGGGACGGAGGTCGACACCTTGCCGGAGTCATACATCGACGTTGTTGCCTCCGATTTACCGCAACTCGCGTCGCTCCTGGGTCGCAGCTGAACAGATCGGCCGGGCAACGATCACGAGCCTTGATGTGCCGGTCACGCGACCTACGGACGTCCGCTGTGGGTCGCCCTGCAGACATCGGCCGGGGGTTGGGCAGATGACGGCAACGGGTCGTGCAGACTCATTGGCAGTTCCCAAAAGCCGACATACAACTGTGTACTGCATCGCCAAAGGCGGCGAAGTTGCATGCGGCATCCACACGTCGGCAGACCGTTGAGCGTAGGGTAGGGCCCTCAGGAGCGTCAGACGGTCCGTAGAAAATCCCTCGCGCGGCCGATCTGCGCGATGAAGCACGCGCGGTGCGAGGGACTGAAGGTACGTGAAATCAAAATATTTCCAGCCGTCCCTGAAGAATTCCTCGTCGACGTCGTTATCCGTCATGCAAACGTAGCGACTGCAATGTCGCGCGAATTGATCGAATCCATTAAGAGCAGCCGCAACGAGCAAGTTGCGGAATAACAGAATGTTCAGCAGCATACGAGGAAGCAGCGTGGGCCCACAGAACCCGCGTTCGCGTAATTTTTATGTCAGGGCGACCGCTGAAGCGGCGCGTACCCTCAGACGCGGTGCGAATGCAATGCGCATATCGTGTCACGTCAGAGCGCCACTCACCGTTTCGATTTCCGCTGTTGAACTTTCACCGTCGATATGTCGCCGGAAATGCGATTGCGCTGCTTCGTATTACGGTGATTTCAGCGTGGATCTTTTTGCTGGCCCGCTTAGTAGCGCAACTTACGATCAATTGTAAAAACCACATGACTACAACCAAGATAAATCCAATGCGAACCATTTGTGCAATGTTAGCCTCGGTTACTTTGATCATGGGGTGCGCAACCAGGCACGCCACATCACATAGGACCGGAGAGGAAGAAGCGCAAAAAAATGCCGCTCAGGCGGCAATCGTCGCTGACTCTCCTAAAGACGGTGCAAAACTGGTCTTCACAACGAGCGGGATGCCGATGGCAGTGGGATTCTCGACAAGTACATCGAAACAGGCATGCACTGGATTCGAGCATGTCGGGACCGTCTTCGATAGTGGCCGGGAAGTGCTGTTGCCGTCGATTGCACGCTTGACCGAGAAGCTCAACAAGGCGGTCATGAGAAGCGAGACATCGCGAACAATGGACGTTCAGCCCGGCATACAGATCCAGGTAAAAGGACTTTACGGTGACGACAAGGACCGCCGTTCCAATTCGTGTGGACCATTCGTTACATCGTTCGTCCCTGAAAAGGGGCACACATACCACGTCAACTTTGCGTTCGATGGCACCCGGAGTTGCTCGCAAAGCATGAGGGATATTACGGTTCGAGACCATCCCGTTTTGGTCGGACGGCCACTTCATTGTAACTGGCGAGACTTCACAGCTGCCATCAACGATAATCCGCTGCGAATAAAGCACGAGCAAGCACTCGAGGCGGCGCGGAAAGAGGAGGCAGCCGCAAAGACGGCATCGGATAAAGCATTTGCTTTGAAGGACGAGGCTGCTGCCCTCGACTCCCTTGGCAGATCGGACGAGGCTCTTGCTCGGATTGACGAGGCTTTGCGATTGGCGGAACCCTCCAGAAGCAAGGATTTGATCGCCACGAAGGCGGGCATTGAGTTTTCGCGGAACGATCCGCAGCAGGCGCTCGCGCTTCTGGCTCCGGAAATACAGAGGACGCGCGAGTTCGCTGCTCGCAACCCGCAGCTCGCGCGCGCCAGTGCATTGGGAACCTACACCGAAGGATTCGTCACGGCCACTTTCGCCAATATTCAGTTGGAGCAATGGAAGGCGGCGATCAGCACATTGGCCGATGCCGAGTCGGAACTGGAGGGGCCGGGCTTCTATGCGTACCGGGCGCTGGTCTACCGCTACATCATGGCGAGAGCTCATGATGCGTCGTTGAAGAATCCGCAACTCGAGCGGGAAGCAACGTACTACGCTGCGAACGACAAGAACCAGTACGGAGTCTTGCTACGCATATGGCAAGGCGACGACGCCCTGAAGGAACTTTCGATCATCAACGCCGGGTTTTCTGGTGACGACCGGCAGGAGGCGGAAGCAGAAGAGCAATTCTATCTCGGCGCCTATGCGAAGTTCGTCAAAGGCGATACCGACGCAGCGCGCGGGAGGTTGCGTATCCTTAATCAGCTTGCGCCTTATGGCAGCATCGAATGGATCTATGGCAGGCGCGTCCTTGAATAGCCGACCCCGCTTGGGATCTGGTTCTCGCGCGCGCCCGTCGCGATGGCGGTCTGCGTGATCGCCCTGCATATCGGCGGAAAGCGCGCAGGAGCCCTTCAGGGCACGTTCGTAGGACGCAGTGCGGCCACTTTCGGACGCTCGACGCTCTCCGCAAACATCGTCACCAATCCGCGCGATTCCGGCTTACTCCAGCGTGTTCCCAAGGTGTGTTGCCGCGCGCTTCGTAGCAGACCTGCGCTGTTCGATAAAGGAGGAATTTTTCTGGCGGATTGCTTCAGTCAGTGCCGGCGGAGCGGTGCGCGGTGATCCCGCCTGATATGGTGGGGCGGGATCGTACTCCATCTGAAGCTGGATTTCCTGAGCGACTTGATGACCTACGAGATCTGCTACGACGGTCAGGGCGAAGTCGATGCCAGAGGTTACGCCAACGCCCGTAATCCGGTTGCGGTCCCGCACAACGCGCTCAAGTACGGGTTCAACGCCGAGCAAACTCAACTGGTCGATTGAGGACCAGTGGCACGTTGCCCGGTAGCCGGAGAGTAGACCCGCTGCTGCAAGAATTAGTGATCCGCGTCTGACGACGTACACAAAGTTCGTCTCGAGCGACTACATGCTTGGCCAACTTGGGCTGAACCCGCAGACCACGGAAAAGCGCCTGGGTGACGGCTCGTACGAGCAGCAGCTCGTGATGAACCAGGTCACGCAGCTTACCGGCCGCACTTTCCTCGCGGGTTACTCGGACAACATGGATGAGTACACGGCGCTGATGAACAACGGCGTTGCTTACGCGAAGTCCTTTGGTCTCACTCCGGGGATCGGCCTGTCCGACGCGCAGATGCAGCAGCTCACGACCGACATGGTGTGGCTCGTGTCGCAAACCGTGACGCTGCCGAACGGCACGCAGCAGACGGTACTCGTGCCTACGTTGTATCTGGCCAAGGGCGACACGGTCGACCTTCAGGACAGCGGCGCGCTCGTCGCAGGCAACTCGGTAAGCCTGAACGCCACGGGTAACGTGAACAACAGCGGGCACGTCGTCGGCGATGTGGCGACGACGGTGCTCGGCAACAGCATCGTCAACAGCGGCGTCATCGGCAGCGGCGGTACGACGGTGGTAGCTGCTGTGCAAGATGTGCGCAATGTAAGCGGCCGCATCGGCGGTGTCGACACGGTGGTGCAAGCCGGTCGCGACGTTGTCAACGAAACGGCGACATCGAGCGTCTCGAACACACTGCATGAAGGCGGCTTTGCCTCAAGCGCGTCTTCCCAGAGTACGGTGGCGACCGGCACGATCTCGGCATCCAGCAACGCGGTAGTGCTAGCCGGGCGCGACGTAAATCTGGCTGGTGCTGCGATCCAGTCCGGCAATAGCACATTCGTTGGGGCGGGCCGCAACATCAACCTGGGTACGACGACGCTCACCGCGACACAGGATGCGGGCACAAACGACGGACTGAACGGCGGCCACGACAGCGTGACAAAGAACGTCGGCAGTTCCATCACTGCGGGCGGCAGTCTGACCACCGTGTCGGGCGGCGACACGACACTCACAGATGCGACGATAAAAACCGGTGGCAACACGGCGTTGATCGCGGGTAACAATCTGACAGTGACGGCGGCGACCGACACGCACTCGCACAACGAGCAGTCGCTGGGCGGTCCACAGGCAAAGTACACCAGGTCGAGCTACGACGAGACGGCGCAGGGCAGCAACCTCAATGCCGGCAACAACCTGACGCTCGGTGCTGGACAGACGGCGACTGCCAGCGCGCTGCTGTCGCAGTATCGGGTCAGCGTGGCAACGGATGCGCCGACTGGCGGCGGCAATCTGGCGGTGCTGGGTTCGAGTGCGACGACCGGTTCGACGACCGCCGACGGCAGTGTGAGCGGCGGATCAACCACGCTCGCCGCGACGGGCAATGTGACGATCGGCGCGGTAACCGAAACGCACGATTCGCAGAGCTGGTCGCACAACGACCACTCCGGCTTCATGTCGAGCGACAAGACCACCGACCAGATGTCCTCGCATCAGGTGAATTCGGTCGGTTCGACAGTCGCGGGCGATACGGTAAGCGCGAATGCTGGTCACGACCTGACGGTGGCCGGCTCGACCGTCGCCTCGACGAACGATATGACGCTGGCGGCTGGCCACGACCTGACCGTCACGACTTCGCAGGACACCAGTCAGAGCAGCCATTTCCATGAGGAGCAGAAGTCGGGACTGGGGGGCACGGGCGGCGCGGGTATCTCGTACGGCAGCAACGATACCAAGGAAACGACGCATGACAACTCGGTAACGCAGAACGGCAGTCTGGTCGGCAGCACGAACGGCAGTGTCTCGATGACGGCGGGCAACAACCTGCACATCACCGGCAGCGATGTGATCGCGGCGCAGGATGTGACGGGCAAGGCGGCCAATGTCACGATCGATTCGGCAACTGGCACCAGCCATCACGACGATACACAGGAGACGAAGACGAGCGGCTTCACTCTCGGGCTGGGCGGCAGTGTCGGTGACGCGATCAACAGCACGATCCAGCAGGCCCAGGCGGCGAGCACCAGCCAGGATGGACGCGCGAAGGCCCTGCACACGATTGCCGCCGTCGGTAACGCCGGCAGCGCAGTTGGGTCGCTCGCTGGCGGCGGAGCACCCGATGTCAGCGTGCAGTTGAGCTATGGCACGAGCCAGACGAAGAACACCTTCACGGAAGACCAGACGACTCAGACCGGTTCGACAGTGAAGGCTGGCGGCACGGCGACGTTCATGGCGACAGGCGGCGGTGACGAGGGCAGCCAGGCTGGCAACGGCAACGTGACGATTGCCGGCTCTGACGTGACTGGGACTAACGTAGTGCTCAACGCAAAGAACCAGGTCAACCTTGTCAACACGACGAACACCGATACGACGCGCAGCACGAACGAATCGAGCAGTGCGAGCGTGGGCGTTTCTTACGGCACTAAAGGCTTCGGCGTGTCGGCGTCGATGAGCAAGGCGCATGGCGATGCGAATTCGGATGCCGCAACGCAGAACAATACGCACGTCACCGCTGCGAACAGTGTGTCGATCGTCTCGGGCGGTGATACGAACATCGTCGGCGCGAATGTGAGCGGCAACCACGTGTCGGCCAACGTTGGCGGCAATCTGAACATCGCAAGCGTGCAGGACACGACCGTGAGCAGCGCGCATCAGGAAAGCACGAGCGGCGGATTCAGTATCAGCCAGGGCGGTGGCAGCGCAAGCTTTAGCAGTCAGCACGGCAGCGCGAACGGCAACTATGCGGCGGTGAGTGAACAGGCCGGGATTCAGGCGGGTTCCGGCGGTTTCGACGTCAACGTGAAGGGCAACACGGACTTGAAGGGTGCGTACATCGCTGGCGATGCCGACCCGTCGAAGAACACGCTCACGACGGGTACGCTGACGTACTCGGACATCCAGGATCATTCAGATTACAGCTCGTCGACAAGCGGCTTCAGCGCGGGTACGTCGGGCGTGATGCCGATGCTGGGCCAGTCGGCGAGCGGCAGTTCCAGTGCGACGACGAAGAGCGGCGTGAGCGCGGGCACGATTGCTCTTACCGATTCTGCGAGTCAGAAGCAGGACGTCGCGAGCCTGAATCGCGACACGTCGAACCTGAATGGGACCGTGTCCAAACTGCCCGACGTCAACACGGTGCTTGGCAATCAGACTGACGTGATGAACGCGGCCACTGCGGCAGGGCAGGCGGTCGCGAAGGACGTCGGCACATACGCCGACTATAAGCACAATGCCGCGCTTGACAGCGAAAAGGCGGCGAACGCGCTTGGCGACACTGACGCGGCGGCGCAATACAAGCAGGATGCAGCGGACTGGGCCGAAGGAGGTGCGGATCGCGTCGGTATGCACATTGTCGCGGGCGCGGTGCTCGGTGGACTCGGTGGTGGCAGTTTTGGCAGTGCGCTCGGCGGTGCAGTCGGTGCGGGTGTGTCATCGGCGATGGCAGGCAGGCTGAACGATCTGAGCCTTTCCATCGTTGACGCGAACCCGACCGGTAATGCGATTGCAAACAACATGCTTGGGAACATCCTGACGAACGTGCTTGCCGGCGCGGCTGGCGGGCTGGTTGGCGGTAATGCGGGAGCGTTTTCGGCTTCGAATTCGGATATGTTCAACCGCCAACTGGATTCGCAAGGCAAGGAGGAGGCTCTTGCCAGGAAGCTGGCAGGCTTGAGCAACGGCCAGTACACCGTACAACAGATGGCAGATATGCTGCGGCGGGCAGGTATCAAAGGCAGCGCGATTACACCGGACTCGGTCGCGACCGTGAATGTCGCAAACGCGGGTGCGGTGTATGACAATCCGTCTCCAGGCGATTCGGGTTCACAGTTCCTGTACGACGACAAGTCGACTATTGGGACACAGAGCCTGCCCAAGGCCGATCCTGACGCCATCCAGTACATCATCGGACAGACCGGGGGCACGAACTCGCCTTACTATTGGAGCGCCGCAGATCTCGCTAAACCATCCACAACGACATCTACACAACAACTGCCACCTGCACCTGAAGGTACCCAGCGCACGAGCATTGTTGTCGACGGAATGGTCTACTATCCGCTGATAGCCGAGTGTTCGGCCGCAGCCTGCATGAATGGCGCTCCTATTGCCGAAGGGCTAGCCGATCCGGGCACTTCGGCATATCTGCAGGCTATGCAGAAGTCGACTGAACGCACTCTGAACATCGTTTCAGCAGTGGGAGGGATGGCAGGCACGGCCGTGCGTGCGGCTGGGGTTTTAGGCGAGCTAGCCACGAGTGCCGGCGAGAGTGTGATGCCCGCGATGACTGCGGCTGATCAGGCCGCGTCGTGGCAAGGCTCCGGCTTGTACACTGGAGTAGACCGGTATCGAAATATCACTCTGCAAGCAGACACCTATATTTTTGGTGCAGTTCCAGGTCAGGGCAATTATTACACGACACTTTCCGCAGTACAGCGGACTGGCTCTGACGTTGTTCAGTATTATCAAGGGTTGCAGATCGCGCCCAACCTCACCAATGGCGCTTACGACGTCGTCCGGGATGGGCTCGCTATCTATCGCGTGACAGACCCGACGGTTGCAGCTTTCGGGCGAGCTTTAGCTAACCCGCAATTCGGCGCCGGCAAGCTACCGCAACTCTTCGTGCCGGACACGTCCACGCTAGAACGGGTCGGAACGATTCCGTTCGTCAACAAGATACCAGGAGTAAAGCCATGATCGATCTTCAATCCGGGAAAGTGAGGTTCGATGACGGATTTGAAGTCTCGTGTGCGACGACAATCGCGCAGCTTGAACGCTCTGTCTCAACGAAGCGGTCGCCGGCGACACCAGACCATACCCAGCTAAGCATCGGTGCCCACATTTCCGGGCAGAGAAATTGGGGGGTGGGCGCGATGTTTTTTCGTGAACGGTTAAAGCAAATTTGGCTTCAGTGTCTTGACGCCGATCGGGTTGATCCTGAAGCTTGGGACATCGGAAACGAGAAAGCAAGGAAGAAGTTTCATGATGAATTTCTGATGGTCGCATGTTCCGGGAAAAGTGCATTTGAAGCATCTCCGGCTTCTTTGGGGTGGGCGTTTTCGTGGGGGAAGATTTCATCGATCATCGACATGCGTGGGGTGCAGGCATTGATCGTTGTCGATTATTCACAGTGCTGAGCGAGTATATTTGGTCGCTTAATGTAGCGCCGGATGGAACAGTGCTTGTGTATGAATCCGCTGAGACGTCCAGGCTTTTGAACTGGTCCTATATGCCGACGCGGAGCATTTCCTTTTGATGCTGAACCAACTGAGCGAGGACGGGGACGTAACGGTGAGGACATGATCCGGAGGGATCGTCGATTAGGCCGTCGGCGAACGTGATGCGAGCGGTCAACAACAACCATTCTGGCGAAGTCGCTCGGTGCAACCGGAAATGAAATGTAACTTGACCTCTCAGCGATACAGCGGCATCTGCAACCGCTTCTTACGTCGAGGGAAGGAAAAGCAATCAACTTTTCAGGACTATCCGGCGGGCAGTACCTCTACCGATTCCATCTCACCGATAGGCCCAACGCAGTTGCTACCCAACGGCCTCGATGACGATGAGGCATTGATGGTCGTTTTCGCGCCATACGAGGCGCTGGATTTCAACGGTACGTTTCCTCGCATTGGAGGACTATTCAAAATTGGGGAAACACGATGACGCCTAACTTGTCACTCTTCATTCGGGTGCTGACGGCTGCCCTCTGCGTCGGATGCACGCCAACGCATCACGTAACAACGGCGACTCCAGACTACGATCCTCGAATTTCGGCTCGTGCACGTATCCAGTCGGGCAATGACCTGCAGGCTGCTTCGTTCAGAGTAGGTGCATGCTACTCCGATGGGTGGGAGAGCGACCCGCAGCGGGTCAGCGTCGACGATGGCTTCTGGGCGCGCTACAAATACTCGTCACGCAGCGTTGTGATTGGCATGCCACAGAGTCCCCGACCATGGATGCGGATCGAAGGTCTGCATTTCAAGGACATGATCCGGGAATACGTCGTTCCGGCCGGGCAGCCGATCACGTTATCGCTGAGCACAGCCAGCGACGTAGGCAGCAGCAAATACGGCGGCTATTCGTGGTCCTGCAAGGCGCACGCGATGACCTTCACGCCGATTGCTGGACAGGATTACGACGTGTACCTGGCCGTGCAGGAAGAGGGACGCGAGTCACATGGCTGTTCGATCGAGGTTCGCCGCATCGATGGCAGTGGACTGGACGAACCTGTGCAAACGCAGTATGCACCTAAATGTCCGACGTCAGAAGCAGAGACCGCGACAAAACGGGGGCCGTAAAAAGCGCCAACCAGTCAGATCAATAATAACCAGTAGAGAAAAAGACCAATGCAACACCTACGCGTTGCGATAGCACTGTCGGCAGGACTGACGGTGACTGTTTTCGGCGCTTCGGCGCAAACGTCGCCACCGTCGCCGGATTTCGCAAATGCCGCACGCAGCGCGGCACAGCAGCAGCAACTCATCGAGCAACAGCGTCAGGCGCAGGAACGCGCACAAGCCGTCAATGCGCCCGCTGTCCGATCGGGCGCACCCAAAGTTGAAGGCTGGCCTGATCTGCCGACCGAGACGCCGTGCTTCCGCGTCCAGTCATTCGTCCTGGACGTACCGGCGACGTTGCCCGATGTTGTTCGTGTGCAAGGCGCCTCGGCGCTTCCGCAGGACCGCTTTGCGTTTGCGCGCGAGTGGCTGGAGCATTACAGCGGACAATGTGTCGGCAAGCAGGGGGTGGAACTGATCGTCAAGGGCCTGTCTCAGGTGATCCTCAGCCGAGGCTACATCACCACGCGCGTCCTTGTTCCGGAGCAGGACCTGTCGAAAGGAATGTACGTCTCTCGCTCGTGCCCGGTGTCATTCGGAAATTACGCTTTGCCGATGCCGCAACGCATGGCTCCTGGAAGTCAGCATTTCCGGCACGCGGCGGTGATCTGCTCAACCTGCGCGATCTTGAACAGGGGCTTGAGCAGATGAAGCGCGTAGCGAGTCAGGACGTTGATATGCAGGTCGTCCCGACCGAAACGCCCGGCGAAAGCGATGTCGTGATTACTGTGAAGCGCACGAAGCCGTGGACGGTCGTCGCCTCGGTCGACAACTCCGGCCAACGCGCGACGGGCAAACTGCAGGGAAATCTGTCGTTAGGCATCGACAACCCACTTGGCCTAAACGACATATTCAACGTCGGAGCGAGTCAGGATCTTGAGTTCGGGGATAAACGCCTCGGTTCGCACGGCTGGAACGGGTCGTATTCGATTCCGCGGGGTTACTGGACTGCCACGCTATCGGCCAACGCCAATACCTACTACCAGCAGATCGCCGGCGTGAATCAGACGTTCGTCTCGAGCGGCAATTCGCAAACGGCAGGGTTCAGGCTCCAGCGCGTGCTTCGCCGCAGCCAGAATGACGTCTTCGGTCTCGAGGCCCAGCTGACCAAACGTTGGGGCGCCAGTTTCATTGAAGACACCGAGATTCCGCAGCAGCACCGGGACAACACGTTTATTGAAGCCGGGCTGACGGACCGTCACTACTTTGGGGCGGCGCAGTTCGACGGCACGCTCGCATACCGGCAGGGTATCGGCTGGCTGGGTGCGATGCCCGATACATCGGGTGACGGACCAACGTACCGTTTCCACATGGCAGTCCTTGACGCTAATCTGTCGGTGCCGTTCTCGATCGCACATCAGAACGTGCGTTACGTGACGACGTTCCACGGGCAGTTCACCAACGACACGCTGAACTACATCGATGACCTGACGATCGGTAGCCGGTACACCGTTCGCGGCTTCGACGGCGAGACGATGCTTGCTGCCGAGCGCGGATTTTACTGGCGCAACGAGTTGCAAGTGTCGATCGGACAGGCGGGACAGTCTGTGTACGCAGGGATTGATTACGGTCACGTGTTCGGTCCCAACACGGTATTCCTGGCAGGCACGCAGCTCGCGGGTGCCGTCGTCGGTTTGCGAGGTAGTGTGCGGAGCCGTTTCGGGGCGCTCGGTTACGATGTGTTCGCCGGGACACCGCTGTACAAACCGACCTCGTTTGATACAGCGCGCGTCACGTTGGGATTTCAGATGACCGCCCAGTTCTGATACGTTCCCCAGCGCGACAATCCGATAAAAATGGGACATCACAGGACGCGGAGGTTGCAAATTTTTGCTATCTGAAAAGGGCGCTTTCAGTACGTAGCGGTCGCGACGGATTTCGGCGATCTGGCTGGTGAGGCGCTGGAGATGGCGGGACAAACCGACGTGTGAAGCGCGAACACCGGCCAACAGCGTTGGGGCACTGTCCGGCCAGTAGCTGCCGTTCGACAGTGCGGCTCAGATCGTCGACAATCGCATGCACAAACGCTAGACAGTTCGCGTCAACGTTAGCTTCTTCCGATGACAACGGTGGGCCGTCGAGTAGTCTATCAATGAACATTTTCAAAAATGTTGTTTACTAAGAGACCCGAGTTTCGACGCCCGCCGCAAAATCGCTATCGAGAGGGGAGTCTGGTCAATCGTGCGACCGGGGTGTTCTCATGGCTGCATCGGGGAATTTTCGGTGCCTTGACCATCATATTGTTACTGCTCACCGCGACGGTAGCAGGGGATCTTCCGACCACGAAGAAAGGATGGTTAGCATGGATTGCCCTCATTGTCGTTGGAGTTGTTGTTGGCGTAGTCGCGGTTTGATGGATGCACCTTACAGCTGCTCGACGCAGGTGAACACGAACACTTTGATAGACGCGATGGCTTGGCTCGGCCACTTTCGGACGCTCGACGCTCCGCAAAGATCGCCACCAATCCTCGCGATTCGGGCTTACTCCAGCGCCTTCGCAAGGTGTTCTGCCGCGCGCTTGGTAGCAGACCTGCGCTGTTCGATAAAAGAGGAGTTTTTTTGGCGGATTGCTTCAGTCAGTGCTGGCGGAGCAGTGCGCGGGGATCCCGCCTGATACGGCGGGGCGGGATCGGACTCCATCTGAAGCTGGATTTCCTGAGCGACTTGATGACCTACGAGATCTGCTACGACGGTCAGGGCGAAGTCGATGCCAGAGGTCACGCCAGCGCCCGTAATCCGGTTGCGGTCCCGCACAACGCGCTCATGTACGGGTTCAACGCCGAGCAAATTCAACTGGTCGATCGAGGACCAGTGGCACGTTGCCCGGTATCCAAGACGGAAGTTACGATGACTTCCGAGTCGGGGCATCATACAAACTCGCCCTCGAGTTCAATGGCTCGGCGGTGGTTCCTTATTCAACGCATGTGATGCAATGCGAGAGAAAACGCGCTTCCTTCTACAACGTCATTGCAAAAGTCATTTTCGCGACGCCGAAGGTGTGGGTCATAGACTTCGGAGTTAAGGTCTATTGCAAGGCCAGGCCTCCGAGGTTTGTGCACAGCGGAGATTGGGTAAAAGGTGAGATATAAATCGGAGTAGATCCGTTCTTTTACAAGGAGCGTTTGAATCAAACGCCAGGCATGCCGGATCTCTTCGTCGATTGGTCTGTCACGAGGATTCAACTGGCGACGACGCCGTGGATAGAAGACGTGTCTAGCGGCAAGAAGCTACGGATACGCGATACTGAGCATGAGTCGTGGACCGACAGGGCTTCGACAGACGCATGGACCGACGATGGAGGTGGCGCCGATTACTTGCTGTCGCTGTCGCGATAGATGCTACCAAGCATGCAGGGAGCCATGCCCGAAGGTTACATCTCAATGCTCAAACGAGTTGGCTGCCGCAAAGCACGTCAGGCAGCCGTCGACCACAAAGAGACGGTCGACGAAGCGATGTAGATCGTTGACAATGAGCCCTCGGTTCAATGCTCACGCTTCCAGCCCCCCATGACTGAATACTCGAATAAAGGTGACCAATAAAGCAAATGCTTCTCGCCATGTCGCTCGCGTTACTCCTATGCGCCGGAGGATGCGTGCAGCACACGGTGGTCGACGTTCAGTCGCAGTCTTTAGCGAATGCATCGCTGGCTGGATGCCCCAATTTGAGCGGCCAGTACGCCGGTGCAGGTCGCATGTGCGCGGCGATCCGACTCAGCAGATCGGGACGAGATTGCCGATCAGTTTGATATTCCCTATCGAGGACATAGATGCATGGAAAGCAATGGTCGGTCGTTACAAGACGGATGATCACGGCATCGTTAGGGTTCCCGACTACGCCACCCTGACGCCGTCGAGCGAGAATCAGTACGTGGTCGCTACGTTCTACGGCGATGTCAAGATCGGCGAGTATCGGACTGGCTTCATGAAAGCGAAGCGTGTGACTTGCAAAAGTGGGGTGATGCATCTTACTTTCGCACCTGAAGAAACACGGTCCGACTATGGGCCGAATCACGTGACAACAGACGATACTTTGCAGATCGATAGCAATGGTGATCTGATCGTTCGGCGCAGCATGGATGTCGAATATCACGCGCGGCTGCTCCACCTGCCTATGGGAACGGGTCATTTTTTCGAGGAATATGCTTTCCGCGTATCTAGCCTGCGACGCGGCAGGTGCTTTTGCGATGATCAAATCATCTGTTTCTGGCGGTATCCCCTGCGCGTCGAAAATACAGTGGTCTCGAAGAATGCGAAAACGGGTAGGGGCTGATCTTCTGCGTAAGGCCAGGAGCGGCCAATCGACTTATCTCGCTAGATTGCCGACAGCGAGGATGCGCGCGCTAAATGCGAGGAGCTAGGGCTAGCTTGACCGTCGAGTGTCCGCTTTACGCGATCGCGAACGTCTCTTCTGGGTCGGTTTCAGGCGACTGCGTCGGGCGGCAGACGGCCGATTCTGTTGAAAAAGTCGGCGGCGATGCGGAATGTTAGGTATCCTGGAAGGCATCAAACGACGGGAGTGAATCGTCATGATGGGTCGACTGGATAGCGGACAGGACAAGCTTTTCTACTCGTTCAACCTCGACCACCACGTCCCGCAATCACACCTGCTGAGAGGCATCGATCGCTTTCTTGATCTGCGAGAACTGCGCCAGCACCTCGCACCGTTCTACAGCCCAATGGGTCGTCCATCGATTGACCCGGAAC
>Ga0268254_10000337_pt1 | contig 32012 bp, 27 predicted proteins | sample AgamicOrSfrz_FD_200251 | JGI IMG/M metagenome (GOLD analysis project Ga0268254, IMG submission 200251) | Agave microbial communities from Guanajuato, Mexico - Or.Sf.rz (v2) (version 3) | ecosystem: Host-associated > Plants > Phyllosphere > Phylloplane/Leaf | place: Guanajuato, Mexico...
CCCAAGCCCAAGCCCAAGCCCAAGCCCAAACCCAAACCCAAACCATCGCAGGCGGACGCGGACCGAAGCAAAACGCCGCACCCCCCTACGCCATCCGCCGCCCAACCATAGAATCGCCCGAAACTTGAAACGCTGCCTCCCCGGCTCGTTTTCCGTGTGTCGCAGGAATGCGGTGCCGAATACAACAATCACAGGCCGGTCGCGCGCGCCGGTCTGTCAGCCGTCAGCGACGCATCTGCATCGTCAAGCTTGTGGAGGGGCGAACTCAATCGACAAACGACAAACGACAAACGACAGGGCAGCGAACACCATGAACAGGAAGCCCGTACGCGCGAAGCGTTTCCACGCTTCACACGTGGTGGAAGCAGAGTTGGACCATCTGGATTGGGCAACGAGGCAGCCGGCGCAACGGATGCTCGACGCCGGCTACTGGCGGCGCCGGCTGTTGGCGGTGAAGTGCAAATTCGAACTGTCTGAACAGCAGGTGGCGAGAGTGGAGAAAATCTTGCAGCGGCTGGATCATTCCTAGGAGCAAGGCGGCGCGAGTGAGCCGGCAGCAGTGAGCGGCGCCGCGGCGGCCGCTTACCGTTTATCCGTCTACTTACTCCTGGCCGCCGTTGCCGCCATGATTGCCGTGGTTGCCGCCGTCGCCACCGGTGCCGAACAGGCGCCGCCGGCGCGTGACCACCACCGGCGCATCCGACCCGCCGCTGCGCTCAGACGCTGACCGCTCCGACGGCGCACCGTACGATTCGCGCGGCTCGCGTGGTTCACGCGGTTCGCGATGCTCGCGAGGTTCACGGGAACCGTGCGGCCCGCGCGTGGTGTGTTCGCCATGCGACGGACGGCCGGCGCGCGGCGCCGGACGGGTTCCGGTGTCGAGCTGGATCGTCGAGATGGCGCGCTTGTAGATGCCCTGCAGGCCGACGGGCGTGCGCAGCATCACCAGATATTGGTCGAACGACTCGATGCAGCCCGTCAGGCGGATGCCGTTGACGAGGTAGATCTCAACGCGCTTTCGTTCTTTGCGCGCAGCGTTCATGAAGTCGTTTTGCGGATGCGATTCTGCGGAAGCCATGGACAATTCAGGTTAGAAAGACGGTGGTTCGCCGCGATTCTACCCTGTGTGGGGGCAGAACGCCTCGGCGGGCGAACTGCGTCCACTATAACGGCTTGCGCGGACATAAGCACCTGGTAACTATTGACTGTAACGTTGAGTTACCAAATCAGCCGATGCTGGGCCGGCTTGTTCCGCCAGAGCGGGTGTTTGCCGGCGCCAATGGCGGAAAAAGCGGGCAGTGCGCGCGCAGCGTCGGAATAAAACGCCGGGCTGCCGCGTTAAGACAGGCATGGCATTCACACCGCCGAACCCGCAGCTTCGGCCCATCTGGAGACTCACATGAAATCGACCCGCATTCTCGGCATGCTCCTCATGCTGTTCACGCTCGCGTTGAGCTCGCTTGCCACCAGCGGCTGCTCGTCCGCGACCGACGGCGGCGCCTCCAGCACCAGCGGCTCGAGCGGCGGCAGCGGCAGTAGCGGCGGCTACTGAGCGTTTGCGCGCTGGGTGAGCTTCGAAGCCGAAGTTATCTCGTGGCTCCCGCAACTGCGCCGCTATGCGCGCGCGCTGACGGGTGACCGCGCCTGGGCCGACGACCTTGTGCAGGATACGGCGGAGCGTGCGCTTGCGCGCTGGGCGGCGTTCAGGCCGAACAGCAACCTGCGCGCGTGGCTACTCACGATTCTGCGGCATCTTTATATCGATCAGCTGCGCGGCCGCCGCGAAATTGCCGTCGACGAAGAAAGCGCTCCCTGGCGCAATCTCGAAGCCCCGCAACGCGAGGTGGACGGCCTCGTGCTGCGCGATCTGCAGCGCGCGTTGTATGTCCTGCCGCTCGAGCAGCGCGAGGTGTTGCTGCTCGTCTGCGTGGAGGAGCTGACGTATCAGGAAGCGTCGCAGGCGCTCGGCGTGCCGGTCGGCACGGTGATGTCGCGTCTGTCGCGCGGCCGCGAGCACCTGCGTGTGCTGCTGGAAGGGCCGGCAACCGAGCCCGCAACCGGCACCGCGCAAGGGCCGGCGCGCAAGCCGCCGTTGAAAGTAGTGAGAACTCCGCGATGAATCACGACCACGATGCCAGCATGCCCGACGGGGTGGACCTGCGAGCGCTGTCGGCGTTCGTCGACGACGAGCTCACGCCAGCCGAGCGCGAGCGCATTGCCGCGTTGCTCGCGCAACATCCGCAAGCCGCCGCGCGTGTGGCCGCCTGGCGCGCGCAGAAGGCGGCGCTGCGCGCGTTGTGCGGCGCGCCGCTGCGCGACGGCACGCGGCACGACGTGCCGAACCGCGCGGAACTGCCGGGCCATCAGGCGTCCGGTGCCGCGGACGAGCCGGCCGTCATCGTGCTGCGTCCGCGCACGCCCTGGTGGCGGCGCGCGGGGCTCGCGGCCTGCTGGCTGGCCGTCGGCGCGGGGCTCGCGCTCGCGCTCGGCCCGCTCGCGCCGCGTCTGACCGGCGGTGCGTGGAACGGTCTCGGCGCACGGGCGCCGGCTTTCGCCGAACGCGCCGACATCGCGTATGCGGTGTACACGCCCGAGCGGCGTCATCCGGTGGAAGTCGCTGCGAGCGAAGAAGAGCATCTGATCAACTGGCTCTCGAAGCGTCTGAACCGGCCGCTTTCGGTGCCGTCGCTGCAGGAATACGGTTACACGCTGGTAGGCGGCCGGCTTTTGCCCGGCGAAACCGGGCCCGCCGCGCAGTTCATGTACGAGAACCGCAGCGGCGCGCGCCTCACGCTGTACGTGAGCGGCACGGCGCGCGATGAAACCGCGTTCCGCCTGCTGCGCGACGGCAACCGGCGCACCTTCTACTGGATCAGCGACGGCCTGGGCTACGCGTTGTCGGGACCGATTGCGGAAGGCAAGCTGCGCTCGATTGCCGTCGACGTATGCAGCGCGCTCGGCGGCAAGCCGGAAGCGTGGCAATAGCGCCGCCCAGCGCCCAATCGCGTCGTACAGCCGCCGCAAAGGAACAACTCTTGAGCCGCAACTTGCCGCCAAAACTTTCCGCCGCGCAGTTCGATGCTGCGCTAGCCGCGTGGCGCGCGATTATCGGCGAGCAGCATGTGGTGAGCTCGGCGGCGGCGCTCTCGGCCTATCGCGATCCGTTCGCGCCCGGCGAGCCCGAGGCGTTTGCGGCGAGCGCCGCGCTGCTGCCGTCGTCTGTCGACGAAATTCGCGCGGTGTTGCGTGTAGCCAATCAATATCGCATTCCGTTGTGGACCGTTTCGACGGGGCGCAACTTCGCTTACGGCGGCGCGGCGCCGCGTCTTACCGGTTCGGTGGTGCTCGATCTGCAACGGCTGAACCGCATCGTCGAGGTGAACGAGACGCTCGCGTATGCGCTTGTCGAGCCGGGCGTGAGCTACTTCGATCTGCATGCATATCTGCGCGAGCACGGCTACCGGCTGTGGGTCGATCCGCCGGCGGCGGGTTGGGGCAGCGTGGTCGGCAATACGCTTGAACGCGGTTTCGGTTATACGGCGTACGGCGATCATGCGGCCACGCAATGCGGGATGGAAGTGATACTCGCCAATGGCGACGTGCTGCGCACGGGCATGGGCGCGATCGATACGAGCACCGCCTGGCAGCTTTACCAGCCGGGCTACGGGCCGTCGTTCGACGCAATGTTCATGCAGTCGAACTACGGCGTGGTCACGAAGCTCGGCGTGTGGCTGATGCCGGCGCCGCCCGCGTATCTGCTCGGCGAAATTCAGTTTCGCCATGAGACGGACCTCGAGGCCATCGTCGATATATTGCGGCCGTTGCGGCTCGACGAAACGATCCGCAATCACGCGGTAATCGAAGGCGGCGTGCGCCGCGCAGCCGGATTGTCGGCGCGCGCGCAATGGTACGACGGCCCCGGCGCGATGCCGGAAAGCGCGGTGAGTGCGATGCTCGACAAGCTGGACGTCGGCCGCTGGAACCTGCATTTCGCGCTGTACGGCACGCCCGAGCTGATCGACGCGCGCTATGCGATCGTGCAGCGCGCATTTGCGCGCGTGCGCGACGCGCGCATCTACGCGAAGCGTTATTCGGGCGATGCGGCGCCGAGCGGAGGCGGCGACCGCAATCTTGCCGGCATTCCGGCGATGAGCGCGTTTCGCATGCTTGACTGGCGCGGCGGCGCGGGCGCGCACGTGGACTTTGCGCCGATATGTCCCGCGACGGGGCGCGATGCGCTGCGTCAATACTTCATGGTGAAGGCGCGCGCTGCCGAATACGGCTTCGATTACTACGGCGGGTTCACGGCGGGCGTGCGTCACCTGCATCACATTTTTGCGGCCATCTTCGACCGTGACGACGCGGCTCAGGTGGAGGCGGCCGGCGCCTTGCTGCGTTCGCTGATGAGCGACGCGCGCGCGGCCGGCTACGGCGAATATCGCGCGCATCTCGCGTATATGGATTTCGCGGCCGCGCAATACAGTTTTAATAACGGCGCGTTGCTGCGGTTTTCGGAAACGATCAAGGACGCGCTCGACCCGAACGGCATTCTCGCGCCGGGCAAGCAGGGCATCTGGCCGGCGGCGTGGCGCGACCGGCGCGGCTATACGTGAGGAGAAGCGGCGCATTTCACTGCACGGAAGTTACCGAATGGAAGTCACCGCAGGGAAGTCACCGCACGAGACACAGCGCACGAAATTCACCACACCACACCACCCGAAGGACACACATGGACCGGCGCACTTTCATGATGACGGGCGCATGGCTTTCCACCACCGCAGGCTGCGCGTGGCCGTGGCTCGCGCATGCCGCGGCGCGCGGCGACACCCTGGCAATTACCGACTCGACGCTCGCCGCGAGCGCCGCGTTTGCCCGCTACGCCGCGGCGATCAACCTGCCCACCTTCGAAACCGGCGACGACGTCGGTCTGCTCTGGCACGCCACGCTGCTTCCGCTGCTGCACGCCTCGATTCATGCAGGTCCGGCGCCCTGGCTGATAGGCGTGACGCGCGCGTCCGACTACTTCGTGTTGAAAGAGCTCTCCACTCGCAAGACTCATCGGCTCGAACATAGCCATGAGCAGGAAGCCCGGTCCGCTTACGTGAGTTTCGTGCTTGCGCCGCGCTAGCTAGAATTTATAGTCCTTGTTTTTCGGGTCGAACGTCGAGTCGTCGAATGTTTTGGGCGTGATGGTCTCGAAGACAATCTTCTCGAAGATACGGCCGTCGTTGTCATAAGACTCGACGGTGCGGAAATACGGATGCCGCAAATCGAGCCCCAACGTTTCCTTCTTTGCGTAGAACTGTGGCTGGCCCGTGGGCGTCTCGACGGTGAAGGCGACCACACGCACGCCGTCGATGGTCTTGACGTCGATCTGCATGGAACGCGGCAAGCCCGCCTCGATATATTTTTTGCCCTCGGCAAGGTACTGCTGCGCGATGTATTCGGTGCCCAGGTCGCGCACCTGGTGATTCGATTGCGAGCGGGCGAGGGCGCCGTTCAACGAGGTCCATAGCGGCATGACGTTCATGATGCCGCCCAGGTGACCGTACATTTCGTCGGTGCGCTTCGATTCGTCGTAGATGATCTCCTGACCGGCGTGCGCGCCGTCGGGCAGCCATTTTGCGTAGATGCGCAGCGGATCGTGCGCGACGCGCACCAGCATGTGGTCGGGCTTGTCCGGCCACTTGCCGCGAATGCGCTCGGAGCGCGACATGGTGAACTCATACGACGCGTAGCCGTTCGGGCCTTCCTTGATGTAGCGCGGCAACGCGAGCGGATCGAGCGACTTGAAGAGCGCGACCAGTTGCGCGTCGTCGAGCGCTTCGAGCGCACCGCTTTGCTGCGCGGCGCGCAGCCATTTGACCTGTTGATCGAGCGTCAGCTTGCCGACCTGCGAAGCCGGCGTGGCAGGCGCCTTGACCGTGCTCGCCGCTTCGAGCGGCGGCGGCTTGTCGTCGTTCTGCGCGAACACGGGTGACGTACTGAGGCCGAGCGTCGCGCAAACGATCAACGCGGCACGGGGCAACACGCGAGGCCGCACCGCGTGCAGCCTGAACGCGCGGCGCTGCCGCCGCCACGCAGGCTGAGCGGCTTGCGCTTCGCACGGAATCGACGAGAACAGGCATAGGCACGCGCGCAAACCTACGTTCATGCACAAGCGCAAGCGCAAGCGCAGGCCGGGCCGTGCCAACAGGCGATGCGTCATCGAACTCTCCTGAAAGGTGGCGCAAGCTTTCACACGAGCGCCTTGCCTGTCAGGCAGACTTTTGCTTCGCGAGTTCCTCGTCACGCAGCGCACGGCGCAGAATCTTGCCGACGTTGGTTTGCGGCAACTCGTCGCGAAACTCGACCACCTTCGGGACCTTATAGCCGGTCAGATTCTTGCGGCAATGAGCGATCACCTGTTCGGCCGTCAGGGAAGGGTTGCGCTTCACGACGAACACTTTCAGGCGCTCGCCCTGAGCGTCGTCGGGCACACCGATTGCCGCCACTTCGCGCACGTCGGGGTGCGCTGCGATCACGTCCTCGATCTCGTTTGGATACACGTTGAAGCCCGACACCAGGATCATGTCCTTCTTCCGGTCGATGAGGCGAATGAAGCCGCGCGAATCCATCACGCCGATGTCGCCGGTCGCGAGCCAGCCTTCGTCGTCGATAGCCTTCGCGGTTTCTTCGGGACGGTTCCAGTAGCCCTTCATCACCTGCGGTCCCTTCACGCACAGTTCGCCCGGCTCGCCGATGTCTGCCCAACTGCCGTCGTCCTTGCGAAAGCGTACTTGCGTGGACGGCGCAGGCAGACCGATGGAGCCTTCGAAGTCACGCAGATTCGAAATATCGACCGGGTTCATCGAGACGATCGGCGAGCATTCGGTCAGGCCGTAGCCTTCGATAATCGGCTTGCCGGTCACCGCCTTGAAGCGCTCGGCCACCGAGCGTTGCGTCGCCATGCCGCCCGCCATCGCGAGCTTGAGGTCGGAGAAATCGCGCTTGCAGAACTCTTCGTTCTCGAGAAACGCGTTGTAGAGCGTATTGACCGCCGTCATGCCCGTGAACTTCTCGTGGCGGATGATCATCATCACGCGCTTCATGTCGCGCGGATTTGCAATCAGAATGTTGCGCCCGCCCAGTCCCATGAAGATGAGCGCGTTCACCGTGAGCGAATAGATGTGATAGAGCGGCAGCGGTGTGAGCACTGTTTCTACTTCGCCGCTCAGTTGGCCTTCCGCCCACGCTTTTGCCTGCAGCAGATTCGCAATGATGTTGCGGTGCGTGAGCATCGCACCCTTGGCAACGCCGGTGGTGCCGCCGGTGTACTGAAGAAACGCAATGTCGTGATGCGTCAGCCGCACCGGCGTGAGAGGCCGCGCGTAACCGACGGCGAGCGCCTTCAGCAGCGGCACGGCTTGCGGAAGATGGTAGGCGGGCACCATTTTCTTCACATGGCGCAGCATGAAATTGAGCAGGCGTCCCTTCGCATTCAAACCGTCGGCGAGCAGGTCGCCCAGTCCCGTGACGATCACGTTCTGCACCTGAGTGCCCGGCAGCGCATCCTGCACCGTCTTCGCAAAGTTCTCGAACACGATGATGGTTTGCGCGCCGCTGTCCTTCAACTGATGCGCGAGCTCACGCACCGTGTAGAGCGGATTGACGTTCACCACCACGGCACCCGCTTTCAGTACGCCGAAAAGCGACACCGGATATTGAAACGTATTTGGCAGCATGATCGCAACGCGCTCGCCGGGCTTCACGCCGATGCTCTGCAAATACGCGGCGAAGGCCGTCGCCTTGCGGCCCAGTTCCGCATACGTCATGCTCGCGCCGACGCTGACGTACGCAACGCGCTCGCGAAACTGCGCGATGCATTCGTCGAAAAAATGAACGATCGACTCGTATCGGCCGACGTCGATTTCATGCGGCACGCCCGCGGGGTACGACGCGTACCAGATGCCGTCGGTGTTCGGCGCGCGCTGGGCGGACTGCGCCGGCTGGGCGTGCGGCGCGAGCTCCGCGCGCCCGCCTGCCTGGTTCGCAGCGGCGGGCGAGGGCGAGGCTTGAGTGGGCTCGGTCATCGGTCGTCTCCTGAAGCCGGGGCTTCATGTGTTTGTGTACCAGTCTGCTTGCTCGTTGTGCTCTGGGGTGCTCTTGCGTGCTCTTGCCTGCTTTTTGATGCTCTCGGGGCGCTCGAGTGCTCTTAGGTCCTCTGCAGTTCTCTTCTGTCCTCTTCAGCGCTCAAGCGGGCTTGCACTCTCTGCGCGCCGGTAAATGCTTGCAAGTGCCTCTATGCATGACTTGCCGCAGATGCCATTCACCCGCCGGCCATTAGCGCTCGAGAATGGCCACGACGCCCTGACCGCCCGCCGCGCAAATCGAAATCAGGCCACGCGCGCTGCCCGCCGATTTATCGAGTTGCGCCAGCATCTTCGCGAGACCCGCGACAATGCGCCCGCCCGTTGCCGCAAACGGATGACCCGTCGCGAGCGAGCCGCCGTTCACGTTGAGCCGGCTACGGTCTATCGAGCCTGGCGGCTCTGCCAGGCCCAACTGCGTGCGACAGTACTCATCATCCTGCCATGCCGCTAGCGTGCACAACACCTGCGCCGCGAACGCTTCGTGAATCTCGTAGAAATCGAAGTCCTGCAAGCGCAGACCCGCTCGCGCGAGCATGCGCGGCACGGCGTAGGCAGGCGCCATCAGCAGGCCTTCTTTCTTGTCGAAAAAGTCGACCGCGGCGGTTTCCGACCAGCTCAGATACGCGAGCACCGGGAGGCCGCGGCGCGCGGCCCATTCTTCGCTGGCGAGCAGTACGGCGGACGCGCCGTCGGTAAGCGGCGTCGAATTGCCGGCGGTCAGCGTTCCGGCATCGCGGTCGAAGGCGGGCTTCAGCGAAGCGAGCTTTTCGAGCGTCAGGTCCTGGCGCAGGTTGTTGTCGCGCGTGAGGCCGCGGTACGGCGTCATCAGATCGTTGACGAAGCCGCGCGCATACGCCTCGGCAAGCTTGCGGTGGCTCTCATACGCGAGCACGTCCTGTGCTTCGCGGGAGATGTTCCAGCGCTTGGCCATCAATTCGCAATGCTCGCCCATGGAAAGACCCGTACGCGGCTCGCCGTTGCGCGGCAACAGCGGCTTGAACAGCATGCCGGGCCGCAGTTTGGCGAGCGCGCCGACGCGCTCGCCGGCGCTCCTGCCGCGATTCGCCTCCAGCAAGATCTTGCGCATCTTTTCGTTCACGCCGATTGGCGCATCCGATGTCGTATCCACACCGCCCGCGATGCCTACGTCGATCTGTCCCAACGCGATCTTGTTGACGACAAGTATCGTCGTCTCGAGCCCGGTGCCGCAGGCCTGTTGAACATCGTACGCGGGTGTTTCCTTCGCCAGTGTGGTGGAGAGCACGGATTCACGCGTGAGATTGAAGTCGCGCGAATGCTTGATGACCGCGCCCGCCGCGACTTCGCCGAGGCGCTCGCCATGCAGCTCGTAGCGGTCGATCAGTCCTTGCAGCGTGAAGGTCAGCATGTCCTGGTTTGACGCGGTGGCGTAGGCCGTGTTCGAGCGCGCAAACGGAATGCGGTTGCCGCCGAGAATCGCGACGCGGCGCACAGCGGGCAGCGGGTGAGGCATGCGTGGCTCCATGGGGTGGTCTTCGTTCATTGCAGCCTCCATTGCATGCGGCCGCGCAAATGCGGCTTTTCTCCGGCGATGTCGCGCACTTCGATATCGCGTTCTATCAGCGAAGACGCCGCGCTCCACAGCGACGCTTCGCCGGGCAGCGGCATTGGCAGCTTGAATTCGGCGCTGAGCGTGGCTTCGGCAAGCGGTTTGGGCGGCTGCAACGACGACGCGGCGCGCGAGAGCGTCCACATGCCGTGCGCGATTGCGCGCGGAAAGCCGAACGCCTTTGCGGACAGCGCGCTCAGATGAATCGGGTTGTAGTCGCCGGATACGCTCGCGTAGTCGCGCCCGAGCTGCGGCGCGAGTTGCCAGCGTGCGACGCGTTGCAGCGCGGCGGTATCGACCTGAAGCGGCTCGAGCTGGGCGCCGCTTGCCGGCACGCCGCGCTTCAGGTAGACGCTGTCGCCGTCCCACACGGCTTCGCCGCGCCGGTAGATGCGCGTGTGCAGCAGGAACGCCTGGCCCTTGTCGTGGCGCAGCAGCGCGCCGAACTGCACTTCGACACGCAGCAGGTCCTGATAGGCGAGCGGCCGGCGCAGGCGCACGTGATTGGCCAGATGCAGCAGACCGACCGCAGGCCACGGAAACGCCGGGTCCGTCAGCATCAGCAGATGCAACGGAAAGGCAAGCAGATGCGGATACGTGAGCGGCACGCCGTGCTCCGGAATGAAGCCGCACGCCCGCGCGTAGCGCCACGCCGGTCCCGGCTCGAGCGCGACGGCGGGGCGCACCAGCCGCAGTGATGGCAACTGCGCGGGACGGCCACGCTTGACGATGCCCGACAATGCGCGTGCATAGAGCCGCGCGGGCGTAGGCAAGGCTTCCACCACCACGGTCTTTGGCCGCGCCGTTTCATGCTGCACGAGATGGGACGCGCGATTGCCGCCGAACGGATCTCCCGGTTCTTCCATGCTCAGGCTCCGATCAGACTCTGTCCGCACACGCGCACCACCTGGCCGCTGATACCGGCCGACCCCGGGTGCGCGAGCCACGCGATGGTCTGCGCGACGTCCACCGGCTGCCCGCCCTGGCTGAGCGAATTCATGCGGCGGCCCGCTTCGCGAAGGGCAAAAGGCATTTTCGCGGTCATCTGCGTTTCGATGAAGCCCGGCGCGACCGCGTTGATCGTGATGCCGCGTGCGCGCAGCACAGGCGCCATGCTTTGCACGCGGCCAATCACGCCGGCTTTGGAGGCCGCGTAGTTGGTCTGGCCGAGATTGCCCGCAATGCCGCTGATCGACGACACGCCGATAATGCGTCCGCCGTCGCGCAGAATGCCTGCCGCGAGCAGTGCTTCGTCAATCCGCTCCTGGGCCGACAGGTTGATGTCGATCACGCTTTGCCAGGCGGCGGCTGTCATCTTCGCGATGGTCTTGTCTTTGGTGATGCCCGCGTTATGCACGACGATGTCCACGCCCTGATCGTCGAGCGCGGCCGTGATTTGCGCGGGTGCTTCGGGCGCTGCGATGTCGAAGGCGAGCGGGGTGCCGTTCAGCTGGCGCATGGTGGCTTCCAGCGCGTCGCGCGCCGAAGGAATGTCGAGGCCGATCACCTGCGCGCCCTGCGCGGCCAGCACGCCCGCAATCGCCGCGCCGATGCCGCGTGCCGCGCCCGTCACCAGCGCGCGCCGGTTGGCGAGCGGCGCGTGCCAGTCAAAGGGCGCTGAGCCGCCGTCGTTCGCGCCCGAGCGGGCCATGCCGACGCTGGGGCCGTCGGCGGAAATCTGCACGACCTGACCCGACACATACGCGGAGCGCGGCGACAGGAAAAAGCGCAGCGTGGCCTCCAGCCGCTCCTCAGCGCCGGCGCTCACATACACGAGGTTGGCCGTGATGCCGCGCCTTGCTTCCTTGCCAAGCGAGCGCGTGAGCCCCTCGAGCGCGCGCTGTGCAGTCCATTGGCGTGGGTTCGCGCAGTCTTGCGGCGGCCGCCCGAGCACCACGATGCGCCCGCACTTGCCGAGCGAGCGCAGCGTGTCGTGAAAGAACGCATGCAGCGGCTCCATCTGGCTGCTGTCCTCGATGCCGCTCGCGTCGAAGATCAACGCGGCAAGACGCGCGGCCGAGCCGGCGTCCGCGGGTTCGAAGCGCCCGGTCATCAAGCCGTGACGGTGCGCGAGCGGCATCCATAAGCCGGCGCTTTCGTGCGCGACACTGGTCACGCCGATGCTCGCCACCAACTGCGCGAGCGCATCCAGCAGATGCGGCTCGCGCGCCGCGCCAATCGCAATCAGCCCGCCGAACTCCGGCTCGTCCGCGCGATAGCGGCGCAGCACCTCGGGCTTTGGCAGACCGAGCGAACGCGCGAGGCGCGCGCCGAACGGCGAATTGACGAAGTTCAGATAAGAGTCGTTCATAGCGTCGATTGCTCAGCCGGGCACGCCCGCATGTTCGTCAGTGTGCACCGGGCGGCACGCATCGGTGCACTGTGCAGCAAGCTTTTTTTGGGTGCCGGTGCATGACGGGCAGTCGTCTTACAGTGCCGCTTCCAGCGTCGTTTCAAGCGCCTCCTTGCGACGTTGCAGATTGGCGAGCATGTCGAAGTCGGCGGGAAAATCGTCGACCCTCACGACCTCGGCTGCATAGCGTGCGTAATCGTCGAGCACGCGCCGCTCGTCGGCATCGATCAGACCTTGTTGCAGCGCGGCGTCGGCCCATCCGGACAGTTGCACGACGCTCTGCGGCATGGGCTCGAGACGCCGCGCTTTCACGGCTTCCCTGAGCTTCTGTTCGATTTGCGTGAAGCGCGGGTTCAACTCGAACACGAGTTCGCCGTAGCCGATTGCGTCGACGTCGGGATGCGGCACGTAGGAGTCGGATACCAGCCGCTCGCGTGCGGCGCCAGGCGTCTGCATCAGCTCCGCGATCTCGCTGCTCAGGCGGTCGGACGGTTCGCGGTGCGGCAAGCCGAACGGAAAGGCCAGCAGACGCACGAGACCTGCGGCGAAGCGGTTTGGGTAGTTCGCGAGCACGCCGTCGAGGGCGTGTTGCGCGCGGTACAGCGAGTCTTCGACGCCCCAGCGCACGAGCGGCAGATCGTCCTGCTGGCGGCCTTCGTCCTCGAAACGCTTGAGCGTGGCAGAGATCAGATAGAGCTGCGACAGCACGTCGCCAAGGCGCGCGGAAATGCGTTCACGGCGTTTCAGATCGCCGCCGAGCACGAACATGGAGACATCCGCGAGCAGTGCGAACACCGTGGCCATGCGCGTGGCGGCGCGATAGTACGCGTGAAGCGGCGCGTGCGCGCGCGGCACACGTGCGATCAAGGCGCCGCCGGTGATGCCGTACACGAAGCTGCGGACCACGTTGGACAGCGTGAAGCCAAGGTGGCCGAAGAAGGCCTCGTCGAAATCGCGCAGAGCCTGCGCGCGGTCTGCTTCGCGCGTCGCGCTCATTTCCTTCAGGACATACGGATGGCAACGGATCGCGCCCTGGCCGAAGATGATCAGGCAGCGCGTGAGAATGTTCGCGCCTTCCACGGTGATCGCAATGGGCACCTGCTGATAGGCGCGCGCAAGAAAGTTTGACGGCCCCATGCAGATGCCCTTGCCGGCGGCCACGTCCATCGCGTCGTTGATCACCATGCGGGCGCGCTCGGTAATGTGATACTTGGCAATGGCCGAGATGACCGAGGGCTTTTCGCCGAGATCCACCGCATGCGCCGACAGTCGGCGCGCCGCGTCCATCACATACAGATTGCCGCCCATGCGGCCGAGCGCTTCCTGCACGCCCTCGAACTTGCCGACGGCTGTGCGGAACTGCCGGCGCACGGCGGCATACGCACCCGTGCCGCGCACCGCGAGCTTCGCCATGCCGACATTCGACGACGGCAGCGAGATCGCACGGCCCGCGGCGAGACATTCCATCAGCATGCGCCAGCCGTTGCCCACTTGCGGGCGTCCGCCGATCACCCAGTCGAGCGGAATGAACACGTCCTTGCCTGAATTCGGGCCGTTCTGGAACACCGCGTTCAGCGGCCAGTGACGCCGGCCGATGTTGACGCCGGGATGATCGGTGGGAATCAGCGCGCAGGTAATGCCGGGCTCGTCGTTCGAGCCGAGCAGATGGTCCGGGTCGAGCGCGCGAAAGGCGAGACCGAGCACAGTCGCAACCGGTCCGAGCGTGATGTAGCGCTTGTCCCACGTGACGCGAAAGCCGAGGGTCTCGCGGCCCGCGAACATGCCCTTGCAGACAATGCCGACGTCCGGAATCGCGGCGGCGTCCGAACCGGCGTACGGGCTCGTCAACGCAAAGCAGGGGATTTCCTCACCGCGTGCAAGGCGCGGCAGATAGTGGTTTTTCTGTTCCTCGGTGCCGTAGTGCATGAGCAGTTCGGCGGGGCCGAGCGAGTTGGGCACCATGACCGAAACGGCAGCGGCCGAGCAGCGCGTGGCAAGCTTCATGATGACCTGCGAATGCGCGTAAGCGGAGAACTGCTTGCCGCCGTACTGCTTCGGAATGATCATGCCGAGAAAGCCGCGTTCCTTGATGAACTGCCATGCCTGCGGCGAGAGGTCCTGCCAGACCGTGGTGGTTTCCCAGTCGTTTGCGAGATCGCACAACTGCTCGCATTCGTTGTCGAGGAACGACTGCTCTTCGGCGCTCAGGGTCGCGGGGCCGTAGCCGAGCAGCGTGTCCCACTGCGGGCGGCCGGAAAAGAGCTGTGCGTCCCACCAGACGGTGCCGGCTTCGATCGCGTCGCGCTCGGTGGGCGACATCTCCGGCAGGATCTTGCGGAACATGTCGAGCACCGGCCGCGCGAGCCACGCGCGCCGCAACGGCTTCACGGCGAGCACGAGCGCAGGCAATACCAGCACGACGGCGAGCAGCGCGCTTGCCGCCGCGCCGGCCGCCCCGCTCAGGCGCACTGCCCCGACCCACACGATCATGAAGGCGAGCCACGCGAGCGCGCGCGCCTGAAAGTACATGAGCGCAAGCGCACCTACGGCCAGCAGCAGGACAAACCACGACATGACGTTTCCTCCCAGTTTCGATGCTGCGTGCGAACGCATCCACGCTGCGTGGACGGCTCGCGTTCTTATTGGTGCTGTGCGAGCGGGGCCGCGTCGGCTTGCCCAAACGATCCATTCGCTGCGCAAGCCGATGAAGCGGGGCCGCGCGGCTCGCCGTGCGCTTCGTCAGCGGCAGGGCTCGCCAAGGAACGCGCGCTGTTTGAGGTGCTGCCAAAGCCCGAGTCCGCATCTGCACACGTGTCCTTGTCCGCCGCGTCGCCCAGCACCGCGGCGAACATGGCCAGTTGCGACGCGTCGGGCAACGGCGCCTTGAGCGCGGCGACCATGAGCGAGGCGAGGCGCGCGATGAGTTGCAGGTCGTTCATTGTCTTGCCCTGCGAGAACTCCGCGATGAGACTCTCGGTGTCGGCGCCCGCGAGCACGCCCGACAGCGCGCCGATCGCAAAGTGCAGGCGCCAGCCCAGCTCCTCGCGTGGCAGATGCGGCAGCGCGCGCTGGAACGCGTCGAAAAAACGCACGGCGACCGACGCATAGTGTGCGTTCAGAAAATCGCGAATGAACGCCGAGGGGTCCGTGTACGCGCGGCCCAACAAGCGCAGGAACGCCTTGCCGCCCACGCGCGGATCGCGCGAAAGGCGCAGCGCAGGAATGAACATCGCGCCCAGCACGTGCTCGCAGGTCAGACGCTCGCCGAGCATCCGGTCAAAGCGCTCCAGCAGCTTCACGCGCTCTTCGTTCAGGCGGTCCAGCCGGCGCGACAGCATCGAATGAATCAGCGATTCCTTGCTGCCGAAGTGATAGTTGACCGCCGCGAGATTCACTTCGGCGCGCGAAGTGATCTGCCGCAGCGACATGGCCTCGTACCCGCAATCGATGAAGAGCGTCTCAGCTGCGTCGAGGATGCGTGACTTGGTATCGCCGGTGTGCCGGCTCGTTGTGCGACCTGCCATGTTGCGTCTCCTGATTGCCGGGCGTGCGGCCCGCGAACAGGCGATTCAAATGTAAATTTGAAACAGCCGTTTTTTTGAGGATAAGAAGGATGGTGAAGCTGAGCAAGGTCTGGTTGTCGATTAACTCCTCTAGAAGACTTCAAGCTCTCGCACATGATCCCGTGTGCAGCAACCGCGTGCGAAAACAAAAAGGCCGTTCCGACGGATCGGAACGGCCTCGTATGAATGATGCCTGGTTTGGCCCTGCGCTCATGCGCTTGTATGAGTCGGCATGGTCTTCATGCCGTGGCGGTTCTGGCCGCCTTTGCGTCTATTGTGCCCGATAACCGCGCGGCAAAATAGCCGTTTGCTTCAAACGGGTGAAGCTCACCTCACACCGGGTGGCTTTGCACGTGTTCGCCGACGTGCGCGGCCGACTGCGTCATGTCGATGCCGCGCCGCTCGCGGCTAAACGGAATCAGCGCGCAGATCACGAGCGCGACAATGCCGATCACGACCGCCATCACGAGCGCATAGTTGTTGCCGTGCGCTTCGGCGGCGCTCGCCTGCAACGGCCCGTTCACCGACGCGATCAGATTGCCCAACTGATACACGAGACCCGGAAACGTCGCGCGAATTTCGTCGGGCGAGATCTCGTTCAGATGGACCGGAATCACGCCCCATGCGCCTTGCACGGAGATCTGCATCAGGAACGCGCCCACTGCGAGCAGTACCGGCGTGCTCGAAAAAGCCCACAGCGGCAGCACCGGCAACGCGATCAGTGCGGCAATGAAGATGGCGCGCTTGCGCCCGATCTTCTCCGACAACATGCCGAAAAAGAGTCCGCCGCAGATCGCGCCGACGTTCAGCGTGATCGTGATGAGCGACACCGTGTGAGCGTCGAACTGATGCTGCACGCGCAGGAAAGTGGGGTACAGGTCCTGCGATCCGTGCGAGAAGAAGTTGAAGGCGGTCATCAGCACGATTGCGTAGAGCGACAGCTTGACGTTCTGCTTCAAGGTCGCGACAAGCCCAGGGCGCGCCTGCTTCTCGAGTGTCCTGAAGGCCGGCGACTCCGGCACGTGCGCGCGGATGTACAGCACGAGCAGCGCGGGCAGCACGCCGACAAAGAACATGCCGCGCCAGCCGATGTATTGATAGAACACGCCGAACACCACCGAGGCGAGCAGGTAGCCGCTCGGATACCCGGCTTGCAGCAGGCCGGAGACTATGCCGCGTGACTTCGGCGGCACGGTCTCCATGGTCAGGGCGCCGCCCACGCCCCATTCGCCGCCCATCGCAATGCCGAAGAGCGCGCGCAGCACGAGCAGCGTGGCGAGGTTCGGCGAAAAGCCGGACAGCAGTTCAAGCAGCGAGAAGCACGCGATGTTGACCATCAGCGTGGGCCGGCGGCCGTAGCGGTCCGCGAGCCAGCCGAAAATCAGCGCGCCGAGCGGGCGCATCATCAGCGTGAGCATGATGCCGAATGCCACTTCGGGGATTTTCGTATTGAATTCGGCCGCAATATCTTTCAATACGAACACCATTAGAAAGAAATCGAATGCGTCGAGTGTCCAGCCGAGATAGGCGGCGATCGTGACGTTTCTCTGTTCCCGTGTCCAGCTCATGTGTCTGCTCTCCTCGTATCCAGCCGGCCTGCAATTGGCCGCGTGCGGTGCAAAATGCCGGTAAGCCCGTGTGGCGGGTGTTTCGAGCGCGAGTGTACGCCCACCTTCGGGCCGCTGCAGGCACGGGTGCAACGCGGTCGGTGTTTATCCCTGGAGCAATTAGCGTGCTGAATGCGCGGCTAAAGCAAAATGTCGGTGTAATGTAATGATTGTATTGACGCTGTTTGCCAAGGCGTTTGCAAATGTAATAAAAAATGTATTTCCTGAAGCCGCCATTCGGGCGAAATTACTTGGCTATTTTGCGAAGTGAGCCAGCTTTTCCGCTTTGCCGCGGCCCGACGGTAAAATGCAATCGACCCCACTGTCGGCATGCGTCAATGGATGCGCCCGAAACGCGATGAGCGAAACCCCACAAGCAGCAACCCAAGCCCCTCTGCACGCGCCGTTCTCCGTTCTCTTCGTCGACGACGATGAAATGTCGCGCAACCACTTCGCGCGCGCGGTGCGCGACGACTACCGCGTACATCTGGCGCGCGACGCAGACGAAGCCATCGCGCTATTACAGGACCTGGGGCCGGAAATCGCTGTGCTGATTACCGACTTTCGCATGCCCGGCCGCGACGGCGGCCATCTGCTGCGCGAGGTCGCGAACCTGTATCCGCAGATCGTGCGCATCCTCGTGACCGCGTATGCGGACAAGGACATGCTGCTGCAAACCTTCAATACGGCCGACCTGTTCCGCATACTCGAAAAGCCGCTGCGCGTGGAGTCGGTGCGCGATGTACTGCGGCAGGCGGTGGCGCGCTACGCCGAACGTGAAACGCGCCAGCAGCGGCTGCTCGCCATGGACGAAACCCTCGCGTTCCTCGCTCACGAACTGAATACGCCGCTTGCAGCAATCTCGCTCTTTGCCCGCTCGGTCGAAAACGACGTCGCGCAGGACTACGATCCGCAGCGTCAGCGGGACATTGGCCTCGCGGCCACCTCCATGCTGAATAACGCGCAGTACTGCCTGACGCTGATCTCTTCATTCTGGGCGACGGTGCACAAGAGCGGCGGCCAGCAGTCCGCGTCGGGCAGCGCGGCGCGCGAAGTCAAGGCGACGCGTCTCATCGCCACGCTGCTCGATTCCTATCCGTTTGCCGGCGCGCAGCGCGACTGCGTAGAAGTCGAAGCGCGCGGCGATTTCGTCGTTCACGCCATGCCCAATTGCGTCGCGCTGGTGCTTTCTTCGCTCATATCGAATGCGTTGCGGGCGCTCGAAGGCTGCCCGGCGCCTTCGCTGCGCATTGAGGTGACGGGCGAGCCGCAGCCCGCCATTCGCCTGCTGGACAACGGCCCGGGTATTGAGCCGGAGATCAGGGCGCGCCTGCTGCTCGACCCGGTGACGACGCACGCGGGCCGCGGCGGCCACGGCATGGGCATGATCTTTTGCAACCGCATCATGCAGTCGTTTGGCGGCGGGCTCGGCATCGAATCGACGCCCGGCGAGGGCACCACCGTCACGATGCGCTTTCCTGCCCGAAGAGGCCGCTTGCAGGACGACGCCGGCGAAGCGGCGCCGGACAGCCACGCCGCCTGAGCGGGGGCAAGCGGCGTCTTCTGCTTAAAGCTCGCGCATCGCAAGACCGTTCATGCTTGCCGATGCGGACTCGCCCGGCAGTTTCTGCTGGTGAGGCCGGTCTGCGCGTGCGCCCGCTGACTCGCGATAGCGATACAACGCTTCAGCGGAGCGTTCAGCGAGCTCGCCGATCCGTTCCAGCCAGTCCGGCTCGCTCGGCCATGCGCCGGCCAGTGTGCGCGGATAGATCTGCCGCGTGAATTCGTGCAGTGCGCTCGCGCCGATGTTGCCGCTCGCGCCGAGCAGCAGATGCAGCGTGCCGTGCGCGGCGTCGAGGTCGTGCTCCGCGGTCTGCACGCGTAGCTGCGCGATCAGTGTGTGAAGGTGCTCGATGCCGCTTGCGAACGATTCGTCCATAAGACCGAGCGCGGCCAGTTCTTCCAGGTGATGCCTGTCGAGCAGATCGCTTTGCCCGGTCGCCACGCGCGGCCCGGTGTCGCCGGCCGGATGCGGTTGCGCGGCCAACGCGGCGGGACCGGCCGGTTGCAGCGCAGTAGCCGATGCCAGTCCCGGCCCCGCGGCATGCAGTAGGCCCGCAGAGCCCGCCTTGGCACTGGCAGCACCGTCGCCTTGCTGCGCGAACTGCCTCGTCAGGCACGCATACAGCGACCCGACCTGTACCGGCTTGATCAGCACCTCGTTCATGCCTGCGCCCATGCACGCCTGCACCGAACCGATATCCGCCTGGCTCGTCAACGCGACAATCGGCACGCCGGCATAGGCATCGCCGCGTGCGCGAATCGCGGCTGCGGTGTCGAGGCCTCCCATGCCCGGCATGTTCATATCCACCACGATCGCGTCGATGGCAAGCCCTTCGTCCAGCCGCTCCAGCACCGCCTGTCCATGTTCGGCTTCGACGACGCTCGCGCCGAAACGCTCCAGGTATGCTTTGGCGACGAGCCGGCTGTAGGTGTCGTCGTCGGCAACCAGAATCGACTTGCCGGAGAAGTCGTTAAAGCGCTGGTTCACAGCTCGCCGGTTGCCGTTCTCGAAGAGCGCCTGCAGTGACGCGAACAGTTCCATTGCGCTGCAGGACTTGCTGATCATGTCGTCCATGCCGGCGCGCCGCGCCAGCACGCGCGCAACGTTGCCCGGTTCGGACGTGTACGCGGCCACCAGTACGTTCGCGTTCGGATGATCGCGGTCGGCGCGCAACTGTTCCGTGGCGGTATAGCCGTCGAGCACCGGCATGTTGACGTCCATCAGCACGAGATCGTAGGCCGTTGCGTCGCGCAACATGGTCAATGCAATCTGGCCGTTTTCCGCCTCACTTACGACGGCGCCCACCCGGGCAAGCGTGCGCCGCGTGCGCGTGCGCTGTGCGGGGTCGTCGTCGGCAAGAAGAATGCGCTTGCCGTCGAGCACGGCTCTTGCACGCTCGAGCACCGCGCGCTCGTGCGCGGCCAGCTCGCTTTCGGTGACAGGCGGGAACTGCAGCGTGAACTGAGTGAACTTGCCAGGCTCCGATTTGCAGGCGATGCTACCGCCGAACGCGCGCATTGCGCGCTGACAGTAGGCGAGTCCGAGTCCCGTACCGGCCGAGTTGCCGGCGGTCCTGAACGGCTCGAACAGATGCGGCAGGATGTCCGGCGCAATGCCGCTGCCCGTGTCGCGCACGGTGACCGAATGCCGGTCCACGGTGAGCGTGAGCGTGGCCGAAGGAAGCGGTGCAATGTGATGCAGCGCGTTCTTGATCAGGTTGAAGAGCGTGAAGAGATAGACCGTCTCGTCCACCTTGAAGGTGAAGTCCTCCAGTACGACGAGGCGCACCTTGCCGCGTTCGTTTTTATCCGCGAAGCCGTATTCGTCGAGCGCCTTGCGGGTGGCGGCCGCCGCGCTCAGATAAGCGAGAGAGTCGGAGCGGATCTGTTTCGCGCTGACTTCGTCGAGCGTCATGGCGATCACCCGCAGGCCGCGCTCGATCGACAACTGCCCATGCGCGAGATGCCGGTACAGCAGCGCCGCGCCCGCACCCGACAGCGCGGGCGCGCGGCCTGTCCCGGTGAGCGCGGGCAGTGTTTCTTCGACGCGGTCGAGCACGTGCTTCAACTGGCTGAGCGGGTTGCGCATTTCATGTGCGATGGAACCGGCGAGCGCCTGCAGCGCACGGTTTTTCTCGACGAAGATGCGCCCTTTACTGATCGCATGGGCAAACGCCATGCTGCATAACACGACGACCGGCAGCACTGCGAGGTCCGACTGATTCGCGGTGCTGAGCACGATGGGAACCGGCGAACTGGCCACCGCGGCCAGCGCGCCGGAGAGCATGCCAATGCCGATACAGCCCATCAGCAGGAAGGGATTGTCGATGCACAATGCCATGATGAAGATCATCATGACCTCGGTCATCATCCACATGGTGGAGAAGCCGTTCCTGATTGCAAGGAACGTGCACACGAACGGCAGCACGTAGATCAGGCACACATGCCAGTAGACCAGCAGGTAGGCGTTGAACTGTTTCGGCCAGCGCGCCTGGAAGATCAACGGAATGCAGATCAGCGCCGCGCTCAGGCGCAACGGCAGGTTATCGTACGGCTGCGGCAGGAGGTAAGTCCACACCAGGTAATAGACGGGGTGGCATACGAGGCCGAGTACGCCTCCCCATCGAATTGCAAACCGGCTTCGGTCCAGCACGTCCTGCATGCTTTCGCGCGGTATGATCATCTGGCCTCCAGTGACATTGTCGACCCGGTTAGTTCATATTTGCGGTCACGCCCAGATCGAGGTTGATCGCCGAGCCGTCCTTGCCGTGAAAAGGTCCGACCGAGAATCCGTACTTTTTCAACAGGCCATGAGTATAGGAGACGGACCATACGGGCGGGCTGCCGATAATGAAGTCGGAAGCGATACCTTCCTGCCAGGCGGCATAGCCCTCGGCGAAACAGGTATAGCAGTCGCGCGTGCTCGGCAGCCTGAACGGGAAGCGCGAATCGAGACCGGCCGGGCCGCGCGCGAAACATTCAATATATAGCGTATGTCCGCGAGAAGCGAGTTCCGCCTCCACGCTCGCTGCGCGCGGATGCGAGTCGTCGATCCAGAAGCGCGCCCGTTTCAGATCGGCAGCCGTGAGATAAGGCACGCTGGTGCTGCTCGCGAGAATCGCGCCGTCGAACTGCGGCAGGGGCTTGTCGGGGCTGAAGGTGTGGACCGACACTTTGGTGTGTCCGAGCAGGTCGGCCGCCATCAGCTCGCGCGCCTGGTCCGCCAACAGGTTGGCCTTGTCCGGCAGGTCGATCAGCACCAGTTCGCGCGGCGCTTCCTTATAGAGCAGGTACTTGGCTACTGTCGTGCCGAGCCGTCCCGCTGCGCCGAAGAGGGCGAGCTTCATGTTGCCGAACTCGAGGTCGAGCTCGTTGCAGCAGTGAATTGCCCAGTCTTTCAGCATGGCCGCGGTTGCCGCGTGGCCCGTCGTGATATGCGGCGGCCTGGTCTGCCGCGGCAGCGCTCCGTAGTTGCAGGCGTAGGGCGTGGAGGCGCCCATCGCGACCATGTTGAGGCCCGCCTGCTTCGCCAGTTCCAACGCGGGGAAAAACTGCGTTTCGCGAAACCGCTTGATGCCGCGCGGGCTGCCGAGCCACAGCTCTAGCGGCACCGGGCATGCAATGTTGGCGCCGATCATCTGCGAGCCGAGATAGATCGGCGAGGCAATGAAAGGAGGGGTGCGCCAGAGCTCTTCCTCGAATGACGCGTTGCGGGTCTTGACGTTGTGAAAGGAGAAGGAAAGCGTCTCCCAGTCCGTCGCGTGAAAGAGAAAGCCGATGCCCCCCTGGCCTGCCGGCAGATTGTCGCGAATCTGCTCGGGGTGGATCGTGTGTTTGAGCGTGAGCGGCGCACCGGCCGGGCGCAGCAGCGAGGTGCTGTGCACGTCGCCGGCAGTCGATGGTTCGTTGTAAAGAGACGTTCCCATTGTGGTTTTTCCTTTGGTCCTTGAGTGGGTCCGCGCCGGGAGCCGGCGCGGCTTCGCCAGCCGGCATTGGCCGGCGATCCATCAACTCTAGAGAAATCCAATGGTCTTTGTCCGTGTGTTCGTGCGCATCGTCCGCCGGATGGAGGATTGGGCGGTGGGCGGTGGGCGGTGGGCGGTGGCCCGATTGGCCGATGGCTCGATGGCCTAGTTGGCCCAAGTGCCCCGATCGGCCCAAGTGCCCCGATCGGCCGATGGCCCGATCGCCCGGTGGCCCGATGGCCCGATTGGCCCGATTGGCCGGTTGGCCGGTTGGCCCCGTTGGCCGATTGCCCGGTAGGCCGGGCTGGACGGTTGACGCCCAGCACCGAAATAAATTGCCCATGCAATGGAATAGCTGCCTACAACCGCTGTTTACGCCCATGACAGTGCCGATTTTTTCGCAGCTATCCACTACGAGGCCGCCTTGAGTTACACGACAATCCAACCCGCCTGGGTCCGCATCTCACACTGGATTAATGCGCTCGCCGTCATGCTGATGGTGACGAGCGGCTGGCAGATCTACAACGCGTCGCCGATCTTCGCGGACTGGCGGTTTCCGTCGGCCATCACGCTGGGCGGCTGGCTCGGCGGCGCGTTGCAATGGCACTTCGCGGTCATGTGGATGCTGGTCGCCAATTTCATCGTCTACGTTGGGCTCAATCTGGCTTCGGGCCGCCTGCGGCAAAAGCTGTTGCCGGTCACCGTGCGCTCGCTGGCTAGCGACCTGAGCGCTGCGTTGCGCGGCAAGCTCGGGCACGAGGACCTTTCGCGCTACAACGCGGTGCAGAAGTTCGCCTATCTCGCCGTGATCGTCGACATTGCGCTCCTCATTCTGTCTGGGCTCGCCATCTGGAAGTCCGTGCAGTTCCCGCTATTGCGCACGCTGATGGGCGGCTATGACAACGCGCGAGTCGTGCATTTCGCTGCAATGAGCGTGCTGGTCGCGTTCTTCGTCGTGCATCTGGCGATGGTCGCGCTCGTGCCGCGCTCGCTTCTCGTGATGATCCGGGGGCGCTGATCATGACCTTACGCAACAGATCAGGAAAACTCAGTGCGTTTGCCGCTTCGCATGCGCAGACCATCATCAAGGACGCGCGCGGCGAGCTGAAAAACCCGGCGCGCCGCCTGCTCGGCCAACGCATTCTCACGCTGGGCGGAATCGCGCTGCTGTCGGGCTGCGATCTGTCGAACGACAAGTCCGTGAACACCATGCTGCGCAAGATGTCCTCGTTCAACGACGACGTGCAGGCGCTGCTCTTCAGTCCGAAGACCCTTGCGCCGACGTACGCGGAGTCGATGATCACGCGGCCGTTTCCCTTCAACGCGTTCTACGACATCGACGACGTGCCCGAGGTCGACGCCGCTAGCTACCGGCTGCAGGTGAGCGGCCTCGCGAACGGCAAGCGTGTGTGGACGCTCGACGAGCTGCGCGCGCTGCCGCAGGAGAGCCAGATCACGCGGCATATCTGCATTGAAGGGTGGAGCGCGATTGGCCGCTGGGACGGTGTGCGCTTTGCCGAGTTCCTCAAGCGCGCCGGCGCCGATATAACGGCCAAATACGTGTCCCTGCATTGCGCGGACAACTATTGGACGAGTATCGACATGCCGACGGCGCTGCATCCGCAGACGCAGCTCACGCTCCGTTACGACGGCGCCACATTGCCGCCGAAGTACGGCTTTCCGATGAAGCTGCGCATTCCCACCAAGCTCGGCTACAAGAACCCGAAGCATATCGTCGCAATCAGCGTGACCAACGACTATCCCGGCGGTTACTGGGAGAACCAGGGCTATAACTGGTTCGGCGGTTCCTGATTGACTGCTTCCATTTGCCGTGCGCGGCCATCTCGTATGGCGTTGCCGCGCCCGTTTGGCAATTCCTGGTTTGCGGTTGCTCGTTTGGCAATTCCTTTTTTGCGGTTCGTGTTTTTTTGCAGTTTGTCTTGTGCAGTCCGTCTTATGCAGTTTGTCTTTCGCAGTCCGCGTTTTGCAGTCCCATAACCGTTTCTCATGGAGCATTTATTCATGTCTATTCGCCTGAAACTCGGCATCACCCTGGCGACGCTGGCTTTTGCCGGCGCCGCGCTCGCACAGACGCCCGCCGCCAAACCGTCGCGCATTCGCGGCGACATCGTTTCGCTCGATGGCGACGTGCTGAAGGTGCATCGCCGCAGTGGCGACACGGTGTCGATCGAACTCAAGCCGGCCGTCGCGGTGTCGGCGGTCAAGTCGATGCAGCTTTCTGATATCAAGCCCGGTTCGTTTGTCGGCACTGCTGCGACCACCGGCACCGACGGCAAGCTCACTGCCACAGAAGTCGTGGTATTTCCGGAAGCCGCGCGCGGCACGGGCGAAGGCCACTATAGCTGGGACCTCGGTCCCAACAGCACGATGACGAACGCGAACGTCGACACCGTGGTTCAGGGCACGAGCGGCCGGAACCTGAAGCTCTCGTACAAGGGCGGCAGTAACGAGGTGACGGTGCCGCCAAACGTGCCCGTCGTGACCTTCACGCCGGCTGCGCGCGCGGATCTCACGCCGGGCAAGAAGGTGTTCGTCGTGGCAACGCCGGCGTCGCAGGGCACGTATGTCGCTCAGCGCGTGGTGGTTGAAAAGGACGGGGTCGCGCCGCCGATGTGAAGTAGCGAGGCCGTAGGGCGGGCTTGGGCTGGGATTCGGATTTGGGATGGGGGGTTAGGCGAAGACGTGGGGCGGGAGGGCGCGGTCCTGAGGCTCGGGGCCTGAGGCCTGAGGCCCGGAGTTCAAGGCTCAAGAGCCAAGAGCCAAGAGCCAAGAGCCAAGAGCCAAGAGCCAAGAGCCAAGAGCCAAGAGCCAGAAGCCGGAAGCCAAGGCCTAAGAGCCCGAGGACGAAAAGCCCCAAGCCAAAAGCCCCAAGCCAAAAGCCAAAGCCAAGGCCTAGGAGCGAACGCCCAAGAGCCGAGGACTAGGAGCCCCCAAGCCCCAAGCCCGGGCGACAGCTGTCATGCTCTGACACCGCCCGGCAGGAAACCCGCGCTCAACGCCCGTCAGCGCCAGCATTCACAGCCCCAGACACACCGCGCCGGCCGCGACCACCACGCAGGCGAGCCACCGCTTGCCGGTCACCGTCTCGCCGAGGAACAGGCGCCCGATCAGTACCGCGAAGACCACGCTGGTCTCGCGCAATGCTGACACGGTGCCCATTGCGCCGGACTGCATCGCCCAGATCACAATGCCGTACGCCCCGACCGCGACGAGCCCGCCCCCGAGCGACGAAACGACCGCGGCCGGCGTCGAACGTAGCGGGGTCCACAGCGCGGCGAGGCCGCGTCGCGCGACGAACAGCACCGGCATCAGCCAGTAGAACAGGAACATCCAAGCGGTATAGGCGAGCGCCTTGCCGCCGGAGAGCCGCACGCCGATGCCGTCTATCACCGTGTACAGCGCGATGGTGGCGCCGGTGGTCAGCGCGGCCAGCACACCCGCGCGCGACACGCGCCCGCCTTGCAGCGCGATGGCGATAATGCCGCCGCAGATCAGCGCGATGCCGAGCGCGTGCAGCGGGCCGATCAGCTCATGCGCGAACAGCGCCGCGCCGAGTGTGACGAGGAGCGGCGACGAGCCGCGCGCAACCGGATACGCCTGCGCCAGGTCGCCGCGGCGGTACGCGTGCACGAGACTCGCGTTGTAGCCGATATGCACGACCCCCGATGCGACGACATACGGCCATGCCGCGGCGTCCGGCAACGGCAGGAACAGAACGATGGGCGTGCTCACCGCCGCAATGGCGACGCTCATCCACGTCATCGAGAGAAAACGGTCGCGGTTGCCGTGCAGCAACGCGTTCCAGCTTGCATGCAGCAGGGCTGCGAAGAGGACGAGACCACCGGTATAGCTGAGCATGCGCGGGTCAGGCGGCAACTGCGGCCGACGTTGAAGAATGGTGTCGATGCCCAAGGGGCGAGCGTTCGATATTAAACCGGAATCGGTGCGATCGACCTGTCGTCGCTCGCAGTGCCGCTTAAAGTCGCCGTCAACGTCCTCATCAAAGTCCCCATCAAAGTCCCCATCAAGGTCCCCGTCAACGTCCCCGTCAAAAAGTCCATTCCCTCGCATGCCATGCCATGCCATGCCATGCCATGCCGCGCCGCTCCACTGTGCCTCCTCGCGGACGACACTCGCGGCTGCTGGATGTCGCAATCGGCGTTATCCACGTCGCATTGCCGCAACTGCGCTTCGCTGCGCCTGCCGTAAAGCTGTGAGTCGGTTTTCGACCCGTCATTCCTTTCACAGCCCGATCTTTGCTATCCGGAGGAACGGACCCGGCAAGGCAGCCCGCGTGGCCGTCGCCGCCTGGTCTTAAGCCCATGCGCAGACACATCACCATCCGCGGCGGATTGGCCGCGACGATCGCCGGTTACACGCTGCTGCTGATGCTGGTCATCGTGGCCGGGATCGCCGGGCTTTACGACAGCAGCCGCGCGCTGCGCGATATGTACCAGGACGACACTGCGTCGCTGCTGCATCTGAAGACGAGCTCCGAGCGGCTTCTGCAACTGCGCGGCGGCCTTGGCGAAACGGAGCAGATCATCAGCGCGGGCAAGCCGGCGCGGGACGCTATCGCGCAGCTGCACGTGCTGCTTGACGCGAGCAACCGCGAGCTCGATGCGTACCGCGCGCTGCATGCGCCGGACAGCATCGAAAAGCCGCTCGTCGAAGCCATGACCGCAAAGCGCCAGCGTCTCTTTGCCCAGGTATTGCAACTGGCGCTCAAGCAGCTCGACGACGACAACCTCGTCGACTTCCTCGCCACGCAGCGCGAAGCGCCCGCGGCGCTCTTTGCCGACTATCAGGCCGCGCTGACGGCGCTCGAGGACTATCAGGTGCAACGCCAGAAAGCGCGCTTCGAGCACGCCGAAGCCCGTTTTCGCGTGATGCTGTGGGCGCTCGGCATAACCGGCGGCGTCGCGTTGTGCATCGGCGTGCTCGCGCAGCGCACGCTCGCGCGCGCCATCGTGCAGCCGATCAACATGGCCGTCGATCATTTCGGCCGTATCGCGGGCGGCGACCTGACGGGCGCAATCGCAGTCGAGCGCAATAACGAAATGGGCTATCTGCTGGATGCGCTCAAAGGCATGCAGAACAGCCTCGTGCAGACGGTCCAGAAAGTCCGCGCAAGTACCGAGGCGATCGTGCAGGACGCGCGCGCGATTGCGGGCGGCAGTGTCGATCTGTCGGGGCGCACGGAGCAGCACGCGGCTTCGCTGCAGCAGGCGGCGGCGAGCATGGAGCAGTTGACCGCCACCGTCCGCCAGAATGCCGATAATGCGCGGCGCGCGGTCGAGCTTGCGACCGGCGCTTCTGAGATTGCGTCGCGCGGTGGCCAGGTAGTCGACCAGGTGGTGGCGACCATGGATGCGATCTCCGGAAGCTCGAACCGTATCGCCGGAATCGTGGCGGTAATCGAGGGTATCGCGTTCCAGACCAACATCCTTGCGTTGAACGCGGCTGTCGAAGCGGCGCGCGCGGGCGAGCAGGGGCGCGGCTTCGCGGTGGTCGCCTCCGAGGTGCGCAACCTCGCGCAGCGCTCGGCAGCCGCGGCGCGTGAGATCAACGAGCTGATCGGCGACTCGACCGTCAAGGTCAATGACGGCAGCACGCTGGTCGCGCACGCGGGCGCGACGATGCAAGAAGTGGTGGAGGCCGTGCGGCGCGTAAGCGCTATCATGACCGAGATCAGCCTCGCCTCGAGCGAGCAGACGGCGGGCATCGAGCTCGTCAACGCGAGCGTGACGCAGATGGAAGAAGTGACGCAGCACAACTCTGCGCTCGTCGAAGAGGCGTCCGCGGCGGCGGTGTCGCTCGAACAGCAGAGCCGCGAACTGAACGACGCAGTGGCCGTGTTCCGTTTGAAGGAAGACTGGGCGGCTGCCCAAGCGAAGCAGTAGTGCCGCCGCCGCCGCGCCGATTGCGAAGCCCGCGCTAGTTTTTCTCTTTACGCGAGGTTGGGTTCTCAGGTGCCGGTTTGCCGCCGCGCCGCTGGTCGTCGTCGCGCTTGTCGCTTTCTATGTCACGATGCTCGACGAACGGCGAATCGGTATCGCTGCCGCCTTCGCGCAGCGCAGTGCGCGCATCCTTCGCGAGGTTTTCATAGTGTCTGCGAAAACGCGTCAAGTCTTTTTCTTCGAGTTCCTCCAGATCGAGCAGCGCGTTGTGCGCGCCTTCCAGTGCGCGAATCAATTCATCGAGCTTGATCTGCATCGCGGCGGTGTCGCGGTTCTGAGTGTTCTGGATCAGGAAGACCATCAGGAACGTGACAATGGTGGTCGAGGTGTTGATCACGAGCTGCCAGGTGTCGCTGTAGTGAAAGAACGGTCCGGTGACGCCCCATACGACGACGAGCGAAACGGCGACGACGAAGGTGCCCGGACGACCGGTCATCGTCGAAAGGTAGCTCGCGAAGTTCGAAAACCATTTGCTGCTCATGGTGGTCTCCCTGTTAGGTCTGGGTGGGTTCATACGATGATCGCATAGAGGCGCCGCTGTACTGGTCTTCTGTGGCGGGGCACGGGCGGCTGCCGGGGCACGGGCGCCGACTGCGGCCGCTATGCCGATGCTATGCTCGATGCTTGTCGCGCTTAGAGCTGCCGATTCCGAAGGCCACGCTCAAGCGCTGCATTCCCGCATTCGCTCGACATTCGCAACGAGGGGGCGCTCATGAACGAAGAACGCAAACTGGCACCCGACAGCACCGCAGCTCGCGTCGCCCTGTGGCGGGCGCTCCACATGGAGGCTGACGCCGCGCCGCCTGTTTTCGAAGACCCGGTCGGTCTGCAACTGCTCGCTCCCGGCGACGACTGGCGCCAGCGTGGCGACATGGATTTGCAGTTCACGCGTGCGTTTCGCGCGTCGATCGTGGCTCGCGCGCGCTTCATCGAAGATCTGCTGGCCGAGGAGGCCGCGCGCGGCATCCATCAGTACGTAATACTGGGCGCGGGCCTCGACAGTTTTGCACAGCGCAGGCCGGAGCTTGCTTCGCGCCTCGCCGTATTCGAAATCGATCAGCCGGCGCCGCAGGCGTGGAAACGCCGGCGCCTGGAAGAATTGGGTTTCGGCGTTCCACCCTGGCTGCGATTCGTGCCCGTCGATTTCGAGGCCGGCGAGGCGTGGCGCGACCGGCTGGTGGAAGAAGGCTTTGACATCAGCAAGCCGGCCCTGGTTGTGTCTACCGGCGTGAGCATGTATCTGACGCGCGAGGCAAACGTGGCGACGCTACGCGAAGTCGCAGCCTTCGCGCGCGGATCGACGCTTGCGATGACTTTCCTGCTGCCGTTGGAAATGGCCGACCCCGAGGTGCGCCCCGGCCTCGAGATGGCGGAAAAGGGCGCGCGCGCAAGCGGCACGCCGTTCCTCAGTTTCTTCACGCCGACGCAAATGCTCGCCCTTGCCCGCCAAGCTGGGTTCGCGCAAGCCCGGCATGTTTCGGCCGCCGACCTCACGCAGCGCTACTTCGCGAATAGAAGCGACGGCTTGCGCCCGCCGAGCAATGCCGAAGAGTTGCTGGTGGCCGGGACCTGACTGCGCCGTCAGGGCATGCCGCGATGCTTCGGCGTGCGTTTCATCACGCCAGCAGCCTGTATGCGAGCCCTATCACGCCGCACACCAGCACCACGGGAATCACGCCGGCCTTGAAGCGAAACAGCGCAATGCCGGCTGCCAGGCCGATGACGAGCGACGGCCAGTCGAAGCTGCCCTGCAACCCCCGCGGCCACAACACGTGCAACGCAAAAAACACGGCAAGATTCACAATGACGCCGACCACCGCGGCGGTAATTGCCGTCAGCGGCGCGGTGAACTTGAGATTGCCGTGCGTGGTCTCGATGAAGGGCCCGCCAAGCAGAATGAACATGAACGAAGGCAGAAACGTGAAGAACGTGACGATGGTGGAGGCGAGAACCGCGGATAGCAGGAGCGCGTCGGGGCCGAATATCGCTTTCGTCCATCCGCCGACGAAGCCGACGAAGGCGACCACCATGATGAGGGGGCCCGGCGTCGTCTCGCCGAGCGCGAGCCCGTCGATCATCTGCAGCCCCGTCAGCCAGTGCTGATGCTCGACCGCGCCCTGGTACACGTAGGGCAGGACGGCATACGCGCCACCGAACGTGAGCAGTGCCGCCTTCGTGAAGAACCAGCCCATCTGGGTGAGCGCGCCCTGGCGTCCGAAGATGACGGCCAGCGTGCCGATTGCCGCGAGCCATAGGGCGAGGAAGCTGGCCAGCACGATAAAAAAGCGCTTCCAGGTGAAGAGCGCGTGGGGAGGTGCTGGGGTGTCGTCGTCGATCAGCGCGGGCGCATGAGCTTGTGCAGCGGCGTCATGCTTGCCGCCGATTGCAAAGGTGCCCGGCGCATACTTGCCGCCGACGTAGCCCGTCATGCCGGCCACGAGGACGATCAGCGGAAAGGGCACCTTGACGGCGAAGATCGCAATGAATGCCGCAGCGGCGATGGCCCATAGCCAGCCGTTCCTGAGCGCGCGCGAGCCAATGCGATAGGCGGCGAACACGACAATCGCGGTGACGGCCGGTTTGATGCCGTACAGCGCGCCCGCCACGGCCGGCACGCTGCCGAACACGAGGTAGATCCACGAAAGGCCCATCAGAATGAAGAGCGACGGCAGCACGAACAGTCCGCCCGCGATCACGCCGCCCCACGTGCGATGCATGAGCCATCCGATGTACGTCGCGAGCTGCTGCGCTTCGGGCCCGGGCAGCACCATGCAGAAATTGAGCGCATGCAGGAAGCGCTTTTCGGAGATCCAGCGCTTTCTTTCGACAAGTTCCTGATGCATCAGCGCGATCTGCCCGGCCGGCCCGCCGAAGCTCATGAAGCCGAGCTTCAGCCAGTACCAGAATGCAGTGGAAAGCGGCACGCGCGCGACGTCGTCTTTCATTGAAGTGGCCTGGTGGTTTGCTGTAGTGCGGGTTGGTGAGTTTATGTCGATGAGAGGCCGATGAGGGTGGGGTGAAGGATTTTTTTAGCGGAGTGGATTGGGGATTCGATGACTGGCTGAAAGGGTGTCCGCCCGATTGCAGAGTTGCTTGGGGGAACAGCCGGGTAGGCGGGCAGGCGGGCAGGCGGGCAGGCGGGCAGACGGGCAGACGAGGAGGCAAGCAGCCGAACAGCCCTGCATCCGAACACCCGAACACCCGAACACCCGAGGAGCCAGCCAGCCAACCAGTCAACCAGTCAACCAGTCAACCAACCA
>Ga0268254_10000338_pt1 | contig 31940 bp, 21 predicted proteins | sample AgamicOrSfrz_FD_200251 | JGI IMG/M metagenome (GOLD analysis project Ga0268254, IMG submission 200251) | Agave microbial communities from Guanajuato, Mexico - Or.Sf.rz (v2) (version 3) | ecosystem: Host-associated > Plants > Phyllosphere > Phylloplane/Leaf | place: Guanajuato, Mexico...
TCTTATCTATAGATAAGGCAAGAGAGAACTTATGACCTCGCGGATGGAGAGGGATTCGAACCCCCGGTATTCCTATCAATACTTCGGTTTTCAAGACCGACTCTTTCAACCGCTCAGACATCCATCCTCTTCGCCCTTCTTAGCCCTGTAGCCTATTTCTTAGGCGTAAGTGGCTTATCTATGTGATTTGCTACGCTTGCTTGCGCCTATGACGGACTCTATTGCCTTAAGTTAGCGACACTTTTCCGGTAGTACGAATCGCTACGCTTCGCTTGTTTCTATATGATAATATGCACTTTGGTTGCTGCGCTCTCTGCGGATAATAGCTTCAGAGTGAAGAACGAATGATCCTCCAAACAGAGTGATTGAGTCCGACTCCTGCGAGCGAGCGAAAGGCGGGGCTTCAGAGCGAGTTCGACCCGCGAACGATCAGCAAGTGAAGGACCGATCCTTTTGCGCCAGTACTGTTGTGAGACTGGTACTTGGCGGCTTACGAGCAACATACAGACTAAGGGTTTCCTTCACTCCCTCGCTCTTTTTTAAAGGCCCTTTCTATTCTCTTTCGTCTTTGGTTCTTACATAATCAGACTGAACGCCCAGCTTCGCCGAGCAGCTCTCTCCCCAGCCCAAAGCATAGTGTGGAATCTGGATCCTTTCATTGAGCACTTGTCTTTTAGATATATATAAAGGTGTTCTGACTCTATTGCATCAAATCATAACCTACGCCTTCTACGTCTATGGAAAGACTAAGCCCTATTTCAGAGATTGGACTTTCTTACTGTGATTAGCCTTTACTGGTAAAAAGCTGTTCCCGAGCCAGGTTCCCTGGATCCACGTGCTCCTAGTCGGGCCTAAATGGATGAATGAAAAAGCACGCTCGGGTAGACTTCTTCAGCTCTTGCTCCGCCTATCCTCCTACTTATTATTCTGGGGGTCATAGAAAGATACGAACTGCCTACTTTTTTTAATTCAATTAATTGAAACTATTTAAGAAAATGAAAGCTGCTTGCCCTCACTAATAAAAAACAACAATCCCTCCGAATCTCTTACCTACTTTTATTCATATCTTCGGTATACTTCAATACAAGACAAGCACAGGAAAGGATATTCTTTCAAAACCGGTTTCCCGCCTATTCTCTCTCAATTGCCTATCCTTTATAGAGGAGGGAGAGTACTGACGCAGTAGCTTCCAACACATTGACCCCCTCAAGTGCAAGATATGAATGTTTTATGAATTTCATACGGGACTACTTACGTAGTGGGGTTCACTTCTGACTTACTTTTTAAGTTTACTGAAGGAACTGACCTAAGCATAGCTCTCTCTCTCAAATACAAATGCCAAGAAAGGGATGAAAGGGATAAGTGGTGGAAAAATGCGTCAGCCTTTCATTTCTCTTTGTTGGCCTTTGCTTTGTCCTACTTATAGTATCCGTCTTCAAAAATATCGAAACTCGTGTTTTTATTAACCAAAAAGACATGAACTTTGTTGGCACTAAAAAAAAGGTTATTCAATCCACTAGTGCAACTGAAAGAATTTTCTCTTCTGAACCGGAACAAGAAAGAGTTCTTAACCACTGCTTGTGAACAGCTCTCTTCAACTGAAGGCGCATTTACTCTTAAAAATGAAAATAAAAAAGTGACGTCTCTCTCAGGTCCAGTTTCGATTTCGAACTAACTTACTATTAAGTAAGTAAGCCGGAAGAGAAATATTCAGAAAACCCAATTTCCTGTCTTAAGAACCTGACTCAAAAGAGAAAAGAGGACTAAAAGAGATATAACTTTCGACGATTGAACTGCACTTTTATATCCAGATTGGAACTGGACTTGAACGTCTTTGGATCCTGCTTAGGGCCGGCTTTCACTCCACTTGAAAAGGAATATCAGGAACGTCGACTTGCACTTGCATTATCGAATTTCACTTTCCGCAATCCTAGCTCCTGGCTCATATTCGCATATGCCACTCAAAAGAATAAGACGTTCAACTCCCTAAAACAAAATACGTATAATTGAGAAAGTCATCATATCCGTGCCTTGGGTAAATGCTTACCTTCGGGAGAATCTTACCGAACGAGTTTCAAACAAACCTGTCCTCTTCGCCTCCCAAGATATGACGGGAAAAGGGCCTTGTCGGCCACCGCTTGCTGACGACAGAACGCGTCGTTAAAGGGTCTTCGCGTTAACGACCTTATGGAGAACGTCAGTTTCGCGCTTCGATGGGCTTGATGATCGCTTTTTCGAAAGCTTGATGTAATGTAAATCTGAAAGAGCAAACAAAGAAGTCATTGTCGGAACACTCTACCCACCACTGAGCCTGAGAGAACAAGCCTATGGAATGATCCTTCCCCAGCTCTCTTTGACTTACCCTTTGAATCTTTCCCTTCTCATAGGGGGTTCGGGTCTGAGGTAAGCCTTCCTCTATCAAAAAACAGTAAAGGTCTTTCGGCATGTTGAGGATGCTTTTCTTAAGGTGACGCTATCGATACGTGAACTCTTTCTGCTTGCTTAGCAGATGTCCTTTACCTCTCCGCTTTGGGCTCAGTCAGACGCTTGCAGTAAAGGAAGAAGATGGTTCCAGCATAGACCACTACACTCGTCATATCCTCTCTCGATACGCTTTTGCGCTTCGCAGCACTTTTCCCAGTGAATATGGCTACGAAACTACTTGGATCCTGGGGAACCAATAGGACCACTTAGGTCTACGTTGCCACGATCTTGTTCTGGGGAACCATCACTTCTACGGCCGGCCTATATTGAAACTTGTTTGCCGTGTCGTCCAGCGGAGCTTAGAAGAAGGTGACTCGCGCAGCCAGCTGACTCCTTTTCAATAGAAAGTCAGAGCTCCCCAGCCCTTATCAGCTTAACCGAAGTAGCGATTCCGGTATTGAACTAGATTTTTACACTTGGTAAGAATAAAAGATTAGACTTGCCTCTATCTGAGGAGATAAAACAGTACTTTGAAAAAAGTACAAACACACAGCCTCAAGTCCTTCGTTTCAGGGAAGAACTGAAGAAGTTAAGAGAACTTCTAAGCAGGAAAGCAAGAGGAACAGTTATTCTTTTACTATGAAAAGCGCGCTCCTACTCCTTTTGTATCTGTGACCTTTGTTATGGGCGACCAAGCGAATGAGTCATAGAACTCGTCTTCCTCTTATTTTACGACCACTGACACTTTAGTCGATGGCAATTCTTCTTTCCGGGCAAGCAATCGAACTCAATCAAGCATCGGAAATCACACTCGCCACAGCACCTGGTTATGGAATAGAGCTCTTGAGTTGGCCCCTTTTTGAAAGGAGATTATTTCAAAGATCTTTGTCTCGGATGATGAATAGTCACTCGTCAGCCTGCCCTTCCCCTCACGGAGCGGTAACAGAACTACTGGGAAGATCATAGGAGATTTCCCATAACGCGTTGACAGCAGACGATGACGCGCATCTAGATTTCCGAAGTAAGTAGGCCAATGCCATGGGTGGAAAACTATCGCCTCACACCCGCTGAATTGAATTTGGTACGAATCGAGAACTACTTCGTAGCCTCTGAGCGGTGACGAAGGCGACGAAATATAATAATGATCACTCGTCTTTTTGAGGCGGTCTTGACTAGGCCTGATATCCGTGCAACAATCGATCATCAATTAATTGAAATTAGGCTTGCCCCTGGAAGACTTGCTTTCCATCACGGCTCCAGTAAAGGCGTCATCGGTCTCAGTGAGCTCGTCTCGGAGTCTTTACTAAACAAGCGTTTTCACCACACATCAGCGATTTATGCACTCATTTCAAGGGGGAATAAGAGGAGAGATCTTGCGTCAATGAACTTCACATGAGCGATTTCGAGCATTACTGGAGTAGAGTCCAGCAGCAGACTTAAACGAAGACGGTAGAAAGGAATAGATCGGATCTAACTCTATATTTTGCCATATCTTCGCGTTGTCTTTTTGAAAACCAGGCCTATTGAACCGGGGGGGGTCATCGGGTGGTGAAGGACCGACGGAGCGAGAAGGTATGAGTGAGGGAAAAGTCCTCCCATTAGTTCTTCAGCACCGCTTCGCACCTTTACTGCTTTACTTACTTCAAGTAGAATAGAAAAGGTCTCTTTTTCTTATAGGTAAGAAGAGTAGCTTTCTGTGAAGTTACCGCCTCCGATCCATTTGAAGTAGCTCAGTACTGCTTTAATCATGACACCACCACCGGAGATCGTGGCCGGCCACCGCCAGGGACGTGATCACCGCATCTTTAATCATGTCAAAGAGAATCCTGTACCCGATTCCGGTCACCAAATCGTCCCTGAAATGGAAAGGGTGCTGAAGAAAGAGAGCAAACCCTAACTACATCTCGGAGTTTATCCTGTACATGTTGTACGGATAAAGATTCACCAAGAAAGACGAGTTGATGTCGTCCAAGAACTGAAGCAAGGGCTTGATTATGAGCTCGCCGAGCGGTTCTTGGAACGTGGCGGAGGACGGCGTCGTGATGATGTTGACGAAAGAGAAGGTGGTGGAGACGGAGATCTTCTTGATCCCGAGGTGACGGAGTTCCAGGTGTACATTCCTGATTGCGGGTAGGAGCTCTTTCTTCCTTATTTTCAGATAAAAAAAAGATTGTAGATCAATGTCACCTACGCCAAACAAATCGACTACGTTCGGACTCCGGAAGCGAAGGCGGAATGCCAACAGGTAGTAACCAACGGAAGAGTTATCCTTTCTCTTTACTACGCACGAAACGGAATAGCTACCCCGCTACGCCCTTTTCTTTCATTATGAGCAATAGATCAGGTGGGGATTAATTCGTACGGCAAGTAAGACACCTAACGTAGCGGACCAGTATTATCTCGCATCGGACATGTTGAGTTGGACGCTTTCCCAGTAGATGCACCCCACTTAATAGTGCAGGTGCTTATCGGTCGCTACCACACAGGCATTGTGCGAGCAAGGTTCAAAACACTCTTTATAATCCGTCTTTCTATCAATCGAGAAAAGAACCAAGCTAAAGCTTGCCTACATCCCGTCATTCAAGGCCGACACTTCTCAGTCGAAAGGCTACTTCCTTCCCCCCTCCCAACCCGATAATAAGTTTTCCTCCTTTTAGAATTGAAAGGGAGACTCTTTGCTCTAAAAACGACTTTTGGTTGTTGGCTTCCTGAGCAGCTGGTAAAAAAAAAGATATGTCAACAAGCTCTCCTCTCCTGTTTGTTGTGTCTAAATAATTGATTTTTATATCAGTCCCCGTTTTTTTTCTCAGTCTTTATACTCATCCTTCAGCCGTTGATAGCGACAGCACGATATAGACTGGTATTGGTCAGTCCACTTCATATCGTAATCGGATTGTGAAGCGCCTAAGCTAGCTGTCTTTTAAGCTTTATGGAAATCCTTCGATCAACCTTGACAATCGGCCTGAACAGGCGTTGAATATGCTGCTCACAACTTTGCTCGTGTCCACTATACATACACAATAGGCAAGGCCAGTCCAGTTGTCTTCTCAGTAGTACCAGACCCCCTTGAAAGCCAGCTCTTCGACCATGCCGGGAAATACCCTTACCTTTAGTCCCATACCCTCCCTTAGCCTTTCGTTTTCTGCCTCCAAACACTTGCAGGATACGAGGCAAAAGACTATGGATCGAACTTCTTTCAACACTTAAGAGGGAACCGCTACTGCAGCCAATCCATTTCAAGGTGAAGGCAATGCGTCATGCAGATGCAGACCGATTGGGTTTTCCCCTTTGCGTTGGGGTGATGTTCCCAGGTTTTTCGCGAATGTGAGGTTCAAGTACTGCCATCCTTTGTTGGTCGAGTGAGCTGAAGCTTCTCTGCTTCGAGTAGAACTAAGAGAGATCAACTATATGATAATTGGCAAGATCACACATAGTGACGGTGATAGCTTTCCTCTTGCCTACGAAGCGTCTGGTAAGGACGAGACGTAGACCTTTCATACTTTGCAAGGCTTACCTCTTGCATTCAGGCTTTTGTAGGTGAGAACAATGTACACTAAATCGCCCGAAAGCAAGGCCAGAGTGAGGTTTAACTGATTTTAGGGGTTCCAGGCTCCAGGCTTAAGAGCCGAATTAGCTTAGCCATTGGGATTGGGGTACAGACTTCACTGATTTAGATTCGTAATTAGCTGCAATAAATGCAATAAAAGAATACGCTCTTTCGACAGAGAAGTGAACGACTCCGATCTGCAGATGTTTGAGGGGTGCTAGCTAAGTTAATTAACATCAAGGCATCGGTTGACTCTCTTTCGTTGAGCGGAGCAGGGGAAGATGAACAATGATGCTATAGCTGCTCACCTTTCCGCTATCTGCCTTGTTGTGATAGGGGTACTGGCTTTTCATTCCCACCAAGGAATGTTCATTTACTTATTTAGGGGTTGACTGCCTTACCTTCTATTCTTTAAAGGGCGTTAGCGCTTTCCTAAAAGAATATCCTTTCAAGTAAAAGGGCATGTATCCACTTTAAAGTAAAGAAAGAGGGCTACTTCACCACCCGCTACTAATAATCGAAAGGGTTCACAGCGAGAAAAGTCACTAATGACGGAACGTTTACGCCGGAGGTCTTTGTCTCCATGGAACGAGTATTCACTACCGCTTACAGCGCCTTCATTCACTCGTGAAGCTACTTCGGAACTGTTTCGCGGACACGTGGAGTCGAACGTCTCTCTACAATGTACCGTAGGTAGACTGATTATTACTTCTTATTTCCGGTGCTTTAGTGGTTTAGAGACAGTTCTGTTGCTACCAATTTCTTTGTTTGTAGTCTAATAGATCTCCATTTGATAGCGGATCTAAATCCGGTTTGTGTTCCGCAACAGAAAGAGGTTTTGTTCTGCCGAGAATATTTACATATGGAAGCCTCGAAAGGCATACGAGTGCGCCTCTCGTAGACGAGTACCGACTCAGTCCGCTCCTACTGAAAAGAGTATCAGCTGGTCGTAGTGAGCATCCCGGGACGGACAAACGGGAACTCTTCCCCTTGGGTTTGGTTAACGCTGGGCACTCATAAGGCTTCCCTTGCACAAGTTCAGCCACACCTCTTCGTCTTCAGATTCAGAGGTCGAATCATACTCGACCCCAGCTATTTCGTTACTTGGATCCTTGTAGTAAGTGCCCTTGGATGAAGTCCTTCTCTCTTCCTTCAGCAACCGCTCATAACTAGCTGTTCTAGTGGCCAGGTGGAACAGATCGGTAAATTCTTGCCCTCATATTGAAGTTCAGACCTCTCAGAGCCAAACTAACACACGTATTTTCGGTATTTATTTATGGGTGAGGCGCAGTTCTTATTTGTTTCCTCCGTCCCAAACAAAGAAAGAACACGGATTTCATCCAAGGTGCCAGCACAAGAAGATCTTTCTTTTAGCCGCGTCAAGCTGATTGATCTGTTCTCCACTTGTCACTGTAACCGTAAAAAAAAGACCATAGAATCACCCAACTTCATTGATTGCTAGCAGTAATATTCAAGTTAGGTTAGCGCTTTTCCCAGACCTGGAGATTTTTTAGTTCATCCTCTGCAAAGTCCTATTCCAGGTGGGGAATACGAGCATATCTTTACTTATAAGTAGTCTTCCACTTTATTCCAGGAAAGCCTTTCTCCGAGCAGCTAAGCTAGTTCATCCGCATCTGTTGTCGTAAAGTAGGTCTTGGTCCTTGAATCAGTCCGGAGTTAGCATGTGATTAGTTCGAGGCGCTAGCTTTACTAGTTGGAGTCGGAGTGGTGACTTTCGTTCTTTGGTGCTTTGTATCCATTTTTGTTGAAGGAAGGAATAACGATTGGACTGCTCCCCCGGGGAAAAATCTTCACTAAGAAGGCTAGCCTAGCGAATTCTGGATTCACTTCTTTTTTGAGTGAAGTGCACACCCGCGTAAATGGATTTAGGGGATTCATCCTCTCAGTTCCATCTCGCATTGATCAACCTCCGCCACCATCTCCCTTCATGTGCCTCGTCCAGAGAAATAATATGTCTCAGCCCAAGTCCCCCCATGCTCTTGGGTTTGAAGACTTCCTCCAAAGCAAGTGGACACCCGCCCTTTGCTTCCTCTCAACCTTTATAAAATAAACGTAGCTCAATCCGCAAGCCGGAACTGGGGCATGTCAAAGACGTTTTCCGCGTTATTACAGTTAACCCATGAGGACTATGAAGCTTCCCCAAACCAATGGGAATGGGCAGCGAGTGAGTACAAGAAGTACAGGGGCCACCTCACCTATCCGTCGCTGATGCCAAATCAAAGAAAGAAAATAATCTGTCTTTGCGCCTTTTACTTGACGCAAAGGGCCTTCCTAATTGAACTTTCGAAATTCTTCGAAGGAGCCAACCAATCATGAGATAGATGGTCGCAACATGCGCTCTTTTACATAATTACAAAATTGCGAATATCCTCCTATCGCCTCCCCCCTAAAATCCCCAGGCCCAAAGAGATAGGGCAACTCCGTTTTTGGGGTATCGCCCAGGTCCTGAATCAAAGAGCTGGATCTCATAAAACACTTTGATCATTACAAAGGCATACCTCACGCGCTCTGGCCATAAAGCACCTGGTGACATGTGCCACCCCTTTTCATGAGTTCACTTCACCAGAGCCGCAAAGCCAGAGAACTCAAACTGGAAGGTAGGAAAGAAGACGAAGTCTTAATCCACTTCAACTAAATCTTGTCTCCCGTCTCCCACGTTATCCCCTTTTCCACAGGGGATACTGGACAGCCAAGGTAAATAACGATCTGTCAACGAGCCTTTCAGCCACCCCATCAATAAAGCGAACTACCGTTTGTTATTATTGTACTACTGGCGTGACCATAAAGTAAGGCGTGACCATAAAGTAAAATGTACTTTTGGTCTTTTTTTTGTTAAGACAAGACGACCCGCCGAAAATGTTGATAGATAAAGCCAGCCTGACTAACCTATTGCAAGCAACCTCATCATCACGCTTCTGAATTTGATATCTATGAAAGGAAGGTATGATGCGCGGAAGGCCCGGCCTTGTTAGGAAAATGGAGGTGGAGCAGAAGGGAAAACCTTTTTCAATTAGTCTCCATTCGACTATTTCACTAAGAAAGAAAAGATGTGACCTCGACTTTACGCCTCCCCTAGCCTAGCCCCAACAATGTGCACAGGTCGACCCCCTAAGAGCAGCCTTTAGGCATAGTTCCCATTCTGATATTAGATAGATGATGAAAGGTCGTTTTTTGTTCGTAGTTTGGGGAGCCCAGCTTATCTTATGTCGGTATGGCCGGTGTGGTCCGTTAGCTGGTAGGGGCTCATGGATGCCGACAAGGAGTTCTTTAATTTCACTTTAGGTATTACAAGCAACCTCGATTTCAGCAAACCTCGTCATCCCCTCTTAGCCCAGCGGCGAATTCGACAAATGCACGCTCACTCAGTAGCCGGATATAAATCCAATTGGTGGGGTAGGGGCGAAGTTTTGGACATTTTCCCCTTTTAGCATTCCAGTAAGGCGAAGAATCCATCCCTCGTACGAGGAAAGCATTCGGAAAAAGCAGGGCGTTGTAGCTTCCCTTCCTTCCTCAGGTGAATGTGCTAAGGTAGGCCCTTTTCCCATTCGGGAGAGTCATTTTATATACTCTAACTATCTTTCTTTTCACAGTAGTAAATCCTTGCATATCATTCAGTTCCAGCAATAAAATTCAGAGTGATGCAGCTGGCGCAGAAGACGTCGTTCATTACCTTATCAGATAGAGCTGACGGAAAGACCACTTTGGTATCGATTCTGAGAAGACGCCCCACTGGCCAGTTGCCACGGTGAGAAAAGAAAACTACATGAGGTTCGCCGAGGGCGAGAGGAGGCAAATCACTGAGATTTCCGTTGTAAGGGACGAGACAAAGTCTTCTTCGGATGATGCTTGAACTTCACTGTCTTCTCGAAAGAAAGTTTAGTCATCCAGTTAAAGATAGGAGTGGATATTGCACAGCAGATGTTGAGGTTGTAGATCAATAGCAGCGGATTTAGTTCAATGCCATTTGAATGCCTCCCACGCTTACTTCATGCCAAAGCTTCTCGTTCGATCCCGCGTAGAAGAGGACTTCTTCTATCTCCTTGCTATCTCCATTGGCTGGGGAAGATTATTCGGACGGATACAAATGAACGAGAAATCAACCTCGATCAATTCATGCTGCAAACTCTTTGCATTTATGATTCAATAGGGCTATCCGGATATCTATCTGGGGCTATAACCGATTCCTCGGCTAGTGGCATGAACCATGGAATCCGGTAAGGTTTTCGGGTGCTTAGATCGGCCGATAGAAATCCTTTTAAGTTCCGAAGGAGGGAACCTCACTTCAAGCTGGATAAAGCAAGGCAATGAAATTCTTTCACTAGTCTCAGAAGCTCTTTGAGAAGCTGTTGAGAGTAAAGAGGAATGCCTTTTTCCCCGGATAATGACGCCAATTCTCTTATTCAACTATATAGCTTACTCGAAGGTTAGCCCCCTCTGCTAGCCTTGAGGGAAGCGAAAGAAGTCAGGCAAGTTCAAGTTAAGTTGACTATTGCTTTTTGGCAAGCGGGAGGTACAAGTAAGTGTCGCAGATCAAATTGTCGGCAAGCAAGCTCATAATAAACCTACTTTCCGGCTTAGCTAGCTTACCCCGTGTGGGAAGTTGAAATGTTTTGCAGGTGAGCCAGATGGCCGAGTCTACCTCTGCTCCTTCACTCACTGAATCGAACTAAGAAGATTTGGAGTAATTCAAGTATGCCACGGGCATTCTTTTCGATCTCGGTAGACTGAACACCAACTCAATCTCGACAAATTGAAAAGTGGAATAGCGAGTAAACGAGTGAATGTTCAAGTCGGATAGCATTTCTCTACGCGTTGATCCGACCTACCTTTCTTATCTTATTCAATTTATAGAATTTATAGTTAGATGGAATTATCTGCTCACGCAGCTCCGGTTTTGGGAGTGAAAGTGCCTTATGGGAAGTGAATTTCCAATTCAGCGGAATAACAAAGGGCTTATTATAAGGCGAAAGACAAGGGTAGGGGCGTCAGTTTGGATGTGAAAGGTAGTTCTTTCGGCCGCGGCTCGAAGATTGATTCCGCGGATAGGATGAGTGAAATTGTGGACAGGTAGTGCCTGAAAAGCAGAAACAGAGATTTCTGAATCCCAAGGGCGAGTTCCCCGGGAGAGCCCGCCAGTTGATGAAAGATTTGAAAGCGCACTTCAAGGCCACATCGGGATCGGGAAAGGAAGCTGGAAGACAAAAAAAACAAGGGCTTTCCCGACATCGAGACTTTGATCTTAGCCTTAGTTGCGAGTGTCACTTCAGCAAGTCGAGTGATGGCTTTTCAAAATTCGATAGCCCCTGTTGCCGCTGTTGGTGGGGCCCTTTCTATTAGTAAGTAGCGGAAGAGCTGCTTTAGGGATCTCTGTTTATACTTTATCCGAATTCTTTAGCTGAAGGTGTTGGAAGCAACTCAACCTAGCTCTTTTAGACAGGTATGAATCACCTGAAACTAGTGTGTGAACAGATCAGCTTTAAGCAATAAGCTGGATATGAGTGAGCCTTTATTTAGATCCTTCTGTCAAGTGGTCTCAGTTGGAGATGGGATTGCACTCGATCAGAAAGGCAACCTGAAAGTGAAATAGCTTATCTAACTTTAAAATTTCATGGTCTGGAGTACTAAAAAAGAGATGTACTTCTTCTAATCTTTGTTTGCAGGCGACGATATGCTTCTTTCCTCCACCAATCCAATGAAAGATTATACCTTGAATGGCATTCAAGGGCCAGTTTTCCTATCTATTTGAAATCTCGATACCTTCTTTCTTCTTTTAAGAGAAAATGAAATAGGGATTCCTTGATCCAAAACCTCAAGGAAGTGGTAAAATCCCAATAACCTAACTTAGTCAAATTCTTCCTAGCTCTATTCGATGAGAAAGAGTCGCTCTTCAGAAGGTTGTTCTCTAGACAGCTACAAAGATAACTAGAGTATAACTGCCCCGATTCTTCAATTATGGAAAAGGAAGCCTACACTACCTGTCGATGAAAAAATGGGATTTGAGAGGACCACCAGCTAGCGGATCAGAAAGATTTTTATGGAATGTCCTACTCCTGCCCGAGCTTTCCGATCAACCAATCCCCTATTTCAGGGACATCTCTTTGTTAGGTAGGGCCAGGGATCACTAATTAGTCGAATGAGCCCACCCCTCTGGCCGCACATTTATTGGTCGATCCGGCTGGCGGCTCCTGCATCTCCTGCGTCTCCATGGGGGCCCCTTCATACAAGTTTGTTGCTAGGAGTCCCTCTAGTCGAATCAATAATCAATAGAAGTTTACTGACCTGGCTCTTCAATCGACGATCTACAGCTCCCTCTTAGTTGCGGATGCCCATGCTTTGATTCGAAAGCCCTAGCCAGTGATGAATCCCCAGTAAGATCGGAGTATTGAATTCCTCCTCCCTTCAGGCCAGTTTGCACCCGTCCCAGCAACGAAGACCTTCCTACTGCAAGGTGAGGCTCTGCCCTTCCCCTAGAATCCACTCCGGGTCGGAGGAGCAGCTAGTCCAACTTCTTGAGCAGCCGAGATATTGAACAACGAACATTTTATTTCATTCCTTGCCTCACCCTGAGATGAGAGGGAAGGTCGATTTTACTCGAATCCTGGACCTGATCTTTAATCCTACACCGGTTAATGATGCGATGGGAGAAGTTTTTCTTTTGTCATTTTTTCATCAATGCTGGCTCAGTCGAGTAAGCCCCAATCAATTGTGTACGCGCACGCCTTCTTTGCTTTTATTCCCTTCCGCTTGGATCGCGAACAGCCGATCTTGGCTTAGAGAGATGCGCCTTTTAGCTTGTTATCCCTTTTTAGGTGCTCTGGTTTCAGGGAATCCCTCTCCCATATGAGAGGATGAATCGAATCCTAGGGCATTAACCTCTTTGGGAAGCCGTATAATAATAATATTAAGATGACCTTTTTAGAGGTAGCTGCAATTGAATCGGCTGGTTCTGGTATAGAAAAAATGAATCATTCTCTATCTCTATTCTAGAAAGAAAATTTCACATGTCCGCTTTATCAAGAATGGCTTTTTTTGTGTTCACAGGACTATTACCTATCCTTGTTAAGAGCCGAAGATTCCTGGTGCAACAAAGGCTTTTTGAGTAGCCAGTTAGATGCTGGCCGTTTGGTCAATGATTCCTTCCCCGGACATCTAAATGCTCAAGTAGTCATAGCTCCGGAGGCAAAAAAAAAAGGGATGCTTCCCAAGGTTCTGATCCAATCCTTTCATCCCCTGATCGAGTCAATCTAGTCGATTCGGCAGAAGTAGAGGCTTTTTTTCAGATAGACCCGAGATCACTGAATCTTTTCCCATGTTGGGAGAGCAGAAGGTTTTCTCTCTTTTCAGTACAGTGGATTTTTCTCGATTCCCGAAGTGTGGGAAAGGGTTCGTGCCTACGCATGGCTGGCTAGAGGAATTCCTCTTAGAAGCATTATGCCGTTCAACTTTCTTTCAATAGGCCTCGGTCAACAAAGAATTGTTTCATCTATAGGCGAGTAAACCAAGCAACTCTGATCCTTCTTTCGTTAAAAAAAAGTCCTCAAAATCCACTTCGCGGATTCTACTTTATGTAGGGGAGAAAAAAGACAATCAAATTTGGAATTCTAGTAACTCTTGTTTAATTCATTTAAATCTGGGGCTATCAAAAGATAGATTTTCATTGCTGCTATTCAATCTATTTGTGCATCAGGTTTGAAGAAGATTTCAATCTGTATTTACTTTTTAGTGAATGATGCTACAAATCTCCATCAAAGTGGTCATATAAGTCTATAGGAGGAGAACAGACCGACTCACGATCTACTAAAGTAATTGCAAAGTTTAAGTCCGAGTCAACAACAGTGAGGAAAGAAAGGCTTAATAGCTCCTCTCCTCACCTACGCTTGAAAAAGAACTGCCGGAAGAGAGGTACTCCATTTATAGGAACTGCTCTTATGCACCTTACCTAGTGGCTGGATCGAGATCTTGAAAACCCATTCTCAATTAGTCTTCCTGTACTATGTTTCTGAAACACCTCTGTTAGCAGAAAACCAAGTTCGGGCAGCAAATACTCGATAGAAAGTGCAATCTATGCACAGTGAATGAGAGAACACACTGCTATTGTAGTTCTATCCAGTCCTGTACCTAGCATGTTTGGGAGCAGTAAAGGATGCCCGAATCGTATCGCAGCAAGAAGACATACCATGTCAAGAAGGTGTAGGTTGTATCGAAAGCGGAAGACAGATCTCAGCATTTCTTTCATTTCTTTCTCGGTAAAGAAGAAGTACCATGAGAGAGCAAGTAACAAGCCCGAAAGGGCTATCTTTCCAATTCTAGCCATCCCCAAAAAAGCCAGATCCAGGAGACTGAGACAGGGAGTCGAGGTCTTCCTTCCTATCTATTCAATCACCACGGATTTCGAGAGAGAAGGTGCTAGGTCAGCTAGAGGTCGATCCAGACTCGACTCGAAACTAGTACGACTGCCAAAAAGAAGAAAGAAGCTAAACAGCAAGGAAAGGAACTCCGCTACAATGTAATGGTAATGATGCTGCTACCTGATTGACTCAGAATACCGGATCAGCTCCGCTTGTTGGTCCCTTCAACGGGACTTTCTCCTTTTTATCTTCTAACAGCTCTTACATCAAGGGCTTCGTCAAGCGCCAACATCAAAAAGAAGTCCACCAACGAGGAATCGAGATCGAACATAAAAAGGTGAGTGCGATCAAACCGCCCCGTAATAAAAAAGAGCTTAAAGATAAATAGCCTATAGGAATTGGTTACAACTGATTCCGCCGATTCATTTCCAATTTTTCAGGACCTTCCATGGACGGAAATGGATAATGGAGATAGAAAGAGAAGTTTTTTTGGAAGGAGTCCAATCAAGCAGTCCTTGACGAAAACTGACATAAACCCGGTACCGCGAAGAGAGCGAGGGCTTCCGTTTCCGAAAGAAAAAGAAGTTCGAAAGGAGTAGTCAGAGGGGATTGTGGGCATTTTCCCACTGGAGTCAAATCTGTAAAATAGAATATCTAGGGCTTGGGTTAAAATTGGGTTATACTGCGCGAATCCCTCCTGGACAAGTGTATAGAGATATCTGGATTTCTTTTTTCAATTTTGAATTGATGAATTGAAAGATGTGCCAGTTCATGCCAGGAGCGACCTTGGGTATCCATTCCATATGGAATGAATTTGAGTTGAGCCGCTATTTCCTCCAGATTACAGATACAGCTCTGGACTCAATAGAGGAACATTGGCACTATCCAGCTGTTGGGCATACTCTGCCACCTGCTGGGATATGGGCTCGTCCGGGGCTTTGGAGGAAAAAAAATGCCGAACCATTCCTAAAAAGATCCTAAAAAGAAAGAAAAGGCTGTTTTCTGACCAAAAAAAGGAATGTAAACTCAACTGCCGCTCCCGCTAAAATGAAAATGATACGATGTGGCATTACCGGGTAACTATAAATGGAATAGAAGAAGAGCCGGATGCAATATCATAAGCAAGGTCCACAGAAGGAACGCTAGCGTTATGCTTAACACATGCAAGTCGAACGTTGTTTTCTGAGTTCTAAAGATAAGGGGGAAGGGAAGAAGCGGGGTAGAGGTTTCTCATCAGGCTCATGACCTGAAAACTGCAGGTTCGAATCCTGTTCCCGCATAGACAGGGCTTTTTCTCCTCATTGGAACCTCGTTAGTCTTAAGGGGCTGGAGAGAGTCGAGAGTCCGTACCTTCGCCTATAGAAATGAGAAAGTGTTTATTCTCCATAACCGAGTAAGCATGTAAGAAAGCCTCTCAATTGTTGATAGATTGCCCAGTTAATACCCTTTTTCAATAGAAAAGTATCTTACACTTTTAGTTAACTAAAAGGTAAGGACTCCTTGGCTATAATAAGCTTTCTTCTCATGATGGGTATTGCTTCTAGATGGAGTCTCTTTCTTCTACATAGAAAAGGTAAATACGTCGGATTGCCTCCTATTAGAAAGGCTGACTATACCGAAGGAATCTTTCCTTTGTTTGAATTCGGGGGGAGATTCAACCGGTGGGGAGAGAAGGGTAGTTTCCTAAATGGACCTATGTACTCTGTCTTACCTGGTTCTCATGGGTCTTGTTCGAACCTAGCTAAGAATGCATGCATGATCTTTGAGTTCTGACTATGCCTCTATACTTAAAGGATCCTCATTTCCATGTCTGTGACATTCCTATCGTTTACAACAAGATCGAGAGCGTTCAATGGTCTTCTTGAAGATGACCCATTCAATGAAAACTTAGCAGGCTTGAGAAGATGACATAGAAGTCTTCTAAAGAAGGGGTCGGGATCATCTTCGGTCTTTCTTCCTTAGTGCTATCCATACTTTTAGGATTTACAGAAAAGGCATAGTTTAGTCATTTAAGTGATTTCAGCAGATAGACTCAAAAAAGACAGAAAGAAGAACTAAGAAAAGTTAACTGTAAATAAAAAAAGGACTGCATAATGTTCTTGGAGGCTCAAGTAAGTAGATCGAATCTCGAGTCTTTCTACAACCTCAACACTATTCAAGTTCAAGGAATCGAGGGAGGGAGGAAAGAAGAGTGGTTTTAGAGGGTAGCTTGCTGTCATTCCTTTTTGAAAAGGAAGCCAGTTCTTAGTAGATGTTTCATCTACACCTCTTCGCCATTCGCCATCAGAGCGAGACAGACTGAGTGCTTTACGAAGCGTTACCGCTAGTGAACCTCACTGCTATGTAAGGGCTATAGACTAAGAATCCCTCAAACGATTTACGTTTTCTCTTTCTTTCTGAAATCTTAACCTTTCTATATATCTTTTTCTTTTTTCGTATAAGCCATAGGGAAGTCCATTCACATGTCCACCCGGGGTCCATTTTTCATTCGTCCTAACTGACCGCAGTGATGACCCTAGCCCGCTTTAAGCCCCTTCTCTTCCTCTCTTACGTGAAATGGAAGATCCGTCACCGTCTGTTTGCCTATCTTCTATAACTGGATACAGATCCATGAGAAGTCAAACTCGTGTCCGTCCTTTCTGGCATTCGTATTCTATCCCGACTAGTGAAATAGCATATGTGTCGTGAATTCCATTCAATACTCTGGCAACCGATCTTCCCAAAGTCACTATATCTGTCTTCAAGCGTGATATCCGAGTTATTCTTTAGTTACCATAAAATCTTGTTCACCTCTAAGTTATAACCCGACGTTTTGTTAAAACGCAAGCGGTGTAAACACCCTCGGAACTTATGCTCCTTCCATTCGGGTATAATCTTCTCATATAGGTACCAAAACTAGAACCAACAATTCTCTCTTAATGTTGTCTATATGCCATCCTACAGAAAGCACTCTAGGCCCCGGAAAAAATAGAATAAAGAAAGACAGGATTCACATGTCTCTTCTATTATCTATTTTGACCTCTTTGAATTAACCTATTCTATAGGTTCTTTAAGGACTTTGCTTATGGAAAGAACAAGAACATTCAAGGTTCTAGCGAATATATTGCTCTGCTGGCTTCCTTATTACTTGATATCCACTTTTTCTATTTAGTTTTTAGATATTCGTTTTCAACTCGTATAGCTTTTCGATTCCGTTTTGAGACTATGAATGGAGCCGTAGCCGATTAATTGAGTTAATAGAGTCGATTTAAGGAAGCCAGTTTGAATTTGAAGAGCTCTCAATGTTAATGGGGTAGAGAAATGATTCTAAACAAGGCAAGGAAATAGAATGACGGGGTAAGCGTCTATATCTATCTTTCAATCTGGCAAAGAATTCATATGGAGTTCTGTACCAGCGGGAAACAACAAAGGTAAAGCGAAAGTCCAGATGTCTGTATTGATCTATCCTTGTGAATATAACATAACAAATACAAATTATAGCAATCAGAAGAGTACCTTAATCTTAATGAATGAGATCTTTGACTCTCTCAATCCCTATGGCCTTGTCTCCATTCCTTCTGACCTTATGAGATCGTATATCAGTCTCCAACTTATTTTGTAATTGTACACGAGCTACAAGTATGCTAGTCCACAATTATGAGCATGATAGTCAGGACTATCTAACTACGAGTTGTTTTACGGTGGATCCATCATTTCAACAAGTCGAGAAGAGCCTTTGTGGGATCTTTACTAGGTAGGTTAGTCCGCCGACTTCCTATTAGTATTAGAATTAGAATGGACCCTTATTACCAGACTCTAGAAAAAGGACTCTGCATTTCCATTTTGAATTTTACTTTCGATAAGATAACTAAGAGGAATTCCTGAATGAAGGACCCCCTTATTCTCTTCTTTACTAACTTGAAGTCCTAATTCAAGAGGATAATGGTTTCCTTTTCCATCTGACGCTTTTTTAAAAGAGTGTTCTATGGGCTTTTTCCTTATAAGTTCTAAACTCGTAAAAAGACTATCGCACTAAGCCAATCTTCAAGACGGTGAGACTGACGCATCTTCTTCCGTGAAACTAGTTTATCCCTGAACTATGTATCAACCAAGTACCTATCATTTTTGAAATGCTACTTGAGACCATTCATACAGAATCTTCTTTTTTCACTCAGAATCTTCTTTTTTGTTGAGCTAAAGTTACGGATTAGCTTGCCCAGCCAGAATAGCGAAAGCCCAGGCCTGGACTTTACAAAAAGTGTGAAAGCTTAGGAGGATTGCGATAATCATTCTGCACCCCCTCGAAAAACGAAAAAAGAGAATATATTCTTCGTAGCTGCGGAAAATAACTAGTTCCGATTCCGAACTCTTGCTAAACCGGGATCTAACATAGCTTGGGTAAAGTGCTACAATAAAGGAAAAAACCTCAGGTGTGACTTCTCTATGTATCAAATGTATCAGCTTACATAAAATCTTTTCTTTCTTTTTTGCATCGGAAAGAAGGTCAAAAAGTCTTTGATCTCTTCTGGCTACAGATAAGGTATAAGGTAGTCCGCACCATTACCTAAGACAAGGACAAGCCTAGCTTTCATCGGTAACCTTATTCATATGTCGTTATTCTAATCAATGGCATATTGCGCCTCTAAGTCCTTGATCCACTTTCAGTTGCTCTATTCTACTGAATAATATTAATCCCGTTCTAAACGAAGTCTTTCTGTAGCCGGGGAATTCGAAACCAATTGCAAAGATAGGTGTATTTTTTCCTGTTCCACCTACTAAGACTAAGGTCATCCCCGTGTACACTAGTCAACTTAGATTCCCCTCTAAAACTTCCTTTACCACACCCACGGATAGCATTCTAAACCTATGTCTTTAAGCAATCTATATCTTGCATGCTTTCTCCTAATCTTATGCATCTGTTGCCTGAGCTAGTGTGACCAATTACCTGGTCTTATAAAGTATGATTATGCTTCCCAACCCCCTTTCTCCGCTAAAAATGGAAATCCTTAATTGCTGCTCAAAGTGCCTTAATCATCCCGATGCAAAGGCCGACAAGGCTTATCTTTTAAGTGAAAGCATCCGAACAAGACCTAGCTATCACTCAAGGGCATTTGTATATATGATCTCCCTTATTAGTTATTAGTACACATTCTTCCTTCCGTTTATTATATAACATCTGCTACTTGATTTAATCCAATTAGTGCAGAAAAGAGTCCTTTGATTCCGTCAACACGCCACAATTGAACTCGAGACGGGGACTTTGATTTTTGAGAGTATCTCGCTTATCTCGCTCAATTTGAATTAATATATCCCTTTCTTATTTACCTTGAAAGAGACTAATGCACAATTTGTTAATTCTAAAAAGTTATTTCATTTTTTGAAACCAAGCCAATGCATAATATACGGAAAACGGAAATCTGTCTCTAAATTGTATAGGGAAGGCAAAGACAAAGACCAATACCAATTAGTTGACGCGGCTAAGAAGGAAGAAGATATCGAAGATATCTTTTGTTCCGGCTGATAGATAAAAGACCGAAATATAGGGAGAAAATAGGCCTTACCAACCGAAAGGCTTTAAGCAAAGAAAAAAACTTACAAACAGACAGTAATGCAATGGGAATGAAGGAAATTCCTCGCTTTAATAAAAGGAATGAAGGCACTACAGCGGGCTTGACTCGGCCTTAAAGAACTAAAACGGATATTGCACTTGAACATATATCCGTATATAAATTACGGGAAAACTCCCCTTAAGGATCAAGTCTATCGAAGAAATCCCACCCTAAACCGAAAGAGCTTAGACCAATTACGCTTGCGTAGATGCGGTAGCTACGGAGAAAGCGTAACCTTGAGGTTATTAGGATAACTAGATCAACGTCCACGTCAACAGCAACCGAGACTGGAACTTCGACTTCTCCTTTTTCTGCTATTTCAATTAGAGTAACAGAAGCACGAGCTACTTCAACTGGTAAATCAAATCCATTTTTTCGAACTGGAGTAAGTTGATAAGCAGGAGCACCTCCAGGCTAAGAGCAGACAGCAGCAACACATGAGAGTCAGTCTCAGTTCTGTCAGTCGGCTCAGTCCTGGAAGTTCAGTCAGTCGTCAAGCTAGGCCACGTCTTCCTTACTTTATCAAGAAAGTCCTCCGACTTTGCATCACTCCTCTTTTGTGCTCCCGCCTTCCTAGCCTTATGGACAGGAGTCCTATCGCCTAGTTCTGAAACTCTTCCCACAGCTGCCCTTATTGCTCGGCATACCCCGGAACCAATTCATCTCATCGGCCCGCTTTGCTAATCCGTGGACTAAGGGATGTAGGCCTAGGAAAACTGGAAATCAAGTTCTCGGCGGGAAGGGAAGCCCGGCTGGTCGTGTCGGTAGATGAACGAAGTCAATCCCGGGATGGAAGCCCAAGCAGCTATACTGGTATGGGTAGGCTTTCCACTCGCTTAGCTCGCCACTGGCGTGGATCGGCGTATCTGGTTCGACTAGGGCGCTTGAGAGCGAAAACACTTCCCCAGTTGAGATCGATTTTTCGTTAGTTAAGCCCTGCTGGCTGTGAAAACATCGCCCACGCAATGTAACGAACATGGGCAATGAAGGAAGTCTCGATAGTAGCATCAGAAACATCGCAGGTTTCATTCGAGAGGACTGAGTCTCGTTCCCATAGTTTCCCCCCAGAAACTGGGCCTCCTCCCTGTACTACCAAAAACCAGAGGCCCAATTCCCGAGGCATAGCCAAGCAAGACCTCACGGCTCAGTAGGGGGGACAATAGCAAGAAATCCCTTAGCTCGGCAATATGGTTTTGGTTGACCTGTGCCTGTTTGAATCTCTAGGTTCCGAGTGAATATCGCTCATTTCTTTCATTTAGACCAGAGAGCCGCGAACGGGATATGGTAAAAAGAAAGTTGCGAGTAAGGAGACGGGGAGAAGGAAAAAAATGAAAGAAGGAGAATCGGATACCATGCCTTGGGAGTAGTACTCCAACAGATCAGCCATTTGTTGTAAACCTACGAGCAGATCCGGGTCCATCAATACCGGTAAAATCAAAGGCTCGACTGGGCTAGAGCTTCCTGTCATTGCCTTAGGAGGTCGTGCATTGGTTACGACGGACAAGAGTCGCCATTCATTCAAAGGCCCGGGAAGATGAAAGCTCACATCTATCTTGCTTGAGACTTGGGGTGGGATGAATCGTTAACATCGTAAACTGTGCAAACTGTGAATTCGCATTTGATGTGAATCCGTAGTTTTGGTTTATTGGAAAATCCACATCGTAGTGGTCTTATAGAAGCATGGCAGGAGCTCAGCTTGGTAGCACTTTCAACTTACAGTCGAATTCCAATACTCTGACTACTGACTATAAGCCCTTTGGGTCATCACAGTTCACAACTCAAGGCTGTTTGCTCACCAATCCATAGAATAATAGGCAGCCCATATGCCTAGGTATCATTCGAATGAGCTCAACTGCCGTCGAGCCTTTCTCTTTGGATAGATTTTTCCTGTAGGAATGAAAGCAGACTTCTAGAGGGGCTTAAGAACCTTTTACTAGAAGAAGAAGAAAGAAAGAAGCCCGTAAGCCGTAGTCCAAGCTAAGCCCTAGTTCTTTTTCTTAATGCTGCATTTCTTTCCGAACAATTGGGATGGGAATAGACCAACCCAACAAACCAAACCGCTCATAGGAGCTCTGATCTGCCTGACAGGACTGGGACTGGGGAAGTAGCCTAAAAAAAAGACCTTAACTACGTCTAAATTACATCGAGCCTTCGGTTCACTACTTGCTAGAAGTTGCTGCTAGAAATTGATATTCTGCGGGGAGAGATCACTAAGGGCCGACGGATTCCGAGGTATAATGATAGGTAGGGGATCATTGTTCAAAGCACTAACGATAGGACAAAGAACTCCCGGTCAATACAAAGAAAAGTAGAGAGCGTAGGAACATCGTTAATGCAAACTGTAGAATAAGATCAGCTGTGAGCTTAGAGCAGTAGTGGAGGAGTCAGTCAATCAAATCAAAAAAGAGCTCGACATAGGTTGAGGTTTGATGACGAAGTTAAATGAAATGGTCGAAGACCAAAAAGTGGGAGTGGATCAGTCAAGACCACCAGGTTGTGGGAGGCTCGATGGCATAATAACTAACGTTAAGCCTATTGCTTGTCTTCCTGGTCAATCAAGCTTTCGACGAGTGACTCTTGTTTGCGGGGATTGAACTTCAAGCAGTAGGTATCGAAGCGAAGTCTGTTGCTCTTTGTTCTCTTCCGTCTTCGATCTATTCGACCTCCGGTCCGCTATGCTCTTTGTAACTATACCCTCTTCTCTGGTAACTCAACGGAGATCCTCTTCTTTCCTCGCTTTTGAACGCTTTCTTTCCGTTTGTCACTCTTTTTAGCAGCTGGAGCAGGAGGCAGGAATCTTTATATTTGAACAGGCTCTGACCTCTGTCCCGCTCCGTGGGCTTCTATACTCCCCGTAACCGAGGAAAGCAAGCCCGCTCGCTAGCAACCGGACCAAGCCAGCCTGCCCGCTCGCCACAAGCAAGAGGCACCCTTTCCGGCACAATCAAAGGCAACAGGAGGAGCAGTAGGTAGAAAGCAAACGGACTAAGATGAATATCAGCCCGCCGGCCCACGGGAATCTCGATTAGGAAAGCGCCACTCGTAGTATGTTGACGCTATCCATCCTTCCAGCGCATGCTACGTGTTGGTTAATCAAAGCTTATATTCATTTCTTAGGCCCCAAGCCGAGCTCTCCCACGTTCCGAACATGAGACTTCTGGAACTCGACGCCCCATCGTTCGTACCCGGCCACGGCTCTCACCTTGATTCCCCTTTGGTTGATGAAGGCGAAGTTGATTCCCATATCCTTAAAAAAAAGGCGCTTTATCTTCGACGTTCTATTCGTATGTTATATATGGATTTAAAATGGTCAAAGGGTCTCCTAACCTAATAGATTTCATTCAAAGCATTCATAGGTTCTCACGGAACTCACCTTATGCTGCTTTCCCTCTGAAGGAGTGGAGCTCTCAGTTGATGAGAACTGGCCTTGTGCTTTCGCTCCATCTCCCGTGCCATACCTTTGTCTTGAACCTGTTGTCTTTTACCAACTCCCCTTATAAAACCACGTTTGGGTCAGCGGGTCTCTCGTCTATGGAATGGCCAGCACCTACACCCGATTCCTAAACTCCAGCTCCTGCTCATTCAAGTGAAGATTTTGATGTCCACACGGCTGAAGGATCCAATAGTGAATTCTTCTTTTCTTTACTCAATGCTGAAGCTGGTTCTGAAGGATCAAATAGGTCATGGCTTGGGGAGTCATTGAAACCTTCACTTTCGGTTTAGTGTATATTAAAAAGAACAGAGGAAGGAGCCTAGCCTATATATACGAGTATGAGGCCTAACTCACAGGCAGATCGTCAGGCTATTAAATAGTCGCCTAAGCAGACGATGGACGAGACTCTGGAAGAGTGGCTTTCTGCGTTCAGTTGCTTCTGACGGGCTTGTGACCCACTCGGTAAAAACCCCTAGTGAAAACTATGTCTGTATGTATAGTATAACCGCCGCCGCTTCAAATCAATTGAATCAATGCAAGCAATGCTGTTCCCACATGCCTCATAATTCCTATTTGGTTGGATTCCTCGGTTCATGTTATGCCTTATCAGGAATAGCCTGTTTTTCTAGCTATTAGTTTCCTTCATTCAGGTATGGTGGCAGGGAATACGAAGTTCGAGTAGGCTTCGTCGGTTTGAGAAGGTGAACGACGAATCCGAGTGATCGAAGGTTCAAGTACTGAGCGAATATTCAAACGTCTATTCATGTGAGAACTTCTTGCGCCTTTGGTTGACACCACCTTAGCCTTAGTCAGTAAGGGAGGGAGGTGACTATTAGATAGGGACTCTGAAAGTTCATGTGAAGAGTTTAGTGGAAGAGATCATGTTTCCGGGGTTGGAGTCACCGAAGTGGACGATAGGCAAGAGAAGACCCAGGAGTGGACCTGACAAGCATAAGATTCATTCAATAGCCAAGCCGGAGAGTCTGCACCACTCCGAAATACTAATAACTAAGTTGAAGAGAGAGCGGGGCAGGCCATAGACGAAAGTGAACTATAGACTACTTACCGGAGACCATAGGCAATGGACGAAAGACCAGCGGAAGGGCCTTAGTCGCCGAGGAAGCTAGTGCGCGTAGACCAAAGCTTAGTGGAGAGACCATACATAGGCCAGTTCCAAGGCCAGGTTATCAACAGAGGAAGAGGCGGTGTCGATGGCAGGTTCGATTACGGAGAAGTCAATAATCAATGATTATGCAGAGGGTCCAGCAGTCACTAATGACCCAAGCAGAAGGGTCAAGCCTATTTGAATTTCTTATTGGAAAATGAGGAGGAAGACATCTGTCATGGAGAGGCAATCCTCAAATACGTACTTTGACCTGACGGCTTACCGTTCTTAGCTTCTGATGGGAATTCCAAGTCGTATTGTCCATCGGAACCATCAATCATAAGAGACGCCAGTCAGAAAGTCTTCGCTCTTCCAAAGCCTCATTAGCACGCCAGTCAGTCAGCTTGACCAAGAAGACCCGAAAAGGCACACAATAAGGAAAGGAAGATCACGTATCGATCAATTTCTGTTCTGCTACACCCGAGACATTGCATTGGTAAATCCATAGTACGAGGACATTTCTAACATACAAAAATAGCACTATATGGAAAGGCTCTTCCCGGTTATGGTTGATGATTCACAATGATGACTTATAGTAACAAGCGCATGTGGTGCAGGAGACAGGGGAACAAAAGTAAAGTCCGGTGATACCTCATGTGTCTTTCCCTCATCACCATCGCATGTCGCTGAACCAAAGGCCTTACTATACAAGAGGCAGGCAGCACAGCAATTTCAAAATAAAAACCAACCCCAGTTTTATAACAAAATATTCAGTCGGGCTCCCCAACTTTTCGGCAGACTCAGCAGGCCCAAGCTCAGTACCCACAAGCCCAACAGCAACAACAGGGTAAAGTGTCCTATAAGCAAGGTCAGCAAGGGGCCCAACAGGGTCAGAGACAAGCCAGAAGACAGGACCTACCACTCAGAGAGTTCAGTCCGTTACCGCTTCCGATGAGCAGGGGGTCTGGTACACGTACAGAAGGGAGTGAAGCCCCTCTGCAAGCCGAAACCGACGCCAAATCCATTGCCAATCGGGTATGATCCAAACGCGATATGCCATTATCACCAGAGCCGTGGACACTGGCCCGACAACTGCTGGAATGAGGCATGTCATACAGGATTTTATTGATATACAAAGCAGTTCGTTCTACCTCCCGCGCCGGCCACAACAGCTCAGCCAAACATCCTGCACAATCCTTGCACGGGGTTAAAAGTGGCTCCGGCACATTTTACCCTTTACAATATGATTCCACCCAGCCCATGGGAAATCGGCCAGCCCTCATCCTATTGGGATGCACCCTTACCCCTCTACCCCTAAATAAGTAAGGCCCCGTTCTACCGTACTCCAGACCTGACGCCTAGCCAAGGCCCGGTAACTCTGGAAGAGATCTGCGCCCTGTATAGTCCAGTCTACCAAAGCCCTTTCACATTATCGAGCGCTAAATGCGAACATCGAAGCGTAACTCTTTTTGCGTATCGAGAATCTCGAAAACGTCATTAGTTATGGGCTGCCTGCCCCCTCAACTAAATAATGGGGAATAAGCGCAACTGGTAAGGGAGAACGACGAACTGGCCTTCAACATAAATTCATATAGAGATCTGTTGGCCAGGGAACTGTTCGATATCAAAATAATGGAACTCAAAAGCCGCTTGCAATCGCAGACGAGGAGCATATCTTTCAGTGAGGGCGTCATGTTGACCACTTGTTGATCTCCGCCTACGACTACATGCGATAGCTACCTGTCGGCTGCTCCCGAAATAGAAAGGAAAGTGAGTAGTTTGGATAACTATTTTTCCTATATAAATAGAGTCACGCACGACTGTGACCCCCGTCATGAATCGCCTCCATCGTCTTACAGTAGACGAATATGAACATTCACTTTCGTTGTAACAATTCTTCCCATCTTCAAATCCAACCCCGGTTGGGGGTACATTGATCCCTTCGGCTCGTCACGACGGTTGCTAGCGAGCGAGTCTGTCTGGCTTAAAGGGGGGTGCCTTCTCAGCAACTCGTGTAATGTCGTCCTATGTTATGTATGAGGTGATTGATCTCTATGGTTCTCTCCGAAGGTTCAATAAGCGTCACGCTATGCTTTGGTCTTTTAGAGAAGAGAGCTCTCTTTTTTCTCTCTCCTAGCACCACACGAGTACCCCTTTTCTGTCCAGGCAGTCTGCAGGCAGCAAGCAGAACTTAGTGAGATCAAAGCTCAGCAGGATAAACGGCGGATAGAAGCCAGCAACCGACCCGCTTCAGGCATTTGTTTCCTCCATCATCATCTTTTTCATTCATTACAGATGAGGATGACAATAGTCTCAGATACAATACATAAAGAACCTGGGTGCAAAAAAAGGGCATTTTCGATGTTTGCTTGAGCGGCAGCTTCGGCTCGTTGTTTCTGGACGGAGAGTGATTTCATCTTTTTTTGCAGTTTCTGAACAGTCACATTGCCCTGATCCAACTCTTGTCTGGTCTTCTCCATTTCTGTGTTGATCAGATTCACCTGGATATTCGCTTGTACAAGTTCCGCATAAAGTTATGTTATCCGTTGTTCAAGCCTTTCTTTGAGGAGAGCGCTTTCTTTCCGGTCATTGGCAACCGCAGATGGGCTTTCACACCCGCTTATGTTGCTGCTACTGGGTGGGATGAAGGCATCTATCTTAAACTATTATATGGAAGAACATCGTTAGATGGTTAGCGGCTAGAATAAAACAAGGGGCGTTGTATGGAGGTTTCCAAGCAGAGGATTGAATTTATTGAGATGCATATAGAATAGATGGTAGGGTTCCAAACCTCGCCTAGCACCGAAAGAGAAAGCCTTGTTCTGCAGGGTATGGCCCTGGACAGTGGAGAAATAGAATAAGATGGAGCCTACCTACTTGGTTCGGACGAAGTAGATAGATCAAAGGAATAGAATCCAGGTGGTTCTTATGCCACTTTTGATGGTCTCGGTTCGGACGAGATAAACGGAAAACCAGACGATCGATAGTAGGGGTAATTTCTTTCCCATTCCGAGGCATATTGATCTGGATCCCTGGGAACAGGTCTGTCAGAAGTAGATGGCTCGGCTCCACTGGGGGATGGGAAAGTATATGCGGACTTAGAGGCCGAGGGATGGTAAGTAGATTGCTCGATAGCTTACCCAGAAAAGCGAAGATGGATTTTCTTCTGGTTGGCCACCATAGTACTAAGACGGAAAGCCTGGTAGGCAGTCTACACAGAAGGGAAGTCACCAAACGTGGGAAAAAGTACCTTTTTCTTACTCGAAGGAACTTTTCCGTAGGATTGTTGACAGGGATGCCTTTTGTTTGACCCGATAAGGCTCTTACTCAAAGAAAGGAAGTGCAGAATTACAGAATGCGTTACATCCATCATATAGAATGATGCTCAACGGCCGGGATTGATACATTACTACTTTGAAGCACTGTATGAGCTGTTTTATCAGGTGTTTAAGCGCTATTATCAGGTAAGCGCTATATCCTTCAGTCTAAGGCATGCTTAGAGTACACACTTCTCTTTATCTTCCCAACCATGCAAGGAAAGGCTTCATTCCCTACCAATGATGCCCCAAGCTTTGAAGCATACAAGATTCTGGTCCCGGAGATTCTGAAAGCTTTGATTCCCTCCTTTGCGCCCCTAGCCCTAGGCGCCTTGATACCTGGGCTTAGCCACAGAAGTCCTCGGATGTCTTATTGTTTGGGACTTTCATTAAGGATAGACCGCAGATTGAAACAGTCGCAATAGATGGGTAGCATCTTCAAGGGATTGATGGCTTCTTATTGAAAGGCTTGGCCCCCAGAAGATGAGGACTTTTTCGGAAGGATAGAGTCATTGTATTCCCGAGTACTGATTCTCTTTTAGGATGGTCTTCTTTTGAATGAAGGCTACCTTCTTACTTGGCAGGATGGGGTAGACAGATATAGTACGATTGGATTGATGGATGGTGCACTATCCTTCTCCCAATCATTTCTCAGCAAAACCAATGAGTACAACTTATTAAAGGGAAACTACCAAAAAGATCAACGAGCTAGCTGTCTCAATCATCCACAGCTCCGGGATTAATGTGCTGTTTTTTATGCTGGAGTCATAGCTTATCGTCATTCTTCATATCACCCCTACAGGGTCTTTTAATAAAATGAAGATAAGACTTGAAGTTATCGTCTGCATCTATAACTACTTCTGGTTTATATACACTGCGTCAAGGTTGAATTCCGAACGATTAGGTTGGGGCAGGGTAGAGTTCCTCTTTAGCGCTGTTCTTTTAGGTGTAGTTCCGTCAAGGCGCCAAGAGAAACGGAGGCCGGGAGGGGCCGAAGACTTGATAGGTGTAGTGACTTAGATTCCATGGAGTACCGTCAGACTTTCATGTAGTTCCGTCTAATCAAAAGGTATAAAAGAAAAGCTAGCTTTAGGAGAGAAAGTACAACTGTGCCTAACCCTATCGGTCAAAGAAGCTAAGCGCGAACAGAAGCATTCATGAGCGAGAACTAGAACAGATAGGACGAATACGTGACCAGAGAATGAGATGGGAGGCGTGACTACCGTGCTGTGCTCTTATGCTGAAAGGTACCTCTTATCCGCCCTAAAAACTAAGAGAATTGCAAAGCAAGCGGCGAAACTGCAGCACAGCAACAGCCCCTCGAATCTTGAAAAAGTTGTTAACCACCTGCGCAAGGGCCTTGTTATTTATAGGGGAGATTAGGGAGATGAGGCGAGGAACGGATCAAGGAAGGACCCGCCAAGAATTCGATGTTCGATGATAGAATCTTTGGAACCGTTAGCCAAAAGAAAAGCCGACCTTTTCTTTTGCACGCTTTTTTACATTTCAGTTCAGATACGTTGCTCGACTTGCGCCTTTGCACGCTCAACCGCTTTCCCATCCCACCTGGCCCATTAACGCGGGGAATAACCTCAATCCGTAGAAGCTGCATCCTCAAGGGCTGAGTGATTATGCCAGTGATCTTCATATCAACCACATAAATTGGTAGTAAAATGGTTATGGACCCACGATGACGAAAAGTAAGTTATGCGTCGGACTTAGAAAATCTTAGGCCAAACTAAAAAAAAAGAAGTGAAAACAAGAAAGCTTTTAAGTGTAGACGACTACTTGTACTTGAAATTCCATTCCTTTATCCGCTTTAAAGCCAGTTAAGCCAATAGCATATAACGCAAAAGCTTTAGTAAGACTAGCTACATCAGTAGATCATTGATTAGCATACCTCCTCCGAATAGTCTACGTGGACCCTAGTTTCTATTACTTGAAATTCTAATTAATCCAGTAATGCAGACAGCCTTTACTCTCTTAAAGAGCAGGAGGTTTAGCGTCAACTCATTCAATGAATGTTGTTTCATTCACCACACGGATGAATTCTACTCTGGCCAGCGGACAGTCATTTGTCTAAAGAGAATAGACGTATAGCAGCTCTCTCTCATAACAGAATGAAAGCAAGCAAGAACGAAATGAGCGCTTACCCTATCGACCGAACGACCGAAGCTACTTAAAGCAAATCATTAACTCAACAATTCAAGAACTACAGGAAAGGTAATCTACTGAGCTAGCCTCCCGTTATGCACCAATGCTTGAACAGGACCGTTAACCTTTCTTTACCAAAAGAAAGAAGAGCTATTGGTCAGTTCCCTATAACCGATACAGCTCGACCGATTGAGACAGGGGAACAAAAGTAAAGTCCGGTGATACCTCATGTGTCTTTCCCTGTGCGCATCTCCACCTAGGCTGGTTGCCATAGATAGATTAGGTCATTTGTAACCTGAGCAATAGCCGATGCTACAGCATAAACTACAGCTCTTTCATCAACTACAGCAAGATCCGATGTAGCGCATTCTCCCTCTTTCGCATATCTTCACTACAGTCATATAGCTAGTAAGTTAAGTAAAGTAGTTCATTTCAAGTTGTGATCGTTAAATTTTATAATAATGGAAATAGCAACCCTAGTCGCCATCTTTATATCTGGTTTACTTGTAAGCTTTACCGGGTACGCCTTATATACCGCTTTTGGGCAACCCTCTCAACAACTAAGAGATCCCTTCGAGGAACACGGAGACTAGTTGAAGTAATGAGCCTTCCAGCACTTTTTATCATCTCTTGTATTAAATCCCAGAAATCATTGCTAAGAAAGAAGAGTTGAGTTAGCTGGCTCAGGGGGGATCTTAGATGAAAGCATTTTTCTTTCGAGCTGGGAATAAGAGAACGAGCTAGACAGAAAAGGTACCACCGAAAGAAGGTCGACCTCACCCTCGGTAAACCGAAGCAGAGAAAGAGGAAGAAACAAAGCTTGGCCATTCCGTTAGGGATGTTCTCACCTGTGCGTACTATCTTGAATAAGACTATTTATCTTATTATACATGGATGAACAGAAGAACTAAGCGCGGTTGCAACTCCGGTAGGTGGGAATCTGACTGCCAATAGTATAGCCAGCAGTTGGATCTCGAGTTGATGGTTTTCCGGGCGAGCCAATAATGGGATCAGTATACATACCTGTCATCGGCAGCTAGAGCGCAGCTTTTCATGGAACGGCTGCTATCACTGGGAGGATAAGATTCTCTGGTATCGGAACTCCTACTATAATTGGTCTTTCTATTACATCCTAGCATGAGCTGATCAAAGGATCGGCAAGTTCGACTTCCCTTGGTCCAATTCACCCATAGGAGGAAAGAGAGGTTTTTCTATTATAAGGAAAAGTTTCTTCTCGGACTTGACCCTCTCCCCTTTGGTCCTCTTTGGCTGAACGGGAATGAAGCAGATAGGTCTCAGTCGAAGGCATGAAGCGATGGGATGATATGGAAGAAGATTCAGTGATCCCAGCAGGGTCAATCTCATAGGGGAAGTCCACTAGTGCACTTAGCGGGACTTTATAAAGGTGCGAGAAGCTATGGAATGTGGATCGAACGAGAAGGATTAGAGCAAGTTCCGGGAGTTCTGTTTGCCTAGTTGGAAGGAGAGGCTTATCGATGACCGAATGAGTTGAAGGCTTTTCCTTTTTACTCCCAATTAAGGAGAGTATGACATCTAGCTCAACGATCTACGATAGTCTTTCCTCTTCCAGCAGCTACGAAAGATATTGGAATAGAGGTGGGAAGCCAACTCTAACAATACTGCAACAGGAAAAGACAGAAGAGGAAAGGACAGTGATGGAAGAAATCGGACAAGCTTTGGAAGATAAAAGGTACTCTTACGCTATGAATATTTTTGCAGGGGCATTGTTTCTCTAGTGTGAAGTTCGAGGTAGTGATTGAGTGGATCGAGAGAGCAGTTGTCGGTTTGGTCAAAATATCTGGTTTTCGTAATGTAGAGTGGCTGGAGGGAACCCCAGTGGGTAGAGTAACTGGCCGAACGAACGGAATGAGTTGATAAACGAAATGAGTTTCACTTAGTGAAACGAATCGCTCGAAGAGCAAAGATACAACTAGATACGTATCTTTTATCGTCGTTCGAAGAGCGTCGATATTCAGTTCGTT